>OGEQ01000479.1_pt1 | contig 42193 bp, 62 predicted proteins | sample 1570731 | NCBI WGS metagenome assembly OGEQ01 (sample SAMEA2582132, study PRJEB24529) | metagenome | biome: Human gut stool | place: China | collected 2011
AAGAGATAATACCTTATGTTTTATCTGGTGTCTATCAGGAACCGTCAGACATGATCATTATTACGGATAACATCTGATGAAGGAAGAACCCCTTCTTCTGTTATCTGATTTATAGAAACTTATTAACCAAGTAGTCTTGATTGACTACATCATTATTATACTAGGGAGGTGAGAAAGAACTGTGACATACAAAGAATACCAGCGTTACAAACGCAATAAAAACAGGGCGAAGAAAAGGAGAAAGAAGCATGAACGTAGATAGAGCAGTAAGACGTTTATTTGTGGCATCAGATAAGGGCTGTACGATACCGTATAGTGCCGAGGAAAGTGTGTTGAGGGAACTCAAGAAAGAACTGATTAAGATTTTGGAGGAAGATGGAATTGAACTGGAACAGAAGAAAAGCACTCCCTGATTGGGAGAAAAGAAGAATCCGAAACAGACATGAGAAATATTTGCGTAAGGAGAAGAGATCAGCTTGCGTAATGGCTCTTTTGGTACTGGCGATAATTGTCGTCGGGATTGTAGGGCAGATAATTTTGGTAGGAGGTGTGTAGTGGTGAAAGAAATCAAGGTGATGCAGTTCGAACGCTCGGATGTGTTAAGACAGAGAAGATTGAAGAATCAGCTGACGGTAAAAGAGTTTCGTGACGAGTTGTTGTTCCGCAGAATTATGACAGGCGGTGTGATAGTAACACTTACAATGCTCGGTTTTTTAGCTGGAGAAATTACAGCATCAATTTTACTATAAGAAAGAGCACCCACATGAGCCGGCAAGCTCCAAGGTGCCCAAACAAAAATCAACAATTAAATTGTAAAACAGAAGAGAGGGAAAGTCAAATGAAAAAATTTGAGTTAACAAGTGAGTTTATCACTAATATTTTCGGGACAAAATTATTTCGTATTAAAGCATTAATCGAGTTTGGAAACGTTAAAGCGGGTGAGCTTGGCGGTTTCACGGAAAAAGAAGAAAATCTAAGTCAGGATGGTAATGCTTGGGTGTACGATAATGCTCGTGTGTACGGTGATGCTTGTGTGTGCGGTGATGCTTGTGTGTGCGGTGATGCTTGTGTGTACGGTGATGCTGGCTACGCCACGGTGCATGGTTTTGGCTCCGAATATCGTACAACTACATTTTTTAAAACAAAAGCAGGAGATATTGGTGTGAAATGCGGATGTTTTTATGGAAATTTATCAGAATTCCGAAAAAAGGTAGTAGAGACACATGGGGAAACGAAAAAGGCAAAGGAATACTTGATGCTTGCTGATCTGATGGAATTTAGATTAACTCATAAATAGAAGAGAGGAAAAGTCAATGGAACAATTAGAAGGAACGGTAACAATGCCGTTGATTACATATCAAAAAATGAGAAATGATACGAGTCAGATTTTTGATTCACATGGTACTAATCACAACTCGAAGGACGAGAAAAGCGGTATTTGGCTCTATTTGAATCAAGAAAAACTCTTTGACCTTGCGTGGGAAGAGATGATCAGACGTGGCATAGATGTATCAAAGTACGACAAGGAGAAAGCAACGTACGAGCATGGATTTGTCAAGTTCGGGTTTAAAGAGAGTCAGGTAGATATAAATGTATAAATATGTGTGCCGAAGCTGTGGAGCAAATTTAGACCCGGGCGAAAAGTGTGACTGCATAGCAAAACGTAAAGAAACAGAGGAACAATACGAACAATTGCTTAAGCAGGAAAAAGACGGGCAATTTGCATTAAAGGAGTTGATTGCATGTACATAGGAATTGCAGGACAAGAGAAAGGGACATGCGTAAATGATTGCGACGCTTATCAATACGCATTAGAGCAGATGCAATGGGATGAGGAATTACAAAAAGAGTTTGTTGAGTGGTTTTACTCAGGAAACTATGTACACGAGGAGGAAGAAAATGCTTAAAAGTTATGATGAGCTTAGAAAAATAGATGTAAAGCCATATTGCGAGAAACGAGACGGGCTACTGTATCTGAATTGGGCTATGTGTATTGACTTGCTTCGAAAAAATGGAGCCACGAAAGTTTACTGGGAGCCAATTCCAAACGAAAAGTCAGGCGGAAGCCTTAGAATGTCTGATGCTGTTTTTACAGATTCCAAAGGGAATACAAACCGCTGTTATGAGACACGCATTCGAGTGATCATCGATGATAATGAGTACGAGATGCAGACACCGGTAATGAACGGAGCGAATCCTGTGAAAGATAATTCGATGTCGCAACAGAGAGTATGGAATAGTATGTGTAGGGCATTTGTGAAGTGTGTTGCGATACATACAGGTTTAGGATTTGATTTGTGGCTTAAGGAAGAATATGACAAGATGGATGCTCAAATCCCGGAAACAGCGGATAACCTAGTTTCTTCGGCAAAAATAAAAACACTAGAGAAATTGTGTATTTCTCATGGCATCGATTTAGACGCATGGATTTGTGGTAATGGAAGGACAAGGGAGACATTAACAGAAGGTGAAGCAGCTAAAATGCTGAATGCAATTAAAAAGAAATACGGTGATGAGTAGTGAAATTTACAGGACAGTTAAAACAACCGGTAATTGATTTTGTAACCGGTAAGCTGACATTGTTGTTTGAGCCTGTCGAGGATTTTCGGCAGGCATACGAAGAACTTAAGGACTGCGAGAAGCTAAGTCTTGAAATAAAGCCATACAGGCGCCGTCGGAGTCTTGATGCAAATGCATATTACTGGGTACTGCTTACTAAATTAGCAAAAAAGATAGGCTTATCAAATCCGGAGACGCATAACATGCTTCTTTGTGGATATGGACAAGTTGAACTTTTTGGAGATAAGGCAGTGTATATTACCATTCCAGATACAGAAGAGGCGGAGAAAAAAGTCAAGAACGCAACAGACTACCATCTGCAAGCGACTTCACAAGTCCGAGAGGGAAATGATGGCATTATGTACCGGACATACAAATTACTAAGAGGGTCGCACACGTACAACACGGAAGAGATGGCTAGATTGATTGATGGATTAGTGCAGTGTTGCAAAGATGCAGGTATGCCGGATGCCGATATTGCATCACCGGACGAAAAGAGAATTTTGAAAGAAAGGTATGGTGTGGATTTTGGCTAAAAGGCTATGGAGCATCTTCACAGATGACATGGATCACTGCATGTATACTGGTTGGTATGGAGTGGAAAGACATCATATTTTCTCGCATACATCAAATGAGAGAGATCTATGTGAAGATTATGGCTTTATCGCTCCTCTTAGACCGGATTTACATCCGAATGGAGTACATAGAGGAAAAGATGCAGGAAAGATTGATAAAGACCTTAGAAAACGCTGTAAAGCGTATTATTTGGAACATTATGGAACAGAAGAGCAGTTCCGACAAGAATTTTTTTACAGAAGTTAGTAAAGGAAATCTTTTGCTATAGAGTAACCCGTAAACTGTTCATGGCAAATATATATATCACAAAACGTAAGCCAAAATACCTCCTGCTACACAATGCTGAGTGGGAGGAGAAAGGGGGTGATGCAATGAGTTTTGCAGAAATGATATTTAACAGAATTGGTGATGGACATCGAAACGCGGTAGGGAGACCGGATGATCTGAATGTTGACAGAAAACTGCGAGCATTGATTGAACATGCAAATCATAACGGTGACTGTATTATTTCCGGAAAGAACGGGTATTGCAGACCGATTCCGGGAAATGAGATAGACGAAGCAGAGTATAAAATATATATGAGGCAGAATAAGTCTAGAATCGACAAGTTAAAAAGTAAGCAGGCGTGTATGAATGTTGCGTTCGAAATGAAACGCCTTGAAATATGGTATGCGCAGGAAATGAGGAAGGACCGGAATGACAAATAGCAGAAGAAAAGGAGCATCTGGAGAACGTGAACTCGCAAAGAAACTCAGAGAATATGGCTATGAGGCGCGAAGAGGACAGCAATACTGCGGCTCTAATGGGGATGCGGACGTTGTAGGAATACCGGGAATACATATTGAATGTAAGCGAGTAGAAGCCCTTAACATCGAAAAGGCAATGCAGCAGTCGATTTCAGACAGTAAAGATGGAGAAATACCTGTTGTAATGCACAGAAAAAATGGTGAAAAGTGGAAGGTAACAATGACATTAGATGATTTTATGAAAATTTATAAGAAGTAGGTGATGGCTTGAATTACTTAGCTGAGATTATCGCCTTCGAACGATGGCTCGAAAATAACTACTTGACCAGAGATGCCCAACTCCTGTGGTACAGATTAATGTACCAGGCTAATAAGTGTAACTGGCCTGAGTGGGTTACAGTAGATAACCTGAGATTGATGGCAGCCATGCAAATGAGTCGTGAGGCAACCTTTATAAAGGTGCGAGACGATCTCCTAAAAGCTGGTTTAATCGAATACCAAAAGGGCAAAAAAGGAAGCCCGAACAAATACAGATTAATACCTTTCACTTTCAAAAACGTAGTAAAAAGCGAAGTAGAAACGGTAGTAAATCCAGTAGTAAAAAGCGAAGTAGAAACGGTAGTACAACAAGTAGCAGAAACCGTAGACATAGATAAATATAAAACAGAAACTAAAAATAAAAAGAAAGATACTAACGTATCTAAAGAAAAAATCGACTTTGCGGCGATTTCCGACTTGTATAACAGCATCTGTGTATCTTACCCGACATTGAAGACCATGTCTGAGAGACGGAAAAAGGCCGTCCGTGCGAGGATGAATACAGGATATACAGTTGATGATTTCCGGGCATTGTTCGAAAAAGCAGAGGGGAGCAGTTTCTTGAAAGGGCAGAACAACCGGAACTGGTCCGCCACATTCGACTGGCTGATCATGGACGGTAATATGGCAAAGGTGCTGGATGGAAATTATGACGACAAAGGGCAGAAAGGAGAAAGATATGACACTGGACGAGAAACTGGAAGAGATGAGAAAAGCCTCACAGAACTCGGAATCGAAGCAGGACTTGGGAGAGAGTTCTCAGGATTCTAAGTGTCCAAAGTGTGGCGGTATGGGGTGGATACCGTACAAGAAAGATGGCTTGTGGTTTACAAAAGAGTGCGAGTGTCGGGCGAAAGAAATTGCAGAGAGCCGTCTGAGGTTTGCAAATATACCGGAGCTGTTCCGGGAACTGACATTGAAAACATTCCGGGCAGACATCTACAGAGAGCCGGAGAGTGTAGCGAAGATTAATCTCGCTTGCAATATCGTAAAACGGTATCTTGAGAATTTTGAGGAGATGGAAGCTGCTGGAATGGGATTATATCTTGTTTCACACACGAAAGGTTCCGGAAAGACAAGAATGGCGGCAGGGATTGCAAATGAACTGATTGCACGTGGGAAACAGGTAAAGTTTGCTGTATCTTCTGCAATCCTGAAAGAGATAAAGGACACGTGGCATGAGGGGAGCGATTACACAGAGAGTAGACTGATAGATCAGTTATGCCTTGCAGAAATTTTGGTTGTTGATGATTTTGGAACAGAGAAAATATCGGACTGGGTGAATGAAAAATTTTATCAAATTTTGAATGAGCGTTATGTCCGTAAAAAAGTGACGATTTTTACTAGCAACGAGAAACTCTGTGAGAGCAAATATGACGAGCGGATCATAAGCAGGCTGAAAGAGAATTGTTACGAAGTGGAATTCCCAGAGGAATCTGTCAGAGAGTTGCTGGCAGAGCAGAAGAAAGCGGAAATGCTTGGGAGATTAGGATGATACACACAGAATTGATTAAAAACAGATTCGACTCCCTCGAAGACTATGAGAAATTCGCAGCAGAATGGACAGAGGTATGCTGTATGGTGAATCAGAATAGTCGGAATATGGGGGAACAGGGAGCGATTTAAGAAGATTGTAGAAATACGGAAGAGGAGGATTGAGGATGAGTAGATTAACACATAAGCGGAATAATGGAATAAAAGAGGGATACTGGTCTCCGAATAAGAAAGAGGAACTTGTACAACGACTGGCGGAATACGAAGATACAGGTTTGGATCCGGAGCAGGTGCAGCAGTTAAAAGAACGTGATACGGCGAAGAAACCGATTATCATCGGGGTGAATGGAGCCATTGGATGCAGAGTGGGGAAATGTCCAAAATGCGAAGGAATACTTAGAAGTTATATGAGGTTTTGCGACGAGTGCGGACAGAGATTAGATTGGTCATAATTAGTTGAGTTATCTTGCGAGTCAACTCAAAAGAAAACTCGCAAGGGAATCGGAAAGGAAAAGAGGAAGAATGCGAGAAATACTTTTTAAAGCAAAGCGGTTGGATAACGGCGAATGGGTGGAAGGGTATTATGTTAAAACAAGACTTGGCACAGATATAAAACCAAGCGATGTAATCTTTGTTCCGTTTAAAATAAACAGGAATGAAGAATGGGGATGGATGAAAGTAGACCCGAATACCCTCTGCCAGTACACAGGACTTATGGACAAGAACGGTCGGAGGATTTGGGAGAATGATATTGTAAGAAACGAAGAAGGTGATATAGGTGTAGTACAATGGTTTGAAGAACATGCTGCATTTATGATTTGGAATAAGACTAAAAATTGTGTTTACTATTTAGCGAAAAATGATTTTTCAAAAATTGAGATTGTCGGAAACGAGTTCGATAATCCAGAGCTGTTGAGGTGGAGTGATGAAAATAGTATATATAGTCATTTGCCCTTGCAACAACAATGACGAATGTTATCACATAGATTCGGTATGGACATCAGAACGGAAAGCTCAAAAAAGGTGCGAGCATCTAAACAAAAACGCAAAAGAAAATTTGGAAGAGTATGGCTTTGGATTTTTCTGTGTCGAATGTAAATGGAAGACTGGAGAGGAAGTGTTCCTTTGGTGGATGGAAGATGAAAACATTCCGGGACAAATGAGCATAGAGGACTTTTTATAGAGGACGGCGGAGCACGGTCTTAAGTGCCGTTGCTCCGACCTCACAGTATTATAGGCTCCTCTACTATATATACACGCGAACTTGAAAAAACTAACGCGGTTTAAAAAAATATAAAATTTGAAGGGAAGTGATAATTTGAGCTATGGAAGAACACGGAAACAAGCAAAGCTGGACGAAGAAAATACCTTTGATGATATTATAAAGCGAGGACCGAGTGAAACTGCAAAGTGGCACATGCAGCACGAAGCATATCAGAGTATCGAGGTAATGGATTACATCAGGAAAATACATAAGGGAGGTGGTGCCGGTGGAAATGACAAAAGAACGGTTAGCATCGTACAGGAGCAACCGACAAGAGATCGCAGAGCTGGACTGGATGCTGAATAATCGTTGGAAGAGTGACAGTATGATAGGGAATGATGTTGTCTTCGATTATAGCAAAGGTTATCCAATGCCACAGTCGGTAGTCGGGTTTGATCAGAAGAAGTATGAAAGACTGCAGAACCGGGATTTGCGTAGAAAAACGTATCTCGAAAAGGAAAATGAGGAGATTGAGGATTTTGTAGGGAAGATTCAAAATAGTTTGATAAGAAGAATATTCAATCATTACTTCATAAACGGGGAAAAACCGGTGAAGCAGAGCGAGGTGGCAAAAAAAGTACATTTGGATCAAAGCTGTGTGAGTAGAAAAATTGATGAATATTTGAAAAACGCATAGCATGCATACGAAACATATTTATAATAACAATAGAGCCAATAGGCGAACAGCAATCGGCTCGGAGAATCGGTTGATTTCTCCTGACAAAATTCTTCTTGTATGAATCAGGAAAGGCACCTTGCAGATTGTGAGGTGTCTTTTTAGTTGAAAATAACATTTTAATATGGTAAAATGGCAAGGTTGAATGTTGGAGGAAATAATATGATTCATATTTGTGCGATTTTACTAATAATATGTATTTGTGAAGGAATTGCGATTTCCTATTTTCTGAAAAGTAAAAAAGAAAATCTTGATATTGAAGAAAAAATTAGCTTTTTTCGGGATTTTTGGGGTAAGTTTGTTTTTTATGTAATAGCAACTAGTGTAATAGGCTTATTTTTAGGAAGTATATATTTTGAAAAAATAGTGGGCTTGAATGAGATTAATGCATGGGTAGGAATTGTTTTGGGGCTTGTTGCGTTAATAATTGGTATTATTTCATTATTTTTGAGTTTTTATAATGTTGATCAAGCAAATAGAACGCAAGAGAAAACAGTTGAGATAATACAAACTTTTCAAGAAAACATGATTGAACATATGCATAAGTTGCAACTTGATGTTGAAAGAAAAATAGAAGAATCATCAGAGAAAACGCGTAATGAAATAAGAACGATGTATAACGATACAAGTGAATTTACTATAAAGAAAGAAAACAGTGACCCGGATTGGAATGAATAGTTATGAATGGGAATTTAAATATTTATGTTAGTGCATGTCAAGGATTTGACCCAAAAGGAAATAGCGTAATAGGATTGTATACAGATATAAAAGTAAAGGATCCTTACATAGATTTAGTAGTGTTTACAGGAATAAATTATGTAGGGAAAGAAGAAAGTGCTGAATTTAGATTGGACTATTTTCTAAAATGTTTGGAAGATAGAGATTTTTCTGGAAAAGATGGAAAAAAAATTCCGCTGTTCGCAATATTAGGAAGCACAAGTGCACGACTAGAAGAAAAAGAAACATATATGGTACATAGTAGTATGTTTACGCAGGGAAGAACGATTCCGGTACCGTGTAGTGGATTATTTGAAATACAGGCATATATAATGGAAGACGATATGAATATGGAGGATGATCCAACGGATAGATATAAAAAATATCAAGAGAGAAAGAAGCTACCGTCTTCAGCATTTAAATTTACAATTTCTAGAATGTAGGATACTTAAGCACCCTCTGGGGTGCTTTTCTAATACCAAAATACGGATACATAGCTCAGTGGTAGAGTACTTCACTCGTAATGAAGGGGTCGCAGGTTCAAGTCCTGCTGTATCCAGAGATAGAAAAGAAAGTTGATAGATTGGAAGGTGGTGAAGTGGCCAATGAAAAGAACTTAAAACCAGTGCGAACCAAGAGCGAAGCAAGAGAACGTGGAAGAAATGGCGGTAAAGCAAGTGGAGAAGCAAGGCGTAGGAAAGCAGACTTCCGGAAGACATTGAACATGTTACTTACCGCTGAAATAGAGAATGAAGAATATAAGCCGATTTTGGAGGCACTTGGAGTAGAGTGTACTTTGGAATCGGCTTTAAATATGGCGATGATTAAAGAGGGACTTTCCGGAAATGTAAAAGCGTATGAAGCGATTGCGAAGTATGCAGGACAGAGCAATCAGACAGAACGAGACGATGAAGAACAGAAAATCCGGACAGACCGTGCGAAACGGGCTAGAGATATGGAAGTCGGAGACACAGACACATCAGACGAAAATATACAAAGTTTCTTGAAGGCTATGAGACCGACGCAAGAAGATTTAGAAGATTTGTTCTCAGAAGATGAAAACAAGGAGGTCGAGACTGATGGCGAAGAAACAGAAGAGACCAGCTAGATTCAAATTCAAGCCGTTCTCAAAGCAACAACAGAGACTAATGCACTGGTGGCGACCTGGATTGACTTCTGCAGAGAATGATTTCGTTATCGCAGATGGATCCATCCGATCGGGAAAGACAATTGCATGTATTATTGGTTTTCTTACATGGTCTCAGGAGATGTTTTCAGGGCAATCGTTCATCCTTGCCGGAAAGACAATGGGAGCTTTAAAAAAGAATGTTGTCCGTCCTATGCAACAGATACTTGAGGCATGGGGGTGGTCTTATACATATATCCGTTCGGGAACAGATGCAAGGATAGAGATAGGGAGTAACACTTATTACCTGTATGGAGCAAATACAGAGGCGAGTCAGGATGCATTACAGGGACTAACTGCTGCCGGTGCTTATGCTGATGAGGCGGCATTGTTTCCGCAAAGCTTTATCGACCAAATGATTGGGCGTTGCTCAGTCGATGGTTGGAAAGTATGGATGAACTGTAATCCGGAAGGACCTCATGCGTATATCAAAGAGGAGTTCATCGATAAAGCAAAAGAGAAGAAAGTCTATAGGCTACACTTTATGATGGACGACAACTTGACACTATCCGCACAGCGCAAGGAAGCATATAAGCGGTCATGGAGTCCGGGGAGTGTATTTTACAAGCGGTTTATCCTTGGTTTATGGGTAGCAGCTGACGGATTGATTTATCAGCAGTTCGCGGATAATGTGAAACAATATCTAATAGATGAGAACTGGTTAAAAGAAAATGAAATTATATATGCAACAATCGGGGTCGATTTCGGAGGAACGAAGTCGGCTCATTCTTTTACTTTAACAGGATTCACAAGGGGTTATAAACAGGTGGTTGTATTGGATGAGTATTATTACAAGAAGCGTATCAATCCAAAACAGCTACAAGATGATTTTATAGACTTTGTAAAGAGGGCAAAACAGAAATATAAAGTCTATGAGGCATACTGTGATAGCGCTGAGCAGACACTTATTGCCGGATTGGAAATGGCGTGTGTACAGGCGCATGTCGGTATTGAGATTAAGAACGCAATAAAAGGCTCTATCAATGATCGTATCGCATTTTACAATAGCTTGATTGCACAGAACAGATGGAAAGTAATGAAGCACTGCAAGCACATTATAAGTGCATTTGAGAACGCTTGTTACGATGATAAGAAAAAGAATATGGACGTGCGTCTTGACGATGGACTTATGAACGTGGACAGCTTGGACAGTACAGAATACAGCACAGAAAGCATACAGGAAGATATCCTGTATATTGCAGCATAGGGGAGTGAAATATGGGTAATGAAATACGCCAGTATTTGGCAGAAAACAAATATAATACGGCATCGGACGAGACATATAGTCATATCGACGAATGGCTCGAATGGTATCAGGGCGATGTGGAAAAGTTTCACAAATATAAGGTTTTTAACGGTTCCGTGACAACAGAGCATAAGCGTTACACGATGGGAATGGCGAAGAAAGTCTGTGAAGACTGGGCAAATTTACTATTGAATGAGAAAGTGGCAATCAAAGCAGGAAACTATGAAGAGCGATTACAGGAAATCCTAAGTAATAATAATTTTATCGTTCGGGCGAATCAACTGGTTGAGATTGCATTTGCGCTTGGAACAGGAGCGTTTGTAGAGTATTTAGACGGCGATGACGTAATTATCGATTATATCCGCGCCGATATGATTTATCCACTGTCATGGGATAACGGGGATGTTACAGAGTGCGCGTTTGGTAGTATTCGTGTAATAGACGGCAACGAAGTGATTTATCTGCAGATACACAGAAAAGGGAATCCGGAAGACGGGGAAGATGAAGAACTGTATTATATTGAGAATAAGTATATTGACCGCAAAGAAAATAAAGAGCTTGAACCTCCGGAGGGGGTACTGTCATTGATTCCTACAGGATATGACAAGCCTCTGTTTCAAATTATTATGCCAAATATCTGCAATAACATTGATTTGGATAGTCCTCTTGGTATATCGGTTTATGCAAACAGTATTAATCAACTGAAAGGCTGTGACCTGATTTACGATTCTTATGTAAATGAGTTTGTTTTGGGTAGAAAACGTATTCTCGTGCCGATATCTGCCGCAAGAATCCAAATGCAACAGGATGGAGTTGCAGCACCAGCGTTCGATCCATCTGACTCTGTTTATTATCAGATGTCAGGAGACAGAGAGAGCGATCTAAAGCTCACAGAAGTAGATATGACAATACGATCACAGGAACATGAACTCGGAATCCAGCGCAGCCTTGATATTTTAAGTTTGAAGACGGGACTTGGAACTGGGCGTTATCAATTTGATTCTTCCGGAGTCAAGACAGCTACTGAGGTTATCTCAGATAAATCAGATCTATACCAGAACAGACAAAAAAATGCAATTGTGATTAACGCAGCACTTGTAAACATGGTTGCTGCTGTTGCGTTTTTGGATACTGGGCACGAAGTAGATGCCACCGTGGATTTTGATGATTCCATCATCGAGGATACAAACACAACGATTGATAAGAATATCAAGCTTGTGCAGTCGGGACTTCGGTCGAAATTAACCGCGATTATGGAGATTAACAAATGCGATGAAAAGGAAGCCAAGAAAGAATTGGAACGCATCGCCGGAGATAATCAGATTACCGGACAAGATGTGGACTGGACAGATATGGGCGATGATGAAGAAGAGGAATCTAATGATCCGGATCAGGAAGAAGGTGAGGTAGAAGGTGAATCTTCTGAAGAACCAACAGGAAGCGGAGACGATAGATAGTGCATACATAGATCTCGAAGCACAGATCATGCAGAATATCGCTCGTCATCTACGCGATTGGAAAAAGCCCATCGACACTGATCAATGGCTCATGCAGAAACTTGCGGAGATTGGGAAGCTTAACAAAGAAAACATCAAGATTATTGCTCAGATGTCCGGTATCAGTCAGACAGCAGCTGAACGGATGCTGAACGAAGTCGCAGAAGAGGCAGTTAAAATGACGGAACCTGGATTTCGCTATATGGCTAGACAAGGGCTGATTGATTCAGTTATTGAGGCTGATAAAAGCAAAAATGTGAAACAGGTTATGAAGAATTTGCAGAAGCAGGCGAAAGATTCTTTGAATCTAACGAACACAACGATGTTACATAAAGCACAGGAAGCATTCAAAAGCCTTGTGCAGAATACAGCAGAAGAAGCGATTAAAATTATGAACAATAATACCTCTGCTATAATTACCGGTGCGGAGTCCAGACAGCAGGCACTTCGAAAGACAATTCGCCAATTCAACGAAAGAGGAATCGCAGGATTTGTCGATAAAAGCGGAAGAAATTGGACACCGGAGGCATATGTTAATATGTGTATGCGAACAACGTCCGGCAGCGTGGCAAATGAAGTACAGACGGCTCGGTGTGAAGATATGGGAGTGAATCTGATTCAGATTGACAGTCATTCAGGAGCACGCCCGAAATGTGCAAAAGACCAAGGAAAAATCTTTTCTTTAGACAACACAAGCGGAACCACGGAAGATCTGAATGGACGTAAGATTAAATTTTATCCGTGGAATTCCTCCAGCTATGGTGAACCTGATGGAATCCTTGGTATAAACTGTGGGCATCATAAGTTTCCATTCGTTCCAGGCGTGAATATTCAGAGACACTTCCCGACAGATGATTTAGATGCAAATAATCGGTTGTACAAGCAGACACAAGTACAGAGGGCACTTGAACGTGATGTAAGGAAACAGAAGCGAGAGTGTATGCTGTATGATGAGCTAGGCTGCGAGGAAGCTTTTAAATCTGCATCTGTAGAGTTAAAGATAAAAGAGAAGCGGTTAAAGGACTATGTAGATGATCACAGGAAGTTACATCGCAGGCGCGATCGGGAACAGGTAGTTGGTTTTGATAAGAGGATATCGACTCATGCTATTGAAAATAATAAAAAGTATCAGAAAGAGCTTGCAGAAAAAGCGAAAAATGATAAGATAATATCAGAGATAAAAGAGGCTGGGATGAGAGGAGAGATAAATCTGAAGCCTAACATTCCGGATACAAAAGAGCTATCCTTTGATGATACGCATATTAATGGAGAAAGACAACACGAGGTAACGGAAAAAGAAGCGAAAGAGTATATCGAAAACGCAAGATTTTCTGTGACAAAATGGAATGGAAAATATACCAATTATTTCAGTGATGATGGAGCAGCTTATGTGGATAATGAGAAAAGACATATAAGAACGGCATTTAAGAAAGAACAATATGACGATGCTACAAGAAAAGCAATGGAGGTGTTAAAACGTGAGCGGTCCTGATCATGTAATGTGTCCGTTGGTGGATGCAGAAATTGAAAATATCGATTGCATAGAAAATTCAGATGCTGTTGACGGAATGTTGAAGAAAGACAGCGTACCGGAAAGGTTTAAAAAGAAATCAGAATGGGAAAAAATTTGTAAAAAGTGTAAATGGCATAATTACTAATACCGCAGGTCGAAAAGGCCTGTGGTATTTTTATACTTATTTTTAGGGAGGTGTGAAAGGTGACAATTCCAAAGAAAGTAAGAGTATTGTTCAAAGAATATACAATAGAAGAACAGATAAACTTACATGACGAAGAGGGAGAACTGTATGGTCAGATTGACTTTCTTCAGGAAAAAATTCTTTTGAATGCAGAGGCATCGGAGGAAGCGAAAAAAGCAACACTTATACATGAAATTGTACATGCGTTAGATGAAATGTATAAAATTGGACTAGAGGAAGAACAGGTAGAAAAACTAGGAAATGCACTGTATATGTTATACAGAGATAACAAGGAACTGTTCAGTACTTGTGAAAGAGGTGATGCCGATTGATTGCAGTAAAAGTAACAGATACAGAAATTACAGTAGATGGTCATGCGGGGTATGCTGAGAAAGGAAAGGATATCATTTGTGCATCTGTATCAGTACTTGTTTGGAACTTGATTAGAAGCATACAGGCTTTGACATCAGATAAAATTGAGTACAGTGTATTAGATGGCCATGTAAATGTAAAATATGAGAATTTATCAGGCAGAGGAAAATTGCTGGTAGATTCTTTTTTTATTGGCATAAGTGAGATTGAAGAGTCTTATGGAAGCCAGTATGTAAGTATTTCATAAATAGACCAGAATGTGCGGGATGTCTTTAAACTCTGCATGAGAATAAGTCGGCGGACGTTAAGCGGGAGGTAGCATATGCCTAAATTTATGAATATGAGAAACATGTATTTTTCAAAGTTAGATCTGCAGCTTTTTGCTGGAGATGATGATGCCGGAGACGATTCCGGGGATGGTGACGACCAGGACGATGATACGGACGAAGGCGGGGAGGATGAGCCGAAGTACACACAGGCTGATCTTGATAAGGCGGTAGCACGTACAATCGCAAAAGAGCGCGCTAAAGCGGAACGTGCAGCTAAGAGAAAAGAGCAGAAAAACAAGGATAAAGGTTCAGACGGAGCAGACGAAAACGAAGATGTTAAGGCGAGAAAAGAAGCCGAAGCAAAGGCGAGTAGTTTAGAAGTTAAATGTGCATGCTTTGAAGCTGGTGTATCAAAAGATGCAGTGGACGATGTGACTGCATTGGCTAGAGCATATATGGCTGCGGATGAAGACCTTGATCTTGAAGATGCGATTGAAAAAGTAGTGAAAAAATACCCTCAATTCAAAAAGGATGCTGCGGATCCGTACGAAGATGAGGATGAAACAAAAGGCAAATCATGGGGACAGAGACAGAATGGAAAGACACCAAAGAAAATGTCCGGTGTGGAAAAAAGATTCTATGAACTGAACCCGGATTTGAAATAGGAGGTTTATTTGATTATGAGAAACAAAGAATATAAGGCGTTAAAGCTACGCATGGATTTACAGATGTTTGCAGGACATACGGCGCAAGAGAGATATTCCAGTCTTGTGCTTGCAAAATTGAGAAAGACTGCAGTTTTTGTAAGTCTGTTTAACAGAAAGTACGAGGGGAAACCAACTGCTGGTGCAGTAAAAATCCCAGTGCGGGACACAGAAGTGGTTGTCGATACGTACGACAAAGCAGCGGGCGGAGAATTAAAAACAGGAACAACAACTTATCAGACGCTCGCAATCGACAAAGATAAATACGTGAACGAGTTGGTTGACGGATATGACGCTGCATCTGTTCCGGATAACTTAATTGCAGACAGATTGGATTCTGCCGGATATGCAATGGGTATTTCTTTGGATACAGATTTGATTACGCTGCTTACGACAAAAGGCACTGCCTCGAAGAATACGACAGCACTTACAAAAGATACAATCTATGAGTCTATTGTGGACGAAGTCGCAGCATTAAAGAAAAAAGGTTTGAATCCAACAGAGATGTGGTTGGCAGTAACAAATGAAACGTATGCGATGTTGTTGAAGTCTCCGGAGTTTATCAAGGCTTCTGATTTAGGAGACAATGTGGTTCAGAACGGACGTGTTGGAAGAATTAACGGGCTGGATGTCTATGAGACAAACAACATTTCGGATACTTTAAAAGTCGAGTATATCATCGGTAACAATGTGTATTGCCACTTTGTCGATGAATGGATGGTACCGGTTACTGTGAATGATTTAAAAGATGGGAAACACATCGGAGCATCTGCAGTGCAGGGTCGTAGAGTATACGGTGCGGCGGTTTCAAGACCTGAGACTGTAACAGTTAAGAAAAAAGCAGCGTAGTGAGGAGGCGGTCTAATGCCGTACGTGGACATTAATTATTATGCAAGCATATACAATGGGATGGAAGTCGAGGACGAAGACTTCCAATCTTTGTGTGAGCGTGCAGGAGAAATCATTGAGGAGATGACAATGTACAGGGTGACTCCGGTTGCAATACTTGCAATGCCGGAATGTGTACAAGACAGGGTAAAGATGGCTGTTTGTGCACAGATTGAGTATTTAGATGCCAACGGTGGAGCTGATATGGACAACGGTGTAGATTTGCAGAGTGCCGGTCTTGGGAAGTTTAACTTCACCAAGGCGTCCGGTGCAAACGGAAGCACAGAACAGTCCATATATGCACCGAGAGCCGTCCGTATCTTAGCTCCTACTGGTCTTTTATATAGAGGGGGTGGTTGCTATTAGAGCGATACCGAAAAGCTTGCTGATTCACACGGTTACGCATGCTAAAGCAAAAGATGCTGACCGTTGGGGGACAGAACAGATAACTAATAAAAGGACAATAAAAAACGTGCGGCTTGAGCCATCTACAAAGGTAGTGCGAGATAAAAACAATGCAGAAGTGCAACTTGCGGCAACGCTGTTTTATGACTGTAAAAATAGCAGTCCGAGAGGTGTAGTATTCAAAACGGACGACATTATTATTTTTAATGGCGAGATGTTTAAGGTTCAGACAATTGAACCGCTGTATGATGCGCGCAAATTGCATCATTTCGAGTTGGGAATGATACGACATGGCTAAAATCAATACACGAGTGACATTTGATAAAGCGAAGGCATTAGCGCTTATGAAAGCAGCATCAAATAAAGCGTTGACTGTTATGGGAAATCAGGCATTGCAGGATATTAGCCAATATGTACCAAAAGACCAGCGTACACTTGAAAACAGTGGCCTGACGAACAGTGACAAGACTGCAACAGACGGGAAATTAACAATGCGGTGGTCTACTCCGTATGCGCAGTATCTTTGGAACGGCGATGTCATGTATGGAAATGCCGGAAATCGTACATATGGACCTGAAAAACTTACGTTCACATCTGCCCTTGCCCGTGAAGAATGGGCGAAGTACGCAAAAGAAGTACACGGAGAAGAATGGAAAAAGGTATATCAGGCAGCGATAAGGAGGGAGATGCGAAAATGACGCCACAGACTGAATTGCTTGATTTATTAGTCGAGACAGCAGAGAAACATTGCAATCTCGGGACAACAATATCTTTGAAAGAATTGAATCCAGGTGGTGGCATTTACGCTGAGCTCGGAGAAGGGTTTGGAAATAGTATGTATTATGACAAAAGCATGGAGAAAACGATCCCAGTGCTTTTTTTGTGCAGAAACAAAGACCAAAAGGTAGGGTTGGAACAGTTGGGTAGTATTTGCAACTACTTGCAACGATTGAAAGCGTATCCGAAAGGCGAGACATTCGCTTGGTTGGATACCACAATAGCAAAAGAACCAAACAAAATAGGGCGGGATGAGGATGGAGTTTATAACTTCTCGTGCATCCTGAACTGTAAAATATTTTATTAAGGAGGCAATTGAAGTGAAAAGATTAGATTTACAGAGATTTGCGGAGCCGGAACTTCCGGACAATACAATCACTCCGGAATTGAATTATGAAACAGAAGCATTTTTAAATATTGCAGAGGATAAGGGTACACCGCAGTGGGCGTCTTTAGCGGAATTGATGACAAATATGAGCCAGTCTTTGAATGAGGTATTGCATCAGGCAACGTACTACGCAGACAAGGGATGGGGAAGCACGGAGGTTATCGGAGCACAGCTTACACTTACACTAACAGGAGCTGTGAAACCGGGAGATAAAGCGTGTGACTATATCCTCAGCGATAAAGTGATGTTTGAGCTTGGAAATGCAAGAAAAACTCATTTGAAATTACAGAAAGGTAAGAAAGTGATCATTTGGCCTATTACTCTTGCGAATATCACACCTGCATATGGAGATTCCGGAGCAGTAAATGCATTGACTGTGACTATTCACGGAAATGGCAGACCAGTAATTGGAACGACAGAATAAGGGTGGCAGATTGCCACTCTTTTTGATTACTCGAAAGGAGAAGAGAACAATGGCATATCAGGCGAAAAGAAAAGCAGCGTATACACAGGATTTTGAACTGGTGGATGAAAAAGGGAATGTTGCACACAGATTGTTGGTTGCGCTGGATCCAGGAAGCTGTATCGAAAAATTAAATCAGAAATATATTACTCTTGTAAGAACGAAGAATGAGTTGTCGAAGCTTGAGGGGGCGATGAACGGGAATCTTAATGAAAACGAAGAACTTGGAAAAGCGTATGAAACACTCGGAAAGGCATCGGTTGATTTGATAGAGGCTGTTTTCGGATCGGATGATACGAAGACGATTCTTGATTTTTACAATGGGCGATATATCGATATGATTTCGGAGGTAGCACCATTTATTACAACTGTTGTGATTCCGGATTTAAGACGAATCACACAGGAAAACAAGAAAGAAATACTTAACAAGTACAATCGAAAACAAAGACATGCGATTTTGAAAGGGTGGAAAAAGTGAACATCTTAACGGAAGCGCAAAATAATTTGATATGCACAAGCAAAGGAAAACTTGTTGTAAATCCGGCGTTTGATGTCGTGCTCGAAATACAGAATTTGTACAGAGAGTCAGAGCTGACAGATTTTGAAAAAATTAACTGCGCTTTGAAAATGTTGGTAAAAAATGATTGGAATCTAAAGAAATATACTCCAACAGAAAAGATATCTCTTTTAGAAGAAATTTATAAGAAATGCATTAATGTTAAAAAGCGACCGCAAACAAAAAAATCAGTACTCCCGGTGTTGGATTTCGAAGAGGACGGTGATTATATCTACGCATCGTTTATGCAGGAATACGGTATCGACCTAATCGATCAGCAAGGAAAACTTCCGTGGAGAAAATTCTTGTGGCTATTCAACGGTTTAGGAGCAGATACAAAAATCAAACAGGTAATGCACATCCGCGAGATGGAAATCCCGCAATTTAACGGAAAAAATCAGAAACAGATACAGGAAATTCAAGAACTGAAATCTTATTACGCTTTACCTGTTAAGGGTGGCGGCGGGCAGAGCGGTCTTGATCTGCTGTTTTCTACATTGGAAGGGATGGCGAAACATTGATTGCAGATGGTAAAAAGATTAAAAAAGTAAGATGTCCGTGTTGCGGGCATGAACAAAATATATTTTATGCAGAAGGAGCTAAGTGTAAAGGGCTCTTTTTTAAATGTAAAAATAAAAAATGTAGAAAAGAATTTGAAATAAGGATATAACGCCATTTTGTGTCACTGTGCCGGCGAGGTTTAAGGTAGGTGGTAAAGATTGGCGAATAAAGGCGATGTAACATACGAACTCAGGGCGGATGACAGCAAGTTGGAGTCCGATATAAATGAAGCAAATAAAAAGGTTGAGAAAGCAGTCGAGAAGAGTGCGGATAAAACAATTAAGATTGAAGAGCAAAAAACTGCGAAATTAAAAGAAGAAGCAGATAAAAATGTAAAAAATACAGAACAAGCCACTGGAAAAATTGCAGATGCTTGGATTGAGGCCGGAAAAGATGCTGAGAAGGCAATGGATATCGATATTAAAGAAAAGGGTATCACGGTAGATGTAAAAGCTGATACTTCCAATGCTGAAAATAAGATCAAGGGAGTAAGTCGAGATAAAAGTATTGATGTTGATGTGAACGCAGATGTATCAGATGCGGAAGATAGTATTGAGGGGCTCGGAGATACGGCGGAAAAAGTAGGAAGTAAGATGGGAGATGCGCTTGGAAATGTAGGTGGAGGTCTGAAATCCGCTTTTTCTGATGCTGCAAACGAATCTATTCCACTCGTCGGAAAGGTGGGAGAACTTACAGCGGGATTATCCGGATCAGCAGTAGCCGCAATTGGTGTAGGAGCAGCGGCTGTAGGTGTGGGTGCTTTAGCTGTTGGGACAGCGAATGATATCAGTGGTGCAATGAACGATTTTATTGCAATTACCGGGAAAGGTACTGAAGAGACAGAACGATATCAAGCTGTCATGGAAGATATTTATGCAAATAATTACGGTGAAAGCTTTTCGGATATTGGACAAGCGATGGCAGAAGTTACAAAGCAGCTTGGAGATATGGATGACGCAAGTCTTCAGAATGTAACAGAATCTGCATTTGCTTTAAGAGATACATTTGGATATGACATACCGGAGTCAACTAGAGCCGCCAAAGCGATTGTTGATAATTTTGGAGTTTCCGGCGAAGAGGCGATGAATTTAATTGCCAGCGGAGCTCAGAACGGTTTGGATTATTCAGGGGAATTACTTGATAGTATATCGGAGTATTCTGTTCAGTTCGACAAGATGGGGCTTGGCGCAGAAGATATGTTTGCCATATTTCAAAAGGGTGCAGAATCTGGAGCATTTAATCTTGACAAAGTAGGTGATGCAGTAAAAGAAATGTCAATCCGTGTTGTAGATGGGTCAGAGACGACAAAACAGGGATTTGAATTACTCGGTTTAAATGCGGATGAGATGGCACAAAAATTCGCGGCTGGAGGAGAAACAGCAAAAGAAGCCTTTAACGAGACTTTGGATGCACTGGCAGCTATGGAAGACCCAATTGCACAAAATACTGCAGGTGTAGATTTAATGGGAACCATGTGGGAGGATTTGGGGCCTGAAGCTGTGACAGCACTTGCAGAAATAGAAGAAGGCGCTTATACAACTTCGGATGCAATGAATCAAATCAAAGACGTGAAATACGATGATTTGGGTTCGATGTTCGAGGAATTGAAACGAAATGTAGAAGTTCTTTTAATTCCGCTCGGCGAGGCTTTATTACCGGTACTCTCGACATTGATTGATTCTGTGTTGCCCATATTGACAGGATTATTAGGGCCACTGATTTCTCTATTTGCAGAGTTGTTGACACCTATTTTGAATCTAATACAACAGGCATTGCAACCACTTATGGATGCATTTTTATTTTTAATGGATAATGTGATTAGTCCTTTTATTTCGCTCGTCACTGGGCTTTTAGTTCCGGCTTTTTCGGGAGCGCTGGACGGAATGCTAAAGACAGCAAAAAATAATATTGGAAATATCACGAATATTTTTAGGAACATTATTGATTTTATAAAGAACGTATTTACTGGAAACTGGAAGGCAGCATGGGAAAATGTGAAAGATATTTTCAAAAGTATTGTGGATGGATTAGGAAATACTTTCAAAGCTCCACTAAATTTTATTATCGATGGAATCAATGGATTTCTAGGTGGTTTGAACAATATAAAGATTCCGGATTGGGTTCCGGGAGTAGGTGGCAAAGGGTTTAATATTCCTAAAATTCCGCGTCTTAAGGTCGGTATGGATTACGTGCCGAGCGATTTCTTCCCTGCATTTTTGGACGAGGGAGAATGGGTATTGACCAAAGAAGAAGCAAACTTACTTAGATCGCTCGGAGGGCTCGAAGGAATGGTTGCAATGAGTGGAAGTCTCAGAAGTGACAGTGTGAATGTAAATGTACAAGGCGGTACGTCAATTGATTATGTAAGACTTGGAAATTCTGTCGCAGATGCACTGATACGCTCAGAAGTCGCGTTTAAGTGCGATGAGCGGGTATTTGGTAGATTAGTAAAGGATGTGAAGTGATGCATGATGTTTATTATGTAGGTAGTCAAAACGAAAAAGTAGATTTTTGCCAGCTCCCATATAGGATTGTAGGCGGAAGTATTTTTGACGGCGATTATGATGTTGTTGAAGAAAATAATCGAATACAAGAATTCGAACGGAAGGTAACAGATAAAACACTGAGTATTGACATCAGCGCAGCTGATCAAGAAGAGTTTTGCAGTGCAATTGAGCATTTGGAAAATATAGCAGAGAAAGATATCGTAAATGTTACACCTGGGAAACTATATGTTGGGAAAAGCTATTTAAAGTGTTGGATTACCGGAACGAGCAAATCACGGTGGATTAATGATTTGAACGGAATCGGGAATGAATTGATTCTAAAAAGTGATTATCCGTACTGGATAACAGAACAACATTTCCAATTTTTGAAGCAGTCACAGGGCGGCGAGACATCTCCGTGGTTGGAATATCCATTTGATCATCCTTATGAATATGCAAAAGTAAGAAACATGCAATATATCCAAAACGATCACCACATCGCAAGTGGATTTAAAATGATTATTTATGGTCCATGCATTAATCCGCTGATCAGGATTGCAAATCACGTATACGAGCTTCGAACAACGCTGTACGAGGGAGAATATGCAGTGATTGATTCAAGTACGAGATATGCAAAGGACAGGAAAATAATAAAAGTAAAAGCAGACGGGTCTATAGAGGATATATTTAGCACGAGAAATACAGATAGTGATATATGGCAGAAGATACCTGCGGGAAGAAGCATTGTGTCCTGGAGTGGTGCTTTTGGGTTCGATATTATTCTGTTTAATGAAAGGGGGACTCCGAGTTGGATTTTATCGTAACGGATAAATATGGACAGGATAAGGGATATTTGAATCATTGCGGCGGCGAGTTTATTGTTGGCCAAGACGATGATTTTGAAATAAAAATTCCGAGTGCGCTTTTCCTGCCCGATCGGCATCAAAAAAATTGTCGAGTATTTGCAGAAGATACTGAGTATGGTGGTCTGATCAGAAGCATTAATCCAATTACAGGAGACCACATTGTGAAGCTTACCGGTCCAACTTGGAGGGGAATCCTGAATCAGAGAGCAATCAATCCAGACAGTAATACATACATAACACTGAAAGGCGAAGCAAACTCGGTGCTTAAACAATATATTATTCAGCTTGGATTGTCTGAAATATTTCAGGTGTCAGATATAAACAGCGAAATCAATATTGACTATAAGGTTCCGCTTCAAAGTATGCTGCTCGATGCGTTTTCAACTGCGCTTGAAAAAGTTGGGGCTAGGTTGGAAATTAAATATAAGCTTGGAGAGCCGAATGGAAAAGGTTATGTGCTGTTGGAGGCAAAGAAGATTGTAGATCATTCTGATTCGATTGAGGTAAGTGAGGATGGTAATGTAAAACTGAATATCCTTGACTATCAGAATGGAGTAAATCATCTGATTTGTTACGGCAAGGGCGAACTTCAGGAGAGGCAGAGAGTTGATTTGTACGCTTGGCCGGATGGAAGCATACGCAAGGAGCAGTATTATACAGGTATTGATCTGATAGAGCAATACTATGAAAATACAAGTGCTGAGACCGTACAGGAGCTGGAAGAGGATGCACGAGAAAAGATGCTTGAGTTGATAAATTATAAGCAACTGAGGATTTCGGTGTCTGACATGGATTTGGAACTTGGGGATATCGTAGGCGGAAGAGAAAGGGTTACTGGAATCTATATGACAGCTCCGGTTGTGAGAAAAATTGTATCTGTGACCGGAACCGGTCGGACAAGCATTGAATACAAGCTGAAGGGAGAGGATTAATATGTCTAAAGTATTTATTGACACAACATTAGTGGATGGATTTGCAGATGGTCCGCATATAACCGAGAAACAGGTGGGAATTGCAAATCAAGGTCTGTATGGTCCGGATGATTATGTGCTTGATGAAGGAAAAAAATCGGAAGCACAAATCTTGACAAACAACAGCATTCGCATTTTTGATGCGACATATGTGATACAAGGACGTAGAGATGTGATTGCTGCAAATGATTATACAGATGTAAACATTGATAACGGAGCGCAAGGGATGAATAGAAACGATATTATCGTACGAAGATATCGGAAAGATGAAAGCTCTGAGATTGAGGAGACAGAATATGCAGTGATAAAAGGCACGCCGACATCGGGAACTGCATCAGATCCGGAAGTTGCGACGGGGGTTATCCGGAATGGAGATACACTGCATGAGATGAAATTATACCGAGTGAAGTTGAACGGATTGAATATAGTGGCGGTAGAACCTCTGTTTGATGTGCTTATGAGCATGTCTACGCTAAACAAAAGTTTGTCCAATATAAAAGATTACGTAATTGAAAGTGGTAAAGTTCCAATAGGCTCAACCGGAAGGTATAACTACTACGAAAAGTACGCAAGTGGCAAGCTAGTGCAATGGGGAGTAGCAAACTACTCGTATACGGATGGTTTTGGAAGAATGACTTATCCAATACCTTTTTCCGGAAGTACAGATAATTATATGCTGTTTGTGCAAGGACAATATATGTCCGGGAAAGTTGTCGAGATAATGGTAGCATCTAAACATTCAAACAGCCAAGGGTATGCGTATACTCTATATTCCGATAACAAAAGACCCGATACACATAATTTTGACTGGTACGCAATTGGACGATGGAAGTAGAAAGGAGAACAGTATGGAATTAATTTTTGCAGATGCAACAAAAATACAAATTCAGTCAGCACAGGAGACAGGCGAAAAATTAGAAATTAAGGTTATACAAGTTGCGCCAGCGCAATTGCGGGAACTCTTTACAGACCCGGTAAAGACAAAAATCATGCGCATCACAGAACGCGAACAAAATATTGCCGAATACGAGGGCTATACGGAGTTTTACCGCACGGAAGAGTACACAGGTGGAATTTATGGTGTAGTTATTAATCAAGTTGGAAAGAGTTCGGAAGAACGGATAAAACAGCTTGAAACGGAAAACGCAGCGTTAAAAGAAGCCTTAGTAAATGCAAATACGCAGATTACAGACCTGCAGGGCGCCATCTGCGAACTATACGAAATGGGGGTGCAAGCATGATCTACATTGCAAGAGTATACGCAGATTTAATACAAAAAGAAAAGAAGAGCATCAAGGATGTACCTGAGAAAATCCGAGAACAGGTAAGAGAAATTTTGGAGGCAGAACAAGGATGATAATCGTAGATTACAACGACATCGGAATAAAACGTGGACTTTGGCAATATGACTTTGGACAAGTGTTACGAATTCAAGGCGGAAACCTAAAATCAGCGGTAGAAATTCATTTTTCGTTGCAGGAAACAGGTGGTGAAGCTGTAACGCGAATCGGTACAACGAAAGATGGAGTAACAGACGTAGTTATTCCGGATACGATGCTGATAAATGACGACATCGACGACAAGTATAATATATACGTATTTATTTATATTGCAGATCGGGAAAGCGGAGAGACCGAAAAGAAATTTGCACTGGAAGTAAAAAGCAGACCAAAACCGGAAGCGTTTGATGCTACTGAGGATAAGAAATTGTTTGAAGAGGCGATTAAAGCAGTAAATGAATCCGCCGAACGTGCCGAAACCGCAGAACAGCAAGCAGCAAAGCACGCAGAACAGACGAAACTCGATGCACAACAGACAACAGCGGACCGTCAGGAAGTAAAGAAACTTGTCGAATCTGTATCCGGCATCGGAGAACAGGTCGAAACTGTAAAAGAATACAAGGAGCAGGCACAGACAGCAGCAACAAACGCTCTGTTATCCGAGCAAAAATCAGAGCGGGCAAAGGAATTAACTTTGCAAGCACAAGCAGGTGCAGAGACAATGGCAGACGAAGTAGAGCAACACGCTCTTGGAGTCGCAGGAGACAAGTCGGAAGTGGAACGACTAGCGACACAGGTGCGACAGGATAAATCCTCCGTGGAGCAGACAAAGACAGCGGTGGATAAAACAGCACAAGACTTTACACTTACGGCACAGCAAGCGCTTGCAGACGTAAACAATGCTGGACAGACACAAAGCGAACGTGTCCAGCAAGTCGGACAAGATGCGATTGCAGATGTAAATACCGCAAAGACACAGGCTGTTGAGACGGTAAATGCTACCAAGACCGATGCGGTTAAAGCTGTGCAAACGGAGGGTACAAAGCAAACTGAAGCGGTACAGGTAAAAGGGCAAGAGGTAATAAACTCCATTCCGAGCGATTTTACCACGCAGATGGCAACAAAGTTGGACAAGCAACAGGGTACTGAAAACGCTGGGAAATCTTTGATAATTGGAGAAGACGGAACTGTTATCGTAGGAGAGCCTGCTGTACAAATCGAGGTGGATAAAACGCTCGCACAAGAGGGGCAAGCAGCGGATGCAAAAGCTACGGGAGATAAAATCTTACAGTATGCAATTAAGAACACCGCATCCGGCGAGGGTATCGTGAAAATCACTGATAGTGCCGAAGAAAAACTGTTGGATTTTGGTATGCAAGGAAAGACAGAACAGGCAAGTACGGAGGGGAAGAATCTGTTTGACGCAAACGGAATAGATGCAACACGGCATATTCTGGGAGATTTGAGCGGTTTTTCTGACATTGATGTCGGCTCGTACAACCTAAGTAATCTCATACCTGTAAAAGAGGGAGAAAATATTGTAAAAAGTGGAACGACAGGAAGTTCGGTTGTTGGGTTTTTAGGAGAGGATAAAAGTTTTTTGAAAGGCGTGTCTATTACAGATGGAAAGCCTGTTGCAGTTCCAGCAGGAGCATTTTACTTTTGCTGCAATATTGCTGTAGCAAATCTGAAAAATAAAATCCAAATCGAAAAAGGCAATACAGCAACACCATACGAACCATACACAGGCGCCAAACCTTCACCAAGCCCAGCATATCCACAGGAGATTGTGAGTGCTGCGGAAAATGGAAAAATTGAAGTGCAAGTAAATGGTAAGAATTTACTGGAAGGATTAGAATTTGGAAGTATTGATAATCAAGGAAATATTATCCAAAGCACTACAGCTTATATAAATATAAACAAATTTATCGAAGTTAAAGAAGGTAAGCATGTAATTAATTCAAGAGACGAAAAAAGATTTTTATGTGCAATATTTTTATACGATAAAGACAAACAATTTATCAGACTAGACCAAAGTGGTGATTGTGTAGTAAGAAAAGGCGAAAAGTATATTAATATAACATCTGCTAAATCACTGGTTGATGGCGTAGACAAGACTCAGATCGAGTTAACGGATAGGAGTATAAATCCGACAGCTTACGAACCATACAAAGGGTTGCAAAAAGTACAATTTCAATTAGACCGCCCTCTTACCAAATGGGACAGACTAGAAAAAAGAGAAGGTGTATGGGGAATTGCAAGACAAAGTGTACGAGAAGAACTTACACAGTATAATTTCGACACATATATATTACCGTCTGGAAGTTACCCTACAGGTGTATATTGCTATGCGACAAAGAAATCTAATGCGGTATTAGAAAATCAGTCTTCATTTTGCACGCATTTTAAAAATTCGAATTACGCATATTCAATAACGAACGCCAAAGTTGGTATATACTCAGACCACGGCAAGGTACAATACAAGTATTTTGTTTCTGACAAACCAACCGTAGATGAATTTAAAGCGTGGCTTGTACAACAGAAAGAAGCTGGAACACCTGTGGAGCTGGTATATAAGACAGCAGAAGAAACATGGGAACCACTTCCGGAAGAGATGCAATCCGTGTTAAATGCCTTGCATACGAATTATCCTACAACAATAATAAGCAATTCCGAAGACACAGAAATGCAGCTTACCTACGTTGCCGATACGAAAAACTACACAGACAGAAAAATTGAGGAGGCTGTAACGGCGCAGGTGCAGAACCTTGCAAATCTGCTATCTTTAATGCCACTCTCTACCCAAGCGGCAATGATAGAAGCAGACACTAACAATATTTTAGACATGGAGGTACAAAAATGAATAGTACAGTAATTGTAAAACTTATGACAAATTTAATCGGAAAGAAATTCTATGACACAAAAGACGAAGCGGTAGCAAAGTTAGATGTCTATTTCGCAATGAATCGCATCAGCGAAGAGGAGTACGCCACACTTACAATGCTGGCAGAAGAAACCTACGCAGAACAGAAAGACGAGGTAGCATAATGGGATATGTATTTGCATTTGTAGCAGGGACGCTATTTGGCGTGGTGGTAATGTGCCTAGTGCAGATCAATAAGGAAAGGTAGAGGTGACAAACATGGAAATCAGAGCGAGACCGTAAGGGTCTTTTTATTTTGTAAATTAAAGAAAAGCGAGGAAAAAGAATTGGATTTTATGCAGACACTATTAAGCATATGCGGTGCAGTCAGCATTGTTGGTGGAGCTGGGGCGATTATTGTAAAAGTAATCAAACCAGCTTTTAAGTTATCGAAGAGAGTAACGCAGCTCGAACAGTACAATCAGGCAGATTATCAGAGACTAAAAGCATTAGAAGAAATGCAGAAACAGCAATCAAAATCACTCGCTGCTATGCTTAATCATCAGATTACTGGAAATGGTATCGAAAACATGAAAAAAATCAGAGATGAGCTTTTAGAAAGCATCATTGACAAGTAAAGGAGAGATAAATATGAGTATGGAAGTTTTATTACAGTATGTAACTTATATGTTGGCTGGAATTGGTATATTTGCATTTTTTGTAAGTGTCGTAGTACAAGTGATTAAGGAAATGCCGTGGCTGAAAAAGATACAAACAAACGTGGTGGCATTAGCAGTATCTCTTATTATTACACCGATTGCAGTTGTTGTTCTGTGCATGTACTTTAATATCGTAATTACATGGTATTACATATTTGCATCAATTTTAGCTGCATTTGTAGTTTATTTAGTAAGCACAGGTGGCTGGGAAAAAGTATCGGAGATGTGGAACAGAAGTAAATACAACAAGAAATAGTGCAGAGGGCGGTTATCCGCCCAAACACATAAATTAAAAGAAAAGGAGATTTTATCATGGCAAAGATTTGTTTAGACGCAGGTCACGGCGGACGTGACAGCGGAGCAGTAGGATTTGGAAGACTGGAAAAAGACGATGTGTTGAGGATGGTTTTGAGAGTTGGAACAATTTTGTCCGGCAAAGGGCATAACATCTATTACACAAGAGACGATGATATTTATGAGAGTCCGATTACAAAAGCAACAGAAGCTAATAATGCAGGAGCAGACTTTTTCGCGAGTTTCCACCGCAACTCTGCAGCGAGCGCTGAAGCATCCGGATATGAGACGCTTGTATATGCGATTGCGGATAAAGCTGCAGTCTGCGCGGATTATGTGAATGCAGAGATGGAGAAGCTTGGATTCCGGAACCGAGGGACAAAGACAAGAACAGACTTGACGGTATTAAACAGCACAAAGATGCAGGCGGTGTTGTTCGAGACAGGGTTTATCTCGAATGCAAATGATAATGCTTTATTCGATGCGAAATTCGAAGCAATCTGCAATGTGCTTGCGAACGGTATCTTAAAAGCAGTAGGAGATAGTACGGTTTCCGGCGGTGGTAGCGTACAGGTTACACCTACACCAATTCCGCCATCGAATAAAAAGGAGCTTGGACATGTAGATTGTACTTACCAGTGCTATACAGACCGCTGGTGGGCACCTGTGCATAATCAAGATGATTGGGGCGGTAAAGGCGATGATTATGCAATTCTCTACATCGGTATCTGTGTAAGCAAGGGCTCTATTAAGGGACGTGTGTACACACGCAAGAGCGGATGGTTGCCGTGGCTGACATTTACAAACTCTTACAACACAAATGACCTTGTAAATGGAGTTCTCGGAGATGGCTCAGAAATCCTTGCAATCGAGCTTTACTACTACACGCCGGACGGGTACATGTACAAAGAGGTACATTACCGAGTTTCTGTTGAGGGGAATAGCTCTTTCTACACTAAACAGGTAGATAATCAAAAAAGCGATGGCATGGACGGATATGCCGGAGACAAAAAGAGATTCCTGGACAAATTCCAAGCGTGGATTGAGTAAAAAAAACAGCCTCAACTTATTGAAGTTGGGCTGAGATATTGTATCATCTTACAAAACATAATAAAACGGTTTACAACACGTTTACAACAAAAATGCCTGCAAACGGCGTATTTATGTAAAATTATTTTACATAGATTTAACATTACTTGCGTTTTAGATTTAACAGAGGTTCGATATGATATGACCTGTGAAGAAGTTAAGGAATAAAAAATCTTTTACTGAAAAAGGAGAAATGTAAAAATGAAAATGAAAAAGTTTTTAGTGTTAACAGCAACAGTAGCAATGGTAGCCTCAATGGCAGTTGGATGTGGAAACTCAGGTAATTCAGATAAAACAGATGGAAAAGCAGAGACAGAATTTGATGCGGCAAATGATATCTCAGTTGTTTCAAGAGAAGATGGTTCGGGAACAAGAGGTGCTTTTATCGAGTTGTTCGGAATTGAAGAAAAAGACGCTTCAGGAGAAAAAGTAGATAACACAACAGAGGAGGCTAACATTACAAATAGTACATCCGTTATGTTATCAACAGTGGCGGACAATGAGTATGCAATCGGATATGTTTCACTTGGTTCTTTAAATGACACTGTAAAAGCATTGAAAGTAGATGGGGCAGAGCCGACAGAAGAAAACATCAAATCTGGCGAATACAAAGTGGCAAGACCGTTTAATATCGCAACAAAAGGTGATGTAAGCGAGGTGGCTCAGGACTTTATCAATTTTATCTTGAGCACGGAAGGTCAGGCAGTTGTGTCAGAAAGCGGATATATTGCTTTGGATAACGTTCAGGCATATGCAGGAAGCAAATCGGCAGGTAAAGTATCCATCGCAGGTTCATCTTCTATCACGCCGGTTATGGAAAAATTAAAAGAAGCATATTTAAAAGTAAATCCATCAGCAGAGATTGAAATTCAGGAAAGTGATTCTACAACAGGTATGACATCTGTAGCAGACGGTATCTGCGACATCGGAATGGCATCCAGAGAAGTGAAAGAGGAAGAGCTTGCAAAAGGCTTGAAAGCAACTGTAATCGCAACAGATGGTATCGCAGTGATTGTCAACAAAGCAAACACATTGGATGACATTACAAGTGATCAGGTAAAATCAATCTATGTTGGTGATGCACTTTCATGGGATGAAATTATAAAATAAGTAGAGGAAACGAAAGACGATGAAAAAAGCATGGAACGAAAAATTCATGCAGGGAGTGTTCTTCATTGCCGCCTGTGCTTCGGTGCTGGCGGTAGCTCTCATTTGTGTATTTTTATTTGCAAATGGGATTCCTGCGATGAAAGAAATCGGATTTTTACAATTTTTAAGTGGTGAGCGTTGGAGACCTTCCAATGATATCTATGGAATCTTCCCGATGATTGTGGGAAGCATTTATGTGACTGCTGGAGCAATTCTTTTTGGAGTGCCGATTGGAATTTTGACATCGATATTCATGGCAAAATATTGCCCGAAGAAAATTTATCCGGTATTAAAAGGTGCGACAGAGCTTTTAGCGGGAATTCCATCTGTAGTATATGGATTTTTCGGACTGGTTGTGATGGTTCCGATGATTCGAGAACTTGGTATGACATTGAAGCGTGCGGGAATCGTAAAAACAGCAGGAGATGGAAACAGTATGCTGACAGCATCTATCTTGCTTGGAATGATGATTTTGCCAACCATCATCGGTGTGACAGAATCTGCAATCAGAAGTGTTCCGAATCAGTATTATGAAGGAGCGCTTGCACTTGGAGCAACGCATGAAAGAAGTATTTTTGCGGTCGTTCTTCCGGCGGCAAAATCAGGCGTGGTAGCCGGAATCGTACTTGGAATCGGGCGTGCGATCGGAGAGACAATGGCTGTCATCATGGTTGCAGGAAATCAGGCGAGAATGCCGGTAAGTATTATGAAGGGTGTGCGTACAATGACTGCGAACATTGTCATTGAGATGGGGTACGCAACCGGACTGCACAGAGAGGCATTGATTGCGACAGCAGTTGTACTGTTTGTATTTATCCTGATTATTAATCTTTCTGTATCATTGTTAAATAGGAGGGGACACCGTGACTAGAAGTATAGGAGAAAAACTGCGTTCTTATAAAAGAACACCGGGATCATTTATTTTGATGCTCCTCGTGATGCTCTCTGCAATCATAACATTTGCAGTGTTATTATTTTTAATTGCATATATTTTGATCAACGGAATCCCGCATATTAAGCCGGAATTGTTTGCGTTGAAATACACAAGTGAAAATGGATCGCTGTTCCCTGCTTTGATCAATACGATTATTATGACGGCGTTGTCTTTGATCATTGCAGTTCCGTTTGGAATTTTCTCTGCAATTTTTCTTGTGGAATATGCCAAACGAGGAAATAAATTTATCAATGTTATCCGTATTACGACGGAGACATTGTCTGGAATTCCATCGATTGTATATGGACTTTTTGGAATGTTGTTTTTTGTTACAACATTAAAATGGGGGTACTCTTTGCTGGCGGGAGCGTTTACATTGTCGATCATGATTCTTCCGCTCATCATGCGTACTACAGAAGAGGCATTAAAAGCAGTTCCCGACAGTTATCGGGAAGGAAGTTTTGGACTTGGAGCGGGTAAACTTCGAACAGTGTTTCGAATTGTGCTTCCATCGGCAGTGCCTGGAATTTTAGCAGGTGTTATTCTTGCGGTTGGAAGAATTGTCGGTGAGACGGCAGCATTGATTTATACAGCCGGAACAGTTGCAGATATCCCGGATGGAGTGATGGGATCAGGAAGAACGCTGGCGGTTCATATGTACAGTATGTCAAGAGAAGGGCTTCATATGGATCAGGCGTATGCAACAGCAGTAGTACTGCTTGTACTTGTGATCGGAATTAACTGGCTGTCAGGATTTATAGCGAAAAAGATAACGAAAGGAAACGGAAATGGCGAAAATTAGTATCAAAAATCTGGATCTTTATTACAGTGATTTTAAAGCACTGAAAAATGTGAATTTAGATATAGAGGCAAATAAAATTACGGCGTTTATCGGGCCGAGCGGATGTGGAAAATCAACACTCTTAAAATCGTTGAACCGCATGAACGACCTTGTGGAAGGATGTAAGATTGAAGGGGAAATCTTACTGGACAATCAAAATATTTATAAAAGTATGGACGTAAATCTTTTGAGAAAACGTGTTGGAATGGTATTTCAAAAACCAAATCCGTTTCCGATGAGTATTTATGACAACATTGCATTTGGGCCGAGAACACATGGAATTCGCTCCAAAGCAAAACTGGATGATATTGTAGAAAAATCATTGCGAGATGCGGCAATCTGGGAGGAGACAAAGGATAGATTGAAAAAGAGCGCTCTTGGTATGTCTGGTGGACAGCAGCAGAGATTGTGTATTGCGCGTGCGCTGGCGGTACAACCGGAAGTGCTTTTGATGGACGAGCCTACGTCGGCTCTTGACCCGATTTCTACCTCGAAGATAGAAGACCTTGCGATGGAATTGAAAAAAGATTATACTATTGTTATGGTTACACATAATATGCAGCAGGCTGTTCGTGTGTCTGATAATACTGCCTTTTTCCTTTTGGGAGAAGTGATTGAATATAATGAGACAGAGAAGTTGTTCTCAATTCCGTCGGATAAACGGACAGAAGATTATATTACAGGGAGGTTCGGATAGTATGAGAAATAAGTTTGACATGCAGTTAGAAAATTTAAGTGCCCAGTTAATTAATATGGGAAGTCTCTGCGAAAAAGCGATTGCAAATGTGGCAAAAGCAATTCAAAAAGGAGACTTAGAGCTTGCGAAACTTGTAATGAAAGAAGACGAAGAAATTGATCAGATGGAAAAAGACATTGAAAGATTGTGTTTGAAGCTTTTGCTGCAGCAGCAGCCTGTAGCCCGTGATCTGCGTCAGATTTCCGCAGCCTTAAAGATGATCACGGATATGGAGCGTATCGGGGACCAGACTTCTGATATTGCAGATATTATTATCGGAGCAGGCATGTCTGAGGCAAGGGAGATTCCTGTTATCGGAAAGATGGCGGAAGCTACAAGTAAGATGGTGAATGACAGTGTCCTTGCATATGTGAATAAAGATTTGGAACTTGCGAGAAAAGTAATGCTTGCAGATGATGAGGTAGATAAATTGTTTGACCAGACAAAGCAAAAGCTGGTAAAATTAATTGCTGAGGATCATGGAAATCAGGGAGAAAAGGCAATCGATCTGATTATGATCACAAAATATTTGGAGCGTATCGGAGACCATGCGACAAATATTGCGGAATGGGTAGAATTTTCTATCACAGGTGTACACAAAGGAATGACAACTGTATAGGAAAAGATAAAGGAGAATCAAGGGATGATATATTGTGTAGAAGACGATGGAAATATTCGGGAACTGGTAGTATACACATTGAACACGACGGGGATGGAAGCCCGTGGGTTTGAAGATGGAAAATCCTTTATGGAAGCTTTGGCGTTTGAGACGCCAGAGCTTATTTTGCTTGATATCATGCTTCCGGGTGAAGATGGACTATCATTGTTAAAGAAACTTAAGAATTCGGCAAAGACAAAGGAAATACCGGTCATTATGGTGACAGCAAAAGGGGCAGAGTACGACAAAGTAGTAGGGCTTGATGGCGGAGCGGATGACTATGTGACAAAACCGTTTGGAATGATGGAGTTGGTATCGCGGATCAAGGCAGTACTTCGAAGAACCAAAAAAGAGAAGGAAGAGGGACAGTATTCGGTCGGCAATCTTTCCATGGATTTGAAAAAGCATGTAGTGTTTGTCGATGGAAAACAGGTGACTCTTACGTTGAAAGAATTTGAATTGCTCGGTCGCCTTGTGCAGAACCACAATATTGTGTTGACAAGAGATCGTTTATTAGAGGAAGTATGGGGATATGATTTTGACGGAGAGACACGTACAGTGGATGTTCATGTGCGGACACTCAGACAGAAACTAGGAAGCGCCGGTGATATGATTCAGACTGTGCGGGGAGTCGGCTACAGGTTAGGAGAGATCAATGAGAGTTAAAATACAAAAAAGTATGCTTTTGGTACTTTGCATTACACTTCTTACAACCTTTTCGCTTTTGATTGCGGCTACATATTTTCAGTCTCTGAATAATATGAAAGCAGAGCTAAAGCAGGAGGCCGTATATATTCAGACGGCAATCAATATATCCGGGACAAAGTATCTGGAAGATATGGATGCGGCACAGGTGAAGACGAGGCTGACAGTGATTGATGAGAATGGTACTGTTTTATATGATTCAAAAGAAGATGATTTTACATTTGAAAATCACAAAGAGCGAAAAGAAGTCAAGGATGCATTTGCGAACGGTTGGGGGGAAGATTTGAGAAAGTCGAATACCTTAGGAGAGCAGACATATTACTATGCACTAACCTTGAATGATGGAAATATCCTGAGAGTTGCAAAAACAGTAGATAATGTGCAGCCGGCAATTATGGATATGCTGCCTTATATGGCGGTGATTGCGGTTGGAATGTTTTGCTTTGCCTATTTTCTTGCAAAATGGCAGACGTCGAGATTGATACGCCCGATTAATAATCTGAATTTGGAAGAACCGCTTGAGAACAATGTATATGAAGAATTGAAACCCTTGTTGTTAAGCATTGACAAACAGAACAAAGAAAAAGAGGCTGTGGCAAACATGCGAAAGGAATTTTCCGCAAATGTTTCTCATGAATTGAAGACACCGCTTACTTCTATTTCCGGATATGCTGAGATTATGAAGAGCGGACTTGTGAAACCGGATGATATGATTGGATTTTCTGAGCGGATTTATAATGAGGCAAGTCGTCTGATTACCTTGATTGAAGATATTATTAAGTTGTCTAAGTTGGATGAGGGAAATGTTGAAATTGAGCAGGAGGATGTGGATTTATTCGGATTGGCGCGGGAAATTTGCAGCAGACTGGCACCGCAGGCAGAGAAGAAGAAAGTGCATCTGGAAGTGATTGGAGAAACTGTGATTTATCATGGTGTAAAAAGAATTTTGGATGAGATGATCTACAACGTCTGTGAAAATGCGATCAAGTATAATGTGTCAGGCGGTGAAGTGAAAATCTGGGTGGGCAATACACTCAAAGGACCGAAAGTGATTGTTCAGGATACCGGGATTGGAATACCGGAAGACCAGAAAGAACGTATTTTCGAGCGCTTTTACCGTGTGGATAAAAGTCATTCAAAAGAGACCGGAGGAACCGGTCTCGGACTTTCGATTGTGAAGCACGGTGCGATTTTGCACAATGCAGAGATTACAGTGAACAGTAAAGTTGGAGAAGGAACAAGAATGGAGATTTTGTTTGAACAGGATAAATCTTCAGACTAGCAGGAGGAAGTCTGAGATCTATAGTGGATACCAAACTCCATCGATTCCAATTGCATCTATCTGCGTCCAATCGCAGCGGTTCGAGAAGCCATAAATCCAACGGAATCCTTCAAAGGAATCATCTTGAACTGCCTCACGACTGGAATGATTTATTCCAACTTTCTTTTCTGTTGATGATTTTCCTGTCAAAACGTCTTCTTTACCATTCTTATAGCGGAAAGTAATCTGGACGTCCCCGGGATCTTCAGGAAAATTGGTATCTGTATCTCCTTCTGCCCATATTGTGATTCCAAGTGGAGAGTATTCTAATTTTGTATACATTTCAGATTTTCCTAAAGCTATAGATTTTGGTTCTATCGTCTTTTTTAGTGAAACGGTGAGATATTGTGTGGATTTTGGAATGTTGATACGGATATTCTCCTGTTCCCCGTTTATGTCCAGCCAGTAATAAGCTTCTTTTTCATTTGACAGATCAGTATAATAACACATGCTTGCCGCTTTTGAGGCAACCGGACCTGGCAGCTGCTTCAGTTCTTTTTCTGCTTCTTTTGTCAGTGCTTCCAGTTTTATCAGTATACGTCCGATATTACCATCATATGCCATGTCTACAAGGGAGAGAGAATAATCATCTGTCGAAATTTTTTGGTCTGAAGTAAGGACTTCTTTTTCGTTTAGACCAAACATTTTTTTTATAGACCATCCAAGTTCCTCAGATGCCACCGCATATGCACCGCCACCCAATATTGCTGCCAAGACGAAACCAGCCGCCAGTCGTTTCATAGTCCGTAAAAATCGAACCTGCTTTTGCTGCTTCATATTCTGGTGAACTTTTTTGAGTGTCATATTTCGAATTTTCTCTTCGTCACAGTTGACAGAATCAGACTTTATGTCTGTAAGCAATACATCTTTTGAATCCAAATGTCCAAATAATTCATACAGATTTACTTTTTTCATGAGTCACTCCTCCTTCTTTGAATTTTGTGATTAGTTTATCGCGCCCTCGGTATAATTTGGATTTCACAGTAGATATGGGTAACTGCATTGTATTGGCGATTTCATTCAGTTTAAATCCGTAAAAATAATATGCCAACATCAGATGTTGTTCAACGGCATTAAGCTCATTTAGCAGTTCCCGAATTTTTTCGATTTGTTCTTTTTCACCGAAATATTCATCCACACAGATAAAATCCAATACACTCTCTTCTTCAAGAACAATCTGTTTATGTTTTTCTCGTAAGCGGTTTCGTGTTTGATTTCTGGCAATCTGTGCTAAATATGGTTTCAAAGTATTGTGATTTTCAAATGACTGCTGTGATTTCCATAAGGAAAAAAATACGTCAGAAACAATTTCTTCCATATCTTCCTTTTCTAAACAGTCACAGGAAATCCCTTTTACAATCGTATAAACATATCCGGTATATTGTTTCATAAGGTTTTCCAATGTTTTTTCATCCAATACCAGTTTTTTCATCTTATTGAAATCCCCCCTTTCACTTACCTATACACAAAATCAAAGGAAAAAGTTTCATTAAAAAAGAAATATTTTTAATAAATTTGTTGGAATATACAAAAAATCCGAGGAGAATTCACGTGTTAGAGGATTCTCTTCGGATTTTTGAAAATAAAGTCAAAAGTAATTATGCTTCTACAAATACTTCTTTACCCATTCCGCAGATTGGACATACCCAATCTTCCGGGATATCTTCAAAAGCTGTTCCAGGAGCGATTCCGTTATCTGGATCACCAACTTCTGGATCGTATTCATAGCCACATGGTTCGCAAATATATTTCTTCATAGTAATACCTCCTTATAAATAACATGATAGATCAGTTACTATCATAATCTTTTTGACAAAATTTATTCTAGCAGAATTTTTGATAAATGTCTAGATAAAAATAGTAATCTTTCCTATTTTGTGCAATTTGCATAGATGTTATGTCTGAAAAGTTTGTGCATATATTAATAAAAAGAGAGAGTGGGTGTTTGGATGAAGAGAAAAATTCTGATGTCTGTATTGGTTTGCTTGTTTATTTTAGGAACGTGTATGGGTGCGGTGAGAGAAATATCTGTAAGCAACACAGTCAACGGCAGAGAATTGCCGATTTATTCTGTGGAGACAGAAGCAAAGCAGGTGGCGCTTTCCTTTGATGCAACATGGGGAAATGAATATATGAAGCAGATTTTGGATGTGCTGGATAAATATGATGTGAAGGCAACGTTTTTTCTTACAGGAAACTGGGTAGGGAAATATCCGGAAGATGTAAAACAGATTCAGCTTGCAAGGCACGATATCGGAAATCATAGTGAGAATCACAAAGCGATGAGCCAGCTCTCAAAGGAAGCTTGCAAAGAAGAGATTGTATCTGTACACGAAAAAGTAAAAGCTTTGACGGGGATAGAGATGAAATTGTTTCGAGTTCCTTATGGAGATTATGATGATCAAGTGATCAGGACAGCAAAAGCTTGTGGATACGAAGTGATACAGTGGTCGATTGATTCTCAGGATTGGAAGGATTATGGGAAGGAAAGCATTGTAAAAACTATTTTAAAAAATAAAGAATTAAAAAGTGGGGCGATTATTTTGATGCATAGTGGAGCAAAATATACAAAAGATGCTTTGGAATCTGTGATTTTGGGGCTTCGAGAACAAGGATATGAATTGGTTCCGGTGTCAGAACTAATTTATAAAGAAAATTATCATTTGGATGTGACCGGAAGACAGATAAAAAATAAATGAGAAATTAAGACTGATAAAATCATTTTAGAAGTAATTGACAAACGTAAAGCAGGTCGATATAATTATAAGAAACAAGGGCGTTTTCCGTGGAGTGAGAACGTCCATTTTTATTTCAGGATTTGGAGGGATATCAGTGAGAAACTATACAAAAAGAGACATATACAGACTTGTAGAAGAAGAGGATGTGGGCTTTATCCGGCTTCAATTTACAGATATATATGGAATGATGAAAAATATAGCAATCACGACAAACCAGCTGGAAAAAGCGCTGGATAACCGATGTGTGTTTGACGGTTCTTCCATCGAGGGATTTGCAAAGGATGAGGACTCGGATATGTATCTGTATCCGGATTTGAATACATTTGAGATTTTTCCGTGGAGACCACAGCAGGGAAAGGTTGCGAGACTCATTTGTGATGTGTATCGTCAGGACGGAACCCCTTTTGAGAATGATCCGCGGCATATTCTAAAAAAGACGGTTGAGAAAGCAAAAGCTATGGGATATCAACTACAAGTAAGCCCGAAGTGTGAGTTCTTTTTGTTCCATACAGATGATCATGGACTCCCGACAACCGTATCCCATGAAAATGCAGGATATTTTGATTTGGGACCTTTGGATTTCGGGGAGAATGCAAGACGTGACATGGTCCTGACATTGGAGGATATGGGGTTTGAGATCGAGACTTCTCATCATGAAGCGGCTGCGGCACAACATGAGATTGATTTCCGATATGATGAGACATTGGCTGCCGCCGATAAGATGATGACATTTAAACTTGTGGTAAAAACGATTGCAAAACGGCACGGACTGCATGCAACATTTATGCCGAAACCAAAATCAGGAGAAAATGGTTCGGGTATGCATCTGAATATGTCCTTGACAAAAGACGGAGTGAATCTGTTCGCCGATGAGAATGGTGAGAATGGACTGAGTCAGGAAGCAAGTTATTTCATCGGAGGAATTATGGCGCATATTCAGGCGATTACACTGATCACCAATCCGATTGTAAATTCTTATAAAAGACTCGTGACAAGAAGAAAACCGGTATTTCGGATTCCGGCAGAGCGCGGGGAGAAAACGAGAGTTGAGTTTCGAAGTCCAGATCCATCTGCCAATCCATATCTCGCATTTGCAGTGTGCCTTGCGGCTGGATTAGAAGGAATTGAAAAGAAGATCCTTCCGCCGGAACACATGGAAAAATATAATGAGTTACTTCCGGGAAGTCTCCTGGAAGCAGTCAGAGCTTTTGAAGAGGATACATTTGTTCAGAATGTTTTGGGAGAAGATTTATCAGCCAAATATGTTATGGCAAAGAAAAATGAATACCAGCAGTTCCGAGAGTATGTGACAGGCTGGGAACTGGAAAAATATTTGCACAAGATTTGAGTCTTTCTGTAATGAATAACCCGTTGAGCCGAAGGAGGTAAGTATGAGTAAAATTATTGTTGTGTTTCCCAAAAAGGATACAGCAACGAATATTCGTAATATCTTAGTGCGAAATGGTCTGGCAGTTACAGGAATCGGGACGACAGGAGCCCAGGCAATACAAAGTGCGGAGACGTTGGATGAAGGAATTGTGATTTGCGGTTATAAGATGCTGGATATGATGTATACGGAATTGCGGGAATATCTGCCGGATACATTTGAGATGCTCGTGATCGCATCTCCGGATAAATGGGGAGATGGGATTGTAAACGGCGTGGTAGGACTTACGATGCCGCTGAAGGTGCATGATTTGCTCAGCACGCTGAACATGATGCTGCAGGCGATAGAAAGGCGGAGAAAGAAGAGGAATGCGAAGCCGAAAGCCCGCAGCGAGAAAGAACAGGCGTTACTGAGAGAAGCGAAAGTATTACTGATGAACCGTAACAACATGACTGAGGACGAGGCTCATCATTATTTGCAAAAATGTAGTATGGACAGTGGAACAAATATGGTAGAGACGGCACAGATGGTACTAAGTGTTATGTCAGGATAAGAGAGTTAGGAGAAATGAAATGAAATTTACGAAAATGCAAGGTTTGGGAAACGATTACGTATATGTGAATTGTTTTAAAGAGACTATTGAAAATCCGCCAGAGATGGCGAAAAAGGTAAGCAACCGGAATTTTGGAATCGGTTCAGACGGATTGATCATGATTAATCCGTCTGATGTGGCTGATTTTGAGATGGAGATGTACAACGCGGATGGTTCGAGAAGTGAGATGTGCGGGAACGGAATCCGCTGTGTTGGAAAGTATGTGTATGATTACGGTCTGACAGAGAAAGAGCACATCTCTGTTGAGACACTTGCCGGAATCAAATATTTAGATTTGACGGTGGAAGATGGAAAAGTGAAACTTGTAAAAGTAGATATGGGAAGTCCGGAGCTTGTGCCGGAAAATATTCCGATTGTGGCGGATGGGAACCGTGTGATTGATGAGCCTATCAACGTGAATGGAACTGAGTATCGTATGACCGGAGTCTCAATGGGAAATCCTCATGCGGTCGTCTATGTAGAAGATGTGAAAGGACTTGATATTGAGACAATCGGTCCGGCATTTGAGAATCATGAGCGTTTTCCGAATCGTGTGAATACAGAATTTGTGAAAGTGCTTGATCGAAATACAGTTGAGATGCGTGTGTGGGAACGTGGATCGGGAGAGACGATGGCCTGCGGAACGGGAGCGTGTGCAGTCGCAGTCGCATGTATTCTAAATGGATTTACAGAAGATAAAGTGACAGTAAAATTACTTGGAGGGGATTTACAAATCGAATGGGATAAAGAGGCGGACAAGATATATATGACCGGTCCGGCGGAAGTTTCATTTGACGGAGAAATAAACCTATAAACGGAGGAAAAAGAATATGTTTAAAATAAATGACAACTATTTGAAACTGCCGGGAAGCTATCTGTTTTCGACAATTGCAAAGAAAGTGGCTGCCTACACACAGGCAAATCCGGAACAGTCTATCATCCGGCTTGGAATCGGCGATGTAACACAACCGCTTGCTCCTGCGATTATTGATGCACTTCATACGGCGGTAGACGAGATGGGAGTGTCGGAGACATTTCATGGCTATGCGCCGGATTTGGGATATGAATTTTTAAGAAGTGCAATCGCAAAAAATGACTATGTCCAAAGAGGCTGCGACATCTCAGCGGACGAGATTTTTATTTCAGATGGTGCAAAATGCGATTCCGGAAATATTCAGGAAATTTTTGCGGCAGACAGTAAGATTG
>OGEQ01000486.1_pt1 | contig 41711 bp, 33 predicted proteins | sample 1570731 | NCBI WGS metagenome assembly OGEQ01 (sample SAMEA2582132, study PRJEB24529) | metagenome | biome: Human gut stool | place: China | collected 2011
AAGTGAATTAGAATCGCTAGTCCAAGAATCGATCTCCACAAGCCAATCAGAATCCTTAGTTCAAGCGTCGGTTTCATCCAGCCAATCGGAATCGCTGGTCCAAGAGTCGGTTTCTGCAAGTCAGTCAGAGTCATTGATTAAGGAGTCAGTATCAGCCAGCCAGTCAGATTCCTTGCTTCAGGAATCCGTTTCTGCCAGCCAGTCTGATTCCTTGGTTCAAGAATCAGTTTCTTCAAGCCAATCTGAGTCGCTTGTTCAAGAGTCGATTTCAGCGAGTCAATCAGAGTCATTGATTAAAGAATCTGTATCAGCTAGTCAATCCGACTCACAATCAAAAGCAGCATCAGCATCTAAGAGTGAGTCTGAAAAAGCCTCGAAATCTGTTTCGTTGAGTCAGTCGGTATCCTTATCTAATTTAGCATCTAGATCAATTTCTGTGTCTCAATCGCAGTCAACATCGGCGGTTGGATCGGAGGAAGTGGTTTCTCAACTGATTTCCTTGTCACAATCTATTTCGATGAGCAAAAAGCTGTCAGAATCCGTTTCGTTGAGTCAGTCAGAGTCATTGGTTCAGGAATCCGTATCGGCTAGCCAATCAGCCTCGTTGGTACAAGCATCAGTTTCTACGAGTCAATCCGAGTCGCAAGTTCAAGATTCGGTTTCAGCCAGCCAATCAGAGTCACTGGTTAAAGCCTCAGTTTCAGCAAGTCAATCAGAGTCTTTGATTCAAGCTTCGGTTTCTGCAAGTCGGTCAGAGTCATTGATTCAGGCATCGGTATCAGCGAGTCAATCCGATTCCTTGATTAAAGAATCAGTTTCTTCAAGCCAATCCGATTCGCTGGTACAAGAGTCGATTTCAGCCAGCCAATCCGATTCGCTGGTTCAAGCATCTGTATCTGCCAGTCAGTCCGATTCGTTGGCACAAGAATCCGTTTCCACCAGCCAGTCAGACTCGTTAGTACAAGCATCCGTTTCAGCAAGCCAATCAGAATCACTAGTCCAAGCGTCAGTTTTGGCAAGTGAATCAAATTCATTGGCTCAAGAATCGATCTCAGCAAGCCAATCAGACTCGTTGGTTCAGGCATCTGTATCGTCTAGCCAATCAGAATCCTTGGTACAAGCCTCGGTTTCTGCGAGTCAATCAGACTCGCTGGTTCAAGCATCTGTATCGTCAAGCCAATCCGATTCGTTGCTCAAAGAATCCGTATCAGCTAGTCAATCTGATTCCTTGGTTCAAGCGTCGGTTTCCGCAAGTCAGTCCGAGTCATTGGTTCAGGAATCCGTATCTGCCAGCCAATCAGATTCGTTAGTTCAAGCATCAGTTTCCGCAAGTCAGTCCGAGTCATTGGTTCAGGAATCAGTATCTGTCAGTCAGTCAGACTCGCTGATTCAAGAATCAGTTTCCGCGAGTCAATCCGATTCGCTAGTTCAAGAGTCAGTTTCCGCGAGTCAATCTGAGTCCTTGATTCAAGCATCAGTTTCCGAAAGTCAATCGCAATCTACTTCTGATATCGAATCTAAGTCTCAAATTACAGAATCTATGTCCTTTTCTCGTTCTGATTCAATGAGTCAGTCGGAATCGCAAGTATCGACTGATTTGCAATCAACATCATTGAGTCAATCAGAATCGTTGGTGCGAGAGTCAGTTTCTGCGAGTGAATCGGAATCATTGGTTCAGGAGTCTGTATCGGCCAGTCAATCAGAGTCGCAGGTTCAAGTCTCAGTATCTGCTAGCCAATCGGATTCGTTGGTTCAAGCGTCGGTATCGGCCAGCCAGTCTGATTTGTTGGTTCAGGCATCTGTATCTGCTAGTCAATCAGACTCGTTGGTTCAGGAATCAGTTTCAACAAGTGAATCGAATTCATTGTCTCAAGAATCGATCTCAGCAAGCCAATCAGAATCCTTGGTTCAGGAATCCGTTTCAGCGAGTCAATCCGATTCACTGGTACAAGCGTCGGTTTCAGCTAGCCAATCCGACTCGCTGGTACAAGAATCAGTCTCAGCAAGTCAATCAGATTCATTAGTTCAAGCTTCTGCTTCGACAAGCGAATCGGCTTCAACTTCTCATGTCGTAGCTGCATCGCAGGTTTCAGAGTCTGGATCGTTCTCTCGATCCGTTTCTGAGAGCCTATCTGCTTCACAATGGACATCCCATTCAGAATCTCTAGCATCAACATCTGTTTCAAAATCAGACTCCTATAGCCAATCAACTTCGCTCCTTTCAGCAAGCGAATCGGCTTCAACGTCCATGCCAGTATCTGAATTTCCTTTGACGAGTGTTTCAGATTCTATAAGCGCATCATCAACAGAGAGTCAATCCTTATCGCAGGAAATTTCTGAATGGATCAGTGTGTCTTATGCGTCAAGTTTCTCTGCTGTGACAAGTTCTTCGGAGTCTGTCGTGTCTTCGTTAGACACCTCTTACTCAGAATCTCCATCAGATGCAAGCTCGCTAAGTGCGACACGTTCTTCAGGACCTGCTCTTCCAGAGACAGGTGCCCATCCTTCATCTAATATTCTTGCTACAGGAGCTTCCATTCTTCTGTCTGGATTAGCCCTTTTAGGAATTCGGAAAAAAGATGGCAAATAAAACCTTAAAAGACCGGAATGAACCGGTCTTTTATTGATCTAGAATGTCTAAGAAGTTGGGAAATATGTTATAATGAATGAGGAAGTTTTCGTTGAGGGATATGAAAAAGGTTACTTTGTGAAAAGCTCTGTTTGCCCTCATATCTTCAGAAAATATGGGATTAAAAAAGAAGAGTCAGAGGAAAGAGATGAAAATCCATTTTACAAATTTATTTGGGCAATCTTCGAAAAGTGTTGCCCTGATGGCACAAAACGATATTATGAATGTCGTTCGTGAACTTGGGGTTAATGAACTAGGGATCTACTTTTATGATCATAGCAATGAACCAGCTAGCGAATTGAACTCGCGAATGGATGGGATTTTAGCAGGCGTTGCTTTTGGGGATATTGTCTTCGTTCAATCTCCTTCTTGGAATGGAATTGAGTGGGACCGCCGTTTGGTTGATAAGTTAAAACTCCTTCAAACCAAGCTGGTCATGTTTATCCATGATGTTCCACCACTCATGTTTGAGAGCAATTATTACCTAATGCCTAACTATATCGACATGTACAATCAGAGTGATCTGGTCGTTGTTCCGTCAGAGCAAATGTACCATCGTCTAGTATCAGAAGGGCTCACAGTGAAAAAATATGTGGTCCAAAAGTTGTGGGATTTGACCCACAGTTTGGACCTCTATACTCCGCAATTTGAGAAAAAACTGATCTTCTCAGGGAATCCGTCGCGTTTCCCACATATCATCGATTGGAAATATGAGACACCCCTTCATGTCTATACCGAACCAGTTGAAGGAGTCGATTATTCTAAGGTCCATATAGAAGGCTGGCGGACTAAGCAAGAGTTGCTTCTCGAGCTTTCCAAGGGTGGTTTTGGGCTTGTCTGGGGAAATTCTGAGAATCCTGAGGATGAGCGGGATTACTACAAAGAAAATATTTCCTACAAACTATCGACTTATCTATCTGCTGGTCTTCCGGTAGTAGTGCCAGACTATTTGTCAAATGCAGACTATATTCGAGAAAAAGGGCTGGGCTTTGTTGCCTCCAGTCTTGAAGAAGCCAATCGTTTGGTCCAAGACTGTACAGAAGAAGAGTATGCCCAAATGGTCCGAAAGGCTCAATATACTTCTTATTTGATCCGCAATGGCTATTTTACAAAGAAATTATTTGTCGATACCATCATGGCTTTAGGAGAATAATATCCAAGTAAACAAGATTCTTCAGATAAACATCTGAAGGATTTTTTGTTGAATACGGTACCAAATGGGGAAATTGAAATATTATCAAATATTAGTGACAAATGAGTTTGGAAAAGTCGCAAATTATGGTAAAATAAGTTGAGATAAAATGCTCTAAAGGCACATATTTAAAGGCTGTTTCCCTGGTGGAAGAGTCAAAATGAGTAAGAGAAAGTTTAAAAGAAATGTTAAAACGATCTGAAGTAGGAAAGAGATTTTGTTGGACGATATTTTTCGTCTTTATTTATGTTTTGGGAAGTAAAATTTCCCTGCCTTTTGTTGACTTATCAAAGGCCTTGAGACTCAATGAGGGAACGACAACGGGTTTGCAACTCTCAAGCGCTGTGATGGGGGGGAACCTCCGCGGAATGTCGATCTTTTCGATCGGTCTATCCCCATGGATGTCTTCCATGATTTTGTGGCGGATGTTTACCGTTTCAAAACGCTTTAACCTTGAAAAAACCAGCACGGAGATAGTGGAGCGGCGAAAGATGTACGTGACCTTGGCGCTCGCCATCGTCCAGTCTTTGGCAGTGGCCATGTATCTCCCCTTGAAGACAGGGTTGAACCCTGGACTTGTCATTGCGGTCAATACCATGATTATGGTAGCCGGAGCCTTTTTTTTAGTTTGGCTCTCCGATCTAAATGCCGCTTTGGGGCTTGGAAGTTCTGTTGTCATCATGATGGCTGGGATGGTTATGTACCTGCCCGAAGACGTGATGCAGACCCTTTCAAATGTCAATAATATCCCAGAAATCGCTTATGTTCTAGGCGTGATTTTCATCTTGATTTTTGTCTATGTGGCAGTCTTGGTGGAATATTCCAAGTACCAGATTCCTGTCAATAAATTAGGGATCCACAACAACTTGAAAAGTTATACTTTTTTGGATATCAAGCTTAACCCGGCAGGAGGGATGCCCTTCATGTACGCCATGACCTTGGTGTCCATTCCTCAGTATGCTATGCTCTTGATCTTGTCAATGGATTCCAATGCCAAGTGGGCTGCTCGTTTAGCCAAACACTTGGTGATGGGAGATCCGATTTGGATCCTTCTTTACATTCTGATGATCGCCCTTCTCTCTTTTGCTTTTGCCTTTGTCAATGTAAACGGAGAAGAAATTGCAGATAAGATGATGAAGGCTTCCGAGTATATCGATCATGTCTATCCTGGAGCAGATACACGTCGCTATATCAATAAAATTGTGCTACGCTTGACGGTTTTTGGGACCTTGTATCTGATCCTCTTCACGGCGCTTCCTTTTTCTCTCTTGTTATGGGATAAGGATCTCTTGCGCTTGACCATGATTCCAGGAACCTTCCTCATGTTTGTCGGGATGATTTACAATATCCGAGAAGAAATTCGTGCCCTTCGTGTGAATCAACGTTATACAAGAATATTCTAGGAGTAACCATGTATTATTTTGTACCAGCCTGGTATGGAACGGACCGCATCTGGCAGCAAACAGCTACCCCTTGGTACTGGATGCGAGAGTCCATTGAATTTGACGATACCATTAATCAAGTTCGTATTTTTCAAGAAGCAGAAATGGATCGGATCTTATTGTTGCCTCAATATAGTCCACAACTGCGCTATTTTTTGCACCGTCAAGATTTGTTAGAGACAGATGTGCTCTCGATTTTTGATAAGATCCAACAGGTTCCGTCTGATTTGGCTATGCGCCCAGTTCAGCTTCAGGACATCGAATGGCCGAGTGAGACCACTTTTTCCTATACTCCCTTTTTGGTGATGGCATTTCGAAAGGGCCACCACCTAGCAAAAATTGATATGGGAGTGGATGGGAACCTTCTCTCTTTGACCCGTTATAAGAATGACGAGATCAGCTACATTGAGTACTTAGATGATCGTGGCTTTATCTCTAGTAGGATCTACTACAATGAGGGGAAACCTTATTTCCAAGAGTATCTGAGTTTTGATGGGCAATGGGTTTTGAGAGAGATGTTGATAGAAGAGAACCACTCCGTCATGGTCAATGAAGCTTTCTCTCATGCCTTCAAAAAAGAAAGCTATTCCAATATGGGAGACGTTGTCGCTGAAAAAATGAAAGAGCAGCTAGCAACCTTGGTTCCAGGACGAGATCAGTTGGTTTTGGCAGCTCATCCAGCAAATTTGGCCTTTTTACAAGATACAGCAAGTAGTGTCAAGAAAGTCTTGTCTTTCTACGGGGATCGCCAGCCCTTGTCTGCCGAAAACTTTGCCCTCTATTTTGATATGATTGATGCCCAACTCTTGATTACAGATAGTGAAAAAACCAAAGAAGCGATTGGAGTCTTTTCTCCTAGCTTGGCTCAAAAGACACACCGGATTACCTCTTTTGACTCCCGCCTTCGTTTGGGCTCTAGTCAGGAGCGCAAGGAATCGAAGATTTACTTTTATGTCAATGAAGCTGAGCTTCCAAGTAAGAGCCAGCTCAAGAAGGTTCTGGAGGTCTTGGAGCAACATCCTTTATTTGAAGTTGTTTTTGCATTTTACAATGGCTCGCCGGAGCGTGTTAAGGAATTAGAAGGGCAACTCGAGGAATTGATCGCTAGCGAGCAGGACTTGCATCTGGTTCAATCACCAGCCCAAATGGAAGGGCTTGGGGAAAACCAGATTATCGATGAAGAGTCCGTACAAGACGCACCGGACTATCGCTTTGTAGTTAAGAATTTTTCAAATGAAAATGACATTATTCAAGAGTTGGAAAAAACCCGCTTGATCGTAGATTTAAGCGAGGAACCCAACCTCTACACGCAGATTGCAGGGATCTCTGCTGGGATTCCTCAGGTCAACCGCGTCCAGACAGAATATGTCGATCATTTGAAAAACGGCTATGTCTTATCAAAGGGAGACAAGGAATTAGAGAAGGCGATTACTCACTTTTTATTGGAATTGAAGCCTTGGAACGAAGCCTTGGTCTACTCGATCGAAAAAATTCAAGAATACACCGGTCAACGCTTGATCGAGAAATGGGAAGGATGGATGAAAGAACGTCATGGATAAAAAATTACAAATACCCCATATTCTCCAAATCGGCTCAAGCAGTTGGCAGGATCAAGTGGAGCTTCCTGCTGGACTAGGCTGGCACTTTTTTCAAGCTACCACTCTTCCATCGCTCAAAGAGTATATGGAAGAAGAGGAAATCTCCAAATTCAAAGCCTTGATTCTGGAAAAGCCAGAAGATTTATTTGCTTTAGGAGAAGACCTGGCTTATTTCCAGCCTTATACTGTTTTTTATGATCAAAGCCATGAACTAGAGGAGCCTTCTGACGAATTGGCTCACCTCTTAAGACTCAAGCAAGCAAGACCCTGGGATTTCTCAAACAAGCATCAATTTCTCTATGTCTTAGAGCGCTTTTTATACGACAATCAATATGGAGATGCCTTTACAGTTCGTGACCTGCGGGTGAGACCGGATTTTGCTGGCCAGCAAACGGTGCTGGGGCAACATTTTCTGAAGCTGGATGGCCCATACGGTGAAGAGTTTACACCGATTGCTCAGTGGGTCTACAACTACGTGTATGATGCTAGTCGTCCCATCAATTTTTGGTTGGAATATGAAAAAGATCCAAGCTGTCAGCTACAATTGCGGATTCAATTTTACCGCTTTGGTGCACTGGGAGAGTGGGTCAAAGATGCAGTCTTTTCAGAAGAAGAGATGGTACAACCACTAGAATTGGATGGAGCAGAACCTTATTACCTAGCCTTTTCGCTGGAAGCAAAAGGAGAGGGGACGCTTACGATCGGAGCCTTACATAAGCGCTTGTCACATGGTCCTTTAGGAGAGATGACCGTAGGAGCTAAGACGCTACGGGACCACAAACGCCAAGAAATTTTTGCTTATTTTCATCCTGGCGATATGAAGCCACCTTTAAACATTTACTTTTCTGGGTATCGCCCGGCCGAAGGTTTTGAAGGGTTTGGGATGATGCGTGCGATGGGGAGTCCCTTTATTCTCTTTTCTGACCCAAGACTGGAAGGTGGATCCTTCTATATGGGCTCAGAAGAATTGGAAAATCAAATCACTGCCTTTATTGATCAGCACTTGGACTTGCTCGGCTTTGAGCCAAAAGATATGAATTTCTCAGGCTTGTCCATGGGGACCTTTGGTGCCCTTTACTATGGGGCTCTTTATTCTCCTCATGCGATCTTGGTCGGAAAACCCATTGTCAACCTGGGGGATGTCGCTGCCAACCTGAAATTTAAACGCCCGGATGAGTTTGGAACATCTCTAGACATGATGCAGTTGATCATTGGTCAAGTGTCGCAAGAAGGGATCGGTCAGCTCAATCAACGCTTCTGGGACCGGTTTGACCAGGCAGATTTCAAGGATACGATTTTAGCCCTTGCCTATATGAGGGATGATGACTATGACCAGCAGGCTTATCCAGATATTTTAGAGGCCCTGTATGAATTGCCGGTTCGTATTATCAGTACCAGCCGCGCTGGTCGACACAATGATGCGAGTGGTCCAATCATTGAGTGGTTTGTGACCCAGTACAAAGAAATCATGGAAAGAGACTTTGGAAGAAACCAATGATAAAAATAAAAGAAAATGAAAGCAGACGAATCTACTGGGGCGATACCGTTCTAGCAGATTATCTTTGGGGATCGACCATTCAGGCGACTGCCCAAGGAAGCGTTCAGTTTCAGAACCCCCTCATGCCATCTGGTCAAGTGCTGAAAACTTGGCATTCGCAGACAAATTTTGGCGCAACTCGTCAAATTCCTAGTCTGCCCCTGCTCAAAAGAGAGCAAGATTATGAATTGGTTATCACGATGGAAGCGATTCCTGCTCATACCGTTATGGTAGAAATCGTCTTCAAAGATCGCTTTGGAGAAGTCGTTGGCCGTCGAGTAACCGCAGAAGGTCGCTTGCCGTTTACCTATCCAGATCAAGCATACGCCTATGAAGTACGCTTGCTCAGTGCAGGTTTGCAAGAGTTTACCTTCCACTATTTCACGATTCAACCAATATCGTCTGAGGGAGCAGAAGTTCTCGAATAGACGAACATCACTGCAAAAAAAGAGGATTACATTGGATTACGTTAAATTAAGAAACATCAAAAAAATCTTAAAAGAAGTCAATAGCTGGAAGGATGACATGGCCCGCTTGACGGATCGACAACTACAGGAGAAGACTGTGGAATTTCGGGAACGTCTAGCAGAGGGCGAGACCTTAGATGATCTCTTACCGGAAGCATTTGCGGTTGCGCGGGAGGCCGATAAACGGGTCTTGGGCATGTTTCCTTATGACGTGCAAGTCATGGGAGGGATTGTCCTCCACCAAGGCAATGTCGCTGAAATGAATACCGGTGAAGGGAAGACCTTGACGGCAACTATGCCGGTTTATCTCAATGCCTTAGAGGGCAAAGGGGTCATGGTTATTACGACCAATACCTATCTGGCAACTCGGGATGCAGAAGAGATGGGACAGGTCTACCGCTTTTTGGGCTTGACTGTCGGCGTTCCTTTAAAACAATCTGAAGACGAAGAATTAGATCCAGAAGTCAAACGGGAGATTTACCGGTCAGATGTCATTTACACGACCAATACTAGTCTGGGCTTTGACTATTTAACAGAGAACTTGACGGCTTCGGCAGATGGCCAGTTTTTAGCTGACTTCAATTACGCCATTGTCGATGAGATTGATTCGGTGCTTCTAGATAGTGCCCAGACTCCCTTGATTATTTCTGGTTCTCCTCGGGTTCAGTCCAACCTTTATGGGATTATTGATACCCTGATCCAAACCTTCAAAGAAGGGGAAGACTTCAAGTTTGATGAAGAAAAGAAACGCGTTTGGTTGACTCGAAAAGGAGCTCATGCAGCAGAAGCTTTTCTTGCTATTCCCAACCTCTATGATCCCCAATACCGTGATTTGGTTCGCCATATCAGCTTAGCCCTGCAGGCCAATAAAAACTTTATTAAGGATAAGGACTATGTCATCCATCCCAATGTCGAAGGGCAACCGGAGATTGTCTTACTAGACCAGGCGACGGGTCGCTTGATGGAAATGACGCGCTTGCAAGGAGGACTCCACCAGGCGATTGAAGCCAAAGAGGGTCTCAAGCTGACCCAAGAAACACGGGCCATGGCTTCTATTACTTACCAAAACCTCTTTAAGATGTTTCGGAAGTTGGGTGGCATGACCGGGACTGGGAAGGTCGCTGAGGCAGAGTTTCTTGATACCTATGCCATGTCAGTGATCAAGATCCCAACCAATCGCAAGAAGATCCGCAAGGATTTGCCGGATGAAATCTATCAGACCTTGCCGGAAAAAATCGTGGCTTCCTTGGATTATGTGAAGAAGGTCCACGAAAAGGGCAATCCGATTCTGGTCTTTGCCGGATCGGTTGAAATGTCGATTCTTTATTCGAACCTTCTTTTGCGGGAAGGAATTCCACACAATCTTCTCAATGCCAACAATGCTCCTCGAGAGGCCCAGATCATTAAGGAATCAGGTCGAAAAGGAGCTGTGACGGTTGCGACCTCAATGGCCGGTCGGGGAACCGATATCAAGTTGGGACCAGGAGTCGCTGAGTTAGGTGGCTTGGTGGTTGTTGGGACTGAGCGGATGATGAACCAGCGGATTGACCTTCAAATTCGTGGGCGTTCAGGTCGTCAAGGAGATCCCGGTTTGACCAAGTTCTTTGTCTCTTTAGAAGACGATTTGATGAAAAACTGGGGACCAGACTGGATCCAGGATACCTATCAAGACTATGATGTGGATGAGCGGATTGGTTCAGCCAAAGCTCTGACCAAGCGCAAGTATAGAAACTTGGTGGAACGGGCTCAAAATGCTAGTGAAAGTTCTGGTCAGGCCAGTCGTCGGATGACGCTAGAATTTGCGGAAAGCATGAACATTCAGCGTGCCATCGTCTACGAAGAGCGCGACCGCTTGATCAAACAAGAAGGACGCCTGGATGATATCGTTGAAAAAGTGCTTCGTTCCGTCTTTTCAAGTGTAGTCCATAAAAAAGAATACAAGGAACCGGTAGCTTTTTATCGCTATATGTTAGACAATGTTAGCTACCAAGTAGATCCGGAAAAGGCCCACCAAACCTTCCGTAGCAAGAAAACCAAAGAGAATTTCTTGTGGGAGATTGCTAAAAGCGAGTTAGAAGCTAAGTATGAGATCTTAGGCACCGATGAGGTGATCGCCCAATTTCAGCGCATGGCCATCCTAAAAGCTATCGATGAAAACTGGGTCGAGCAGGTAGACTATCTGCAACAATTGCGCATGGCGCTCTCTGGTCAGTACACCAGTCAGAAAAACCCTTTGGTAGAATTTTTCCAAGAAGCCTACCAATCCTTTGAACGAATGAAAGAGGCGGCCAAAGAACAAATGGTCCGCAATCTCTTACTGAGTCGAGTAGAAATCAATAAAAAAGGGGAAATTGTCTTGCATTTCCCATAAAAGAGGACATTATGACAGTATACAATATCAACCTTGGAATCGGTTGGGCCAGCAGTGGTGTTGAGTATGCCCAGGCCTACCGTGCCCAGTTGTTACGCAATATCCATCAACCAGCCAAGTTTGTCTTTATGGATATGATCCTAGCCGATAATATCCAGCATTTAACAGAAAATATCGGTTTTAAAAATGATGAAATCATCTGGCTCTATAGCCATTTTACGGATATAAAAATTGCGCCAACGACCTATACCATTGATCAGGTCTTAGCAGGATTTGCCGGAAAACCGACCCGTGAAGAAGTCGATGGTAAGATCAAGCGCTTCTTTTATGAGGACCAGGACAACTTTTTGACCTGCTACCTGCGCGAAGAAAACAGTCCCTATGTCGAACGCTGTGAGTACGTGTCTAGAGGGATTTTAGTGAGAAAGGATTATTTCTCCTATACCCGCTATTGTACCGAGTACTTCATTCCTAAGAACAATCAAGCCAATTTGATTGAGCGCCGTTTTTACAATGAAGACGGGACGGTTGCCTACAGCATGCAGATGGCGGATGGCCGCGAAATCTATCGTTTCCCAGATCGCTACCTGGTTGGTCGCCAAGAATTGATCCGCTACTTCATGCAAACCCTTCAATTGACCAAACAAGATCTGGTGATTTTGGATCGGGAAACCAATATTGGTCAGCCTATCTTTGAAGAAGCGCAAAAAGCCCGCCTGGGTGTGGTCGTCCATGCCGAGCACTTCAGTGCCAATAATGTCGATGATCAGTATATCTTGTGGAACAACTACTACGAGTACCAATTTACCAATGCAGACAAGGTAGACTTCTTTATTGTCGCGACTGACCGCCAAAAAGAAATCTTGGCTGAGCAGTTTGCCAAATACACCAACCATCAGCCGGCTATCTATACCATTCCAGTTGGGAGTCTTGCAAGCTTGCCACAAAACGAAAATCGCACCCCATTTTCTATGATTACCGCCTCTCGTTTGGCGACAGAAAAGCATATTGATTGGTTGGTGCGAGCAGTGGTTCGCGCCAAAAAAGAATTACCAGAACTGTCTTTTGACATCTATGGAAAAGGTGGAGAAGAAGGCAAGTTGCGTTCTCTGATTGATGAATTGGGAGCAGCAGACTATATCCACCTCAAAGGGCATGCCAATCTAGAGGAGATTTATAAGAACTATGAGGTTTACCTGTCAGCATCGACCAGTGAAGGTTTTGGGTTGACCTTGATGGAGGCGATTGGTTCAGGACTTCCGATTATCGGTTTTGACGTTCCTTATGGCAACCAGACCTTTGTTACAGAAGGTAAAAATGGCTATCTCATTCCGCCTTCAGCAGATCAAGTGGTCGACCAGATCGCTTCTGCCTTTGCGGAAAAAATGATCCAGCTATACAAAAAAGATGATCTAGCCAGCATGCGTCAAGCATCTTATGCGCGTGCAGAAGACTTTTTGACCAGCCGAGTAGAAGAAGCTTGGGCACAATTGATAGAAGAGGTGACACATGCTGAACGTATTTGATAGTTATTCTCGTGAAAGCCAAGACTTGCTCCACTCCATGAAAGAGTCTGGTTTTGACCACCCGACCGTTGTTTTGGAGCCAAACGGTTTCTTACCAGACGGTGTCGAGTCTCCCTTTATCTATTTTTTAGGACAAGCAAAAGGAGAGAAGCGCGGACGCTACTTTAATGAAGTTCCAGTGCCTGATTTCTGGGAAGTTTCTGGGGATAACAGTTCGGGGAAAGTGACCTACTATGGTCAGGAAAAAGCTCGAATTGTGTACCATGCTGCTTCTTATAAACGCATCGTCGAGCGCATAGAGTGGCTGGATGATAAGGGGCAAGTAGTCATGATTGAGCACTATGACCAATACGGTCGTAAGATAGCTGTAACGACTTGTGGTGATCAAGGTCAGCATTTGGTGACCACTTATTTTGAAGGGGATATCGAGCGCTTGACAGAGAATCACCAAACAGGGGATTTGATCTTGACCTTGGACCATCAACCCATGCGAATTTTTAAGAATCGCTTAGATTACTTTGTCTTTTATCTAGAGTATCGTGGTTTTGATCTGGATGGTTTGGTCTACAATACTCTGGCTACCTCCTTTAGCATTAGTCTCCAGCTGGGCAATAAAGGCATCAAAGGACGCGACGTCTTGGTGTGGCAAGAGCCTCTTCACGACAGCCTTCCGGGCAACATGCAGTTGATTCTAAAGAGCCCAGGAATCCGGACTAAGAAGATCTTGATTCCTCAAAACGAGACTTATCATCGCGCTTTGCAGTTGACCTCGCAAGATCAGCATAGCTACTTCGGTCCCCTTGGATATCTGTATGATTTCAAGGTGAAAGACGATATCCGTAAAGACGCCTTTGTCTTGACTAATTCGGATCAGATCGAAGCCTTGACCTACCTAGTAGAGAACTTGCCGAATGTGACCTTCCGTGTAGCAGCTTTGACGGAGATGTCTGCGAGCCTCTTGTCTATGGTTCGCTATCCAAATGTGGTCTTGTACCAAAATATCAGTCAAGAGCGGATCAAAGAGTTGCTTAAGGTCTCTAGTATTTATCTGGATATCAACCACTATGCAGAGGTGCAAGGTATTGTTCGCAAGGCCTTCGAACACCAGCAAGTCATCCTTGCCTTTAGCCATACCCTGCATGACCGCCACTTCCTCGCACAAGCCAATATCTTTGATCAAGGAAAAGAAGCAGATATGGTGGCCCGTATCCAGGAAATCTACCAATCTGTGGATAACTACAGAGAAGCCGTCGCGCAACAAATTGCCCAATCAAGTAGCGTTGAGCCAGCTGTTTTCAAAGCTCGCTTGCAAGAAGGGATAGGTGGACACAGTGAGTGATCGTAAGAAAGATTTATTTTACAAAGAAGTAGAAGGACGGATGGAGTCTCTCAAACGCCGTCCTGCCGAAAAAGAAAAGACGACACGTTCTGAAAAGATCAATGTTACTTTTAATGTGATCATTGGTTTGGTGATTCTGCTGGGAGTTATTTTTACCCTCTTCAGAGTGTTAGGAGGATCCTAAGATGGAAATGGTATTTGCAATCGGGATCTCGATCTTATCCCTCGCTCTTGTGGTTCTGATCACCCTGCAGCCTCGCCAACAACAATCGCTTTCAACAGATGCGACCAGTAACCTAGGAAAGCCAAGTTACTGGCGCTCCCACCGTGGACTCAAGTTAGCGACCCTTGTTGTTAGCATCGTCTTTCTCCTATCCTTATTTCTTTATATGATGGTCGTACAGGCCTAGTCTTTAATAGAATGGATAAAAAGAAGTTGGTATTCTCCAACTTCTTTTAGAATGTAATCCATCTGTTTCTTACATAATGCAACCTAAATGATACTTAAAAAATTAAAGAGATATCTACAATTTGAAGAGGCTGGGACAAAAGTCCTAGCCTCTCAATTATTTTTGGATTGTCGAGCAAGACGCAGTGGTTGAGTGGGCTCTACTACGCTGATTTCATCAGCTTTTACAGCCCTACTCAACTGTGCGGAGGTGGGACGACGAAATCGAATTCTAACGAATTACCGATTTCTGTCCCACTCTCTTTTTTTATCCTGCTTCCTTCTCTTTTATGGTATACTGAAAGCGACAACATGATTGGAGCTCCCGATGAAAAAGATCCCCTTAGTATTTTCAGGCTGTCTGTTAGGACTGGTTGGCGCTGGAAACCTTCTTGCAGACTCGCTACCCTTCCTTGCTCACGCCTTTAGTCTGACAGGTTTGTTCTTCTGGTTTTTCTTTGTCGTTTATCATGCGATTCGCTGGCAAGAAACCAAGATAGAATTCCAACAACCAGCCCTTTTATCTGGGATGGCGACTTTTCCCATGGCAGGGATGATTCTATCCACCTATCTTTTGCGCCTCTTTCCCGCCTTTGGAGGTCTATCACAGTTGGTCTGGTGGTCTGCCTTTCTCTTGGATCTGGGCTTAATTCTCTATTTTACCAAGACCCATGTCCTAGCGCGACCAAGAGCCAATGCCACTCCCAGTTGGACCGTTCTCTATGTGGGCATTGCAGTAGCAGCCTTGACCTACCCTGTTGTAGGAATCAGGGAGATTGCTTATCTCGCTTTAGTGATTGGTTTTGGTTTGACCTTTCTTCTTTATCCCCTTATCTATCATGATTTGAAGCAGTCCCCCTTGCCCAGTCATCTGTTGGGCCAAGAAGGCATCTATTGCGCTCCATTTTCCCTTCTTTTAGCAGCTCTGGTTCGTGTGGGTGGAGCGAGCCTTCCTGTCTGGTTCTTACTGATCATGGTAGTTGCCTCACAAGGTTTTTATTTCTTTGTTTTGACGCGTCTACCGAGAATGATCAAAGAAGGTTTTCAACCTGCTTTTTCAGCCCTGACCTTTCCAACAGTCATCACAGCGACCTCTTTGAAAATGGCCCAAGGCTTGTTGCAACTGCCTTTCTTGACAGCTCTCGTATGGCTGGAAACTCTTCTTTGTCTCTTGATTTTAGTCGCTGTCTTAGGTGGTTATGTGGCCTATCTCAGAGAGTAGGAAGGCATCCTTTTTCATTGAAACCTTGTCACGATTATGGTAAGATGCACTATACGATTTGTCAGACTTTATAGGAAAGGTATCTATGAAATTCATCAAAGGAAAGCTCTCGCTGCTGTATCCCCTCTTTCTGCTCTTGTTTTATTTTTATGTTCGGCCTCAATTTCGCCCCTTGGCCCAGTATGTCTCCAATAGTGTAGCAAGCGCCAATAGCTATTATTGGACCTTATTTGGCCTAGAAGGCCTCTATGCAGTCTTTACAGGATTTTTGGTCTACCGTTTTTCTAAAAAAGCGCAGTTTAAGCTGGGGAAGAACCCTCTTCAAGCTCTGATAGAAGCCGTTTTTGCGGCCTGTTTGGTTTACTGGTTGGACTACTTCATCAGTGGTTTTGTTCAAGGACGGGCAGCCGTTTTGAGTCTGTTTCCACGGGAAATTAGCCCCACAGGGGTGCTTATCCTAGTGATCGCAATGGTCGTCATCCGGCCGGTGACAGAAGAGCTGATCTTTCGTGGAGCCTTGGTGAATGCCTACTTCAAAGGCTGGAAACTCTATGCTGAGATTTGGCTTCCAGCCCTCATCTACAGTGGCCTACATTTTCTCCACAATCCCTTTTCGCTGGGAGCTTCTATCATCTATCTCCTGCCGAGTGTGATTTTTGGGATCCTGTATTATCGGAGTCAGACGCTCCTTGCTCCTATTTTGGCTCATATCTTGCTCAATCTCTACTACACCTTGCCTTTACTTTTATCTGTATTTAAGTAGCAACCGATTTCCTGAGTGAGATTGGTTTTTTTTGAAAATATGGTATAATAGAATAAATTTAAAAGAGGGAGTTGAGGTTTGAAAAAAAGCTACCGCGTCAAACGTGACAAAGATTTTAATGCTATTTTTAAAAGTGGTCAAAATGTTGCCAATCGGAAATTCGTTGTTTACCGCTTGCGCAAAGACCAACCGCATTTTCGAGTCGGCCTGTCTGTTAGTAAGAAACTGGGAAATGCTGTGACCAGAAATCGCATCAAACGTTTGATTCGCCATGTTTTGATCAAACACCAAGCCTTCCTTACGACCGATGATTTTGTTGTCATTGCTCGTAAAGGAGTGGAGGAGCTCGACTTTCATCAAGTAGAGAAAAATCTTGTACATGTCTTAAAATTAGCGCATGTCTACCAAGAAAGGGAATAATGTGAAAAAGAAACTGAAGTTAACTGGATTATTAGGAGCGGCCTTATTGGTCTTGACAGCTTGTGGAACCTCTCAAGTGACAGCTCAGTCGACAGGTGGTTGGGAACGCTTCGTCTACTTCTTTGCAGAAGCCATCCGCTTCTTGTCCTTTGGCGGAAGTATCGGTGTAGGGATTATCGTCTTTACCATTGTCATCCGGACGGTCCTCTTGCCTCTCTTCCAGTATCAAATGAATTCAACCCGCAAAATGCAGGAAATTCAACCCCTCCTCAAGGAATTGCAAGCTAAGTATCCTGGGAAGGATCTTGATAGTCGGACCAAGCTTTCTGAAGAGATGCGGGCCCTTTACAAGGAAAAAGGCGTCAAAACGTCTTCAGCCTTCCTTCCTCTCTTAATCCAGATGCCGGTCTTGATGGCCTTGTTCCAAGCGCTGAGCCGTGTCGAATTCCTTAAAGTCGGTCACTTCCTCTGGTTGGACCTTGGCGCGATCGACCCGACTTATATCTTGCCGGTTCTTGCCGCACTCTTCACATTTTTCAGCAGTTGGTTGACCAATAAAGCCATGCCAGAGCGTAATGGTAGTGCGACAACCATGATGTATGTGATGCCTGTGATGATCTTCTTCTTTGCCTTGTTCTCAGCCAGCGGGGTCGCACTATACTGGGTGACTTCCAATGCTTACCAAGTCGGGCAAACCTATCTCTTGAACAACCCCTTCAAGATTATTGCAGAGCGTGAAGCAAAAGAGCAAGCTTCGCGCGACATGGAAAAACAAAAACGCCGTGCCCTAAACAAAGCACAGAAAAAGAAAAAATAAGAAAGAGGTGGACATATGGTCCTATATACTGGAGCAACTGTTGAAGAAGCGATTCAAAAAGGTCTGAACGATTTAGATATTCCTCGTATGAAGGCACATATTACGGTTGTAGCGCGTGAAAAGAAAGGTTTTCTTGGCTTGTTTGGGAAAAAACCAGCCCAAGTAGAGATTGAGCCCATTGCAGAAACAACGGTTGTGAAAGCTAATCAAAAAGCTGTCAAAGGTGTCCCAGATGAGATCAATGCACAAAACGAACCGGTTAAGACGGTGAGCGAAGCAACGGTCGATCTCGGACGCGTCGTTGCAGCGATCAAAAAGGTCGAAGAAGAAGGAGAAGTTGTCTCTGAAGAAATCAAGACCGAAATCCTGAAACATGACAAAGAAGCAGATACCGTTCTTGAAGAAAAAGGACATGAACATATCCTTGAAAAAGTTAAAGAACCAGCGACAAAAGAATCAAGCGAATCTGATTTCTCAAACCTTGGTATCGAGGTAGAGGAAAACTACAACATCGAAGAAGTCGTAGATGATGTGACAGCCTATGTTCAAACCGTGGTCGATGAAATGGATGTGGATGCGACCATCTCAAGCAGTCACAACCGCCGTACGGTCAATATGCAAATTGATACCAATGAGCCAGGACGTGTCATTGGTTACCACGGAAAAGTCTTGAAGGCTCTTCAACTTTTGGCACAAAATTACCTCTATAACCGCTACTCAAAGAATTTTTACATTACCATTAATGTTAATGACTATGTAGAACACCGGGCGGAAGTTCTTCAAAGCTATGCTCAGAAGTTAGCAACACGTGCCCTCGAAGATGGGCAAGCCCAACAGACAGATCCGATGTCAAACAGTGAACGCAAAATCATTCACCGGATCGTCTCTAAGATGGAAGGAGTCACTAGCTACTCTGAAGGGGAAGAACCAAACCGTTACGTGGTGGTAGACATCGAAGGATAATCTAGCTATTATTTCCCATAAGGGAGAGACGGGATTGAGCCGATCTCTCCTTTTTTAGGTTTAGAAAGGAAGCAAATGGCATTTGCAGCGATTCGAGAGTTTTTAAAGCTTCAAGGAATTCACTACCAGGCCCCAGCAAAGGCTGGGGTGCTAGCCCCAGAGATGGAGCAGTATCGTGCCCTAGCTCAAGCAGCTCGTAAGGAATTCACCGATTTAGTCTCAGCCTTTCAGCAGCGTCACCCTTACTTGGAGCAGGATCGGACTAGCCAATGGATGAACCAGGCCCAGATCTTGCGGCCTCATTTTTGGGCCTATCTAAAAGGAGAAGGGACGATGGCAGAACCCATGTTTGCCTTGAGGCTTTATGGAGATGCAGTTGATTTTGGAGTTTCCTTAGAGGTGAGCTTTATCGAGCGAAAAAAAGATGAGCAGAGCCTTCAAAAACAACAAATGGTTCTCACCATACCCATCACTCAGCCAGTTTATTATTTCGCCCAGAAAAATGGAGAGAGTCAAAGGGTAGAAGGAACAGAAAAGAATCGCCATGATCTGTTGCAAGGAGTAGCAGAAGGGACGGTTCGTAAGGTCCTCGTCAAATACGATGTTTCTCTAGTTGAGGAGAGTTCCCTAGAGAATATCCTGGATCAGTTGCAAGAGGCGCTGGTGGCTCTGGAACCCTATTACTTGGCAACCCGTCAGGTGTAGAAAGGTGTTCTCCGACCTGTATTTGCAACAATTTTGCCATAGCTATTGACAAATAGAGTCGAATCCGATAGAATAGTAAAGTATGTTTAGTAACTGATCACAACTAGCCGGCTAAACGAATACAAAATCTATGAGGAGGTATTCATCGTGAAACGTACTTATCAACCAAGTAAACTTCGTCGTGCGCGCAAACATGGTTTCCGTCACCGTATGGCAACTAAAAATGGTCGTCGCGTATTGGCAGCTCGTCGTCGTAAAGGACGCAAAGTTTTGGCTGCCTAATTCAGATAAAAACCTAAAAACCAGTAGAAACTCGAGACTACTGGTTTTTGTTTTGTCCGAAAGTGAATTTAGAGGCGCTTTCTGCTATAATAGAAAGAAGAAAAACTCGGAAGAAAAGGAAGATCATGCAGATTTTTGATACCCACACCCATCTCAATGTGGAAGAATTCGCAGGAAAAGAACAAGAAGAGCTCGACTTGGCCAAGGAAATGGGTGTTGTAGCCCACAATATCGTTGGTTTTGACAAACCGACGATTGAGCGTGCCATGGAGTTGGCAGACCAGCATCCAGAACTCTATCTCACGCTTGGTTGGCACCCCACTGAGGCAGGCGATTATACTCCTGAAGTGGAGGCCTATTTACTTGAACAGCTAAAACATCCCAAAGTTGTCGCACTCGGAGAAATCGGTCTGGATTACCACTGGATGACGGCACCAAAAGATGTCCAAGAAAAGGTTTTTCGTCGTCAGATTCAATTGTCTAAGGACTTGGACCTCCCCTTTGTGGTGCATACACGCGATGCTTTAGAAGATACTTATGGCATCATCAAGAGTGAAGGAGTTGGTCCTCGCGGTGGGATCATGCATTCTTTCTCAGGAAGTTTAGAAGAAGCGAAACGCTTCATGGATTTGGGAATGATGATTTCCTTTTCTGGAGTGGTGACCTTTAAGAAAGCCACAGATGTCCAAGAAGCGGCAGCTGGCCTTCCGTTAGACAAGATCTTGGTTGAAACAGATGCCCCTTACCTGGCACCAGTTCCCAAACGTGGTCGGGAAAATAAAACAGCCTACACTCGTTATGTGGTAGATTTTATTGCAGAACTACGTGGCTTAACAACAGAAGAAGTGGCTCAGGCAACCTATGACAATGCAAGAAATTTGTTTGGTCTGAGTGACATGGATGAATAGGAGCGAACGATTGTCCGATATACAAAATAATGATATATATTATTTTAGAGGGATTTCCGAAGAAATGCTGGCAAGGATTAATAAAACATCAACTATTGCTTTCAATGACTTACTACAAGAAATGAATTTATGTGAGATTTTGATTTCCCCTCTCACTTTTGAAATACTTGGATATAGTTTGAAAAATCTGCCAGATACAATCCGGCTCTTAAATGAATTAGGAGAAATCAGCTATGATGATAATCTAATTGCAGAAAAAAGTTTGCTGAATTTTTTCAAATATTTAATAATCAATGCTCCTGAATTAGAGGTAAGATTTCAGAAATTATGCCAAAAAATTAAAGAAAAACGACCGCTTATTTATTCTTTAAACGAAAAAAATAGAGAATTATTATTTTTGGAATCCGGTGCTGTGACTGGCAGTGTTCGCTTGTTGGTATTTCCAGAGGAAATCGTTCTTTTAACTTTGTCAGGTTATGATTGAATTGGAGGACAATAGTGATAAATAGAATAAAAATCCCTCAAGTTATTGTCGTGGAGGGCAAGGACGACACAGCTAATCTCCGTCGTTTTTATGAGGTGGATACCTATGAAACGCGAGGCTCTGCGATCGATCAAGATGACTTGGAACGAATTGCTACCTTGCAAGAGTTGCGTGGGGTCATTGTCTTTACCGATCCAGACTATAATGGCGAGCGAATTCGCAAGATCATTATGCAAGAGGTGCCCCAGGCCAAACATGCCTTTTTAAATCGTGGTGAAGCAGTCCCCAAATCCAAGACCAAGGGGCGTTCTCTTGGAGTGGAGCATGCGAACTTTGAAGATTTAGAAAAAGCCCTAGCTGGACTGGTCGGGTCTTACGAAGATGAAAATTTCTTTGATATCACAAAGACCGACTTGATGCGGCTTGGACTGTTGATGGGAAGCGATAGTCGCAAACGACGGGAATATCTAGGCGAAGCCTTGCGTATCGGCTACTGCAATGGCAAGCAATTACTCAAACGCTTGGAGTTGTTTGGAATTAGTTTGGCTGAGGTTGAAGCTACCATGAAAAGTTATGAGAATTGAGAAACTCCCCCAAAAGCAAGGGGAAGATGACGCAATAGAAGTAAGTATATACGGTTTAATCAGGCTTGGTTGCAAGCATTAGAAAAGTGACTCCATAGGATTTGTTATGAGTGTAGATAATGAGGATAATTTATGGGAATCTTCGATTTTTTAAAAAAGACAGAAACAACTGAAGCAACAAACAAAACAGTAGAGTCAATTGACAAAACATGCTTGGGAGTTCTAGAACTATTTCCGATAAAGGAGACGAATGAGTTATTGATTATTGGGAGCTTAGAGGGCGGACTCAAGGTTGGGGATTGTCTGCAATTTTGCAATCCCGATCAAGGTATGGACGCTCTTGGTTCTGTAGTCGTGAAAAAACTCATTAATCAAAATAAGGATGTAGATGTTCTCACGGATGAATCTCTAGCTCATTTGGTCATCGATATGGAAACTTCCTTGGTTAATCTTAAAAAGGGAAGTGTTCTCTATAGTTATGGTGTCGATGAGGAACAACGGCTATCAAGCTATACAGATGCTCTTTATAACGCGTTTGTAATTGTCCAAAAAGGTCAAATGTCCAATGAAGACTATCAAGCCGCTAGTCTTGATGATAGCATAGAAATATTGCGCCTCTTTTTATGGGAGTGCCGTCAAAATCAGAAAACTGAAAGTGAAGAAAGCTATCAAGCTAACACTCGAAAGCTAGAACGCCTAGCAGAAATCGTCAAGGACAAGTTGTTAGCAGCAGATTCGATTTACGCGGTCTTTTCAGAAAAAACGGGGGAAGCGTATCTTTTCTCAACGACCTATGATAAAGGTGAAGAGGGCTATCTCTGTTCAGACCCGATGATCATGCTATATACGCCGCGTTGGTATCACCAATTTAAGGAAACCATTGATCGTCGACCAAATTCAGTTGTGAAACTGATTGAAAATACAGCAGATAAAAAAGGAATTGAGAATTTTCTTGGGACAGCCTTTTACTTAAATGGAGCTTTGGGAGCAGCCTTTAATACCAAGGAAGTCAGCATTAGTGCTTCTGTTTTGGTTCAGAAACCAGATTTTTCGAACCTACCAGAGATACAAGTTCCTGTTATGAATCCTGATATTGTAAGATGGATGCTGTTGATGGGGCAGATGGATAAGCCTACAACAGATGACGAAGAAGTAATATATAAGCTCTATTATAAATTCTTCTCAGCAGCCATGCCAAAAGCCAAACTCCTCATTCCTTTAAATGCTACTTCGGGATTCCCCGATAAGAGTCAGGGAGCCAACTCCTTTGTATTGAAAGAAGACGCTAAGTTCAGCATCCCAGTCAGAGAAGGAAAAGATGGGCGCAATTCTGTGCCAGTATTTACTGATTGGAAACGTCTGCGAATGGTCTTTGATGAAAAGTGGAATGGCATGATTGAAGAAGCTGGTGGCATGATTGAAGGCTTTGACTATGCCATAAATCCAACGGAGTATTATGAAGCGGGTGCCTATGTTAGCCTAACAGCTTTTAAGGAAATGCAAAAGTTTAGTGAGGAACTAGAAGGCAGAGATAAAGATTAGAGAGTTTCTTTCATTGGGAAACTATATAGTTTTATCTACATCTTACCTGAACCACTACCCTTTTTCAAAGATTTTGAAAGGAAATGGAATGGCGAATAGAAGTTATATTTACTTAAAAAACGGAGATGAAGCTCGTATCTTAACAGAGGGAATTTACACGATACCTTATTTTTGGCAATTGTTTTGGGATGAAGAAGATTTAAAAGCTCCTATTGCTCTCTGGGAAACAGCAGAAGAACTTGAAGAAGATGAAGAACAAGCAGAAAGATTTTACCAAGAGCAGAATGTAGATATCTTGCTTCCTATTGAAAAATTCCAGCAAAACGCCCTCCAAAATCGGTCTTTTTTAGAAGAAAATGCTTCTCAGACCTTACAATTATATGATGCCTTTGTTCGTTATATTCTTGCAAACGTAAAAGATGGTGATGTGCTCGGATTTGATGTCTTAGATGTTGTTTTTATGGACCAAGTGTCTGTTGTTTCTGATAAACTGTTAAAAAATATACGAGCTATTCGGGAAAATCAACCCAAAGATTTAGATTTTTCTTTGACAGAAAAGAACTTAATTGGTCTTGCTATGGGCTTTCCTGATTATTATGCTTCAGAATTATTGCCAGAAGACAATATTCTAGATTCGGTTGCCTATCAGGATGAACTGAAGAAAATGAACCCCCAAGAAGATAAGAAAGCGATCGATATGACTGGAGCCGATTCACAAGGGAACAAGTCTCGTGTTCTTTTAGTGTTTTGGATTTTGTTGGCACTAGGAATTATGTGGGTTTTATATATTGTTTTTAGCTAATAAATAGAAAAGAGAATACATGAGAATTGCAGATTATAGCGTGACCAAGGCAGTGCTGGAGCGTCACGGTTTTACCTTTAAAAAATCCTTCGGTCAGAACTTCTTGACCGATACCAACATCCTTCAAAAAATTGTGGATACGGCTGAGATTGGTCAGCAGGTCAATGTCATTGAAATCGGTCCTGGAATTGGAGCTTTGACTGAGTTCTTGGCGGAAAATGCGGCAGAAGTCATGGCCTTTGAGATCGATGACCGCTTGGTTCCCATTTTGGCGGATACCTTGCGTGATTTTGACAATGTCACGGTTGTCAACCAAGACATCCTCAAGGTAGACCTCAACCAGTACATCGCAGAGTTTAAAAATCCAGACCTTCCGATCAAGGTGGTGGCTAACCTTCCGTATTACATCACAACTCCCATCCTCATGCACTTGATCGAATCCAAGATTCCTTTCCAAGAATTTGTGGTCATGATGCAAAAAGAGGTGGCAGACCGCATCTCGGCTGAGCCCAACACCAAGGCTTATGGTTCTTTATCCATTGCAGTCCAATACTATATGACTGCTAAGGTAGCCTTTATTGTACCTCGCACCGTCTTTGTGCCAGCACCAAACGTCGACTCTGCCATTTTGAAGATGGTCCGTCGCGAAGAACCAGCAGTAGCAGTCAAGGATGAAGATTTCTTCTTCTCTGTCAGCAAGGCTAGCTTTGTCCACCGACGCAAAACGCTTTGGAACAACTTGACCAGTCGCTTTGGCAAGACCGAAGAAATCAAAGCCAAGCTGGAAGCAGGAATCCAAGCTGCAGGCCTGCAACCTTCTGTACGAGGAGAAGCTCTTAGCTTAGAAGACTTCGCTCGCCTAGCAGATGGCCTTCTAGAAGCAGGAATAAAATAACAGAAAAGACATGAACTTCGTAGCTCATGTCTTGTTTGTTGTAGAAGGAAAGGACGGGATTTGAACCCGCGCGTGAATAAAATCCACTTGCCGGATTTCGAGTCCGGTGCCGTACCGAGCTGGGCCACCTTTCCAAGATGCGGAGAAAGGGATTTGAACCCTCACGCCCGAAGGGGCACATGCGCCTGAAGCATGCGTGTCTGCCGTTCCACCACCTCCGCATAGTTCTATTATACACTTTTTAGGAAAAATGCCAAGGAAAAAAAAGGAAGGTGCCCTTTCCCGAATTCTGCTAAAAGACAAGTCATAACAGATACTCCGTCTTCTGTTTCTATCCATTTAAAAAACGAACCTATTTGTTTCTAAAAGCGTCCGGAGAGGTTCACTTTTCGTTTTTTCTTATTGAGCAATCCAGCCTTATTTCTCATTTTTTGGTATAATAGATAGTATTAATCTCAAAGGAGTGCGATTTGCAAGGAACAATCGTCAAGGCCTTGGCTGGCTTCTACTACGTGGAGTCAGACGGTCACATTTACCAGACACGGGCTCGTGGAAATTTTAGAAAAAAAGGACAGACTCCTTATGTGGGGGATCAGGTGGAGTTCTCTGCTGAAGAGAATTCAGAAGGCTACATTTTGAGCATTGCGCCTCGAAAAAATAGCCTCGTGCGCCCTCCTATTGTCAATATTGATCAGGCAGTAGTCATTATGTCAGCTAAGGAACCTGATTTCAATGCCAATCTTTTAGACCGTTTTCTGGTTCTTTTGGAGCATAAGGGGATTCATCCCATTGTCTATATTTCAAAACTGGACTTGTTAGAAGATATGGAAGACATCCACTACTACCAAGGAATCTATCAGGCTATTGGCTATGATTTTGTCTTGTCGATTGAGGAACTCTTGCCCCTTTTGACCAATCAAACCACGGTCTTTATGGGACAGACCGGTGTAGGAAAATCGACCTTGCTCAATAAAATCGCTCCGGATCTGGAGCTTGAAACGGGTGAGATTTCAGATAGTCTGGGGCGCGGTCGACACACGACCCGAGCTGTCAGCTTTTACCATTTAAATGGAGGAAAGATCGCAGATACGCCAGGCTTCTCGTCCCTCGATTATGAAGTGACGACCAGTGAAGACTTAAATCAAGCCTTCCCAGAGATCGCCGATGTGAGCCACTCTTGTAAATTTCGTACCTGTACCCACACGCATGAGCCCGCTTGTGCGGTGAAACCAGCCGTTGAAAGAGAGGAAATTGCGCCTTTCCGTTATGAGGATTACTTGCAATTTCTAAGTGAGATTGAAAACCGTCGCGAAACCTATAAAAAAGTTTCGAAAAAAATGCCAAAATAGGAGACACTACAACGATGAAAACAATGAAAATTGCACCCTCAATTTTGAGTGCGGATTATGCTAATTTTGAAAGTGAATTAAAACGCTTAGAAGCAGCTGGAGCTGACTATGCCCATATCGATGTCATGGATGGCCATTTTGTGCCCAATATCAGCTTTGGAGCTGGTGTCGTAGAGAGCATGCGTCCACATAGCAAGTTGGTCTTTGATTGCCACTTGATGGTCACCAATCCCGAACACCATATCGAAGAATTTGCCCGTGCAGGTGCTGATATCATCAGCATCCATGTGGAAGCTACTCCCCATATTCACGGAGCTCTTCAAAAAATTCGTCAAGCGGGTGTGAAGGCTAGTGTCGTGATCAACCCAGGGACTCCTGTAGACAGTATCAAACATGTCTTGAACTTGGTGGATCAAGTCTTGGTCATGACCGTTAATCCAGGATTCGGTGGCCAAGCCTTCTTGCCTGAAACCATGGACAAGGTGCGCGAATTAGCCGCTCTTCGTGAAGAAAAAGGCTTAGACTTTGATATCGAAGTGGATGGAGGAATTGATGGCCAAACTATTTCCCAAGCCAAAGAAGCTGGGGCCAATGTCTTTGTAGCAGGCTCTTATGTCTTTAATGGAGATGTTAATGAGCGCGTTCAAACGCTCCGAGATGCTGTAAATGGATAACATTGCAATACTGGCGGGAGGTGACAGCACGCTCTTGCCAAAAGATCATGACGTTTATGTAGGCGTTGATGGTGGCTGTTTGAAGTTACTGGAACAAGGCCTGCCTTTAGATATAGCTGTGGGGGATTTCGATTCTGTCTCTGAGACAGATTTGCGCCAGATCCGAACCCAAGCCAAGCAAGTTGTTCAATCCGTTCCTGAAAAGAACGATACGGATTTGGAATTGGCCTTGAAAGCGACCTTTGAGGCCTATCCAGAGGCTGCAGTCACCGTTTATGGTGCTTTTGGCGGTCGTTTGGATCACTTTTTGTCCAATATCTTTTTGCCGACCGATCCAGACCTAGCTCCCTACATGGAGCAGATCCAATTAGTCGATGGTCAAAATCGCTTGATCTACAGACCAGCTGGTTGCCATGAGATTCAGCCAGATCCAGCCATGTCTTATGTTGGTTTTATGCCTGTCGGACAAGGCCACCTAGAGATCACAGGAGCCAAGTATCCGCTCCATCAGGAGAATTATTTTTTGAAGGCCATGTATGGCTCCAATGAATTTTTGGATCAACCGATTCAAGTGAGTCTTGACCGTGGCTATCTTGTCATTGTTTATAGTAAAGACAGAGGTTAATATGAATATCATTCTGCTTCTGATTGGCCTGCTCAATCTGGGCCTCCTCATCTATTTCTTGCAACGGTCAGATGATACAAGACCGGCTTTACGAGAGATGCTGGAAGACCATGAGGATCATTTGACAGACCAGTTGGACTATCGTTTTGAAAAAGAAAGACAAGCAAGCCAGATTGCCAATCAGCAGTTAGAGATCGCCCTGACAGATCGCTTAACCGAGATGCGAGTGGAGATCCACCAGCAGACGACGGCTCTGCGCGCTGAGATGAATGAGCACTTTACTAAAAATCGGGACAAAACAGATGAGCGCATGCGCCAGATCCAAGAGTCCAATGAAGTGCGGCTAGAACAGATGCGCCAAACGGTAGAAGAAAAATTGGAGAAAACCTTGCAGCACCGTTTGCAGACTTCCTTTGAGACGGTTTCAAAACAATTGGAGTCGGTCAATAAAGGGTTGGGAGAAATGCAGACAGTGGCGCGGGATGTCGGAACCCTTAATAAAGTTCTCTCCAATACCAAGACGCGTGGGATTATGGGCGAATTGCAGCTGGGCCAAATCATTGAAGATATCTTGACCCCAGCCCAGTATGAGCGGGAGTTTGTCACCGTTCCTCAATCCAGTGAGCGCGTGGAATATGCCATTAAGCTTCCTGGACAAGGAGAAGAGCCAGTCTATCTGCCGATTGACTCTAAATTCCCACTGGAAGATTACTATCGTCTGGAAGAAGCTTATGAATCCGGAGAGAAAGAGGAGATCGAGCGTTACCGTAAGGCCCTTCTTGCTAGTATCAAGCGTTTTGCTAAGGATATCCAACAAAAATACCTCTTTCCACCAGCGACAACGAATTTCGGAATTCTCTTTTTGCCAACTGAAGGCCTCTATTCCGAAGTGGTTCGCAATCCAGAATTCTTCGATCGCTTGCGTCGGGACGAACAAATTTTAGTGGCTGGGCCAAGTACCTTATCAGCCCTCTTGAACTCCTTGTCTGTTGGCTTTAAAACGCTCAACATCCAAAAGAGTGCAGATGACATTAGCAAGGTGTTGGGATCGGTCAAATCAGAATTCCATAAGTTTGGAGGGATTCTGGCCAAGACTCAGCGCCATTTAAAGAATGCTTCCAATAATATTGATGATTTGCTAACCAGACGGACCAGTGCCATCGAGCGGACACTCCGCCAAATCGAAAGCGATGAGGACCTGCTGGGACTAGATGTATATATAGAAGATGGAGAAGATGATGGTCAAAATTAACCAAATGAAAAAAGATGAATTGTTCGAAGGATTCTATTTGATCAAGTCAGCAGAAGTGCGTCAAACGCGGGCCGGGAAAAACTACCTCGCCTTTGTCTTCCAGGATGAGACCGGTACAATCGAAGGTAAACTATGGGATGCCCAACCTCACAATGTAGAGAGTTTTATGGCTGGGCGCGTGGTCCATATGTCTGGACGTCGAGAAGTTTACAATAATACTCCGCAAGTCAACCAATTAAACATGCGCTTGCCCCAAGCAGGAGAGCCCAACAATCCAGCAGACTTTAAGGAAAAACCACCAGTAGATCCCAAGGAATTGCATGAATACCTGTCAAACATGATTTTCAAAATTGAAAATCCAGTCTGGCAACGGATTGTCCGGGCCCTCTATGGGAAATATGAGAAAGAGTTTTATAGCTATCCAGCTGCTAAGACCAACCACCATGCCTTTGAAGCAGGTCTCGCTTATCATACGGCGACCATGGTCCGCTTGGCAGATAGTATCGGCGATATCTATCCTCAGTTGAATAAGAGCTTGCTCTTTGCAGGGATTATGTTACACGATTTGGCCAAAGTGATCGAGTTGACGGGGCCTGAAAATACAGAATACACTGTTCGAGGCAACCTCATCGGCCACATTGCACTGATCGATGAAGAAATCACCAAGGTCTTGCAAGACTTGAAGATTGATGATCAAAAAGAAGAAGTTATCGTCCTTCGCCATGTGATCTTGAGTCACCATGGCTTGCTGGAATACGGTAGTCCTGTTCGTCCAAAAATCATGGAAGCAGAGATTATTCATATGATCGACAATTTGGATGCGGAAATGATGATGATGACAACAGCACTTGGCTTAATTGGTCCTGGCGAAATGACCAATAAAATCTTTGCTATGGAAAATCGTTCCTTCTATAAACCGAATCTCGACTAGTAAAAACAGAGATAAATACGGGAATGATTCTGCCAAAAATAAAATAATCAGGAAAAAACGGCCTTCTGTAAATCAGAATGTTCGTTTTTTTCGCTTCTTATGGTATAATGATAGAAAAAACTACATGGTGAGAAAATGAAATTAAGAAGAAGTGAACGGATGGTCGTGATTTCTAATTACTTGATCAACCATCCCTATGAATTGACTAGCCTCAATACGTTTGCGGAAAAGTATGAGTCTGCCAAGTCTTCCATCTCAGAAGATATCGTGATCATTAAGCGGGCGTTTGAAGAGATGGAAATCGGAAATATTGAGACCATCACAGGAGCTGGTGGAGGTGTTATCTTTACACCGTCTATCTCAGATCAAGAATCCAAAGAAATCGTCGAAGATCTTTGCAAGCAACTGTCTGAAAGTGATCGTATCCTTCCTGGTGGCTACATTTACCTATCTGATCTTTTGAGTAATCCGAAGATTTTGAATCGGATCGGACGCATCATTGCCAAAGCCTTCCGGGATAAGAAGATTGATGCTGTCATGACCGTAGCGACCAAGGGAGTTCCTCTAGCCAATGCAGTAGCCAATGTCTTGAATGTTCCTTTTGTTATTGTCCGTCGTGATTTGAAAATCACAGAAGGGTCAACCGTTAGTGTCAACTATGTTTCAGGCTCAAGTGGGGATCGTATTGAGAAAATGTTCCTTTCAAAACGGAGCCTAAAAGCAGGAAGCCGGGTCTTGATTGTCGATGACTTCCTTAAAGGTGGCGGAACGATTAACGGGATGGTCAGCCTCTTGGCTGAATTCGATTCTGAATTAGCCGGGGTAGCTGTCTTTGCGGATAATGCTGCAACCGACCGTGAATTCTTTGAACACAAATCCTTATTGCGCGTGACCAACATCGATGTAAAAGAAAATAAATTGAGTGTCGAAGTTGGGAATATCTTTGATTAAGAGCAACAAAGGAGGATCAAAAAGTGAAAAGAATTTTAGATCGATTTGATAATAGTCCTTTGTGGATTCGCTTGGTGACAGTTCTGTCTCTATCCTTTATTTTGGTAGCTGGTTTGTATACCGTTAAAAAGAATACGGCTGCCCAGGTAACGACAGAAATTCAACCTGCTAAAAAAACAGGTTCCCTTCCAGTGAAAAAGGAAACAAAGGAAGAAAAAGAAAAGAAGGAAGAAAAGAAAAATACAGAAGCTGCTGAAAAAGCAGTCGTTCAAATGGAAACAACTCCAAGTCAAGATTCTGTGAACGCTGCCCAAGCTGCTGTGAAGAAAGTCAAAGATGCGACTCAAAAGCAATCGCTTGATGCCCGTATCCAATACATCGCTAACTATTATGGACTGACCTATGAGAGTGACACAGCGGCAACACAGCAGACTCAAACAGACGCTAATGCCAACACGAACGCAAATGCTAATGCTAATGCCAATGCTAATACTAATGCTGGAGTAGCTGGAGCCAATGCGACAGTTCAACCACAACAGCAACAACAGTATGCTCCGGCTGCAGATGCAGGGGCAGAAGAACCTGCTGAAGCTGGTCAATAATGAACTTTTTCGACTTCTTTAAAAAATAAAAAAACATCTTGCAATCAAAGTGCCGTCATGTTATAATAATAGACGGTACTTTTTACTTTTGGTCTCTCAAGAGTGTACAGGGACGTGCTGACAAATGTTGCAAAAGTACACACAGATGGTAGCTGTCACCAAGTGTACCATCACCAAAAATAAAAAATTTCACAGGAGAATGTAGATGCCTACAATTAACCAATTGGTTCGCAAACCGCGTAAATCAAAAGTAGAAAAATCTAAATCACCAGCTTTGAACGTTGGTTACAACAGTCATAAAAAAGTTCAAACAAACGTTTCTTCACCACAAAAACGTGGTGTTGCAACTCGTGTTGGAACAATGACACCTAAAAAACCTAACTCTGCCCTTCGTAAATTTGCCCGTGTACGTTTGAGCAACTTGATCGAAGTAACTGCTTATATCCCAGGTATCGGACACAACTTGCAAGAACACAGCGTGGTTCTTCTTCGTGGTGGACGTGTAAAAGACCTTCCAGGGGTACGTTACCATATCGTCCGTGGAGCACTTGATACTGCAGGTGTAAACGATCGTAAACAAGGCCGTTCTAAATACGGTACTAAAAAACCAAAAGCATAAGGAAAGGGGATAAAGAAAAATGAGTCGTAAAAACCGTGCGCCTAAACGCGATGTATTGCCAGATCCGCTTTACAATTCACAATTAGTTACTCGTCTTATCAACCGCGTTATGCTTGATGGTAAACGTGGTACAGCTGCTTCAATCGTTTACGGAGCTTTCGAACAAATTAAAGAAGCTACTGGAAACGATGCTCTTGAAGTATTCGAAACAGCTATGGAAAACATCATGCCTGTACTTGAAGTACGTGCTCGCCGTGTCGGTGGTTCTAACTACCAAGTCCCAGTTGAAGTTCGTCCAGAACGTCGTACAACACTTGGACTTCGTTGGTTGGTAACAATCGCTCGTCAACGTGGTGAACACACAATGGTTGATCGTCTTGCAAAAGAAATCTTGGATGCAGCGAACAACACTGGTGCAGCTGTTAAGAAACGTGAAGATACTCACCGTATGGCTGAAGCTAACCGTGCATTCGCACACTTCCGCTGGTAAGATTAAGATACTGAGGGCGTTAAAAAAACGACTGAAAATTAGGAAGCTTGACGAAGAATCAAGGATTCTAGGAAAGCTTATCTATTTTCCGAGCTTTTAGCCCGAGTTCAATTAAGCTTCGTCAGCTCTTGAACCCAATTCAACTCTTCTTACAAGTTGGAACCAAAACTTAGCATGAAAACACTGAAAACGGGTAGGTCCTGCCTATCCGTTTTTATTAAATCATGTTATAATAGAATATAGAAATAAAAAATATAGGAGAAACAAACCTCATGGCACGCGAATTTTCACTTGAAAAAACTCGTAATATCGGTATCATGGCTCACGTCGATGCTGGTAAAACAACTACAACTGAGCGTATCCTTTACTACACTGGTAAGATTCACAAAATCGGTGAAACTCACGAAGGTGCGTCACAAATGGACTGGATGGAGCAAGAGCAAGAACGTGGTATCACTATCACATCTGCCGCTACAACAGCTCAATGGAAAGACACTCGTGTAAACATCATCGACACACCAGGACACGTGGACTTCACTATCGAAGTTCAACGTTCACTCCGCGTTTTGGACGGTGCTGTAACCGTTCTTGACTCACAATCAGGTGTTGAACCTCAAACTGAAACAGTTTGGCGTCAAGCAACTGAATACGGGGTTCCTCGTATCGTATTCGCTAACAAGATGGATAAAATCGGTGCTGACTTCCTTTACTCAGTAAGCACACTTCATGACCGTCTTCAAGCAAACGCTCACCCAATTCAATTGCCAATCGGTGCTGAAGATGACTTCCGCGGAATCATTGACTTGATCAAGATGAAAGCTGAAATCTATACTAACGACCTTGGTACAGATATCCTTGAAGAAGATATTCCAGCTGAATACCTTGAACAAGCTCAAGAATACCGTGAAAAATTGGTTGAAGCAGTTGCTGAAACTGATGAAGACTTGATGATGAAATACCTTGAAGGGGAAGAAATCACAAACGAAGAATTGAAAGCTGGTATCCGTAAAGCTACAATCAACGTTGAATTCTACCCAGTACTTTGTGGTTCTGCCTTCAAGAACAAAGGGGTTCAATTGATGTTGGATGCAGTCCTTGACTACCTTCCAAGCCCACTTGATATCCCTGCAATCAAGGGTGTAAACCCAGATACAGACGAAGAAGAAGAACGTCCAGCATCTGATGAAGAGCCATTTGCAGCTCTTGCCTTCAAGATCATGACTGACCCATTCGTAGGTCGTTTGACATTCTTCCGTGTTTACTCAGGTGTCTTGAACTCAGGTTCATACGTCTTGAACACTTCTAAAGGTAAACGTGAACGTATCGGACGTATCCTTCAAATGCACGCCAACACTCGTAAAGAAATCGAAACAGTTTACTCTGGAGATATCGCTGCTGCCGTTGGTTTGAAAGATACTACAACTGGTGACTCATTGACAGATGAAAAAGCAAAAATCATCCTTGAATCAATCGAAGTTCCAGAACCAGTTATCCAATTGATGGTTGAGCCTAAATCTAAAGCAGACCAAGACAAGATGGGTATTGCCCTTCAAAAATTGGCTGAAGAAGATCCAACATTCCGCGTTGAAACAAACCCTGAAACTGGTGAAACAGTTATCTCTGGTATGGGTGAGTTGCACTTGGATGTCCTTGTTGACCGTATGAAACGTGAATTCAAGGTTGAAGCAAACGTTGGTGCTCCTCAAGTATCTTACCGTGAAACATTCCGCGCTTCTACACAAGCACGTGGATTCTTCAAACGTCAATCTGGTGGTAAAGGTCAGTTTGGTGATGTTTGGATCGAATTTACTCCAAACGAAGAAGGTAAAGGATTCGAGTTCGAAAATGCGATCGTCGGTGGTGTGGTTCCACGTGAATTCATCCCTGCAGTAGAAAAAGGACTTCAAGAATCTATGGCGAACGGTGTTCTTGCTGGTTACCCAATGGTTGACGTGAAAGCTAAGCTTTACGATGGTTCATACCACGATGTCGACTCATCTGAAACTGCCTTCAAGATCGCTGCATCTCTTGCACTTAAAGAAGCTGCTAAGACTGCACAACCAGCTATCCTTGAACCAATGATGCTTGTAACCATCACAGTTCCTGAAGAAAACCTTGGGGATGTTATGGGTCACGTAACTGCTCGTCGTGGACGTGTAGATGGTATGGAAGCACACGGTGCAAGCCAAATCGTTCGTGCATATGTACCACTTGCTGAAATGTTCGGTTACGCTACTGTCCTTCGTTCTGCAACTCAAGGACGTGGTACCTTCATGATGGTATTTGACCACTACGAAGATGTACCAAAATCAGTACAAGAAGAAATCATTAAAAAAGCTAAAGGTGAAGCTTAATTTACCAATGCTTAAAAACTCTTCCCACTTTGGGAAGAGTTTTTCTTTGTTCCAAAAGTGAATACAAGTAAAAAAGTGCTCTTCCTAGCAAACAAGACTTTGTGAAAAACTTTAATAAAAGAGGTGGTGATCTATGATAAATCTTGCTTTTCGTTGGGAAATAGTTGCTTTTTAATGCAATAAAGTATATAATAGAGACTGTTAAAAGATGTTTGGCGCTGTGTCAAGTTACTCTTTTCACAAAAAATTTTTTTGATTTTCATAAGGAGGAAATCACGAATGGTAGTTAAAGTTGGTATTAACGGTTTCGGTCGTATCGGTCGTCTTGCTTTCCGTCGTATCCAAAACGTAGAAGGTGTTGAAGTTACACGCATCAACGACCTTACAGATCCAGTTATGCTTGCACACTTGTTGAAATACGATACAACTCAAGGTCGTTTCGACGGTACTGTGGAAGTTAAAGAAGGTGGATTCGAAGTTAACGGTAAATTCGTTAAAGTTTCTGCTGAACGTGATCCAGAACAAATCGACTGGGCTAACGACGGTGTAGAAATCGTTCTTGAAGCAACTGGTTTCTTTGCTACTAAAGCAGCTGCTGAAAAACACTTGCATGCTGGTGGTGCTAAGAAAGTTGTTATCACTGCTCCTGGTGGATCAGATGTTAAAACAGTCGTATTTAACACTAACCACGATATTCTTGATGGTACTGAAACAGTTATCTCAGGTGCTTCATGTACTACAAACTGCTTGGCTCCAATGGCTAAAGCTCTTCAAGATAACTTCGGTGTTGTTGAAGGATTGATGACTACTATCCACGCTTACACTGGTGACCAAATGATCCTTGACGGTCCACACCGTAAAGGTGACCTTCGTCGTGCACGCGCTGGTGCTGCTAACATCGTTCCTAACTCAACTGGTGCTGCTAAAGCAATCGGTTTGGTTATCCCTGAATTGAACGGTAAATTGGACGGAGCTGCACAACGTGTTCCTGTTCCAACTGGATCAGTTACTGAATTGGTAGTTGTTCTTGAAAAGAACGTTACTGTTGATGAAGTAAATGCAGCTATGAAAGCAGTAGCTAACGAATCATACGGTTACACTGAAGATCCAATCGTTTCTTCAGACGTTGTAGGTATGTCTTACGGATCATTGTTTGACGCAACTCAAACTAAAGTTCTTGACGTTGACGGTAAACAATTGGTTAAAGTTGTTTCATGGTATGACAACGAAATGTCTTACACTGCACAACTTGTTCGTACTCTTGAATACTTCGCAAAAATTGCTAAATAATTCATGCGTATGATGAGAGGAGGGAAACCTCCTCTTTTTTTGTACTTTTTTTAGGGCTTTCTCATCATATTATAGGAATTGCCAAAATGGATTGACAGTGCTAAATAGATTAGGGTATCCTATTCTTGATTGGAGATTTCTAATACAAGAAAATGAAAGCGATTACAGGTCGTGGAGAAAGGAGCCAATGGAAATCGCTCAAGAAAAAGAAAAAAACCATACAAGGAGGTCAAGATGAAAGGTCATCTATTTGAAAAGAAAGAACGATTTAGTATACGAAAATTCAGTGTGGGAGTTTGCTCTGCATTGATTGGGTTAGCATTTTTAGGAACAGGCGCTGTCTCTGCAGATGAGACGGTTTCTACTAGTGAACAACCCTTGGAAACCTCTTCAGTAGCGACTGAAGATGTTAATCATCTAGTGAGAGAAGCTGGCGTCTATACTGCAGATGCGGCACTTCCTACGGCTGATCCTGCAAAACCGGCCACAGAAGCGGTCACTCCAGAGGCTAGTCCTACAAGTACAGAAGCTAGCTCGACGACTACAGATCATCCAGCTGTTTCAGAGACTGAAAAACCGAAAGCTACTGCTGAAAAAGTGGCTGATTTACCAACCAATGAAGAAAAACAATTAAGACCCAAAGAAGTTAAGTTCGATACCTGGGATGATCTCTTGAAGTGGGAACCAGGAAAACGAGTGGATGACGATATGAACAGAGCAAGCGTCCCACTTGCGAGTCGTTTCCAAGGAAAACAAATTAATGAACAAGCCAACCCTGAAGCGAAGATCCAAGCGCTGTCAAACATGAACTCTAAAGCCAAGGATCATGCGTCTGTCGGCGGGGAAGAGTTTAAGGCCTATGCTTTTGATTACTGGCAATATTTGGATTCCATGGTCTTTTGGGAAGGGCTGGTTCCATCAGCAGATGTGATCGATGCTGCCCACCGAAATGGGGTTCCTATTTATGGAACACTCTTTTATAACTGGTCTAGCAGCATCAAGGATCAAGAACATTTTGCAGAAACCTTGAAAGAAGATAGTGAAGGCTCTAAAACTTTCCCGATCGCCCGTAAATTAGTTGAACTTGCTAAGTACTATGGCTTTGATGGTTACTTTATCAACCAAGAAACAACCGGAAATCTTGTAGAACCATTGGGTCCAAAATTGAGAGATTTTCTTCTTTATACCAAGGAATATGCGAAGAGTCTCAACTATCCGATTAAGTATTCCTGGTATGATGCTATGACCTATGAATATGGCCGTTACCATGAGAATGCGCTGGGAGAATACAACTACAATTTCATGCAGCCAGAAAATGGGGAAAACCCAGTGGATACCTTCTTTGCTAACTTTAACTGGGGCAAATCAGAAGTTGATTATTCCATCAGCACAGCTAAATGGATTCATCGGAATCCTTATGATGTTCTAGCTGGACTCGAGCTCCAAAAAGGAGGCTCTTATAAGACTAATGTAGACTGGAATGCCATTTTAGATGAACATGGCAAGTTGCGTCTATCCCTTGGTCTTTATGCGCCAGATACGATTACAGGGCTAGGAAAGACTGGAGAAGGATACCATACCCATGAAGATCTATTCTGGACAGGTTTCCAAGGAGATCCGACTAAAGGAAAACCAGCAGACCAATCTTGGTACGGTATGTCTAATCTAGTAGTGGACAAAACCCCAATCACTAGTGAAGATTTCAATACTTCCTTTAATACTGGACACGGAAAACACTGGTTTGTGGATGGCAAGATTTCTAAAGAAGGGGAGTGGAACTACCGTTCTGTTTCTGGCTACCTTCCAACATGGCGTTGGTGGGTAGAGCATAGTGAGGATAGTGCGCCATTGAAAGGTCGTTATGATTTTGATCAAGCCTACAATGGAGGAAATTCTCTAGCCTTTGAAGGAGATTTAAAAGCCAATAGCAGTCAAAATGTCATGCTCTATTCGACCAAGATTCCTGTGACAGAAACGACAAAATTGAGCGTCAGTCATAAAGGTGGGATCGGAGCAGCTGCCTGGGTAGCTGTTGCCACCAAAGAAGACTACTCTGAATACGAATGGAAAGAATTGACACCGAGTGCGGATTGGTCTACTCAAACCTTTGATTTGGGAAGTTTGGCTGGCAAGACCATTTATGCTGTGAAGATGTTCTTTGACCATGATACGGATGTCAAAGACTACAAATTTAATCTCGGCCAATTGTCGATTACGTCGAACCAAGAGAAACCAGCGACTCCAGCAGAAGTATCCGTTCGGGCAAAACGCCTACAAAATGCGCAAGAAGCAGAAGCAGTCCTCAATTTTAAAGGGGTAGCAGATGCGGATTATTATGAAGTCTATGAAAAAAATGGCGACAACTGGCGTCTCTTAACAGGGTCTTCTGCGACAACCGTCTATCTACCAAAAGTTAGTCGTTCAGCAAGTGCTGAAGGAACGACTCAGGACCTCAAGGTCGTTGCAGTTGGGAAGAATGGCCAACGTTCAGATGCAGGGACTGTGGCCTTTGATTGGGGCATGACCGTGTCAGATACCAGTCTTCCAAAAGCCCTAGCACCAAACGTGGTCATCGGAGCCAAAGTGATCGGTTCGAGCTTCCCAGATGCGGATGGTAGTGAAGGCATTGAAGGCATGTTAAATGGTACCATTACCAGTCTTTCAGATAAATGGTCTTCTGCTCAATTGAGTGGAACCGTCGATATTCGCTTGACACAACCACGGACCATTGTTCGTTGGGTCATGGACCATGCCGGTGCGGGTGGAGAATCTGTCGACGATGGCAAGATGAATACCCGTGACTTCGACCTTTACTACAAGGATGAAGCGGGTGAATGGAAGCTCGCTAAGGAAGTTCGTGGCAATAAAGCCCATGTGTCCGACATTACACTCGACCATCCAATCAAGGCTCAAGACTGGCGTCTCCATGTCATTACGGCAGATAACGGAACCCCATGGCAAGCCATCCGGATTTACAACTGGAAGATGTATGAAAGTCTGGATACTGAAACGGTCAACATTCCGATGAAAAATGCCGCAGCGCAAAACCTAGGTAATCATTTTGTCCAAGTCGGTTTCAAAGATGTCCCAGCTAATACTACTCTGACTCTTTATGCCGATAAAGAAGCCACTAGTCCAATTGCGACCATGACAGCCGATCAAGCTGGAAATCTCATCTTTAAACCGCTCGCTTTTGAATCAACCCCGTCTCTTCTTTACTATCGTGCACAAGTTCCTGGTAAAGATATCAGTAATGTTTTGGCGATCGAAGTTCCAAAGAATGATAAAGAAATTGCGGGACTTCAATTTGAAGATGGATTGACTAAGAAGGTCTACCGGGAAGGCGATGCCCTTTCCTTGAAAGGGGCGACTCTCCGCGTTCATTATAAAGATGGCCAAGCAGATCAACTGGTCAATCTCACCAACTCAGGTGTAGAGATTCATGGATTTGACAGTAGCAAGCTTGGAGAACAACACCTAGAAGTCTCTTACCTTGGTCAGAAATTGGATAAGACCCTCACTGTTTTTGTGGTCAGTGCAGAGGAAGCAGGTGAAAAAGCAGTTGCTGGTCTAGAATTGACCGACAAACCAAAAGTGGAATATATTGTCGGAGAAGCATTGGAGAAGGAGGGTGGACGCTTTACAGTCGTCTTTGAAGATGAAACGACCGAAACGCATGCCTTGACAGATGAAGGGGTTGAAGTGACTGGCTTTGATACGACCAAGGAAGGTCGTCAAACCATCACTGTCCATTACAAAGGAGCTAGTACAAGCTTTGATGTCCTCGTGAATCCAAAACCAGCTCTCAACGATGAATACCTCAAGCAAAAATTGGCTGAAGCTGAAGCTGCAAAAGCCAAAGTAGACTTTACTTTTGCGACTCCTGAAGTCAAAGAAGCTTTGCTGGCTGGAATGGCTGCTTCTGAAAAAGTCTTGAAAGAGCATGATACCAGCACACAAGATCAAGTCAATGAGCAGTTGAACCAATTGACCGCTCTCTTGAAAGCCTTGGATGGTCAAGCCAATCTAACAAAAGAAAAAGAAGCTCTCTCTGCTCTGACAACAGAAGCGACTGCTCTATTAACAAGCAAGCCAAATCACCCTTCTGGAGAGGCTTTGCAGGCACTGGTTGAGAAAAATAAAGAGCTCCTAGCTTCTTCAGAGCTCACTCCTGAAGCGCTTGAAACAGCTAAGACAGGTCTAGAGACCTTGATTGCGCTCCTGAAAGAAGATAAGCCAGCGGTCTTTGTAGACCCTGCGACTGGAGTCGAAGTTCAATTCTCTAACTTGGAGCCTACTGCTATTAAGGGACTAAAAGCCGTGAAAGTTGAAGCCAATCAGGCAGAAAAAGAAGAGCTGAAGGGACGAGAAGCGACTATCTTTGATATCGAAGGAGTCGATGCAAGTGGTCAGGATGTCGATACCCAGCATCCATCCCTTGTGAAAATCCCTGTGGATAAGGATAAAGAAGTGGAGCAAGTTCTCTTCTTCCCAGAAGGTCAAGCTCCTCAATCCTTGGCCTTTGAGAGAGTTGGAGATGTAGTCATCTTTACAGCTCCTCACTTTACTCACTATGCGATTGTCTATAAGCCAGCACAAACGGAAGGACCAGATCAACCGATCCAACCAGAGGAACCGGCTAAACCTGATCAGCCTGTTCAACCAGCTCAACCAAATCAACCAGTCCAACCAGCTGCCCCAGTGACTCCGGATCCAGCTAATCCATTGAAGCCTACAGAGTCTTCTCAAGTGGATCAGTTGGCGCCAACGACTTCTACTCAACCGGGTCATCAAGAGGAAGAACACAAGGAAATGGTCGATCAAGAGATCCATCAGTTGTTAAGTGCCCACCAAGGAGCGAACTCACAGCCAACAGTTCAGCAAGAAACAAAAGATGCCAGCAAAGAAAGTCAATCGGAACACTTACCAAATACGGCAAGCCTAGAAGCTTCCTTTGCAGCTGAAGCTGTTCTCCTAGCAGCCTTAGGAGGCTTCCTCTTGGTTGGTAAGAAGAAAGAAGAGTAATTCTTTTACAAGATTCTTTTGTTCACTTAAAAAGTCACTCTCAAAAAAAACCTCTCTGGTGAAAACCAGAGAGGTTTGATCTTGTATCTAGAAGTGTCGTTCGGATCCTGTGAATTAGAGGGGAAAAGCATTGGATTTTTCTACCTCTTTTACAGCTTTTGTGATATAATTATCATGTATTAAAAAAAGAAGGAGTCATATCTAATGGCAAAATTGACTGTTAAAGACGTTGACTTGAAAGGGAAAAAAGTTCTCGTTCGTGTTGACTTCAACGTACCTGTAAAAGATGGCGTGATCACTAACGATAACCGTATCACTGCAGCTCTTCCAACTATCAAGTACATCCTTGAACAAGGTGGACGTGCAATCCTCTTCTCTCACCTTGGACGTGTAAAAGAAGAAGCTGATAAAGAAGGCAAATCACTTGCTCCTGTAGCTGCTGACTTGGCTGCTAAATTGGGTCAAGACGTTAAATTTATCCCAGGTGTTACACGTGGTGCTGAATTGGAAGCAGCTGTTAACGCTCTTGAAGATGGACAAGTTCTCTTGGTTGAAAACACTCGTTTTGAAGATGTTGATGGCAAGAAAGAATCTAAAAACGATCCTGAACTTG
>OGEQ01000487.1_pt1 | contig 41651 bp, 44 predicted proteins | sample 1570731 | NCBI WGS metagenome assembly OGEQ01 (sample SAMEA2582132, study PRJEB24529) | metagenome | biome: Human gut stool | place: China | collected 2011
TTGCCGATGCTGTCAAGGCATCCAAGACCGTTGTGTGGAACGGCCCCATGGGCGTGTTCGAGAACCCCACTCTGGCAGCTGGCACTCTGGCAGTTGCCAAGGCTATGGCTGAGAGCGATGCTACCACCGTGATCGGCGGCGGCGACAGCGCAGCAGCTGTGCAGCAGATGGGTCTGGGCGACAAGATGACCCACATCTCCACCGGCGGCGGCGCTTCTCTCGAGTACCTCGAGGGCAAGGAGCTGCCCGGCATTGCCGTCATCCAGAAGGCCTGATTTTTTAAGAAACCCGCAGAGCGCGGCGGCAAAGCCGCCGCGCCCTTTTTCGCTTACACAAAAAAGAGCAAGATAAAAAATAATAGATAAAAGATAATAAAAAATGTGGAGTTTTGGCCTAAAGGCCAAAACAAAATCGTAGGGGCGGATTCCATATCCGCCCGCGGTACTTGCCGTAAGACTGCACGGGCGCATATAGAATGCGCCCCTACGGCGGCAGTGTATTTTGAAGCGGTGCGCAGCACCGCGGCCCACCATTTTTATTATCTATTATCTTTTATCTATTATCTATTCTAAGAAGGAGTAATTACCATGGATAAACAGAATCGCAAAGCTATCATCGCCGGCAACTGGAAGATGAACAAGACCGCTACCGAGGCCAAGGCACTCATCAGCGAGCTGATCCCCGCTGTCAAGGACGCCGGCTGCGAGGTCGTCATCTGCGTTCCCTTCACCGATCTTGTCACCGCTGTCGAGATGACCAAGGGCACCAACATCCATGTCGGTGCCGAGAATGTCCACTTCGAGAAGTCCGGCGCCTTCACCGGCGAGATCAGCGCTGACATGCTGACCGACCTCGGCGTTGAGTATGTCGTTATCGGCCACAGCGAGCGCCGCCAGTATTTTGCCGAGACCGATGAGACCGTCAACAAGCGCACCAAGGCGGCTCTGGCCGGTGGCCTGAAGCCCATCATCTGCGTCGGCGAGAGCCTCGACCAGCGTGAGCAGGGTGTCACCGAGGAGCTGGTCCGCCTGCAGGTCAAGATCGCCCTGAACGGCGTCACTGCTGACGAGCTGAAGAATGTCGTCATCGCCTACGAACCCATCTGGGCCATCGGCACCGGCAAGACCGCTACCGCGGATCAGGCCGAGGAGGTCTGCGCCGCCATCCGCAAGGTCGTCGGCGAGCTGTACGGCGAGGACGCTGCCAAGGGCCTGACCGTCCAGTACGGCGGCAGCATGAACCCGAAAAACGCCGAGGAGCTGCTGGGCAAGCCCGATGTTGATGGTGGCCTGATCGGCGGCGCTTCCCTGAAGGCTGACCAGTTTGCCGTGATCGTTGACGCTGCCACCAAGGGCTGATTGCAGCAAAGGCTTCCCCTTGGGGGAAGCTGTCCGCGCAGCGGACTGATGGGGGAAAAGCTGATGGAGCCGCCCATTTAAGGGCAACGCCGGAAACGCCGCCCTCATCCGGCGCGTCCCGCGCCACCTTCCCCCGGCGGGGGAAGGCTTTTCAACGAAAAGGAGTCTACAATTCTATGTCTAAAAAACCTGTTATGCTCTGCATCATGGACGGCTTCGGCTGGACACCGGATGAGACCTACGGCAACGCCGTGGCCGCCGCCAACAAACCGAATCTGGACAAGATCTTTGCCAACTACCCCATGACCACCATCGAGGCCTCCGGCATGGCTGTCGGCCTGCCCGATGGCCAGATGGGCAACTCTGAGGTCGGCCACACCAACATGGGCGCAGGCCGCATCGTTTACCAGCAGCTGACCCTCATCACCAAGTCCATCAAGGACGGCGAGATGCTCAAGAACCCCGTGCTGGTCAAGAACATGAAGGCGGCCATTGACGCCGGCAAGGCCATCCACCTGATGGGTCTGGTCGGCACCGGCGGTGTCCACAGCCATGCTGACCACTGGTTCGGCGTGCTGGAAATGGCCAAGCAGATGGGCGCAAAGGATGTCTACCTGCACTGCATCATGGACGGCCGTGACACCGACCCGCACAGCGGCAAGGGCTTCCTTGCCGACCTGCAGGCCAAGCTGGATGAGCTGGGCATCGGCAAGATTGCCAGCGTCTCCGGCCGTTATTACGCGATGGATCGCGATAACAACTGGGATCGCGAGGAGAAGGCCTACGCCGCCTTCGTCTACGGTGAGGGCAACCACGCCGCCAACGCGCAGGAGGCCATCGAGGCCAGCTACGCCGCCGATGTGACCGACGAGTTCGTCATCCCCGTTGTCACCTGCGAGGGCGGCCGCGTTGAGGATGGCGACACCGTCATCTTCATGAACTTCCGCCCCGACCGTGCCCGCCAGATGACCCGCATCTTCTGCGATGACGCCTTCACCGGCTTTGAGCGCCGCGGCGGCCGCAAGCAGGTCCACTATGTCTGCATGGCGGAGTATGATGCCACCATGCCCAACTGTGAGGTCGCTTACCCGCCGGTTGAGCTGAAGAACACGCTGGGCGAGTATCTGGCCGCCAACGGCAAGACCCAGCTGCGCATTGCCGAGACCGAAAAATATGCCCATGTGACCTTCTTCTTCAACGGCGGTGTGGAGCAGCCCTGCGAGGGCGAGGACCGCAAGGTGATCCCCAGCCCGAAGGTTGCCACCTACGACCTCAAGCCCGAGATGAGCGCCTATGAGGTTGCTGACGAGTGCAAGGCCCGCATCGAGAGCGGCAAGTACGATGTCATCATCCTGAACTTTGCCAACTGCGATATGGTCGGCCACACCGGCGTCTTTGATGCGGCCGTCAAGGCTGTTGAGGCCGTTGACAAGTGCGTGGGCGAGGTCACCGACGCCGTGCTGAACGCCGGCGGTGTCGTATTCCTGACCGCCGATCACGGCAACGCCGAGAAGATGAAGAACCCCGATGGTTCTCCCTTCACCGCGCACACCACCAATGTCGTGCCCTTCGCCGTCATCGGCGCAGGCGATGTGAAGCTGCGCGAGGGCGGGTGCCTCGCGGACATCGCCCCCACCATGCTGCCCTACATCGGTCTGCCCGTCCCGGCAGAGATGACCGGCAAGAGCATTATCGAGTAATTTTACACCCAATACCCCGCGGCAGGCTTTTGGCCTGCCGCTTTTTTGTGGGAAACGTGAGGGACGGCATTTACCGCAAACAACGCAGTAGGGGCGGGGCTCTGCTCCGCCCGCGGAAGCTGCCCGGCAGCACCCGCCTATGGGAAAGCCTGCGGGCCAATGCCCAAGCACAACAGCCGGTACCCGCCCTCTCCGCTTTTATCTTGCTATTTTCCGGCAAATGCGGTATAGTAGTCTTACGGAAAACCTCTTTTCAAGAGAAGCATTCCACTAAGCTGTAAATTGAATCTGTCTGCAAAACTGACTGCATTATCAAATAAGGAGTATTCTTATGCGTTACTGCAAAAAATGTACGATGCCCGACACCCGCCCCGGTATTACCTTTGATGCTGAGGGCGTCTGCAGCGCCTGCCGCCACTATGAATCCCGCAAAAATGTGGACTGGGACGCCCGCTTTAAGGAGTTTGAGGCCTACTGCAACAAGTACCGCGGCATGAATGGCCCCGGCGGCTATGACTGCGCTGTGGCAGCCTCCGGCGGCAAGGACAGCCACTTTCAGGTCTGGATGCTCAAGGAAGTCATGCACATGAACCCCATCCTCTTCACGGTCGAGGATAACTTCCCCATGACGCAGGCCGGCATCCATAACCTGAAAAATATCAGCGAGGAATTCGGCTGTACCATCATCTCCTGCAAGCCCAACATCAGGGCGCAGAAGGCGCTGATGCGCAAATTCTTTGAGAAATACGGCAAGCCGACCTGGTATGTTGACCGCCTGATCTACACCTTCCCGCTGCACATGGCGGCCAAATTCAACACCCCTATGCTTTGCTACGGCGAGAATGTCAGCTTTGAGTACGGCGGCAACGCCGACAAGGAGACCTATTCCGCCATGGACCAGATCGAGAACGGCGTGGCCGTGGGCATGCCGATGGAGGAGCTGCTGGGTGACGGCGTGACCGAAAACGACCTGAGCCTGACGCTGGCCCCCAGCGCCGAGGAGCGCGCCAAGCTTGACCCGTTCTACATGAGCTATTTTGTGCCGTGGAACAGCTACAAGAACTACCAGATCGCCAAGGCGCACGGCTTCCACGACCTGACCCATGAGTGGGATCGCACCCACCATGCTGAGAATTTCGACCAGATTGATTCCCGCGCCTATCTGGTACACAGCTGGCTGAAGTACCCGAAGTTCGGCCACGCTGCTGCAACCGACTACACCGCCCGCTATATCCGTTACGGCATGATGACCCGCGAGGAGGCCATCCCCGTCATCAAGGAGCGCGACGGCAAGCTGGACCCGCTCTGCGTGCGTGATTTCTGCGACTTCTGCGGCTATACCGAGAGCGAGTTCTGGGCCATCATGGACAAGTTCTACAACCGCGACCTGTTCGAGAAGAATGACTGCGGCGAGTGGCAGCTTAAGCACCCCATCTGGGAGGAGAATAAATAAATGGTACGACATGTTATTCTTTGGAAGCTGAAGGAGATGCCCGACACCGAGAAGGCCGCCGTCAAGGCCGGCATCAAGGCAGGGCTTGAGGGGCTGGCAGGCCAGATCCCCGGCCTGCTGGAGGTTCATGTCTACACCGAGGCGCTGCCCAGCTCCGCGAATGCGGACCTGATGCTGGACACGACCTTCACCGATGCCGAGGCGCTGAAGGGATACTCGACCCACCCGGCGCATGTTGCTGTGGCGGACGGCAAGGTAAGACCGTACACCGCGGTAAGGACGTGCTTGGATTTTAACGTGTAAGTAAGCAGAAAATAAACTGTAGGGGCGGATTCCATATCCGCCCGTGGACGCTTCCGCAGCCGCGGACTCTGCGGGCGCATATAGAATGCGCCCCTACGGTATAACGGAGGAATAACCATGACCACCCTCATCCACGGCGGCCTCGTCCATGACGCTGTCCACCGCAACGCCTGCAAGGCTGACATTCTGCTGGCTGACGGCAAGATCGCCGCTATCGGCAGCGGCCTGACGGCCCCGGCGGACGCCGCTGTGTTTGACGCCGACGGGTTGGAGGTTTATCCCGGCTTTGTCGATGCCCACACCCACATCGGCCTTGACGGCTATGGGATCGGGTACGAGGGCTGCGACTATAACGAGATGAACGACATCTGGACGCCGCAGCTGCGCGCGATTGACGGCATCAACCCGCGCGACCCCTCGCTGGCGGACGCGCGGCGGGCCGGCGTGACCTGCGTCTGCACCGGCCCGGGCAGCGCCAATGTGCTGGGCGGCACCTTTCTGGCCATGAAAACCGTGGGTGATCGCGTGGACAAAATGGTCGTGCGCGACCCGGTTGCCATGAAATGCGCCTTCGGCGAGAACCCCAAGCGCTGCTACCGCGACAAGTGCGATTCCACCCGCATGTCCACGGCGGCGTTTCTGCGCGGCGCGCTGATGCAGGCGCGGGACTACGGTGCCCGCAAGCAGGCGGCGAACGGCGATATAACCAAAATGCCCGCCTACAACCAAAAGCTTGAGGCGCTGCTGCCGGTGCTGGCGCGGGAGATCCCCCTGAAAGCCCACGCCCATCAGGCCAACGACATCTTTACGGCGCTGCGCATCGCGCGGGAGTTCAACCTGCGCCTGACGCTGGAGCATGTGACCGAGGGGCACCTGATCGCGGACGAGCTGGCAGGGGAGAAGGATGTGCCGATGGCGGTCGGCCCCAGCCTGACCTTTGCCAGCAAGTTTGAGCTGCAGAACAAATCGTGGGCAACCCCCGGTGTGCTGGCCAAGGCGGGCTGCCATGTCTCCATCATCACCGACAGCTCAGTCATTCCGCAGCAGTATCTGCCGCTCTGCGCCGGTATGGCCATCAAGGCGGGCATGGACCCGTTCGATGCGCTGAAGGCCATCACCCTCAACCCGGCGGAGCATATCGGCGTGGCCGACCGCGTCGGCTCGCTGGAGGCAGGCAAGGATGCCGACCTCGTCATCACCGCAGGCAGCCCCTTTGAGGTGCTGACCGAGGTGAAGGCAGTCTTTATTGACGGGGCGCGTATCGCGGTGTAATTGCGTACAGTGCGGCATCTTTAAGCAAGCCGTACCAACTCTGCAGAAACCTCCCCGGCGTTGGCTATTAAATAGCGGCACATCTCCGTCCGCCATCGCCCAAAGGCCAGCAATTCCTCATCCCCGGTCTGTAAATACTGTTTGTACCCATAAGTGCTGCTCAAAAGCTGGCCTAAATACAGATACGGCATATACCGCAGGTCGTCCATGCTCACTTCGGCGTACCTGCGGTATTCGTTTGTGTAGGCGGCCAGTCGTGCCGCATTGAATGTGCAGTCCATGTAGCTGTATGACCGTATCAGTTCCCACGCAATCGGTACTTCTCCGGCGTTGACAAAATCCAGCACGGCCTTGATCTCTGACCCGTCATACAGCAGCTGCATTACACTGTAATCGCCGTGAGAGCGTTTGAGGGTCAGGGCGTTTGTGTTCACAAATGCACCCGCATCGGACACACGGGCAATCATTACAAGGCGGTCCTGCAAGTCGCGGCAGATCTCTGCTCCGTGTACGGCATCGGCGTGGGCTGCTGCCATCAAGTCCGCGTAGGCGGCTTTGGCCTGCAGCAGCCGCGCTGCGCTGCCGTATCTGGAAATCTCACAGGGTAACAGATCATCGTAGGGGTAGTGCTCTAAGGCATTTACAATTTGTGCCAGCAGTCTGGCGGAGTCGAGCAGCTCCCTTTTGGAACAGCAGCCCTTTTCCCGTGTTTGCCCGGGAATAAATGCCTGCAGAATGGCGATGCGGCCGTTCTGCATAAAGTAGAAGTCTCCGTTTCGGCAGGGAATGTACTCGGGCACAGAAATCCCGTTCTGTCGCAGAAAATCTGTGACATGTACCTCCCGCAAAATGCTGTCCGCGCGGAACTTGGGTTGAAACACCTTTAAAATGAAGGCCGCCTCGCTGCCGTACAGCTTAAAAAGCGCTGCACTGCCGCGGTCAATGCGCTCCACTGCCCGCACGGCAAGGCCGTAGTGCTGCCGGACGGCGGCACAAATTTCAGGGTCGGTCATGAATGACACCTCGCTTTCTGTAAATGGACGGTGGAAGGCTCAGCCCGGTACCCTGCAAAGGCGGGGGGGTTAAAACAGTATACCACATCTTCCCCTGTTTGTGTACAAAATTCCCACCGTATGCTTGCATCCCGCATAAAACTGTGCTATAATACCCATATACGGCAAAGGCGCCGTCTGATAGCATTGCTATCGGACGGTGCCTTTTTTATTTTGTACAGAGCCGATTGGAGTGTAAAGAATATGGAAAAGATTCCCCGCCATGTGGACATTGATTACAGCAAATACGCCCCCGATATCCCGGAGGACCAGCGGGAGGCCTACTACGGTCTGCCCAAGCATGTGCAGTTCTGCAAAGAGTGCGTGATGAGCAACCAGAAGCCGAACTCCTGCTATGAGTTTGAGCATACGATCAAATCCATCAAGAAAACGATGGTCATACAGGATGACGGAGTCTGCGATGCCTGCCACGCCTGCCACAACAAGGCCAACGGTCATATTGACTGGGCGCTGCGCGAAAAGGAGCTGCGCGAGCTGTGCGACCAATACCGCAAAAACGATGGCAGCTATGACTGTCTTGTGCCCGGCTCGGGCGGTAAGGACAGTTTTTACGCCGCCCACCTGCTGAAATACAAGTACGGCATGCACCCGCTGACGGTGACATGGGCGCCGCACATCTACACCCCGTGGGGGTGGGACAATATGCAGGCGTGGATCCATGCTGGCTTTGACAACTACCTGTGTACCCCCAACGGCATGACCCACCGCCTGCTGACCCGTCTGGCCACGGAAAACCTGTTCCATCCGTTCCAGCCGTTCATCCTCGGGCAAAAGCAGCTTGCCCCCAAGATGGCCGCGAAATTCGGTATTCCGCTGGTATTCTACGGTGAGAACGAGGCAGAGTTTGGCAACCCCATCGCCGACAACAACTCCGCGCTGCGCGATGAGCATTTCTTTGCCGTGAACGACTACGACCACATTTATCTGGGCGGCGTCAGTCTGCGTCAGCTGGAGGAGGACTACAAGGTGGATAAGGCAGACCTTGCCATCTATCTGCCGGGTGAGACCTCCAACCTTGAGAAAAACCACATTCAGGTACGGTATCTGGGCTACTACGAAAAGTGGCATCCGCAGGGCGCCTACTACTACAGCGTTGAGCACGGCGGCTTCCGCCCCGCGCCGGAGCGCACGCAGGGCACCTACTCCAAGTACAACTCCATTGATGACAAGATCGACGATTTCTTCTACTACACGACCTACATCAAGTACGGCATCGGCCGCACCACCTACGATGCCGCGCAGGAGATCCGCAACGAGGAGATCACGCTGGACGAGGGCAAGGCGCTCTGCAAGAAGTTTGACGGCGAGTACCCCGACCGTTTTGAAAAAGAAATCTTTAAGTATCTGTCGCTGGATCGCCAGCATTTCCCGTGGGCCAGCCAGCTGTTTGAGCAGCCCCGTATGGACCGCGATTACTTTATGGATCTGGCCGACCGGTTCCGCTCTCCGCACATCTGGAAGTGGGAGGACAACATGTGGAAGCTGCGCCACACCCCCTACGAGGGCGACAGCGAGGTGCTGTGGGGCGACCCGCGCGGCACGCACCATGAGATTTGAGTAAAAAGGCTTCCCCCTTGGGGGAAGCTGTCCGCGAAGCGGACTGATGAGGGGCGGACTTTCCGCGGCATCCCGTTTGCGGGCAATCGCGGCACACGCGCCCCTCATCCGACCTCGCTTCGCTCGGCCACCTTCTCCCGCAGGAGAAGGCTTTAACGAGGTTCGCTTATGCAAAAAAAACTACGACTGATCGCCCGTCTTGATGTCAAAGACACCAACCTTGTCAAGGGCATCCAGCTGGAGGGGCTGCGCAAGCTGGGCGACCCGAACAGCTTTGCGAAAGCATACTATGAGCAGGGCATTGACGAGCTGCTCTACATAGACATTGTGGCAAGCCTGTACAACCGCAATAATCTGAGTGATATTGTGCGCAAAACGGTCGATGATGTGTATATTCCTGTCTGCGTGGGCGGCGGCCTGCGCAGCGTTGAGGATGTGCGCCATATCCTGTCGATGGGGGCGGACAAGGTTGCCATCAACACGGCGGCCATCAAGCGGCCTGCGCTTATCACCGAGGTGGCCGAGGCCTTCGGCAGCCAGTGCATGGTGCTGTCCATTCAGGCCAAGCGCAGCCGCACATGGCCCGGCAAGTGGGAGGCCTACTACGACAACGGCCGCGCACACTCCGGTTACGATGTTGTCGAGTGGGCCAAGCGCGGTGTGGCGCTGGGCGCGGGCGAGATCCTGCTGACCAGCGTGGACTGCGAGGGGCTGCAGCAGGGCATGGATCTGGAGCTTATCAAGGCTGTGACCAGTGCTGTGAATGTGCCGGTCATCTGCGGCGGCGGTGTGGGCTGCGGCGATGATATTGTCGATGCCGCGCAGGCCGGTGCGGACGCCGTGGCCTGTGCTGCGGTGCTGCATTACAAAAAAGAGACCGTGCAGAAGCTGAAGGATGACATCCGCGCGGGCGGTGTGGAGGTGCGCAAGGTATGAAGGTGACGATCGTGGATTACGGCCTGTCCAACCTGCTCAGCGTGCAGCATGCCTTTGCACGCTTTGGGGCACAAACGCTGCTGACGAGTGAGGCGGCGGAGGTGCTGCGCGCCGATGCGCTGGTACTGCCGGGGGTCGGGGCGTTCCGGGACGGGATGGCCGGGCTGGAAAGGCTGGGCCTGATCGAGCCGATCCGGCAGAAGGCCGCTGCAGGTACGCCGCTGCTGGGGATCTGCCTCGGTATGCAGATGCTGTTTGACGAGTCGGAGGAATTCGGCTTGCACAAGGGGCTGGGGCTGATCCCCGGCCGGGTAGTCAAAATCCCCGACACGGATGCGGGCGGCAGCCTCCAGCGGGTGCCGCACATCAGCTGGGAGCCGCTCTATCCCGGCGGGGGCCGCGCTGATTTTGCCGGTACCGCGCTGGCGCAGCTGCGCGCAGGGGAGGAGTGCTATTTCATCCACAGCTATGAGGCAAAGCCCCTGCAGGACGCGGATCGTCTGGCCTACACGACCTACGGCGGGCGGCAGATCTGCGCCGCCGCCACCCACGGCAGCGTCCTCGGCTGCCAGTTCCACCCGGAAAAATCGGGCGAGGTCGGGCTAAAGATCATTGAGGAGTTTTTGAAACGGTGAGGCTTCCCCACATGGGGGAAGGCAGTTTGTAGAAAAAGACCTTTTTTGGGTAGAAATGTAGGGATGGGTCTTGACCCATCCGCACCGCTGGCCGCGCGCAGCGCATAAAATCGCGCCAACGGCGCGCTATTTCCCGATATATCGTACTATTGACTGGATTGCACGGAACGGTCAAGACCGTTCCCTACAAACCCGCCGAAAGTTCGCAATGGTCCCGTTAGGCTTATCGACAGCCTGGCTTCCCCCATAGGGGAAGGCTTTATAAGGTGCAACGCCCTGCGCGATTCTGCGCAGGGCGTTGCTTTTTCCGCTGCGATACGCTATAATGTATTTTGTATAAATGTGCAAAGGGGAATGAACCATGTCCGTTGATCTGCTCGTCGGCTCCACAGGGTTCGTGGGGGGCAATCTGGCGGCAAAGCATACATTTGCCGCAGCCTGCCACAGCAGCGATATTGCCGCGCAGTACGGCACCCGGCCGGAGCTTTGTGTCTACGCCGGGGTGCCCGCCGCCATGTTTCTGGCCAACGCTGACCCGGAGGCTGACCTTGCCGTCATGCGCGCCGCGCGGGAAAACCTGCGCAGGATCGCGCCGAAGGAGCTGGTGCTGATCTCGTCCATCGCCGTCTGGCCGGACAGCCGCGGCAAATATGAGGACGATACCCCCCTGCCTGACGGGCTGCCCGCCTACGGTAAAAACCGCCTGCAGCTGGAAAACTGGGTGCGCGAGGATTTCCCCGAGGCCCTCATCGTCCGCCTGCCGGCGCTCTACGGTGCGGGGCTGAAGAAAAACTTCCTCTTTGACCTGCACACCATCACCCCGGCCATGCTGCGCCCGGAGAAATATGCTGAGCTGGCGTCAAAATCCAACCTTGTTAAGGCGGCGTACACGCTGGCGGACAACGGCTTTTACAAGCTGAACGGCACGGCCGACCGCGCCGCGCTCAAGGAGTTCTTTGCACACAACGACTTTAACGCGCTGGCGTTCACCGATTCCCGCAGCCGCTACCAGTTCTACGATCTGGGGCGACTCTGGTCTGACATCGGCAGGGCCCGCGCCGCAGGTATAAAAATGCTGCACCTCTGCACGCCGCCGGTTTCGGCTGCCGAGGTCTACACCGCCGTCACCGGGCAAGCCGACTGGCGCAATGAGCTGGCCAAGCCGCCGTTTGACTATGACCTGCGCAGCCGCTATGCGCAGCTGCTGGGCGGCAGCGGGGCGTATCTCTGCACCAAACAAGAGGAACTGGACGATATTACGCGCTTTCTGCGCGACTGGAGGGATTGACCCATGCCGAACTATCAGCTTTCCATCTCCAACATTGCATGGCATAAGGAGGATGACGAGGCGGTCTACACAGCCATGCAGCAGGCAGGCTTTACCGGTCTGGAGCTGGCACCGACCCGCATTTTCTCCGAAACACCGTATGAAAACCTGACGAGCGCGCTCTTGTTCGGCGGTTACCTCAAGAACCGCTGGGGCTTCTCGGTGCCCAGCCTGCAAAGCATTTGGTACGGGCAGCAGGGCAATATCTTCAACGCCGCCGACACCGAACCGCTGCTTGACTACACGGCGCAGGCGTTCCAGTTTGCCCACAGCCTGAACTGCCCCTCGCTGGTGTTCGGCTGCCCCAAGAACCGTATGCGCCCGCTGGGCGGCAGCGATGCCACGGCCGAGGCCTTTTTTATGCAGGCCGGCAACCTTGCGGCGCGGTATGGGGTGCATCTGGCGCTGGAGGCCAACCCCCCGATGTATACAAACTATCTGAACAACACGGCGGACGCCTTTGCGCTGGTCAAGCGGCTTGACAACCCCGGCCTGTCCGTAAACCTCGACCTGTCCACCGTGCTGGCGCAGGGCGAAAAGCTGCAGAGCTTTATTGACGACATGCAGTATGTCAGCCATGTACATATCAGTGAGCCGGGTCTGGCCCCCATCGAGCGCCGCCCCGAGCATAAGGAGCTGGCACTGCTGCTGGGTGCGGTGGGCTACAGCGGCTTTGTCTCGATCGAGATGGCCCGCACCGACCTTGACACGGTGCGCCGCACGATGGACTATATCGCGGAGGTGTTCGCATGATCGAATATGAGCGCAGGGAACTGAACGGCGTGCCGGATTTTACCGCCGCCGAATTTGAGGGCCGCCGCAGCGATTACTGCCTGCTGATCCCCGTCATCAACGAGGGCGCCCGCATCCTGACCGAGCTGGGCCGCGCCCAGACAGCGGGCATCGACCGTGTGTGCGACATCGTTATCTGCGACGGCGGCTCGACCGACGGCAGCATGAAGCACGACACGCTGCAGCTTTACCATGTGAACACGCTGCTGACCAAGACCGGCCCCGGCAAGCAGGGCGCACAGCTGCGCATGGGCATCTATTTTGCGCTGGACCGCGGCTACAAGGGCATCCTGACCATCGACGGCAACAACAAGGACTCGATCGAGGATGTGCCGGAATTTATCGCCAAGCTGCAGGCAGGCTATGACCTTGTGCAGGGCAGCCGCTTTATCCGCGGCGGTCATGCGATCAACACGCCGCCGGTGCGTTATGCCGCCGTGCGGCTGGTCCATGCGCCGCTCGTCAGCCTTGGCGCGCACCAGTGGTTTACCGATACGACCAACGCCTACCGCGCCTACAGCCGCGAGTATCTGACCCACCCCGATGTCCGCCCGCTGCGCGATGTCTTTGGCGGGTATGAGCTGCTGGCGTACTTAAGCATCCGCGCCACCCAGCTGGGGCTGAAGGCCTGCGAGGTCCCCGTGACCCGCGCCTACCCGGCCACCGGCAAGACCCCCACCAAGATCACCGGCTTCAAGGGCAACAGCGACCTGATGAAGATCCTCCTCAACGCCCTTGCAGGGAAGTATAATCCGTAAATGAAAAAGGGGAACGCTCTATGACCTACGACAAAATCATCCTCGGCGCGGGACTGTATGGCTTGTATGCGGCGCAGAAATGTGGTGCGGCGGGCCAGCGGGTGCTGGTGCTGGAGCGCGACCCCGCCCCCTTTATGCGGGCAACCTACATCAATCAGGCCCGCGTTCACATGGGGTACCACTATCCGCGCAGCTACTCCACGGCCATCAAGTCCGCCCATTATTTTGAGCGGTTCTGCCGCGATTACGGCTTCTGCCTGCATACGGAGTTTGATCAGGTGTACGCCACAAGCGCCCATTTTTCATGGACGAATGCGGCGGAGTTCCGCCGGTTCTGCGCAGCGGCAGAGATACGCTGTGACGATGTACCGCCGGAAAAATACTTTAACCCCGGCCTGTGTGACGGCGCCTTCCTGACGACCGAGTACACCTACGATGCGCAGGTGCTCAAGCGCTGGTTTCTGGAACAGCTGGCGGCGCTGCCCAATGTCGAGATCCTCTACAGCCGCAGGCCGGACCGCATCGAGCAGACCGGCAGCGTGTGGCGGGTCACGGCAGGGGAGTACACGGCCGAGGCACCCTACCTGCTCAACGCGACCTACGCGGGCGTCAACGACATCCATGCCATGCTGGGACTGCCGCCCTTCGGCATTAAGTACGAAAAATGCGAGATCATTTTGTGTACTGTTGACGAAAAACTTCGGAACACCGGCATCACGGTCATGGACGGACCGTTTTTCAGCCTGATGCCCTTCGGCCAGACCGGTCTGCACAGCCTGACCAGCGTGACCTTTACGCCGCATGAGACAAGCTATGACAGCGTGGCAGCCTTCCCCTGCCAGAAGGAGAGCGGCGGCCGCTGCACCCCCGGCAGCCTGTACAACTGCAACGAGTGCCCGGCCAAGCCGGCCAGCGCCTGGCCCTACATGAGCCAGCTTGCCCGCAAATATCTGAAGGAAGAATACGGCTTTGCCTACCACAGCAGCCTTTTCAGCATGAAGCCCATCCTCAAGGCCAGCGAGATCGATGACTCGCGCCCGACGGTGGTCCGCGTGATGAGCGAGGCCCCCAAGCTGGTCAGCGTGCTGAGCGGCAAGATCAATACCGTATATGATTTGGACGAGGTGCTGGAAGTATGAATACAAAAGAGAAAAATTTTATTTCGGCGGTCGTCTATCTGCATAATGACGGCGACCGCGCGGTCGTGTTCTGCCGCACGGTCGCGTCCGAGCTGGACGCCCACTTTGCCCAGTATGAGTTGGTGGTCGTGGATGATGCCTGTACCGATGACACCGTGGCCCACCTGCGGGAATGGGGCCGCGAGCAGGCCGCCCCGCTGACGATCCTGCACATGAGCCTTTTTCATGGGCTTGAGGACGCCATGAATGCGGGGCTGGACGCCGCCATCGGCGATTATGTGTATGAATTTGACTCCACCGAGCTTTGCTACCCGGCATCGCTGATCTTTGAGGCGTACCGCACGGCGCAGACCGGCAGCGACATCGTGTCGGTCTGCCCGCGCACCGTGCGCGGCGGCAGCAGCCTGTTCTATAAGTTGTTCAACGCCAACTCCCAAAGCGCCTATCAGCTGCGCACCGATGCGTTCCGCCTCGTCACCCGGCGGGCCATCAACCGGGTCCATGCCTCCAGTGCGCACCTGCCCTACCGCAAGGCGGCCTACGCGGCCAGCGGCCTGAAGATGACCGATCTTGAATTTGACGGTCAGCTGACCGTCAAGGGCAGCGGCCGCTTCAATCTGGCCGTGGACAGTCTGGCGCTGTACACCGATTTCGGCTTCAAGGCCAGCATGACGATCACCCTCTGTATGCTGGCGCTGGCGCTGGCCGAGCTGGTCTACACCCTCATCATCTTTGCCACAGGCCACCCGGTTGCAGGCTGGACCACAACGATGTTTGTCATCACTGTGGGCTTTGCAGGGCTGTTTGCCGTGCTGACCATCGTGGTCAAGTACCTCTGCCTGCTGCTGAACCTCAACTTCCGCCAGCAGAAGTATCTGGTGGAGAGCATTGAAAAGCTGCAGAAATAACGCAGGAGGAATTTTGCGATGAAATGTAACCGTCCGCGGCTGTCCCGCCGCACATTCTGGGTGCTTTGCGCCCTGCTGGTCTGCCTGCGTCTGGTGCTGACGGGCTTTCAGCAGGCGTACATCTGGGTGGGCGGCGCACCGCTGGACGATGAGCTGATGTTCCGCGCCGCCAACAGCATTACGGCCGGGCAATGGCTGGGGGCTTATGATTATCTGACCCTCTCCAAGGCGATGTTCTTCCCGGTGTGGCTGGCGCTGCTGCATGCGCTGCACCTGCCGTATTTGATCAGCGGTGCGGCGCTCTGGTGCGGTGCGGCGCTGACGGCGGCGTTCGCGTTTTCGCCGCTGTGGTGCAAAAAAGATCCCGAGCAGGGCCGTGTGCTGACGCTGGCGCTTTTTGCAGTGCTGGCGTTCCTGCCGTCCAGCTGGGCGTCTTACACGCTGCGCGTCTACCGGGACAATATCTTTCCGGCACTCTGCCTGTACTTTTTTGCGGGTATGGCGGGCATGGCCCTGCGCGCCGTGCAGGAAAAGCCCGCACCGCTCTGGCCGTGGCTGGCTGCGGCGGGCGCAGGCCTTGCCTGCGGCTACCTTGACCGCGAGGATGCGGGGCTGTTTCTGCTGCCCTTTGCCGCAGCTGCCACGGGTATCGTGGCGGTCGTGCTTGTGGGCAAGCGCCGCTGGAGGGCGCTGGCCGCGCAGCTGATCCCATATCTGGTGCTCGGCGCGGGGGTGCTGACCTTCTGTATCCTCAACTACACGCACTACGGCGTTTTTGCGCTGTCGGATTTCTCCGAGGGCTCGTTCGCCGCCGCCATGGGCGCGATGATGCGGGTCGATACAGACAGCGACAAGCCGTATTTGTCGGTGCCCGCCGATGCGCGCGCAAAAATCTACGCGGCTGTGCCGGAGCTGGAGCCGCTGGCCTACTGGCTGGAGGAGGACGACCAGCTGCAAAACGACTTCCGCGACCCGGGTCTGGATGATTACCGCGCGGGCAGCTTTTACTGGGCCATCCGCCGCGCCGCGCAGTTTGAGGGCATCTATGCCGATGCCCAGACAGCGGCCGGCTATTGGCAGACCGTGGCAGACAAAATCAACGCAGCCTGTGACGCGGGCACCCTGCCCAGCCGCACCGGCAAGCGCACCGCGACCAGCCAGCCCATCAAGGCGGAATATGTCCCCGCGACCCTTTCCGAAACATGGAACGGCCTCTGCCATGCGGCAGGGCTGCGCGGCTGTGCGCCCTATGAGGCACTGCGCTCGATCGGCACGGAGGAGGACTTTGCCGCATGGTCTGGCTACCTGCACTGCAGCTTCAACAGCGCCGCCGAGGCCGGCAAGGATACGCCCTATTACAGCCTCTATCAAAAGGCAGTCTTTGCCGTTATGCAGGGGTGGGCGTGGGTGTACAGCATCCTGCTCACGGTGGGGGCGGTGTGCGCACTATTCTTCCACCTGACGGAACTTTTGCCGTGGATACGCAAAAAATGCACAGCGCAAACGGTCGTGCCGTGGCTGCTGCTGTTTGGTATTTTCGGCATGGCGCTGCTGCGCTGTGCCATGATCGCCTTTGTCGAGGTGTCCAGCTTCGGCATCGGCACCAGTACGATGTACCTTGCCACGGTACACCCGCTGCTGGTTCTGTACGCATTTGTCGGGCTGTTTTTGTACGGCAGGCCGCTGAAAAGAAAGGAAACTGCATGACGGATCTACTGGTCATCGGCGGCGGTGCTGCGGGCCTGATGGCGGCAGGCGCTGCCTGTGCCCGCGGCCTTACCGTGACTGTGCTGGAACACAACCCTAAGGGACCGGGGCAGAAGCTGCTCATCACCGGCAAGGGGCGCTGCAACCTCACAAGCGACAGCGATGTGCGGGAGTTTTTACCCTATGTGCGGCGCAACGGGCGGTTCCTCTATTCCAGCCTTTACGCATTCCCGCCGTCTGCGGCGATGGAGCTGTTTGAAACTCTCGGCGTGCCGCTTAAAACCGAGCGCGGGCGGCGGGTCTTTCCGCAGTCGGATCGCGCCGCCGATGTGCTGGCGGCACTGCGGGACTATGCCCGGGACGCTGAATTTGTGCGGGGCAGCGCAAAAAAGCTGCTGATTGAGGATGGCGTCTGCAAGGGTGCCGTCACCGACCGGGGGGAGACATACCGCGCAGCGCATACGCTGATCGCCACCGGCGGCATCAGCTACCCGGTCACGGGCAGCGATGGCAGCGGCTACAAACTGGCGCGGCAGGCGGGGCACACCATTGTGCCGCCCCAGCCCAGCCTGTGCAGCCTTGTCAGCCCCGACCCGGCCTGCCGCCGCATGATGGGGCTGGCGCTGCGCAATGTGACGCTCACGCTGCTCTGCGATGGCAAACCATTGTTTACCGAGCAGGGCGAGGCGCTGTTCACTCACTTTGGCCTGTCGGGGCCGCTGGTGCTGTCGGCCAGCACCTACATCGAGGATATAACGAAGCATCGCTATATCTGTGAGTTTGACTTAAAGCCGGCTCTTGACGAAAAGACGCTCTATGACCGGCTGACCCGCGACTTTGCCGAGCAGGGCAGCCACAGCGCACAGGGCGCACTGGCAAAGCTTTTGCCCAACTCAATGCGCCCCGTGGCCGTGGAAAAGTGGGGCGTTGACCCCGCCACCAAGGCCGCCCAGATCACGCGCGAGCAGAAGATGGCGCTTGTGAACCTCTGCAAGCACTGGCAGGTGCCGGTGAACGCGCTGGGGGACAAGGAACATGCGGTCATCACGGCGGGCGGCGTGGATGTGCGCGAGGTCGATCCCAAGACGATGGCAAGCAAGCTCTGCGAGGGGCTGTACTTTGCCGGTGAGGTCCTTGATGTGGACGCCCGCACCGGCGGTTATAACCTGCAGATTGCATGGTCAACTGCGCAGGCGGCGGTGCGGGCGCTGTAACCCCAAGCCTTCCCCCCAAGGCTGCCGCAGATAAAAGATAATAGATAAAAGATAATAAATATAGTGGATCGCGCCGCTTGCGCAGCGCTCAAAATTTTGTTTTGCCCTGTGGGGCAAAACTCCACATTTTTTATTATCTATTATCTTTTATCTATTATCTCAAAGCTCTTTTTGTATAATAGTGAAGGAGTGCATATTTATGGTTTCTATTGCAATCGACGGCCCGTCTGGGGCCGGAAAATCCAGTCTGGCCAAGGCGCTGGCGAAAGACCTCGGCTATGTCTATGTGGACACCGGCGCCATGTACCGCTCCATCGGGCTGTACGCGGTGCGCGCAGGGGCGGACCCCCACGATGCTGACGCTGTGGCGGCGCTGCTGCCCGGCATCAAGCTTGACATCCGCCTGCTGGACGGCACGCAGCATGTCTACCTGAACGGTGAGGATGTCAGCACGGCGATCCGTGCGGAAAATATCGGCATGGCGGCCTCCGCTGTGGCGGCACACCCGGCCGTCCGCACCTTCCTGCTGGACACCCAGCGCGGACTTGCCGAAAGCCAGAACATCCTGATGGACGGCCGCGACATTGGCACTGTGGTGCTGCCCAACGCCACGGTCAAGATTTTCCTGACGGCATCTGCCGAGGCCCGCGCCGAGCGCCGTGCCAGAGAGCTGGCGGAGAAAGGCCAGCCTGCCGACCTTGCCACCGTGCTGGCGGACATCCGGCAGCGCGACTATCAGGACAGCCACCGCGCCGTTGCACCCCTGAAGCAGGCGGAGGATGCCATTTTGGTGGACACCAGCGACATCGGCCTGCAGGAGAGCTTTGACCTGCTGAAGCGCACGATTCTTGCGCATATCTGAGGGGGCTGCTTATGCTTTTGTATTGGATTCTGCTGCCCATCGTCTGGGTGCTGGCACATATCCTCTGGCGGTTTGAGGTCATCGGCCGCGAGAATCTGAGGACCGTCCGCGATGGACGCGCCTATGTCATCGCACCCAACCACATCGCCAATCTGGACCCTGTTTTTATCGCTATTACGGTGTTTGACTGGAAACGGCTGCGTATTCTGGCCAAGGAGGAGCTGTTCAAAAACCCGCTGGCAGGCTGGTTTCTGCGCTGCATGGGTGCGGTTGCCATCGAGCGCGGCCGCGGTGACACCACCACGGTGGAGCAGCTGACCAACGAGTGCAAGAACGGTACGGGCATCATGATCTTCCCCGAGGGGACCCGCACCAAGACCGGCAAACTTGGCATGATCAAGAGCGGTGCCTTTGTCATTGCTGCCGCAGCCGGCGCGGATATGCTGCCTGTGCGCATCATCTACGGCAGCAAGGACGGAAGGATGCACCTGTTCTGCAAAATCCGCATCGTGTTCGGCACCCCCATCCCGGCCGAGGAGCTGCAGATCAAGGACCAGAGCCACAAGATGGCCGAGCTGCGCCGCATGAAGAACCGCCTGCGTGATGAGCTTGAGCAGCTGTTGGCCGATAATGCGTTTGCCGCGCCCGCCGTGGAGGCTGCACCGGAGCCGGAGCAGCTGCCTGAAAAAAGTGAGCAGCCGTAAGCTGTAGGGGGGCGTCCTCGGCGCCCCTGCATCAAAAAAAGGAGCCAATCTATGGAGATCATTCGTGCCAAAACGGCCGGGTTCTGCTTCGGCGTGGACCGCGCCGTCAAGCTGACCTATGATTTATTGGCGGAGGGACGCAAGGTTGCGACCCTCGGCCCGCTGATCCACAATGCCCAGGTCGTGGCCGACCTTGAGGCTAAGGGGGCGGTGACCTGCCCGGATATTGACGCTGTACCTGACGGGTATGAGGTCGTCATACGCAGCCACGGCGTGCCCAGAACGGTCTATGATAGAATAAGCACACGCTGCCTGGCGTATCATGATGCCACCTGCCCGTTTGTAGCAAAAATCCATAAAATTGCAATGGAAGCGGACAAAATCGGTGCGCTTTTGCTGGTTGCCGGGGATGCTGACCACCCCGAAGTGCAGGGAATTGTCGGCCATACAAAAGGCCCTGTGCGGGTTTTCGCCAATTTGGAGGAGCTGCAAAATTTGCTCCCTGCGCTTTTGCAACAAGAATCCATTTATGTGGTTGCCCAAACGACATTTCGCGTGGAAAGTTGGGAAAACTGCAAGGTTTTTTTAAAAAAAGAGTGTACAAAAGCCAAAATTTTTGATACAATATGTAATGCAACGTGGGCGAGGCAACAGGAAGCGGAAGACCTCAGCCAAAAATGCGACCGGATGGTCGTCATTGGTGGTCATCATTCTTCCAATACCCAAAAGCTGTTACAGGTCGCCGCGCGGCATACCACGGCCATCAATGTCGAGACTGCTGATGAACTCGACCCCGCATGGCTCGCCGGTGCTGCGCGTGTGGGCGTGACGGCCGGGGCTTCAACGCCTTCGTCTATAATTGAGGAGGTACTTAACAGTATGAGTGAAGAGATCCGTGACGACATGAGCTTTGAGGAGATGCTCAACGCATCCGAGGCAAAGCCCCTGTACGCAGGCAAGATTGTAAAAGCCAAGGTCATCAGCGTTTCCCCGACGGAGTGCACCGTCGGCATCGATGGTTCCAAGCACACCGGCATTGTGCCCCTGCGCGAGATGAGCCATGATCCCAACGCCAAGATGGAAGACCTTGTTAAAGAGGGCGACGATCTGGATCTGGTGGTTGTCAAGACCAACGATCAGGAGGGTGTTGACACCCTGTCCCGCGTCCGTTTTGAGGCCCAGAAGGGCATGAAGGACGTCTCCGAGGCTGCCGAGAACGGCACCGTTATGGAAGGCGACGTCATGGAAGCCAACAAGGGTGGCGTTGTTGTCAACGTCAAGGGCGTTCGCGTCTTCGTGCCCCGTTCTCAGGCCACCATGCGCCGTGATGAGGACTACACCAAGCTCGTCGGCCAGCATGTTCAGCTGGTCATCACCGAGTGCGCCGGCCGCAAGATCGTCGGCTCCATCAACAAGGTCACTGCCGAGGCCAACAAGGCTAAGCGCGAGGAGTTCTGGGCCAATGTTGAGGTCGGCAAGCAGTATAAGGGCGTTGTCAAGAGCCTGACCTCCTACGGCGCTTTCGTTGACGTGGGCGGTGTCGATGGTCTGTGCCACATCAGCGAGCTGAGCTGGAACAACATCAAGCATCCCTCTGAGGTCGTCAAGGTCGGCGACGAGATCGAGGTCTACGTCAAGAGCTACGATCCCGAGAACCAGAAGGTCTCCCTGGGCTACAAGAAGGAAGAGGACAACCCCTGGGTCAAGCTGGAGAACGAGGTTCCCGTTGGCACTGAGTTCACCGCTCCTGTTGTCTCCATCACCAAGTTCGGCGCCTTTGTCCGCATCATGCCGGGCATTGACGGTCTGGTCCACATCAGCGAGATCAGCAACGAGCGCGTGAACAAGGTCTCCGATGTTCTGAAGGTCGGCGATGAGGTCCGCGTTAAGCTGACTGCCGTTGACTTCGACCGCAAGCGCATCAGCCTGTCCATGAAGGCCTGCCTCGACGAGGAGAACGGCGAGGACGCTGAATAATCCTTAGTCACTGAGCAACCGTAAGGGGCCTGCCTGTTCTAACAGGCAGGCCCCTTTTTGCTTGAAAAACGGCGTGTAGCTCTGTAGGGGCGGATGCTTGCATCGACCCCTACAAGGCTGCCGCCATGATAGGGAAAACCCATGCAAAAACTCAAAGACTTCATCAAAAAATATTACGAGGGTCTGGCCTACCTCTTCTTCGGCGGCGTGGCAACGCTTTTGAATCTGGTGGTGTTCGCGGTCTTTCAGGCGGCGTTCGGCACCGATTTTGCGACCGGCCTCGGCAATGTGCTGGACAATATCCTCTGTATCCTCTTTGCTTATTGGACAAACCGGACTTTCGTGTTCAAAAGCACCAACAAGGGCAAGGCGGCCCTTGCGGAGTTCGGCCAGTTCGTCTCCTGCCGCATTGCCACCATGGTCATGGATCAGCTCATCATCTGGCTGGGCGTCAGTGTGCTGGGGCCGGCAGTCCGCTTTGCGGCAGCCGATCCCAAGCTGTGGGCCATGGGCGTAAAGCTGTTCAGTCAGGTCGTTGTGATCCTATCCAATTATGTTTTCAGCAAATTGTTTATCTTTAAAAAGAAGTGACGCATATTCCGAAAGGAGCCGACCATGCTTGTTTTTAAGGTAGCAAAATTCGCTCTCAGGCATCCGCTGCTGACGCACAGCGCCAGCCGGCTGCTGCACAAAAAACTTCGTCCCAAAAAGGAGGCATCCCCCATGAAACAGAAAGTTCGCGGCCACGCATTCCGTCTGGTAGGTCTGATCCTCGGCATCATCGGTGCCACGGTCAGCATCACCTCCATCGTATTTGCGGCACTGGGCCTGCATCAGGCGCGCCTGTGCAAGCATTGTGAGAAAGGGGAAAATTTTCGATGAAATACACGAAGGAAGAGATGCTGAGCAAGGTGGACCACACTCTGCTCAAGCCCGAGGCCACCTGGCCCCAGATCCAGACCCTGTGTGACGAGGCCGTTGCCAATCACTGCGCCTCCGTCTGCATCAACACCTGCTATGTGAAGCAGGCAGTCGAGTATATGGCGGGCCGCGTACCGGTCTGCTGCGTGGTCGGTTTCCCTCTGGGCGCCATGGACACTGCCAGCAAGGCCTTTGAGGCCAAAACTGCCGTTGAGAACGGCGCGTCCGAGGTCGATATGGTCATCAACATCGGCTGGCTGAAGAACAAGCAGTATGACGATGTCCGCAATGACATCGCCGCCGTCAAGGCTGCCGTGGGCGATAAGATCCTCAAGGTCATCATCGAAACCTGCCTGCTGACCGAGGAGGAGAAGATCAAGATGTGCGACATCGTGCCCGAGGCCGGTGCCGACTTCATCAAGACCTCCACCGGTTTCTCCACCGGCGGTGCGACCTTCCATGACATTGCGCTGTTTGCTGAGCATGTCCGGGGGCGCTGCAAAATCAAGGCTGCAGGCGGTATCTCCACCGTGGAGGATATCGAAAAATTCCTCGACCTTGGCGCTGACCGTCTGGGTACCTCCCGTGCGGTCAAGCTGCTCACCTCCGGCGAGGCCGGCAGCGGATACTAAGAGGGCACGGTGTTCCTTCTTTACAAAGAAGGAACCGAAGAAATTCCAATAAAACAACACAAAAGGCGCTGCTGTCAGTGAGTGACAGCAGCGCCTTTTGATGTGGAACTTGAAGGGGGGCGGGCATGCCCGGCCCGCAACATTCCCGCCATTGCAGCGTGATCTTTCATCTGTAGGGGAGGGATTCATCCCTCCTGTGCAGGTTGCCTATGCCCCTACAAACTGGAAGTTGTTTATTAAACCTTTTTAACCTTAACCAACAACATCATAGGTCTACGCATTTCATTACACATTCCCGGCATACCCATCATATCTGCCGGAGGCATTGCTTCCTCAATAGCCTCAATTTGAAAACCACATTTTATAAGTGGATTCAATATCTGCGTTAATGTGTGGTGCTGTTTAATTACTCGTTGACCAAGAAAATTGGTTTCTCTTTCGCCTGTGTAATAGTAATTGTCGATTGGCCAATATTTAGGTTTCCCATTTTCATCATAAATCCAATCCTCATTAACACCTGCGGTGAAAGTCGGATGTTCAATATTGAATAGGAAATACCCACCTACTTTTAATGTGCAATACACCTTTTGATAAACATTAGCTAAATTTTCGATATAGTGCAGTACCAGGTTAGAAACAACTAGGTCATAAGTATTTTCAGGATAAATGTATTCTTCAACACCGCAAACTTTATACTTGATTTTGTCATCAGAGTTATCAGCTACTGCTTTTGCAATCATTTTTTGACTACTATCAATACCAAGAATTTCAGTAGCTCCCATTTGTGCGGCATATTTGCAATGCCAACCGTAACCACATCCTAAATCCAAAACTTTTTTCCCTGTAATTTAGGGAATAACGGTTGCAACTGATGCCACTCTCCAGCAGCTTTCAGACCATCTTTGCTTCTTCCCATTTCCGCATATGCGGCAAAAAATTCACTATTATCGTAAATATTTCTCATTGATAATTACCTCCACAACTTCCGATTTGTTGAACTAAACCGAGTATACCATACCGTCAGTCGTAAGAAAATCCCTATATGCCAAAACTTTTCCTTTTTTCTGCGTACGTGTGTACCGGCCATGTACGGACGTACGCCGCGATTGACCCGAAACGTGCAATATAAGGGATGCAAAGCAAAAGGCAGGATACCACCGTCATGGTGATACCCTGCCTTTGCTCATTTACCGTTCGGTTGCTGCGGTAAACTTCAATAAACAAAAACGTACCCGAACCCTTTTTCACAAAGAATCGGGTTCGGGTACGAACTGTATGGTGGTGAATCGTCACATGGTTATAAGAACATTGATGCAAAGCTCCAGCGCTTTCCGCAAAGAGCCCTTTCCCCAATCTCTCTCATCATGAGCATAAACATTCGCAAGGGAATCGGCAGTGTAGAGAATCTGGCCAAAGACTGCACCACGCTTCTGGGCACAGGCGGCCAGTGCAGTACACTCCATTTCAACTGTGGCACAGCCCTCGGATTTGCGATATTCTACCATATCTCGTGTTTCTCGGAAAAAACCATCGGTTGTCCATGTGATACATTTTTGAAACGGAATATTCAACGCACAAAACGTCTGCTCAATGGCTTTTATTGCGGAAGGCTCCAAATCAACAAACCGAGCGGCTGGAAGATAATGATACGAAGTGCCTTCATCGCGCATCGCCCTGATTGGAATCAAGAATTCGTTTTCGTCCAAATCGGTCAGCACTCCGCAGGAACCGGCTGCAATAATTTTTTTGCATCCGCAGGAGATCAAAAAATCCAGAAGCTGTGCAGCCGCGGCAGCTCCCAGCGGTGCCTGACACAGGCAAAATTCCAGCCCATTTTGCTGGACGATATAAACAGGATAGCTTTTTGTAATCGTTTCAAAGTGTTCAGCAATGACTGCATCCATTTCAAATGCGTAATCATCAATCACATCGCCCAGAAAACCAAACACACATTTTTCCGGAAGGACGAGCTGCTCTGCGCCATGATTGGGCCTGATGACCTCAATCGAATCAAAATCGTATTCAAGAATGGGAAGATCATGTTTTTGTATCATGGAGAATTTCCTCTTCCTGCAAATTGCTGCACAAAACAAAAGTACCCGAACCCTTTTTCAAAAAGAATCGGGTTCGGGTACAAACTGTTTGGTGGAGCATTGTCAGCAGCAGTCGAACCTTTAGGCAGGCATATCGTTGCTGCGGTCAGAGCGCTTCAAACCGAGAAACGGAGGCACTTCGGAACGCTTCAGCCCTTGCTCGTGTGCTTTTTTCAGTTGATATTCGTGCAGGGCAATGCTGTCCAGCAGATCACGCTGATTTTGGGAAGCTGCATAGTAATCAACGCCGAACCGTTTGCAGACTGCGCTGAGTTGGTCAAGCATTTCAATAGCAGTAGGGGACATTCGTTTGACTTCAATATCCATGGGAGCACCACCTTTCAGGAAAGATACGTATTGAAGAGCGAAAGCGCCGCATTGTCGGCAAGCATCAGCATGATTGGCCCGCCGGACTGTTTGGCAAAGACCCGGATCGCGCCAAAATCCCGGATATAATGTTTTGCAAGTTCATCCGTCTTAGCTTCAAAAGTGACGACGCCGTTTTTACCGGAATCAATGGAAAGCTGGATGCCGAACGCGATCATCATACGCCCGATGCCCAGATATTTTTTCTGAATGGTCAGCGTCGGGTTGCTCTCCGGGTGGCTTTCGATGTACTCAATATAAACGAACATGCTGGATTCTGTTTCGCGGTAAGCACCCAATGCTACGATTTCGCCGTTTTCGGTTTTAGCCGTGTACTTTTCCAGTGCGGGGTCACCGATGAACTCACTTGTCCAGTCGGTCTGCCAGCTTTCTTTGGTTGCAGCAAGGTCAGCGGGAGTTGACTTGTCAACCTCAATCGGAATCCTATTGCCCGTATCGGATGCTGTGACAAAATATTGCAAAGTCATAATGCCCACCTTCTTTCAGTTTTATTATAACGAAAGAACGATAGACTTTCAAGAAAGAAAATCGCAAAGAGAGTGAAAGTGTGAGAGCAAGAATCGTCCCGTGGCCACAAATTTTCAATTCTTGAAAATTTCTTGCCCATCCGGGACTGCACTTCTGCAACGCTCCCGCGTTTTTGAAGTGCTCTTGTTGGGGCGTGCCTGCCCCAAACCCTGCTGGAATGAGTACGGCAAACTGGAATTTATCTTTTTCTTCCTAAATATCGGCATACTTTTGATTTGTATTGCAGGTACTCATTTCCGAATGCTTCTATCAAAAAGTCTTCCTCTACATTGACTATCTGTAAATGAAAAAATACCACTGCAAAACCTGTGGCAAAGTAAAGGAACCAATTAAAGAACGAAAACAATATTCCTATATACATTAAATCAAAACCCAAAAATGCAGGATTTCTGCTAATAGAATAGATTCCCGTTGTTACCAAATTGGTCTTTTCTTCTTTTTGCACACCTGCTCTCCAGTTCTCCTTCATCTGTGTAACAGAAACAATAAAAGCAAGTACACCGAACATTGTTATTACAACTCCTGTAAATTGCAACACAATATGTGCTGTTCCCGAATAAAACACAATACTGATAATCTGTATTACAGGAAGCAAATATGTGATTATTTTAAGAGCTACTTCTATAAATTTGACAAATCCCTCTTTTCCTTTTCCTAATTGGTCTGTCTTTATGCCTTGCTTTTTCTGACTAATCAGCTTTGCAAAATAGCAGATGTAGAACACTGCCATCAGTGAAATTGTAACAATTTTTATTATCATCGTGTACCTCCAAATTCCAATTTACTGGGTTAAGCCGAGTATACCACACTCCTCCATGAAAGAACACCCCGATATAGTGAAATTTTGCCATTTTTCTGCGTACGTGCGTACACGCTCCGCAGGGATTCTAATGGGCTTGGCCCCTTGGCACACAGACTTTGGCACAAAGTCTAGTGTGTTATACCCATCACGACGGGGGACGGGAGAAATCACGGACTGGCGGCGGCCGGTCCGTAATTTTGAACCGGGCCGAAAAAGAAGAACGGCAGATGACGGTATCGTCATCTGTCGGGCGCACTTTTTCAGAAAGTCGTGATGGGGATTCTCCGTTCCCTCGTCCCCAAACACGACAAAGGAGGAACAGTAATGGCTTATACCATTTTACGATTTGCAAAACAAAAGGGCGGCGCCGCCAGATCCATTGACGCCCACCACGAGAGGACAAAGGAGGAGTATGCCAGCAATCCCGATATCGACAAAAGCCGCACCGTGCAGAACTATCATTTGATCGCGCCGCGTTGGAGCTACGGGCAGGAGATCCGACACCGCATCAGCATGGCGGGCTGCCGGGTACGCAGGGACAGCGTGAAATTTGTGGAGACTTTGATCACGACCAGCCCGGAGTTTGCAAAAGCACATGAATCAGAAATGCCGGAGTATTTTGAGCGGGCGCTCGGCTTTCTCAAAGAGCGCGTGGGCGAGGAGAATATCTTTTCCGCCGTGGTGCACATGGATGAGAAAACGCCGCACCTGCATCTGTGCTTTGTGCCACTGACGAAGGACAACCGGCTGTCTGCCAAAGAAATTCTCGGTAACAAGCAAGCGATGATCCAATGGCAGGACGATTTCTATGCCTGTATGTCGGAACGGTGGCCAGAGCTGGAGCGCGGCGCGCCCGCGGTGGAGACCAAGCGCAGGCACCTGACGCCCCAGTGGTACAAGAAGGTCACGGCGATGGACGCCAAACTGGAGCAGCTGGAGGCCACGCTGAACAACATCAACGTGTTCAACGCAGGCAAGAAGCGGGAGGAGGCCGTTGCGCTGCTGGCGCAACTGCTGCCGGAGGTGGAATCCTTTCAGGCGGAAACACAGCGGCTGCGGGATACCATCGCCCACGAGCGGCGGAACGCAAGTTTCCAGAGGGAGATCAATGCGGATCTGCGAAACGAGTTAAAAGCAGAACGCAGCCACAGCTTTGACCAGAGCATGAAGCTTTCCGAGTTGGAGCGGCGCTGCAAGCGGGCAGAGAAGCTCTTGAGCAAAATCCCACAGGAGGAATTGGATAAATTGCTGCCCAAGCAAAAGGGCTTGGAACGGTAATAGAGCGGCAGGGCCGCCTTGCTGTTGCAAGGCGGCCCCGTCTGGAGATCCCCTTCATTCGTCATCCACCACTTCACGCATAGCGTAACGGGTAAACCGTTATGCCAACATCTTATGTATTTGGAAGCAGTCCCATAACTATCAGCATTATCGCCCCACCGCATACACTTGATAATACAACATATACCTGCTCCCTACTTTTTCCTTGTAAGCTTTCCTTAATTGCTTTTATTGTAAAAACTGGAAATGCAAACCCTAAAAGTATTCCTAATAATTTAATCAAAAAAATCATACATTCACCCTCACTCTTAAAATCTGTTATTAAAAGAACGGATAACAACGCAAAATTGCAAAAAATAAAATGTGTAACGGGTATGCCCAATAATAAATCCACTTTTTCTTACTTCCGTGTTGCCCATTGTACAGGCAAACAAACAAAATAGACAAAAGTGAAAAACACATATTTCGTATTGCCTCAAAAGAAACAACATTGCTATAAATATGTTGTCCATAATAGGGTACGAGTAACACTGCCATTATCACGGCAGAAATTTTAATACTCTTTGCCAGATATAAGAGTGAAATTAAAGCGACACCCCAAATACCATAATCGCAATCTATAAAGCTTGATAGTAAAAATGCTGGTAACGTTGACAAGATTGGAAAAATATTTATTAATATATTCGATTTTGAATTTGCAATTTTGTGAGGTTTGAATATATGTGCGCAGGAAATTATCATCCCCATCACATATGAGAACATAAGGGCTAAGCTCGGCAAACGCTCTCCAGTGATAAAAGTCAGCAATATCCATTCCATAAAGAGAAAAAGGAGACAAACTGCAAACACAATCAGTTGAATCATTGTTTTTTGCTTTTTTATACTATCATAGATATAGACACATGCCGCTGATAAAAAAAGTGTGTAAAAAATGTTTGTCTGATCCAGGAAATTAATAGAGTTTCCAAATGCCAAGTCATAAGGAATTTCACTAATCAGCGCAAATATTCCAAGGCCAAGCAGATACCGTTCCATACTATGCGTATGCTTACAGCCTTGAGCCAAAAGGAACGCATATAACGGAAATGATACTCGTCCAATACTACGCAAAATATCGCATTGCGGGAACAGGGTTGCCCCTGCATGATCGATAAGCATACATATAAGTGCAACGATTTTCAGAGACTCACTTGTAAACATTTTTCCTCTACAATGTTTAATTATGTGTTGCCTATTTTCAACCACTTGGCTAATTCTATTGCCTTTGTCACTCATAACACTCTCCATAATTACTATAATCGCTGTAAAAATAAGCTACCGGAAGAGAGTTTTCCCTTCCGGCATCCCAAATTAGTCGTGTTTCGTCTTTTCTCATGCCGCCGGTTTTTTAGCATCAATCAGCTCAAGTCACTTTTATTGGACGAAACACGAACAGAAACTGTTCCATCCAGATTCAGGCCATGGGGATTGCTTGTAAAGTTAATATAGAATTTTCCAAACTCGTTTGCCGTCCATACTTTCTTGGACGAGCCTCCCGCCGGGATGTCTTGATCCCAGAAAGATTCAGCGTTTTTATTGCCGAAGCACATGCTTGCGTGCAACGTTTCAGAGCCATTATTCTTATCCATGAAAAGTATATGCTGCTCTTTCCGTCCGCTCAACATCTGCCTGTTCTGCAAGTACTTCTGCCTGTTGGTGAGCTCTCTCAATGTCAGGATCGGAAACAGGTGTGCTTTCATCTTCAAATAGCATTTGGACATCAGGTGCATCTTCCACGAGCTCTTCCAACTCACTATTTGTTGAAATATTATTAATCCTCCATTCGCCATTTTCTCTTTCAAGTTCAATAGCGTATGTTGTGCCCCTCGAGCTTTTTTCTCCATCGGCATAAGACAATTCGTATTCATAGTATTCATATGCTGTAACCTTTGCCGAATTATTGTCCACAGCAATATCATTAATTTCTACATCAAAGGTTTCATTTAAAATATCTGGATCATTCTCCAGCCTTACTTGCTTTTCAAACAGAAAGAGCTTATAAAATGTCTTTGTTGTAAGAGTCTCTCTGGTGTATGTTGTGAAAAAGTTATTTAAACTAATGTCCTCGCTCGAAGCAAAATTCATTTCTTTAGTTTCAAAGAAATCATTTAATACTTGCTCAATTTCGCTATTGTCTGAACTCTTTGCTGCCATAAGGCAGCAAATTGAAACTACACAAGCCAATATAAGAAAAAGTTTCTTTTTCAACTGCATCCCACTCACCTCTCCCCTGTCACAAATTATCAACTAATTTCGTTAAACTCGATTTCTGCCTGTGACTCGTTCCATTGGTCACTTTCCGCATCCACTACATCTATATATTTTTCATTATTGCGTGTCAGAAAATAACAAAGTATACCAATAATTAAAATACCTACAAGAGCAGCGGCTTTAATAGCAACTGCTTTTTTATTTTTACGTTGAATCTTATCTGGAGCAGGGGTTTCCCTTACTGAAAACGATAGCCCTGAGTGGTCAGGGTACAGAGGTAGGCCATGAAGGTCTCATGCTGCAGAAAGTGCATGAAATCGCTCTGCTCCACATGATGGAACGACGCAATCTTCTTGATGGTATCTACCCAGACACAATATCCGTCCATGGCTCTTCCCTCCAAATTTCTCCTTCCCCCAGTTCCACCGGAGGCTCGGTATTTTCTCCGGCGGTGCAGATATCGTCCTCCGCCGGCTTTACACTTTCCGCCAGGGCCAGCAGCTCTTTCTGTGTACCGCAGGCGTTAATGCTGAAATGGATGCTGTGTTCCGTATCGATCCACTCGATGACGCTCCATAGCGCCGGGTCATCCGACAAATAAAATTTGCCGGGATTTCCGTTGACCTCAAGTTCTGAGATCTCCGTATCCTCACCCATATCATAAAAACTGAAATTATCATCCTGCATATAAATATATCCCAGAATGATCCGCTCATCACCCCGCCGGTAACTGTGCTGTACACAATCAGTCTCGTCAAAGCGCTGGTCCAGCTCTTCTGCAAATCCCTCCGGCAGTGCGGTGATCTGATAATGGGGGATAGGCTTCTCCAATGGATCACCAAAATACGTATAGGAGACCTGACTGCCCCGCCATGTTTCAATCCACCGCTGTATCTCCGCCCGGGCCTCCGGGCTGGCTGCCAGCACCACGCCCAGGCCCAGCACGCAGATCAAGCATGCCGCAACGCACCGCTGAGCCCATACCGGGAATACGAACCGCTTGGCAGGCTTATAGGTGAGGGCCTCCTCCACATATTTGGAGTCGATCTCATTCATGGCGTCCGAGAAAAGCTCCCGATTCATGTCAGCACCCCCTGCTTCATGAGATAGTCCCGCAGCTGCTTTCGCACCCGGGCCAGCCGGACGGATACGTTCTTCTCCGTGAGTCCCGTCAGCGCGGCGATGGCCGCATAACTGTCGGAGTACCAATACCGGCGCATGAAGATCACCCGGTTCTCCCGGTTCAGCGTATCCAAAAACCGCTCGATGGTCCGGGCCAGCACCTTGGCCTCATAGTGGTCCTCCACACGGCCAGGAGCGGCGATGCAGTTCTCGATCTCCTCCATACAGGCGTCGTAAGAGCTGTTTCGTTTCATAGCAGTGTTGGCACGGTAGCGCATGATCGAATACCGGCGGACCAAGACACACACGAAAGGCAGCAGCGGATCAGGCCGCTGCGGCGGAATGGCGTTCCACGTGCCCAGGTACGCATCGTTGACGCACTCCTCCGCATCCTGCCGACTGTCCAGGATATTGTGGGCCAGTTTATGGCAAACCTTTCCGTATTTGGCGTCCAATTCGCTGATAGCCAGCTCCGACCGCGCGAAAAACAGGTCAATGATTTGACTGTCGTCCACCGTGCGTACCTCCTTCCCCGGCAGCCCTGCCGTGTGTTCATCTATATACTTGCTATCTCCGGGCAAATACTACAAAATTTCCCAAAATTTTATTCCGCGCCCTCCCGGCGGAAATTCAAATAGCGGGTACCCTGAAAGGTCAGCTCTCCTGAGTCTCCTTCCGCCAGCATGCCGTATTCCGTGCCGGAAACCAGAAACTCTATCCGGTCGCCGCTCTCTACCTGAAAGGTGGCGTAATAGCTGGTAGCGGTATGGGTATGATACATCCCATTTCCCTGGTGATGATGGTGGTGAGAAACAGCGGTACGCCGGGATACCACCTTGGCAGGAACGGACAGCTTCGGTGAATGATTATTTTTGTTCCATTCACCTATACCGCGAACCATTGCTACGATAATAATGCCAAACACCAACACAAATATGACAGGAACCATGATCCGCATGATGCTGAAAGTCATACCAAAGCCCGGGTATCCTCCAAAGCCTATCATAAACGAACTCCTCTCTTTACGGAAGCCTGGGACCTCCTGCAGGAGGCCCCAGGCAGATTTTATGTCCGGTTAAGTCATCACACCTGCTGCTCCGGCGTGTCCGCGGAAGCGGCCGCCGCGTCAGGCTGGGCCTGGGGTGTCACCGTCACCTGCACCGGCTGGGAATTGCCCGCCGCCAGCTTGCCGCCCAGGGCACCTGCCAGCAGGCTCTTGAGGTCCAGCCCCATTCCGGCGCTGATGCCCTCGGTGACCTGAGTGGTACCGTTGACGATGTCGCTGAGGAGCTTGGCGCTGTTGCCCTCGCCGTACATGGTGATCTTATCTACCTTGCTGAGGGGCTCCGCCACGTTCTTGGCGATCTCCGGCAAGGCGTTCATGATCATCTCGATCACAGCGGCCTCGCCGTACTTCTTCATGGCCTCCGCCTTCTTGTCGATACCCTCGGCCTCTGCCAGGGCCTTGGCCCGGATGGCTTCGGCTTCCGCCTGACCCACAGCGGCGATACCGGCAGCTTCCTGCTCCTTGGCGAAACGGGCAGCCTCGGCGGCCTTCTTGGCGGCTTCCGCCGCCTGCTCCTGCTCATAGCGGACAGCTTCCGCGTCTTTTTGCCGCTGATACAGAGCTGCCTGTGCCTCCTGCTCCTTGCGGTAACGGTCGGCGTCGGCAGCGGCGCGGACCTCGGCGTCCAGGGACTGCTTCTTGACCTCCACTTCCTTGCTCTTCAGCTCCGCTTCCCGCTCCGTCTTGGCAATCTGGGCATTGACGGTAGCCGTCTCAATGGAGCGCTGCTGCTCCTGCTGCTGGATGGTGTAGGCGGCGTCGGCCTCGGCCCGCTTAGTATCCTCCTGCACCTTCAGTTCAGACTGCTTGATTGCCAGATCATTCTGCTTCTGGGCGATGTGCATGTCCGCCTCCACCTGGGCATCATTGGACGCCTTGGCAGCCTGGGCCTGGGCGATGGCAATATCCCGCTCTGCCTCAGCTTTGGCGATAGCAGCATCCTTTTGGATCTTGGACATGTTGTCCTGGCCCAGGGAGTTGATGAGGCTGTTTTCATCGGTGACCCGCTGGATGTTGCAGGAGATGATCTGGATGCCTAGGGCGTTCATGTCGGTCTGGGCCTTGGACTGCACCTCGTCACCGAACTTCTTACGGTCATTGCAGATCTCTTTCAGAGTGATGGTGCCGATGATCTCACGCATGTTGCCCTGCAAGGAATCCACGATAGCCCGGTTGAAGTCGTCCTCCGTCATATTCAGGAAGTTCTTCATAGCCAGCTGGATGCCCTCCGGGTCCGTCATCACCCGCACCTTGGCCACGGCGTCCACGTCCACGCCGATGAAGTCCTGGGTGGGAATATAGCCTTCAGACTTGATATCGATGGAGATCTGGCGGACGATCAGCTTATCCACCCGCTCCAGGAAGGGGATTTTGATGCCGGCTTTACCGATGAGCACCTTGGGGTGCTTCCGCAGGCCGGAGATGATGTAGGCCACGTCGGGGGGTGCTTTCACGTAGCCCATCAGGAAAATGAGAATGACCAGGATCACGGGAATCGCAATGGGAATTGCCTTCAGTAAAATGTCCATGTGGTTCTCCTTTTCTTTTATTTGTTTTTAGGGATAACTTGTCAAAAGGCGCTTCCAAGCTCCGGCTTGGGAGCCGCACCGCCGGAGATCTCCCGGTAAAACGCGGCGATAGCGGCCATCTCATAAGGCCGCAGGGCCAGGTTGCCGATGCCCAGCGTCAGAGCACACAGGATGCCCCATCCGATAAAGCTGAATTGCAGGCAGAACAGCCGCCAGCGGTTCCCCTCCATCATGGCCTTGGACTGGGCAATAGCCTCGCTGGCCGTCAGTTCCGGGTGCTCCGCCAGAATATAGTCCGTCATGGCGTAACTATAGCCGGCTACGATGCCGGGAATGACCAGCAAAAGCGTCCACAGCAGAATATATACCGTTTGGAGCAGCCGAGCCATAGCAACGGTCTTCCAGTGGGGGAAGTAGGAAAACAGCGTCTCAAAGGGCGGCTTTTCTCCGGCGGTCAGGTTCAGATTGAACCGGGCATAGCCCACTTCGATAACACTGCCCAGAATGAAATACAGGACCCCCAGCACGATTGCCGCTAAGATCAGGTAGATCGCGCCGCCAACCAGAACTGCCCGCAGTCCCGGTGTGATCCCGTCCCCCCAAGAGTAGATGGTCTGTCCGGCATATTGAATATTCGCGTTCAGGCTGCCGCCGGTAAAATTGATTTTAAATTCAGGTCCGCCGGAAGTGGCTCCTCCCAGAATCGCCGCCACCAATCCCACCAGAATGGCCAACGGCCATTTCCCCTGAAGCGCCGCCCTGGCTTCCTGCCTAAAATCTGCCGCGTATTTCATTAGCTCTCCCTTTCCGCCCCATGGGCTTCCCCACTATATTTCTTTCCTGCAAGGACTCTCACTTTTATAGACGGTTCCAACCCTAATTTTGTTGCATATTTTCCGTCTTTTCTCAATAATTCCATCAAGTGGATGGTCAACAGCCTCTCTCTGGCCCCATGGCCCTCAGCTCCTTTTCCGGTTTTTGGAACGCCGTCCCTTTGCTTGAGAATAGCGTACAGCAAAAGGACGGCGGAATACATCATAGAATTGGAAAGATACAGCAGTTTATTTTCACTTTCGGAGCAAAATACCCCTTTCAGGTTTTCTTCCGGCTCCGATACGCTTCATACCGCGCCTCATCAATCACACCGGCAGCCAGCATCTTCTCTGCCCAGAGCTGCAAGGTCTCCACCGTAATGGAAATGCGTTCCAGCTCCTCCTGAATGTATAGAAAATCCTCCAGCTCATCATCGGAAATTTTGCCGTCAGCCGTGATTTCAATAAGCCGGTCCTTCCGCTTATTCATCGCGTTTAAAGATGCCAGCATTTCCAGCACGATCTGAGACAGGTCCTTGATCTTGATCTCCGGCACATACTCCTGCCCGATGGGACACTGATTGGCGCAGTAATAGTTGCACAGGTCCGGCTTTTTATATTTCTCTGCCATTGTAAGCACTTCATCCGGATGCGGAAAAGAGCGTTCGTTCTCAATCTTTTCTATACGCTCCGGCGGAATAGATTCTAACAGTTCACTTGCGGTCTCTCTGGTAAGCTTCAGGTTTTCTCTGGTCAACTGATATATATTTTTATTCTCTCTGGTGGAAACTCTCGCCATAGCTGTACCCTCACGATCTCAAGTTCAGTTTATCGCTATATAGGCAACGGATCAAAAAGACCTCAATCTGATCGGGCTTGACGCCACGTTTGCTGAAAAGCAGATCGAGCCGTTTGTAGGTGGTCATAGAACATCCCCTACAATCAATACAGATAATAGAACACATCTTCCATCATGTCGTTCTTTGTAATTGCATTCGAACAAATAACACGGTACTAATAATTGCCTGTCCCAAAGGTATTGCATAAAACCACCAACTTTGCAAGAGCCCTTTGTATATCCCCCCATATACTGGAACAAGCAGTCCAAATGGTATATAAGCGATGATTGCCCATAGCATATTTTTTATATCCAGGTTAAATTTGGTCAACAGCATAGTCAAACAAATCGATACAATGGTCATTATCCTAACGATAAATGTTGACCAAATCCATCCTTTTCGTTTTCTTAAAACGTATGTTGCTACAAGCCATATCGCCAGATATGAATAACTGCATATAGCACCCCAAAGCGTCGCTTCGCCAGCTGGCGAAAACATATGAGGAGCATTGGCTATTGTTGAAATAACAAATATAAGTACAGTAATAATAAAAAGATAATCTTCGATTTTTTCCTTATTCTCCTGATATATTTTCATGTTTTTCTTCATCTCTTTCTAATTTTAGACCGTAGTCTTTAGTAATATATTATCACACCTCCAATTCTTGTGCAATGATATACGAATCAATCTCAGCCACTCAAAATAAGTGACTGAGATTGATTTTTCCGTATTAACCTTTCCTCGCAAAGAACTCCGACATCCTGCTACTGAGGCGATTTTTCTTCTGCGGCAAAAGTCAGCCCCATCTGGGGGAAAGATAGGGAAGTAGCCCTCTTCCCCTGAGTTGATCTGGGGAAAGAGGGCTACTCGCAGATTAGCTTTGGCAGAAATAATAATTGAGATATTGGATGACCATAGCCTCCGCATTTAAATCAGGGACCTTAAGTGGTTCTTTTGAGTAAGTCTCTGTTTCCCCACACAGAAAATCCGCCAATTCTGTCATAGGGCCGCAAACCCGTCTTATATCTCCATAGGGGTCATTGCTGCTTTCAGGTGTCTGCTCGAAATCAACGAAATTGCCCTGTGTATCGATTGTGAGATTCGCTGGCGATTTTCCTTTGACCAGTGAATAAACAGGGTTATTCAAATCCGCAAGGTCACTGCCCAGATTATAATAGTCACACTCGTAAAAAACCCCGTAGTAGATCGTATTCCCATTTTCGCTTTTGCTCTTCTCATAGATCTCAAACGCGGGGAGACTGAGGTCCGTTACATCTTCTGGGGACTGACTGAATGTGTCAGCATAAACCTTTGGGTTATAAACTTGAGCAATCGCATTGTAAATGATAGCGTCCTCCCCGGTAAGCCCAAACGTCTCCGCTGTGGGCATGGGGAATTCATCCCATCTGACAGGCGTCCCATCCAACACGATTTTCCCTGGGGCGTCTGTGCTGTCTTCGGACTGGACGTCATCATCTTGAGGCTGTTGTTGCTCCGTTTCCGAGTCACCTGACCCCTCATTACGCTGATCATCTTTCCCACAGGCAGAGCAGGAAAAGAGCAGCAGCAACATAAGAAGAAAAGCTATTGTTTTTTTCATTTCAAGACCACCCGAATCGTTCCATATACATATTCTCACAATTAGATGCGTTTTCTACTGCCAGAGATCAATCTGATAGATGCGGAACCTCTGTTTTTTCTCCATTGGGATCTACAACATAACCGTTGTATCCATCTGCCACCCAATCACCCTCATCCTGACTATCCAGGAGTACTGTCCTCGTTGCAGAATCATAATCAATACTGATTCCCAGCAATTCGCTGATGGCTCGAATTGGCAGATAGTTGGTTTTACCTCCGGCGACATCAGTATAGAGAATGGAAGACGGCGCTTTCTCTCCGTTTGCAACGGTAATATCCGAACCTGCGGAAATCTTTTTCTCGCCATTCAAAGTAACATTGGCGAAATTATATGTCACTTCCCCTGACGCAGCCATTGCACTCGTCAAGCAACCAAATGTCAAGAGAACTGTCATTACGCCTGCAAAGAAGGACGCTAAATTTCTTTTTTTCTTCATGATAGAGACCCCTTTCTTCAATTCTCACAAGTTTCCTCTCTTATTTTTGGAAAACCGCTCTCCCATTTCACTTGACCACTACACTTTCTGCCATTTTGATCATTTCGTCCTTATCCATCATTCCAATAATTCGGAATGTAATGTTAGCCTTGGAATCCGTCCATACGAGAAGATTCTTCTGCTCTTGCGTGTACACATGAGATTGCTCATCGCCCCAATTGATGTCAAAGCCTCCATCCGGATTACCCTTCCAGTATTTTGCTTTTGCTCCATTGACAGTAACAGATTCGGGGGTTCTCGCTGGGCAAGCTAGGTCGTTTCTGGAATAGAGCCACTCAAAGCTGACATCATCCGCATCTTTCCAGGTTTCCTTCACAAATCCAGAGACACTGTTTCGGCTTGTCTTGCTGCTTCCTGCAGGGACCCACTTCATGTCGTATTCAGGCAGCGTTTCTTTGCCGACTTCTTTTATACTACTTGCAATTTGCTCCAAACTCGCTTGATCAAGATTTCCACGCAACTTGAAAAGGTTCCCTTCTGTATCCGCCCAGACCAGCAAGTTGAAATCCTTTGTTTTAAAGAAGTCAGCTGTTGAGCCGTTGACCGTAGCTTTCTGCAGCATACTGGCGGCATCCACATCGTTCCCAAGGAAATCCCGGCAAATTCGATTAGAAGGAGCGAAGCTTTCAAAACTGAGATTATTGTTCACGATATCCGTGTCAGGTTGATAGGAAACCTTGATGAGTGCATTACTAGGTGATTCAACGCTAAATCCAGATAGTTTCCATCCATCCGGCAGCCACGTAGGACGCCACATCGGCGCTTCGGTATACTGAGTTGTGTTGCAACCAGACATCGTGTAGCCTACCATATTGGCCTCAAAAGAGCGACTCCACTGGCCAAGCGCCCCTGCATCTACAGCGGTCGGCTGTTTCTCAAGCCGCACTGTCTTTGTGGCAGAATCGTATTTAATTTCCACGCCAAGCAACTCGCTGATAGCACGGATCGGCAGGTAATTGGTCTTTCCCCCTTTCTCATCAGTATAGAGAATGGAGGACGGAACTTTCTGTCCATTCGCTACCGTAATGTCAGCTCCTGCAGCAATTTTTCGCTCTCCCCGCAGGCTGACATTTACAAAATTAAAGGTTGCTTTACCGGAGGCCGCTAGGGCAGTTGTTACCATGGTCAAAACAAGTACCGTTGCAAAGACTCCAGAGAAATAGGCTAAAATTTTCTTTTTCATATGAGCACTTCCTTTCTATTCGTTTCTAAGTAGCTTCCAGCCCTTCTATCTATTGAACGTACGACTCAACATTTGTATTTCAGGTTTTATTACTTTTTTCACTTCTAGTCATGCTCTCAGCCATATACAAAATATCTTCTTTACTTAGGACACCTCTCAAGCGGAATATCGTATTCGTTTCAGGATCTTCCCACATCAGTACAGCAGTCCTTTCAATGCCATAATCAATTCTGGCACTAAACTGTGCACCGGCTGTTGAATCAATGTACGCCTCTTCTTCAGATACTAGGTTCGGCCAATACTTTGCTTGCACTCCGGAAACATTCACCAGCTCATATTCGCGACTAGGTTCCTCCCAAGGACAAAGTGGATTCGTGATATACTGCCATGTAAGCACCGACCCTGATTTCACCCATTCGTTTTGCATTGCGCCATTTGACTCAAACTGGAACTTCATTTCATATCCATCCGGGATCTCATCCACTTCATAGCTAATACCATCTTCTTGATAGTAAGTCATGCTATTAGCAATTTGCTCGACAGTTTCTCGATCTACCATCCACCCTTTTATCCAGAATAAGTATCCATTCTTATCCTCCCAAACCAGCAACGCATCGTTTTCTCCCTCATAAAGATCAGCCGTATACTCCTGTATTGTGACAGTCGTGTGAGCCTTATCTATCTCATCCGTATCGATGATTGTAGACATGCTTTCTTCTGATGGATCAAAGCATGCACATGTAAGAGATGCGCCAGATCCATTGCTATCTTTAAAGCTCCACCACGATCGGCTGCTTCTGGAATATATATCTGTTACCACCCATCCCTCTGGGAGCCATGTGGGACGCCAAGAGGCCCTGTCTGCGGTCAAGCTGTTATCTCCGTTGCTAAAGTAAGTGATTCTATTTCCGCTTATATCCCGAAGCCAGTTCAATACTACTGCCCGGACCGTCGGACTTACAACCATCAAGCCTCCCAATGCAATGCTGCATACTAGAATGATACAAGCAACATTTGTTATGATTTTCTGCCACATCGGTCTCCTTCTCTTTTTTGCCCATCTGAATGGATCGGCTAAGATTTGCAGACGGAAGCGATTATATCGAGGAGAATAACTATATTCCGCGGATTCGGCAGAATCCATATTTTCCTTAAATTCCAATTGGTTTGCGCCAATTAAGGCTCTAAATAGCAGGCTATCATAACCCTTCATAAAATCCCTCCTTATCCAGCCGCTCTCTCAGCATCATTTTCCCGCGTCTAGCTCTCGTTGCTACAGTAGCCTCGTTCATTTTTAGCCGCTTAGCAATTTCTCGATTGCTATACTCTTCAACATACTTTAGCTCAAGGATTCTTCGATATGTATCCGGCAATGTCTGAATTAATGAAACCAAGTATTGATATTCGTCTTGGCTTTCTTCACGAGCTGGAGGGTCCCATGTCGCAGGGAGTGGTTCTACTCTTTTTTCTTGCCGAAGAATATCGATTGCAGCATTTTTTACGGTCGTAACCGCATATCCTCCTGCCAAATCCCATTCCAAGCAGCTTACTCGTTCCCAATGCTGAATGATTCTGAGCCACGCTTGCTGCACAGCATCCTCCGCTTTTTCATTGTTTTCCAGTATACGTAATGCAACAGCAAACAGTTTCTTTTCGTAAGATTCATATAATTTCATGAATTTATCACGATCCACATCTGTTTCTAGCATTGCAAGATATACCGCAATCATACATTACCCTCCTCAGCATTTCTCCTATCCGCTCTCTTGCTCTTCTAATAACTAAACGGGCAAATTAAGCCTTCCATTTCATCTATGCATGACTTTTTTCAAATGCGAATATCTATCCCGTTTTAGTTTCCAATTATATCTGGCTTTTCATACGGCACTGCATATGCCTGCTCTTCTCCGTTTGAAGAAGTGCGAACGATATAGAATGTTTTGTCCTTTGAGTCAATTGATAGTTCAATCTCATATCCGTCCAGCGAGGTTTCTTTTCCGCAATACCAATGTCCCGAAAAATTTGCTTCAGGTATTTTCTCATTTTCTGTCCAGCACGGTAGGTAAATCCTTTCAACCGTGCAGCAGTTTCAGTAAGATGGAGAGCTTTAAGTAATTGCTCCACAGCGGCCGTGTTTTGTAGATGATTAAATTCTATTACCGTGTACCCCTGTTTACTGAGAATTGTCTTCTTTGCTTAGCTGATTATCTCAATAGAGTTTCAATTACATTCTTCGTTATAGAACATATAGCAGCTAAGCATGGAACTCCTCGCTACCCGATTTGGCAGCGTGGAGTTCCATTAAAGTCAAAAAGAGAATCATGCGCCCTTTCTCGCAAAGAACTCCGACATGGTAATGCCCAACCCATCGCAGATCCGCTCAATCGTGTCGACAG
>OGEQ01000494.1_pt1 | contig 41406 bp, 42 predicted proteins | sample 1570731 | NCBI WGS metagenome assembly OGEQ01 (sample SAMEA2582132, study PRJEB24529) | metagenome | biome: Human gut stool | place: China | collected 2011
TCATCCACCCTTTTCTTCTCGGACTTAGGGGGATTTTATGGTATAATTAAAGGTATGCATACAAAACCAACGTCCGCTTATGTCCACATCCCATTTTGTACCCAGATTTGTTTTTATTGTGATTTTTCGAAGGTTTTTATTAAGAACCAACCGGTCGATGCTTATTTGGATCATTTGATCCAAGAATTTCGTCGGGAAGAAATCACAAATTTACGGACTCTCTATATTGGGGGTGGGACACCGACAGCCTTAACTGCGGATCAGCTAGAGTATCTGCTCAAGGAGCTGACCAAGTCACTTGATCTTTCTCAGATGGAGGAGTTGACCATCGAGGCCAATCCTGGTGATTTGGATCCGGATAAGATTGCTGTTTTGAAGGATTCACCGGTCAATCGGGTTTCTTTGGGCGTACAGACCTTTGATAATCGCTTGCTCAAAAAGATTGGTCGGAGCCATCAGGAGCAGGATATCTATGACAATATCGATCGTCTGAAGCTGGCTGGTTTTGACAATATTTCGATCGACCTCATCTATGCCCTTCCGACGCAAACTATGGAGCAGGTCCAGGAAAATGTCGCTAAGGCTCTTGCCCTCGACATTCCTCATATGAGCCTCTATAGCTTGATTCTAGAGAATCACACCGTCTTTATGAATCGGATGAGACGGGGCAAGCTTCCTCTACCAAAAGAGGAGTTAGAAGCGGAGATGTTTGAATACATCATTCAGGAGTTGGAGCGTGCTGGCTTTGAGCATTATGAAATTTCCAATTTCTCCAAGCCTGGTTTTGAAAGTCGGCACAACCTCATGTATTGGAATAATGCGGAGTATTATGGCTTAGGAGCTGGTGCATCCGGCTATGTCAATGGCATTCGCTATAAGAATCATGGGCCTATCCGTCACTATATGCAGGCGGTCGAAAAGGGAAATGCGCGTGTCCAAGAAGAACATCTGAGTCAGACAGAAATGATGGAAGAAGAGATGTTTCTAGGACTCCGTAAGAAAACAGGCGTTTCCAAGAAGCGTTTCGAAGAAAAGTTTGGTGTGAATTTTGACCAACAATATGGACCAGTGGTCGATGAATTGACCCAGCAGGGACTTTTGGTGCCTGACAAGGACATTGTTCGCATGACCAAGAAAGGTCTCTTTTTAGGAGACACTGTAGCAGAGAAGTTTATTTTGGAGTAGAAGATGGCAAAAACATTTGAATACAGCATGAAAATTCCTTTTGATATGAGCGATGTCAATGGATTTATAAAAATTCCCCAATTGATCTTGCTGTCTTTACAGGTATCAGGCATGCAATCGATTGAGCTGGGTATGAGTGATATGTACATTTTAGAGAACTACAATCTAGTCTGGATTATCACGGATTACAATATGAAGATCGAGCGTCTCCCTGTTTTTGATGAGAAAATCACTATCGAAACCTATGCCAAGAGTCACAATCGACTTTTCTGCTACCGGGCCTTTAATATCAAGGATGAAGCAGGAAATACTATCATTGAGATGGTCGCGACCTTTGTCTTGATGGATCGTGTTACACGCAAGGTTCATCCTGTTATGAGTGAAATCACGGATGCCTTTGACTCTGAATTTTCAAAAACCATGCTCCGTGGTCCCCGTTTCAAAGAATTAGAAGGCAGCGTCGAACAAGAATACCGGGTTCGGTTTTACGACTTGGATATGAACGGACATGTCAACAATAGCAAGTACTTGGACTGGGTTTTTGAGGTGATGGGAGCAGACTTCTTGACCCATCATGTCCCTAAAAAAGTTCATCTGAAATATGTCAAAGAAGTGCTGGCAGGAGGTCTCATCACCTCTCAATATGAACAAGAGGGCTTGAAAACTCAGCACCAAATTACTTCAGATGGTCAGATCAATGCCCAAGCTGAAATTGAGTGGGAAGAAGTAGAAGAAAAGGGTTGGAATTATGGAAAGTAGAAGATTAAAAAATAAAAAACAGGAACTTGAAAGCTATCAAAAACGGGTTGTGGCCTATGCCAAGCGTCAAAAGAACCCTTTGTACATGTTGGGAGATTGGCTCTTGACTCTTTGTGCTTTGGGCATCATCCTGGTAGAGGAAATTTATAAATTTTTCCGCTATCGCTTGAATTTAGAGAGTTTTAATCGCTTTTTAAGAGAAGATGTACGCTGGTATCGGGTCTGGATCCATTTCACCTTGGCCTTTCTTTTACCGGTCATGATCTTCTCGATTGGGATTACTAGCCAATCAGGATCCTTCTGGTCCAATTTCTATCACCGCTTGTCCCAAGGCGTGCTCTTTAGCACAACAGTCAGCCTCGCTGCGACCTTAGTGACGGATTTTGTGGAGAATTTGCAACCAGAAACTAAGTCTGACGGGAAAAATCGGAGCACCAAACGCACGGTTTATCAAATCAGTGTGGATCAGGCAACCGTGATAGGCTTGTTATTGACCATTGTGATCCTCATGGTAGCATCCTTCTTGTTCACCCAATCGGGAAGTCAAGGGATTAATTTTACAGGTTTGGTGTTACAATTTGTCCTCTATGCTGGAGCATTGCTCTTATATGGTTCTGGTGGACGAGTCGATGCAGAGAAGTTACATGACGAAACGGAAACAGAAAAGGAAGAATAAATGCACTATAAGGGCTATTTGATTGATTTGGATGGCACTATTTACAAAGGAAAATCACGAATTCCTGCAGGAGAAGCTTTTGTTCATGAATTGCAGGCGCGTGAGATTCCCTATCTCTTTGTGACCAACAATACAACCCGCACACCAGAGACTGTTCGGGATATGCTGGCTACTCATTTCAATATAAAAACCCCAGTTTCGACTATCTATACAGCTACCCTTGCGACCATTGACTACATGAATGACCAAAATTTGGGCAAAAAGGTCTATGTGATCGGAGAAGCGGGGCTCAAAGATGCTATTGAAGAAGCTGGCTATATCATCGATGAAGAAGCACCTGATTATGTGGTGATTGGCCTCGATTGGCAAGTGGATTATGAAAAGTTTGCTATTGCGACCTTGGCGATTCAAAAGGGAGCGCACTTCATCGGGACCAATCCGGACCTGAACATTCCAACAGAGCGTGGCTTGATGCCAGGAGCAGGATCCCTGATTGCCCTTGTCGAAGCAGCGACACGGGTCGAGCCAGTGATCATTGGGAAACCAAAGGCCATCATCATGGATAAGGCTATTGAACATCTGGGGTTTGAAAGAGAAGAAGTGGTTATGGTTGGCGACAACTACCTAACAGATATTCGTGCAGGTATTGACAATGGGATTCCAACCCTTTTGGTGACGACAGGTTTTACCAAACCAGAAGAAGTGCCAACCTTACCAATTTCACCGACACATGTTGTTGCCAGTCTAGCGGAGTGGGATTTTGATGCTTAAAAGTTTGAAATCAATTAACCTATTTTTCTTTATCTTGTCAGCTGCAATCCTTCTCACCATTGCTCTCGCTTGGGCCCTCTATCCCATGGAGATTCATTGGTTGGGGATTCAAAGCCGGACTGGTTTTTCGGCATCTGTCATCATGAAGAATTTTAATGTCTTGATGAACTACTTGACCAATCCTTTTCAATGGGTGTTGAAGATGCCTCAATTCCCCTCTTCAAAAAATGGATTGCACCATTTTGAGGCCGTCAAGTACCTATTTCACTTAGTGACAGTTGTTTTCGTGGTGACACTACCTGGTTTTTTCCAGTTTATGCGGACAGTCGTCAAAAAAGGCTACCTGGCCTTGTACCGTAGTCTCTTCTTTTGGATGATGGTTTTACCAGTGGTGATTGCAGTGGTGGCTGTTATGATTGGCTTTGATCAATTCTTTACGCTCTTTCATCAGGTCTTATTTGCTGGGGACAATACTTGGCTCTTTGATCCGCGCGTGGATTCGATTATTCTTGCATTACCAGAAGACTACTTTATGCATGCCTTTTTGATTTTCTTTGTCTTATACGAAGGAATGTGTGCGAGTTTTTATCTATTTTCTAGGAGGAAGAAATGAACCAATACAACCGATTATTAGACCCTAAAAAAGATATAGGAAGGTATTCCGGGACACTTGCCATTTATCTCTTGATCATGACCTTGGTAACCGTCCTGTGGGAAGTCCTCCTTGGATTGACCATAGCAGGCTCTCTCAGAAAAGATCCAAGTCAAGTAACGGAGAAACTCAATGCCCTGAATGTTTGGGCTGGTATTCCCTACCTTATCTCTATTTCCATTGGACTCTTTCTCTTTAATGCCTATCGCAAGAAGGCCCTTTATAAATATGATCTTAAGCACAAGGGACGTAAGATGACTCTTTCAGTCTTCTTTATTCTTCTCGCCTTTCTTGGCTTTTCTCAAGTCTTTTCATCTGTGATGACACAAGTGATTGAGCGCATGTTTGAGACCATTGGCCTTCATTCTCCAACACCCGATCTAGGTGATACGATTGAGCGATCATGGACCATGCTCTTGTATGCTGGCTTTTTTGGTCCTATCACAGAGGAATTCTTCTTCCGTGGGGCCGGCTTGCGAGGCTTGGAACGGTATGGGAAGATTTTTGCTATTGTCATGACGGCTATCTTGTTTGGTCTCTTCCATGCCAATTTTGACCAGCTCTTTTTCGCGAGTATCATTGGTCTAGGTTTCGGCTACATTGCCTTTGAATACAATATCTGGTGGGCTATTTTCTATCACATTTTCAATAATTTTGTGATTTCCCAAGGCTTGCATTATGTGGCCTATCATGTGGACGAGGGACTAGCGAATTGGCTCCAAATCGGTGTTTTAGCCATTGGTTCCATTGTCATGATAGTGGTTCTTGCGACCAAATGGCCAGCTATCAAGGCTTATATTCAAGCCAATAAACCACAGCCAGGAGTTTTCCAGCGTGCCCTCGCTTCCTTCTGGTTCTGGTTCTTCGTGCTATTCACTATCCTGATGTCTATTGTTCCTTATGTGATTCCGCTCTTCCAGATGGCTAATCTCAAAGGATAAGTATTACCAAAGGGGGGATTCTTTTAGATCCCTCTTTTTTGCTATAGTAGAGAGTTGAAATGCAAAATTTGAACTTGAAAAAAACGAAATTTAAAATTAAATGGAGTAATGGTTACTAATGAAAAATAAATCTAAAAAATGGAAATGGTTTCTGTTGATAATCCCTGCACTGATGATTTTAGGGATTATCACGACTACCCTTGATGAGATGAAATCAAAAGATGGAATATACTATCTGACGGTAAAAAATGAATCAACTAAAACGGCCTCCCTAGATAAAACATCGTGGATAAAAATAGAAGGAGAGCAGATAACCATAAAGGAAGGTAGTTCAGAGCATACTTACTCATATGATACTGAAAATAATGAATTTGTTAGAGATTCAGAGAAGTACACTTGTTTGATACATGATGGGCTTTTAACCCTTTCAGGAGATCAACCACAAAAGGAATTACCTGAATATGTCAGTCCGAATAGTAGTTGGTATTCGGGATATGAAAAAGGGCAAGTGAAGATAAAGGATTGAGGATGAGTGTCTGATATATCATTTATAAGATTGTAGCGGCAATAAAATAGTAACGGAAAATACAAGATTTATCGGAACTGTAAGCTATAAAGAGTCGTAGATTTTTATTGCAAGCTAGTGATATAAAAGGAAAAACAAATGAAATGTAATGATAGCTTATTATACTTGCTTCAAGAATTGACTTTTAATCTAGTCGATTTAATCAGTCATAAAGAATACAAGGACTTCGTTCTGGATTCCTTGAAACTTGCTAATCAATCGCTTGACCAGGATAGTAAGATTTGTCCAGATCTTTTATACAGTCGTTTGGAGAATGTGGATGAAAAGGATATTTTGACATTTATGGAGCTGGATAAGGAGACCGATCCTCTTGTATGGAGTTGCATTGCCAATTATTTTGTCTTGGTTTGCTATCATTTGTATAAGCAATCTGGAGAAAAGTACCTGCCTCAAACAATTGAAAGTGTGGATGTGGAAACGATAGAAGCTTATGTTTCGAGTTACCGACAACTGCTAGCTGAAAACAATCAATTAGTGCAGCAACTATCCGCATTAGACCTTGAACAGGTGTTGAAAGATCCCATGATTGCCAATTACTTTGGTGAGTTGCTTCAAGAAATCAAGTTGAAACAATGATTCAGTAGTCTTAAATTGACGATAGGACGTTCTAAAATTAACACGTCCAGATAGTACTAGACAAGGAGAGAATATGTTTGTCAGCTATTTTATGCTAACTTTTTCTGAAGCAATTGCTCATCTGTTGAGCTCGCCCTATAACTCTCATATTCGGACGGACCTGGATGCGTGTTGGAGTTTTTGGGAGAAGAGAGATAAAAGTGGAGATGAGCTCTATGCTCTATTAGATGATGGCACAGACTTTGGCGGACTTTTTATCTATATGCAATTAGATGACAATGAGTCGCATGTTGCATCCTGGGATAACATCAGTTATGCGATAGCTACCACTGCAAAAGAAGCTTATTCATTTGAGAAGAATAAAGAGCTACCGTCTCCTTTAGAAAACATTGACGATTCTTTGATAGAGATTTTCATTGAGAATTTAAAAGAAATCAATTGCGATTTATATTATCATGTACAAGATGTAAAAGACTTCCTTGCGCATGCTCAATCGCCCTCGAAGGAAGAGGCTTTAAAAGAATTGGAGAGAATAGGATTGTTACGGTTATAAAATTAGAGATGATTCCTGATTTCAACGAATGAATGATCCTGTTTATCATGAAATTTCATCAAAGATGGACAAAATGTATGAATCATCTTATCACATCATACAGAGAGGCTAACCCCTCTCTTTTTTGCTATAATAGAAAGTATGAATAACTTGATTAAATCCAAGCTCGAGCTCTTGCCGACGAGTCCGGGCTGTTACATTCACAAAGACAAGAACGGTACCATCATCTATGTGGGGAAGGCCAAGAATCTTCGCAATCGGGTGCGCTCTTATTTCAGAGGGAGCCACGATACTAAGACGGAAGCGCTGGTATCTGAGATTGTGGATTTTGAGTTTATCGTTACCGAGTCCAATATTGAGGCCTTGCTTCTTGAGATCAACCTCATCAAGGAGAACAAGCCCAAGTACAATATCATGCTCAAGGACGACAAGTCCTATCCCTTCATCAAGATTACCAATGAGCGCTATCCGCGTCTCATCATCACGCGCCAGGTCAAAAAGGATGGTGGTCTCTATTTTGGTCCCTATCCAGATGTGGGAGCGGCCAATGAGATCAAACGGCTTTTGGACCGGATTTTCCCATTCCGCAAGTGTACCAATCCGCCTTCCAAGGTCTGCTTTTACTACCATTTAGGGCAGTGTATGGCTCACACAGTCTGCCACAAGGACGAGTCCTATTTCAAGGGCATGGCCCAGGAGGTTTCTGACTTCCTCAAGGGGCAGGATGACAAGATTATCGATGAGCTCAAGCTCAAGATGAATACCGCTGCGCAAAACATGGAATTTGAGCGGGCAGCCGAGTACCGCGATCTGATCCAGGCCATCGGGACCCTGCGGACCAAACAGCGGGTCATGGCCAAGGATTTGCAGAACCGGGATGTCTTTGGCTACTACGTGGACAAAGGCTGGATGTGTGTGCAGGTCTTCTTTGTCCGTCAGGGTAAGCTGATCGAGCGCGACGTCAACCTTTTTCCTTACTACAATGATCCGGACGAGGATTTTTTGACCTATGTGGGGCAGTTTTACCAGGAGAAATCTCATCTGATTCCCAATGAGATTTTGATCCCTCAAGATACCGATGAGGAAGCGGTCAAGGCCCTAGTGGATACCAAGGTCCTCAAGCCCCAGCGTGGGGAGAAGAAGCAGTTGGTCAATCTGGCCATCAAGAATGCGCGTGTCAGTCTGGAGCAGAAGTTCAATCTCCTTGAAAAATCCATGGAAAAGACCCAAGGTGCCATTGAAAATCTTGGAAAACTCCTGCAAATTCCAACTCCTGTGCGCATTGAGTCCTTTGACAACTCCAACATCATGGGGACCAGTCCGGTTTCAGCCATGGTGGTCTTTGTCAATGGGAAGCCAAGCAAAAAGGACTACCGCAAGTACAAGATCAAGACCGTCGTCGGGCCAGACGACTATGCCAGCATGCGGGAGGTCATTCGCAGACGCTACAGCCGGGTCATGCGGGATGGCCTGACGCCACCAGATCTGATCGTTATCGATGGGGGGCAGGGGCAAGTCAATATTGCCAAGCAAGTCATCCAAGAAGAGTTGGGACTGGATATTCCCATTGCAGGTCTGCAAAAGAATGACAAGCACCAGACCCATGAATTGCTCTTCGGTGATCCCCTTCAAGTCATCGAACTCTCTCGGACTTCACAGGAATTTTTCCTCCTGCAACGGATCCAAGATGAAGTCCACCGTTTCGCCATCACCTTCCACCGCCAGCTCCGGTCAAAGAATTCCTTCTCTTCTCAGCTGGATGGCATCGAAGGTTTGGGACCAAAACGCAAGCAGTTGCTGATGAAGCACTTCAAGTCACTGACCAAGATCAAGGAAGCTACTGTAGATGAGATCATCACAGTCGGCATCCCACGGGCAGTCGCGGAGGCAGTGCAAGCCAAGCTCCATCAAGGAAAGAAGGAAGAAGCAAGTCCCTTGATGGAAGTGGCGGAGGATTCTGAACCATACAAATCATAAGGAGTTTAAAATGAACCATCGAATTGCTATTTTATCTGATATCCACGGAGATACGACAGCCCTGGAGGCAGTGATTGCGGATGCGCGTGCTCTAGGCGCGACGGAATACTGGCTTTTAGGGGACATTTTGCTACCGGGGCCTGGAAGAGAGGAACTTTTTGAGTTGCTGGATGCGATTCCGATCACAGCAGCTGTTCGTGGAAATTGGGACGATTGTGTCCTAGAGGCCTTGGATGGCGAGTACGGACTTGAGGATCCGCAGGAGATCCAACTTCTTCGCCTCACTCAGTACCTCATGGAAGGACTAGATCCTAAGCGAATCGATTGGCTTCGATCCCTTCCCTTGGTAGAGAAGAAGGAGGTCAACGGTATTCGCTTTTCACTAAGCCACAACTTGCCAGAAAAGAATTACGGTGGAGACTTGCGTCCAGCAAATGCGACGGAGAACTTTGACCAACTGCTGGATGACCAGACGGATCTGGCGATCTACGGTCATGTCCACAAGCAGTTGCTTCGCTATGGCAGCCAGGGCCAGCAGATCCTCAATCCGGGGACTATTGGCATGCCTTATTTCGACTGGGAACCAATTCAAAACCACAGAGCTCAATATGCTCTGATCGATGTCGAAGAAGATGGGGTGACCAACCTGCAATTTCGTAAGGTGGCCTATGACTATGAAGCAGAGCTCCAAGATGCTAAGGACAAGGGTCTTCCTTTTATTGAGATGTACGAAGAATTGAGACGCAAGGATAACTATCGGGGCCATAACATCGAGCTTCTAACTTCCTTGATTGAACAACACGACTATCTTAAGGAGGCTAATGCCTTCCTTGAGACTATAAAAACTCATAAGGGAAAATGACAAAGAAATGGGATTAAATTTCGATAAACATAGAGAGCATTTGGAGAAGGATATCCGAGAAGCCCTTCAACATGTTTTTGGTGAGAATTTTGAAATTATAGACATACAGAATATTGTGTTCAATGCTTATTGTCCGACATTTAATTTTGAGATTGAACTTAAAGATTACAAGAATAAAATAGATATTTTAATTGATGGTATAGATTTAAAACTATACTGGGGTGAAGAAAGGTATGCGCTTGGATATGAGTATGACTGCGATCACCTTGACGAAGGTTTACGACGAATCAAAGCTTACCTAGATCAACCGGAATTAATTTTCAATGAACCTGTAACGCCTCAAAACATCTATCTAAAGGTGAAAGTCCTTGAAAGAATGATAGAATCTACCTTCGAAGGAATAGCAAAAATAGACTACTGGAAAAGGCCCTTCGAAAAGAATGAATCATGTAGGTTCCTTATTACTTGTCTTTTGCCTCATTATCCATCTTTTTTTAGCTTTGAAATAGCGGGGCAGCAGTTTGTCTTCTTAGAGATAGACCCAATGGCTTCTAGCATAGAAAGCCAAGCCTTTCCACTTCAACAGCCTATTGATTTAACCGTATCCAATATGACTTCTTTCTTGGATTGGTTTAAAGATAGTCTAGAAGGGATGCTAAAAAAGAATTCTTCTACCGTCACGCTTTCTTGTTTAAGGCTCCCTCTTGATCCTGCTACAGTTGAAGAGAATATTTCTCAAGTACAAGAGATAATCCGATCGACGTTTACAAAGGATGTTTCTTTTATGGAAGCGAACAAACTGGTTAAGTCTAATAGTTTTTATGGTGTTGATTTTTCAGTTAGATCTGAATATTATGATGCGATCTTTTCAATTAGCTTGGTCGGACGACACTTTGATCTTCATGTTATGAAGCCAGATAAACCAGAAAAGAAAGACAATTGGATGATTAATGGCTTTCCTTATCTGCTGACAGAGGAAAATGTTAGCAAAGTAATCAGGGAAGCGGAAGCCTATTTTGCAAGACAGGTAGAACCAGTTGAAGCGAAAGTAGGGTCAACTGAAAGCAATAGTAAAGTAAAACCAAGCACCCAAGCTCTGATAGAAGTAGACCAAGCTAAGGACAAAGAAGAGGCGCTCAAAAAAGAGTATTTAGGATTAAGAAAACTATGGAAAGTCCAATTCTTGATCTTCTGTCTTTTGATGATCGTCGTCTTCGCCCTAGAAGTGTATATGGAGGGAGCTGGTTATAAGGCCTTTAAGATGAAAATTAAATATAGTTGGATTTCTGTCCATAGTTTCTCATTTCTCTTTCTGACCTTGTATGCATTGTTGACCCTCTTCCCGACTCAAAAGAGAGTCTATGAGCTCTTGCCTCTAAACCCTAGTTGGAAATCTCTTTCGACCAAGGGAGTTCGCCTACCTAAGAAGGAAACTGGCTGGACCTCTTTAGTGATCCTGATCTTAGTTCTTCTGGGGACTCTTGATTTCCTCAGTCGCAAGCCAGAACCAAAGGTTGAAAATCCGTTGGACTATCAAGAAATCAACAATCTCTATGAGGAAGAAAGAAATTCTCACTACGACGACATCATCAACAAAATCCAAGACTCTAGTGGCCAGTTCTTTGAAAAAGAAAGTCCCGCGTCAGAATAATTTGAGTCCATAGAAGGGTGAGTAGCTTAGTTGAAAAGGAAACAGGGTGCTCAATGAAAAAACTCTGCAAGCTCTTTCATTTTGTGTTAAAATAGAGGTAACAGAAATAGAAAAGGAAGAAGCTTATGAAATTTCTAGAGCTCAATAAAAAACGCCATGCGATCAAGCATTTCACTGACCAACCGGTCGATCCAAAGGATGTACGGACTGCCATTGAGATCGCAACCTTGGCCCCTAGTGCCCACAATAGCCAGCCTTGGAAATTTGTGGTCGTTCGTCAAAAAAATGCGGAATTGGCAAAATTAGCCTATGGTGCAAACTATGATCAAGTCATGGAAGCACCTGTGACCATCGCCCTCTTTACAGATACTGATTTGCAAAAACGGGCTCGCAAGATTGCGCGTGTCGGTGGAGTGAAAAACTTCACAGACGAGCAGTTGCAATACTTTATGCAAAATCTTCCTGCTGAATTTGCACGCTATGATGCCCAACAAACAAGTGATTACTTGGCTTTGAATGCCGGTCTTGTGGCTATGAACTTGGTACTTGCTTTGACGGACCAAGGCATTGGAACCAATATTATCTTGGGATTTGATAAATCAAAAATCAATGAAGTATTGGACATCGAAGAGCGTTTCCGTCCGGAAGTCTTGATTACGGTTGGCTATGCGGCTGAAAAAGTAGAGCCAAGCTATCGCTTACCAGTGGACGAAATCATTGACAAACGTTAAGAAAATTAGCAAATAGAAGATTGAGGAGGAATTCATGACAACAGTTGACTTTAAAGCAGAAGTAGAAAAACGTCGCGATGAGATGATGGCTGACTTATACAGCCTCTTGGAAATCAATTCTGAACGCGATGACAGCAAGGCAGATGCAGAGCATCCTTTTGGACCTGGTCCTGTAAAAGCTCTTGAAAAATTCTTGGAAATTGCCAAACGTGATGGCTATGAAACCAAGAATGTCGACAATTATGCCGGTCACTTTACTTTTGGTGAAGGAGAAGAAGAGCTTGGGATCTTTGCCCATATGGACGTCGTGCCTGCAGGTAGTGGCTGGAAGACGGATCCATACAAACCAGAAATTATCGATGGTAAGCTCTATGCGCGTGGTTCGTCTGATGATAAAGGGCCTACAATGGCCTGCTACTATGGTTTGAAGATCATTAAAGACCTAGGACTCCCTGTTTCTAAGCGCGTGCGCTTTGTTGTCGGTACGGATGAAGAATCAGGCTGGGGCGACATGGATTACTATTTCAAACATGTCGGACTTCCTGAGCCAGATTTTGGCTTCTCACCAGATGCGGAATTCCCAATCATCAATGGGGAAAAAGGAAACATCACTGAGTACCTTCATTTTGGAAATGACAACACAGGAAGTGCCCATCTTCATAGCTTTACAGGTGGCCTTCGTGAAAACATGGTACCAGAGTCAGCGACTGCAGTCGTTTCTGGACAACTACCAGATCTTGCTGGCCTCTTAGATGCCTTTGCCAAGGAACACCAGCTTCAGTATGAAATCTCAACTGTTGATGAAGAAACCTATACCGTTACGATTGTTGGGAAATCTGCTCACGGATCAACCCCTGAAGATGGAATTAATGGTGCGACCTACTTGGCTCTCTTGTTGAACCAATTTGATTTTGGTGGTGCTGCTAAGGCTTACCTTCATGTGACAGCCTCACTTCTTCACGAAGATTTTGCTGGTGAAAAATTAGGAATTGCCCATACAGATGCCAAAATGGGACCATTGAGCATGAATGCAGGTGTCTTCCATTTTGATGAAAGCCAAGCAGACAACACTATTGCCCTCAATATCCGTTACCCTCAAGGTACAGATCCTGAAACCATCAAATCCACCCTTGAAAAGATCGAAGGAGTGGCTACAGTAAGCTTGTCAGCCCACGGTCACACACCTCACTATGTTCCGATGGATGATGAATTGGTATCCACCCTCTTGCGTGTTTACGAAAAACAAACTGGCCTCAAAGGACATGAACAAGTGATCGGTGGTGGTACCTTTGGTCGTCTCTTGAAACGTGGGGTTGCCTTTGGTGCTATGTTCCCAGACTATGTCAATACTATGCACCAAGCTAATGAGTTCGCAGATGTTGAAGACCTCTATCGTGCAGCAGCTATTTACGCAGAAGCCATCTATGAACTAATCAAATAATCCACTACTCGGCCAGTTTTTCTGGCTGAGTTTTTCCATAGAAGGAGGACTTATGTCAAGGATTGAAACCATTAAACAAGCCATTATGGCAGATCCTCAAAATAAAGAATATACGGATAAAGGAATCGAGCCACTCTTTGCAGCTCCAAAGACAGCTCGCATCAATATCATCGGACAAGCTCCAGGGATGAAGACGGAAGAAGCTGGTATTTACTGGAAGGATAAGAGTGGTGACCGCCTGCGCGAATGGTTAGGAGTTGACGAAGACACCTTTTATAATTCTGGTTTGTTTGCGGTCATTCCCATGGACTTTTATTTCCCAGGGCATGGGAAATCTGGTGACCTTCCACCTCGCAAAGGCTTTGCGGAAAAGTGGCACCCTCAACTCCTCAAGGAGTGTCCGGATATTGAATTGACCCTCTTAATTGGACAATATGCCCAAGCATACTACCTTCATGAAAAGGTTAGTGGCAAAGTAACCGAACGCGTTCACCATTTTAAAGACTATTTGCCAACCTATTTTCCACTTGTTCACCCTTCCCCTCGCAATCAAATCTGGATGGCTAAAAATCCTTGGTTTGAGGCAGAAGTGGTCCCAGAATTGCAAACCTTAGTACAAGAGATCATTCAAAAATAAAGGAGAGCGAAGATGGATCCTTATCAACAAGTTAAAGAAAAATTAGATGAGTTGGGAATTTCATTTGATGTGGTGGAACACCCACCTGCATTCACGACGGAGCAAGCGGATTCTTATATTGAAGGCTTAGAAGGTGTCCGGACCAAGACCATGTTTTTGACCAACAAGAAGAAAACCCAATACTATTTGCTCATCATGGATGACCAGAAGCCATTGGATATGGATGATTTCAAAGAGCAAGTGGAAGCCAACCGGATCCGCATGGCTTCAGCAGATTCTTTAGCTGAAAAAATGCAATTACCGCCAGGAACGGTTTCTCCATTTGGTTTATTGAACAATGAAGAAAAAGATATTCGAGTCTATTTCGATAAAGACATTGTGTCAGAGGAGATCATGACCTTTCATCCCAATACCAACGAAAAAACGATCTTTATTAAAACCCAAGACTTGTTCCGATTTTTAGAGGCTATTGGCTTTCATTATGAAATTCTAACCCTTCCATAACAAAGGAGAAATCATGAAAGAAATTCCATTTTCAAGCTTTTACCAAGCTTATCAAAAAGGGAACATACACGTTCTTGATGTACGCGAGCAGGAGGAATATGATGCCCTTCACTTAGATGGGGTTCGTCTTCTTCCCTTATCTGAGTTAGCAAATCGCTACCAGGAATTAGAGAAGGATCATCCCTATTATGTCATCTGCAAGTCAGGTCGACGCTCAGCACGTGCTTGCCAATTTTTGGAAGAGCAAGGCTATGATGTGACCAACGTCCAAGGTGGCATGGATGCTTTTGAATCCTAAGAAACGACCTCTGAAAAGAGGCGTTTTTCTTTACTAATTTCTAAAAATGTATAGGATTTGTATGTTTTTCAAAAGATATTACAGGGATTTTCCAGTCTTTCATTGAAAATGGTTCAGAAATTTTGTATAATACCCTAGTATAAACAATAGTTAAGGAGATTCATTATGTCAAAACAAGATTGGCTGGATTATTTCGAAGCCGTAAATGGTCGTTCTGCTAGTGCAGAAGAAATTGCTCAAGCACTGGCTGCAGGAGAATTTCAAGAAGAAGTAGTGGTTCCAGAAGCGCCCCAAGCCCCAGAGTTTGTCGCAGCCCCAACTGCACCTGTGGAAGAACCAGTCGCAGCTCCTCAAGCTCCAGAGTTTGTTGCAGCGCCAGCAGCACCAACTGCACCTGCAGAAGAACCAGTTGCAGCTCCACAAGCCCCAGAGTTTGTCGCAGCGCCAGCAGCTCCACAAGCCCCAGAGTTTGTCGCAGCACCAACTGCCCCAACAGAAGAACCAGTCGCAGCTCCACAAGCTCCAGAGTTTGTCGCAGCGCCAGCTGCTCCTGCAGAAGAACCAGTTGCAGCTCCAGTTCAAGAACCGGCTCCTCAAGTTGCTCCAGCGAATGGACCTGCTTTCCAACAAGCTCCACAGCAAGCCTACCAACAACCGACTCAAGCAGCTTATCAACAAGCTCCTTACCAAGGTCAACCAGGACAACCTTATCCTGCCCAACCAAGTCAATTTGGTGTAGCCGTTGGTGGTTACTGGAATTGGTTCCTTTCAGCTTTGAAACGTCCAACAGCTGTAGAAAATCCAAAAGCTGTTAACGGAATTTTACAGTATGTCTTGACTGCCTTTGTCTTGACCTTGGGGACCTTCTTCACAGCTAGTGGATTTACAGGTGGTTATGGAATGGATTTCCGTGCCTTTATGTTGACATTGATTTCCCTCTTCTTTAGCATTTACGCTTTCCAAGTAGCTGGATTCTTTGTTCGCCGTGTGGTTCTTCAAGATAAGGAATACAGTTACGGTCGTTCATTTGAAGAATTTGGACGTTTGTCTGTTTACACTTTGCCGCTTGCCCTTCTCGCTTTCTTAGTAGGTCTTGTAAAAGTTTATGAATTTTATGGCTTTGTAAACTTCCTTATTTTCTTCTTGTTCTTTGTTGGAACATGCTATGTCGTTCATCAAGGATTGAACAAGACAAGCTTTAAAGCAGATAAATTCTTGCTTCTAGTAGCATCATCTGTTGTCTTGCTTCTCATTGCCATCTTTGTTCTTTATGTAAATGCTCGTATTTTAGAACAAGTAGCTACTGGATTTATTCCAAGTGCTCCAAATTTCTCTAACTTTGGATTCTAACAATATCACAAAACGGAAGGTGGGGGGACCCACTTTCCCTATTTTATAATGAGGGAGAAGAGATCCATGCAAAAGAAATGGGTTGAATTATTTGAAAAAGTGATCGGTCGCAAACCGTCACCAGAAGAGTTTATGGCTGGGAAAGCTTGTGGATTTGATTTGAAACAAATTCAGTCTATCGCAGGAAATGCCCCAGCAGAGGAAGTCGCTCCTGTTGAGGAACCAGTGGTTGAACCAGTTGAAGAAGTGAAGAATGTCGATCCACTTCTAGCAGCTCGTCAGGCTTGGTTGCAACATTTTGAAGAAACCTATGGCCGCAAGCCAAGTGCAGAAGAATTTACTGCGGCTAAAAGTCAAAACTTCGAGTTTTTTGTAGGATCTGTACCTGAAGCAGAATTTGCGACCCCAGATGCAACAGAAGTAACACAGGAATATGTGCCTCAACAACCGACTCAAGAGTATACGACTCCACTTGCTGCTGAGCAAACGCAGGTCTTTGCTGGTCCAAATGTCACAGAAGCAGGTCCAGCTCAGAAAAAACAAAAGGCCCCTAAAACGAAGGGTGGAAAGAAACTTTCCAAGAAGAAAATTGGAATTATTTCTGCTATTGCAGTCCTTGTGATCGCTTTGGTAGCAGCCTTCTTTTACTTCCAGTCTACAACACGTGTCGAGGTGACTGCAGATAAATTTATTAAGGCAGTGGACACCAAGGATTATCGCGAAGCAGCAGACCTGCTTTCAACTGATAACGATAAATGGACAAAGGATGAAGCCGAAAGCTTGATCACCAGCATGGAAGATCAAGGGGTCGATATCGGCACAGAGTTGAACAAGATCATTGATAATGGTGGAGAAGGCAGCTATACGGATAAATCTGGAAACAAGATCTTTGGTTTGGAGAAAGCGGACAAGAAATTTGGAATCTTCCAAGAATACCGTGTGGCCAGCTATCCAGTGCAAGTCAAGGTCAAGACCAATTTGGACCAAGCCAAACTCAAAGTGGCTGCTAATAAAACAGTGACCTTGAAGAAAGATGCAGTGACAGATCTTGGTTCTTTCCATTACAATACAAAAGAAATGGAATTGACTGCTAAAACAGAGGTCGGAAATGTTACTTCTAAGATCCATCTCAATCCTAAAAAAGCAACGAAGAATAACTTAGAATTGCAGTTGAATTCTGAAAAACGCAATTTAGAAGTTGAGTTCCCAGATGAAGTTGAAAACCCAACGGATGTGAAGGTTGTGGTCAACGGCAAAGAAGTCGGAACCAGCACAACCTTTGAAGTGGATAGCATCCCTTATCAAGAAATTGAAGTACATGCTGTCTTCAACATGAATGGGGAAACCTATACAACTGAAAAGGCTAAGGTGACGATTGAAGAGGGTGAGAACGATCCGATCGAACTCAAACTAGCCAATGATACCCTAAAACGCATCAAGAGTGCACAAGATGCTAAGAAAGCGCAAGCAGCCAAAGAAGAACAAAATCGGACCTTGGCAGAAGAATTCTTGAAAGAGTACCGCGACGCTGTTTTTAGCTCAGTTTCAAATCGAAACAACACCTACTCTAAATACTATGACACACAAAGTCAAGCCTACAAAGACATGGTTGAATTCACAACTGGTGATGGTGTTCGAAAGGCTAAGATTGACTACTATACTCCAGGAGCTTTGGACATTCAAAGTGTCACGGAAGAAAATGGTGTGGTAACGATCAAGACTTATGAAGACTTTACCGTGCATTATACAGATAGCCATCCAGATTCACAAAACCGCAAGTACAAGACCTACACCTTGAAAAAAGTAGGTGCAAGTTATGTGATTACGGATATTGTCGTAACAAAAGAATCATAGGAGATTCCTCATGAAAGCAAGATTTTCCAAATTAACTTTGGTGACAGTTGCCTTGTTAACCCTGACAGCTTGCTCCCAATCTCAATCCACTAGTTCTAAATCTTCTGCAAAAGAAGAAAGCAAACAAACGCAAACCAAGTCTTCCAAAGAAACGTCTTCTGCAAAGAATACGTCAAAGGAGACAGGAAAAGAAGAGTCGTCAAAAGCTGGTAAGTCAGATGTGAAAGTGGACTCTGGTGTCAGCTATAATGGTTCTTACTATAGTGTCAAAGGGAAATATGGTGAGGTCATGATCGCCAACAAACATTATCCCTTGTCGCCTGACTTTAACCCAGGTGAAGATCCTGAAGCTGTTTCAGCCCTTCATGAATTGATCGCAGCCATGCAGGCAGAAGGCTATCCGATCAGTGACCAATATAGTGGTTTTCGTAGCTACGATACCCAAGTTGGCCTCTACCAAAACTATGTCAATCAAGATGGTCAGGAGGCAGCAGATCGTTATTCTGCAAGACCGGGTTATAGTGAACACCAGACAGGTTTGACCTTTGATTTGATTGATACCAGTGGTAATCTGGTGACCGAACCTGGACCAAGTAAGTGGTTGCTCAAGAACGCCGCTAAATATGGCTTTGTGGTTCGTTACCAAGAAGGAAAAGAAAAAGTGACAGGCTACATGCCAGAAAGCTGGCATCTCCGCTATATCGGAAAAGAAGCACAAGATATCGCAGATTCAGGCTTGAGTCTGGAAGAATACTATGGCTTCACCGGTGGCGATTACGTTGATAAATAAAAAAGGTTGGGATTGATATCCCAACCTTTTTATTATATGTTTTTTAGAAAAGTATCCAGTTCTTTTTGGTTTTTAAGAGAGATAAATTTGTCTGAATAGGTTTGGCCGATAGTCCGATAGCGTGTGACCTGTCTGGCTTGGCGACCGTCCCAAAGGATCCAACGGATGAATTCCCAGTCAAAGCGTTCGGGGCAGCCTTCTGCCATACTCTCACGGACCCGACCTTTATAACGGCGGTATCGTTTCCACCCTCTATAGAGGCAGTTCCAACGAGAGAAGTTGAGAAAGATAATCTGGTCGGCTTGCTCCATTCTCTCCTCATAGCAGCACCAAGAGTAATTGCCATCAATGACCCAGTCTCTATGATCGCTGAGAAACTGTCTCATCTCTTTCTCCATCCAATCCCGATCACTGTCTATCCAACCCGGTTGAAATTGAAGGGTGTCCATATGGAGCTTGGGAATGGAGTAGTAGCGAGCTAAGTTTTCAGCCAAGGTAGATTTACCTGAGCCAGAATAGCCGATAATAACGATTTTCATAAGCACCTCTCAAAAATTTAGGCACAAAAAAAGCTCCGGAGAGCTTGATTTTTATGCTGTTCTTGATTAACCAAGTTTCGCTGCAAGACGTGCTTTATCACGGCTAGCTTTGTTCTTGTGGATCAAACCTTTAGTTTCTGCTTTATCGATAGCTGAGCTAGCAGCGCGGTAAAGTTCTTCAGATGGGTTTGCTTCAAAAGCTTTGATTGCAGTACGCATAGCTGATTTTTGAGCTGAGTTTTTTTCGTTTTGTTTAACGTTCAATTCAGCGCGTTTGATAGCTGATTTAATGTTTGCCAAGTTATTCACCTCCATTGATAATCTAACTATCTCATTATATATGAAAAGTTAAGATTTGACAAGCCTAAAATAGCTTTTCCTTAAAAAAGTACCGTTAAAAGGCCATTTTCTCTAGCGTTTGAGATAAATTTCGTCGATTTCATGGTTGGTTGCCTTATGGAGAATCAGATCAGCTCGGTTTCTGGTTGGTTGGATGTAATGTTGCAAGTTGACTAAATTAATGGATTCCCAGACCTGATGGGCCATGCTTAAAACTTCTTCTAGGGGTTGCTCTGTAAATCGATAGTAGTAGTTATTGGGATCATTCTGAGCTAATGCAAGGAGTTTTTGGAAGCGATCGATATACCAAGATTCAATATCGTCGATTGCGGCATCCACATAGATCGAAAAATCAAAGAAATCGGTCATATAGAGACTGTCATTTTGCGGATTTTGAAAGACATTGATCCCTTCGACAATGACAAAATCAGCCGGTAAAATGGTTTGCTTCTCATCTGGGACAATATCGTATATTTCGTGGGAATAGACAGGGATTTCTACGCTCTTGTTGTTTTTGATTTGATTAAGAAAATCAAGGAGCAATTCCATATCATAGCTTTCCGGAAATCCTTTTCGATTGAGGATCTCTTGTTCTTTTAAGATAGCATTTGGATAGAGAAAGCCATCCGTTGTCACCAACTCCACCGTCGAGCCTTCAAAGGTTCGAGACAGCAGGATTTGAAGTAAACGGCTAGTGGTAGATTTTCCAACCGCAACGCTCCCTGAAACCCCAATGATAAAGGGTTGGCGTTCACTCGTTTTTTGAAGAAAAATACCTTTTGAGAAGGCCAAATCTTCTTTGGAACGCTTGTAGATTCCAATCAGGTTTGTCAAAGGCAGGTAGACGTCACGTACATCTTGGAGGTTGATGCGGTCGTTAAAACTTTTAATAGAATTGAGCTCTGTTTGAGAGAGTGGTGGGGTGGTTTTGCGGTGCAAATTTTGCCAGGTTTCCCGATTAATTTTTTCAAAATGTAGAAATTCTTTGTCCATATGTCACTCCTATTGTAGTCTTTAGTATACCAATTTTTAGAGGTCATGTAAACGATTTAAAAAAGGAGTGAATTATGATAAAATAACCTTATGAGTAAAATGTATTTCGATGTAAACCCAGATGCAGCCCATGATATTCATGATCTGGCTGTTGTTTTATTGGGGCAAAAGATGAATTTCTATACAGACGCCGGCGTCTTTAGTAAAAAAATGATTGACTATGGAAGCCAGGTGCTCTTATCAACCCTGGATTTTCAAGAAGGGGAAAGTGTCCTCGATGTTGGCTGTGGCTATGGTCCAATTGGCCTCTCTCTAGCTAAAGCCCAGGGAGTCGCAGTGACCATGGTCGATGTCAATGAGAGGGCACTAGACTTGGCTAAGAAAAATGCTAGCCGAAACGGCGTGGAAGTTCAGATCTTTTCTTCGGATGTCTATGAAGCAGTCGAAGGGGTCTTTGACCATGTAATCAGTAATCCGCCGATCCGAGCTGGTAAGAAAGTGGTTCACCAAGTGATCACTGGTAGTTTTGAACATTTGAAACCAGGTGGAGATTTGACCATTGTCATTCAGAAAAAACAAGGAGCTCCGAGCGCTAAGGCCAAGATGGAAGAGACGTTTGGCAATTGTGAGACAGTAAAAAAAGACAAAGGCTATTATATTTTAAGAAGTGAGAAAGAATCATGAGAGCAGTAGATATCATTCAGAAAAAAAGAGATGGTCTTGCCTTAAACAAGGAAGAAATTGAATGGCTGATTGAGGGATATGTGGCTGGAACAGTTCCGGATTACCAAATGTCAGCTTTTGCTATGGCTGTTTATTTTAAGGGGATGACGACAGAAGAAATCTCTCATATGACCATGAAGATGGTCCAAACGGGGCAACAGTTTGATCTGTCAGCTATTCCAGGGATCAAGGTGGACAAACATTCGACTGGTGGTGTCGGAGACAAGGTGACCTTGGTCTTGGTGCCTTTGGTTGCAAGTTTCGGAGTGCCGGTTGCCAAAATGAGCGGTCGTGGCTTAGGCCACACGGGTGGAACCATCGATAAGTTGGAATCCATTAAAGGTTTCCAGATTGAACGGACCCAAGAGGAATTTATCCAGCAGGTGCAGGAGATCGGCTTATCGGTCATTGGTCAATCCGACCAACTCGTAAAAGCAGACAAACTCTTGTATGCTCTGCGTGATGTGACAGCGACAGTGGACACCATTCCTTTGATTGCTAGCTCCGTCATGAGTAAGAAAATTGCTGCTGGTGCGGATGCCATTCTTTTGGATGTGACAGTGGGCGAGGGTGCCTTCATGAAGAATATTGAGGATGCTCGTCGCTTAGCCCGTACCATGGTGGATCTTGGAAATGCAGTGGGTCGGAAAACCATCGCTGTCATTACAGATATGAGCCAACCATTGGGAACCAGTATTGGCAATCGTTTAGAGATTTTGGAAGCCCTGGATATTCTGAAAGGACAAGGGCGAGCTGATGTGACGGAGTTTATTTGTGAGTTAGCGCAAATCATGTTGAAATTGGCCAATGTAGATCAATCAATTGAAGCGATCCATGAACACTTGAACAATGGTCAGGCTTTAGCGAAGTTTGAAGAAATGGTTGTGGCTCAAGGTGGAGACTTAGAAGATTTGCATCGTCCCGTTAAAGTGGATCAGGTCCTTGAAGTAACAGCGAACCAAGATGGCGTCATTGCTGCTTTACCTGCCATGGAGTTTGGCTTGTTTGCAATGCGATTGGGTGCTGGCCGTGCTGTCAAATCGGATCCCCTCGATTACGAAACAGGAATTGTGTTTGACAAAAAAGTGGGAGAGCGCGTCAAAAAAGGGGAACGCATTGCCCGTATTTTCATGAATGAAAAAAATTCACAAGAAGGCGTTACAGAATTCAAAAAAAATGTTAAAATACTAGAAAGGGCTGAAAGCGTTAAAGAAATTATTGAAATAATATCTTAAGCAGCTCAGGAGATTGTATGAAGTTAAATAAATATATCGATCACACTCTTTTAAAACCAGATGCACAACAAGAACAGATCGAAAAGCTGATCGAAGAAGCCAAGGCTTATGATTTTGCGAGTGTCTGTGTGAACCCGACATGGGTGAATTTTGCGGCTGAGGGCTTGCGCGATTCAGACGTTAAAGTTTGTACCGTCATTGGTTTTCCTTTAGGAGCAAATACACCATTTGTCAAAGCGTGTGAAACAAAAAATGCGATTCAAAATGGTGCCGATGAGATTGACATGGTCATTAATATCGGGGCTCTTAAGTCTAAGAATTTAGCACTAGTTGAGGAAGATATCCAAGCGGTAGTCGAAGCGAGCGGTGATAAGCTGGTCAAAGTCATCATTGAGACTTGTCTCTTAACCGATGATGAAAAGATCGTTGCTTGTCAAATTGCTAAGTTAGCTGGCGCAGACTTTGTGAAGACTTCAACTGGCTTCTCAACTGGAGGAGCAACGGTAGAAGATGTTGCCTTAATGCGTCAAACTGTTGGACCCGACATGGGTGTTAAGGCTTCTGGTGGTGCTCGCTCTTATGAAGATGCTCTTGCTTTTATCGAAGCTGGTGCGACCCGTATTGGGACTTCTTCTGGTGTAGCCATCATGGAAGGAAAGGTGGCTCATGGCGACTACTGAGTTGATCAACTTAGCAGTTGAAGTGAGTCAACAAGCCTATGTGCCTTACTCTCATTTCCCAATTGGAGCTGTACTGCTAACGAAGGATGGAGAAATCTATACAGGTGTCAATATCGAAAATGCCAGTTTTGGATTAACCAACTGTGGAGAACGGACAGCCATTTTTAAAGCTGTTTCTGAAGGAGCTCGCGATTTCAAAGAGCTCATTATCTACGGGCAAACAGAAAAGCCCATCTCTCCATGTGGTGCTTGTCGCCAGGTTATGGCTGAATTTTTTGAGCCAGACCTTCCTGTAACCTTAGTATCTAAAGATAAATCGACGGTCGTGATGACGGTCAAGGAATTACTTCCATATTCCTTTACAGACCTGACTTAATAGGTCTGTGAGGCGGTCTTTTGACCCTTTCAATACTTCGCAACAATGTTGCACAATAATTTAGGAGGTTCAGTAATGAACAAGAAACAATGGCTAGGCCTTGGTCTAGTAACTGTCGCTGCTATCGGACTTGCAGCATGTGGAAATCGTGCGTCTAAAAAAGATAGCGCAAACTCAGAATCTAAAACAGATTTGAAAGTTGCTATCGTTACCGATACTGGTGGTGTGGATGACAAATCATTCAACCAATCTGCTTGGGAAGGTTTGCAAGCTTGGGGTAAAGAAAACGGTCTTTCTAAAGGGAACGGATTTGACTACTTCCAATCAACAGATCAATCTCAATATGCGACAAACCTTGATGAAGCTGTTTCTAACGACTACAAATTGATCTTTGGTGTTGGTTTTGCCTTGAGCGACTCTATTAAAAAAGCTGCAAAAGACAACGAAGATGTGAACTATGTCATCATCGATGACCGTATTGAAGGACAAAAGAACGTAGCATCTGCTGTTTATGCCGATAACGAAGCTGGTTACCTTGCTGGTATCGCTGCTGCAAAAACTACAAAAACTAAACAAGTTGGTTTTGTAGGTGGTATGGAAAGTGAAGTTATCACTCGTTTCCGCGCTGGATTTGAAGCTGGTGTTAAATCTGTTGACCCATCTATCAAAGTTCAAGTAGACTACGCTGGTTCATTCGGTGACTCTGCTAAAGGTAAAACAATTGCCGCTGCACAATACGCTGCAGGTGCAGACGTTATCTACCAAGTAGCTGGTGGTACTGGTGCAGGTGTCTTCTCTGAAGCCAAAGACTTGAACGAAAAGAAAAATGAAGACGAAAAAGTTTGGGTTCTTGGTGTTGACCGTGACCAAAAAGCTGAAGGTGAATACACTTCTAAAGATGGCAAAAAATCTAACTTCGTATTGGCTTCAAGCTTGAAGAAAGTCGGAGAATCTGTAAAAGACTTGGCTAAGAAAGCTGCTGACGGTAAATTCCCTGGCGGTAAAGTGATTACTTATAGCTTGAAAGATGGTGGAGTTGATTTGACAACCGACAACCTTTCTGCAGATGCTAAAAAAGCTGTCGAAGATGCCAAAGCTAAAATCCTTGATGGGTCTCTTAAAGTTCCTGAAAAATAATATTTGATTGGAGCGGCCCTCCCTTTAAGGGCCGTTTCTTTTAAAGTGAGACATTTTTGTCTCAATAAAATCTGTTAGTCACCTAGCAGATTTTATTGAAATAAAAAAATTTTGAAAGGAAACACCCCATGACACATGAATATGTCATCGAAATGCGTGAGATTACCAAAAAATTTGGTGACTTTGTAGCAAATGACAAGATTAATCTTCAGTTGCGCAAAGGTGAAATCCATGCACTTCTTGGAGAAAATGGTGCAGGGAAATCTACCCTGATGAATATGTTGGCTGGTTTGTTGGAACCAACTAGCGGAGACATCGTGGTAAATGGAAAAACTGTTAACCTAGACTCACCTTCAAAAGCAGCTTCTTTAGGAATTGGAATGGTGCACCAACACTTTATGTTGGTTGAAGCCTTCACCGTTGCTGAAAATATTATCCTTGGTTCTGAAACCACTAAACATGGTGTTTTGGATCTTAAGAAAGCCAGTCAAGATATCCTTGACTTGTCTAAAAAATATGGCTTGGCAGTGGATCCAAATGCTAAAGTTGAGGATATTTCCGTTGGTGCGCAGCAACGTGTGGAAATCTTAAAGACGCTTTATCGTGGAGCCGACATCCTAATCTTCGATGAACCAACTGCGGTGTTGACACCAGCTGAAATCGAAGAATTGATGACAATCATGAAGAACTTGGCGAATGAAGGAAAATCCATCATCTTGATTACGCACAAGTTGGATGAAATCCGTGCTGTTTCAGACCGCGTAACGGTTATCCGTCGTGGTAAATCGATTGAGACAGTCGAGATTGGTGGAGCTACCAACCAAGACTTGGCCGAAATGATGGTCGGTCGTTCTGTTTCCTTTAAAACGGAGAAAGGTCCTTCTCAACCAAAAGAAGTCGTCTTGTCGATTGAAAACTTGGTTGTAAACGAAAACCGGGGAGTCCCAGCTGTTAAGAATTTGTCACTGGAACTTCGTGCTGGTGAAATCGTCGGGATTGCAGGAATTGACGGAAATGGTCAGTCTGAGTTGATCCAAGCGATTACAGGTCTACGGAAGGTAAAATCTGGTTCAATCAAGATTAAAGGCAAGGATGTTGTAGGACTTCGTCCACGTCAAATCACAGAAATGAAGGTAGGGCACGTCCCTGAAGACCGTCATCGTGATGGTTTAGTCCTTGATATGATGATCTCTGAAAACATTGCCCTTCAAACCTATTATAAAGAACCTCTTAGCAAGAATGGTATTTTGAATTATCCAAATATTACCTCTTATGCCAAGAAGCTCATGGAAGAGTTTGACGTTCGTGCAGCCAGTGAAGTGGTACCTGCTAAGGCTCTCTCTGGAGGGAACCAGCAAAAAGCCATTATCGCTCGGGAAATCGATCGCGATCCAGATCTTTTGATCGTTAGCCAGCCAACTCGTGGATTGGACGTTGGAGCGATCGAATATATCCACAAACGTTTGATTCAAGAACGGGATAATGGAAAAGCCGTTCTGGTTGTCAGCTTTGAATTAGATGAAATTTTGAATGTTTCTGACCGTATTGCGGTTATTCATGATGGGAAGATCCAAGGGATCGTAACCCCTGAAACAACGAATAAGCAAGAACTTGGAATCCTCATGGCAGGAGGACAAGTAAAGGAGGGAGCATCAAATGAATAAGAATTTAAAACAAATTGCCGTTCCATTGGTGTCTGTCCTTTTAGGATTGGTCTTGGGTGCCATTATTATGTGGGCCTTCAGCTATGATGCCCTTTGGGGATATGAGTTGCTGTTTAAGAAAGCCTTTGGTTCGATTAAGAGTTGGGGAAATATTTCCCGTGCCATGGGGCCACTGATTTTAGTTGCTCTTGGATTTTCAGTAGCTAGCCGGGCCGGCTTCTTTAACGTTGGACTTCCTGGTCAGGCTTTTGCAGGATGGATCATGGCGACTTGGTTTGCCCTTTCCTTCCCAAATATGCCTCGTTTACTAATGATTCCGATGACCGTTTTGATTGCGGCTGTCGCAGGTGGATTTATTGGAGCGATTCCTGGTTTCCTTCGTGCCTATCTCGGAACCAGTGAGGTCATCATCACCATTATGATGAACTACATTGTTCTCTATGGTGGGAATGCCTTGATTCATAGCTTCCCAGCTTCCTTGATGGAAAACAAGGACTCAACCATTGATGTGGGAGCCAACGCTGTCTACCAGACGGAGTGGTTGCGTAATTTGACGGACAAATCACAAATGAACATCGGGATCTTCTTTGCCATCATCGCATTGGTGGTCATCTGGTTCTTGATGAAGAAAACTACACTTGGGTTTGAAATCCGTGCCGTTGGTCTCAATGCGAATGCGGCGGAATACGCAGGGATGTCTGCAAAACGGACCATTATCCTTTCTATGATCATTTCTGGTGCTCTTGCTGGTATCGGTGGGGTAGCAGAAGGTCTGGGTATTTACTCAAATGTCTACGTTCAAACCAGCTCGATGAGTGTTGGATTTAACGGAATGGCCGTTGCCCTTCTTGCGATGAATTCACCAATTGGTATTCCATTTGCTGCCTTCTTGTTTGGAGCACTTCAAATTGGGGGAGTTGGTATGAAGCCAGCTGCAATCCCTGAAGAAGTCGTTCAAATTGTGACAGCATCTATTATCTTCTTCGTATGTGCCCACTACATTATTGAAAAGATGATCTCGATGCGTTCAGCTAAAAAAGGAGGAGCAAACTAATGAGTATTGTAACGATTTTAAGTATTCTTGTTTCCTCTATGATTGTGTATGCAGCGCCGCTGATCTTCACAAGTATCGGAGGAGCATACTCAGAACACGCTGGGGTTGTTAACGTTGGTCTGGAAGGAATCATGGTTATGGGAGCCTTCTCAGGTATTATCTTTAACTTGACTTTTGAGCCTGAGTTAGGAAGTTTGACACCATGGTTGTCCTTGATCGTTGCTGCAGGGATTGGAGTACTCTTCTCCTTGATCCACGCGGTGGCAACCATTCATTTCCGTGCTGACCATATCGTCTCAGGTACGGTATTGAACTTGATGGCACCACCATTGGCGGTCTTCCTTGTCAAAGCAATGTACAACAAGGGGCAAACTGATAATATCAAAGTTGCCTTTGGGAAAACATCGATTCCGGTCTTATCTAAAATTCCGGTCATTGGGGATATTTTCTTCAACAATGCCAGCATCATTGGTTGGGTTGCGATTCTCTTTTCATTCTTTGCTTGGTTTATCATGTTCAAGACGAAATTTGGATTGCGTCTTCGTTCAGTTGGTGAACACCCACAAGCAGCAGATACATTGGGAATCAATGTATATAGAATGCGCTACTTAGGAGTGATGATCTCTGGTGCCCTAGCAGGAATCGGAGGAGCCATTTACGCTCAGTCAGTTTCTGTTAACTTCGCAGTAACTACTATTGTAGGTCCTGGATTTATCGCTCTCGCGGCTATGATTTTCGGGAAATGGAACCCAATCGGGGCCATGCTTGCTAGTCTCTTCTTTGGAGCTTCACAAAGTTTGGCTGTTATCGGGAATCAATTGCCTTTGCTTAAAGGGATCCCATCTATCTACTTGCAAATTGCGCCTTACGTCTTGACCATGGTTGTCTTGGCAGCCTTCTTTGGACAAGCAGTTGCGCCAAAAGCAGATGGTGTTAACTATATTAAATCGAAATAATGCACAGAGAGAGGTTGGGACAAAAGTCCTAGCCTCTCAATTGTTTTTGGATTGTCGAGTAAGACGCAGTGGTTGAGTGGGCTCTACTACGCTGATTTCATCAGCTTTTACAGCCCTACTCAACTGTGCGGAGGTGGGACGACGAAATCGAATTCTAACGAATTACCGATTTCTGTCCCACGCTCTCTTTTGCTTTCTAAAGGCCCCTCTTAGTCGCAATTTCTTTAGATTTAGGGTACAATAAGAATACAACTTTTCACGTATTGGAGGAGCAGATGTTTAAGTGGATGAGACGCCTAATTGGCATGGTGATCGTTTTATTTATGTTATTAGTGATCTTGTTGGTTCCTGGCTCTATCCCTGAAGGGGAGCAACTGAGAAATGTGCAGGCAGGGAGTTCTTTGATTGAGTTGGCTCAAAATGCTGTTTCAAATGCCTCTGTGAGCACTGAAGGGCTCTCAACTGAGCTAAGTCTCAATTCAGTGCAATTGAGTCAGGTCGTAAAAACAAGTGCTGGATCCGCCCTTGACAATTCTGACTATCAAAAGATGGCATTAGGAATGGATGGCAATGACCTTCATGTCAAAGTTCCTGTATCATTAGGGCCAATCGATAGCTATCTAGATTTAACCATGACCGGTCAAGTTGAAAACAATGTCATGAATTTGACCGTGACCGGTGCTAAATTAGGGAAAATGCCCATTCCAAAATTCTTGGTTCTCAACTATTTGAAGGATCAATCCAATCAAAATGGAGGCGGCTTCACAGTGAATGGTGATCAAATCACCCTTGATATCCCTCAAGCAGGCTATAGCATCTCAAAAGCGAGAGTGGAAAATGGCAATGCTAAGGTAACCGTTAGTATATCCTTGTTTTAAGTTTTTGAAAATGGAGTTGTCATGCTTGTCTTTGAATTTTGTGCAGAGAATTTAACTTATATTGATAAGGCGATTGCTGCTGGGGCAGGTCGCATTGAACTGTGCGATAACCTGGCAGTAGGAGGGACCACACCTAGTATAGGTGTGATCAATGAAGCAATCAAACTGACAAGAGAGAAGTCCGTGGATCTATGTGTCATTATCCGGCCCCGTGGTGGCGATTTTGTCTACACTGATCTGGAAGTCGAAGCTATGCTGACGGATATTCGTGCTGCGAAAGAAATAGGGGTTACTTCTTTTGTGCTGGGTGCGCTGACGAGCGATCGAAAGTTGGACCAGAGGATCATGCAGCTTTTACTAGCAGCCTGTGGAGAGGCAGAGGTTGTCTTTCATATGGCCTTTGATGAGTTAGCTCATACAGATCAGCTAGAAGCGATTGAGTGGCTTTCTGATCAGGGTGTAGCACGCATTTTAACACGAGCCGGAAGTCCAGGTGACCCACTAGAGCAACGTTTTGCCCACTATCATCGTTTATTAGATGCGGCTAAGGGAAAGATTCAGATCCTGCCAGGTGGAGGTGTGACCCTTGACAATCGTCAGCTCTTTTTGGAGCAATTGGGCGTTTGTCAACTGCATGGCACGCGCATTGTGTTTTAAAAAAGAAACGATCACTGCTTGAAGTAGTTTTGAAGATCCGTTATCAAGGTTGGGGACGTTGTTTCCAGCCTCTTCTAGTGTAAAAATGAATAAGGGAGAGGAAATGTTTTTAGAGCATTATTTTGACCGGTACACCTTTCAGCCAGAAAAGGGATTGGCTTACGGATTTGAGAAGAAAGGGGCAGGCTATGAGTACCAGTGTCCCGTCTTATCGGACACTTTTCTCTTAAATGTCCAGGTCTGCGACCGGAAGATTTCTTTTCAGGTCTATGATCAGGATACAGGGGACGAGTATATCCAGATCCATCTGGAACAGCTACAAGGAAATTTCGTTGGCCAAGTCAGAGAAGCTTGTCAGGAAAGTCTTGCAAGGATCCGCCAAGCTTGTTTTGAGGTAGAAGAATTTCTCTATCCTCAAGCCAAGCGTCTCATGGCCTATATCTCCCTGCACTATCAGGGAACGATTGAGTATTTGTGGGAAAGATCTCCGGAATCCGGCGCTATTCGCCACCGAGACACCCTCAAGTGGTATGGTGTCTTTATGACCATTGATTGGAAAAAACTGGATGCTAGCAAGTCTGGGAAAATAGAAGTTTTGAATGTTAAGTCTGATCAAGTAGCCCATTTCATCCAGCAGAAAGGGATTTATCCAGCTTTTCATATGAATAAAAAATATTGGGTGAGTATCCCCTTAGATGGAACAATTGCTGATGAGGACTTGTTTGCTCTGGTGGATAGTAGCTGGCAACTCACCAAAAAGGGGAAATAAGATGAATCTGTTGAGGAAATTATCTTGGTTTTTTAATTTAGAGAAGAAGCGATACTTGATCGGGATAGGGTCCTTGATCTTGGTTAGTTTTTTAAACCTCATTCCTCCAAGAATCATGGGACTTGTGATCGATTTGATCGATAAAAGAAGGCTGACACTGGGGCAGTTAGTTGTGGATATCGCTCTTTTGGTTCTCGCAGCTCTAGCCATGTATGGCCTTCGTTTTGTCTGGAGACGCTATATTTTTGGGACGGCCAATAAGTTAGCTCGGATTTTGCGTTACCGTTTGTTCAAGCACTTTACGCTCATGTCACCGTCTTTTTATCAGCGTTATCGGACAGGGGATCTCATGGCCCATGCTACCAATGATATCAATGCGGTAACCATGTTTGCAGGTGGTGGGGTTATGTCTGCAGTGGATGCGTCTGTCACAGCCTTGGTGACCCTGGTCAGCATGTTTTTCATGATTGATTGGCGCTTAACCCTCTTAGCTATTTTGCCCCTACCAGTTATGGTGATAGTGACGTCGGCTATTGGACGCAAAAACCACCAAGCCTTCAAAGAAGCTCAAGAAGGCTTCTCGGAGCTCAACAACTTTGTGCAGGAATCAGTATCAGGAGTCAAGGTAACCAAATCCTTTGGTTTTCAGTCAGATGAGATTCATGCTTTTGAAAAGACCAATCAAATGGTCTTTTCAAAGAATATGACTTCAGCCGGTTACAATGCTTTGTTTGATCCGACTACTCTTCTTTTTGTCGGTCTCTCCTATGTTTTGACGCTCTACTTCGGAGGGCTATTTGTTCAGGAAGGGAGCCTGACGGTTGGACAAATCGTAACCTTTATTACCTATCTCAATATGCTCGTCTGGCCCCTTCAAGCCATGGGCTTCTTGTTTAATATTAGTCAGCGTGCTAGTGTTTCCTATGATCGGATTGAGACACTTTTAGCAGAAATACCTGATATCCAAGATCCAAGTCAACCAGTCACAGACATTCAAAACGGAGATCTGGAATATGATATTGAAGAATTCGCCTATGAGAATGATCCTGTCCTTGAAAAGGTTGTCTTTCATTTTGAAAAAGGGCAAACCCTTGGAATTGTGGGTCCAACTGGATCTGGAAAGACTACCTTGTTGCGTCTCTTGCTTAGAGAGCACGACTTGGAGCAGGGAGATATCTTGCTAAATGGGATCTCCATCAAACATTATCGTTTAGAAGATCTTCGAAGCTTGATCGGCTACGTCCCTCAAGATCAGATCCTCTTTGCCATGACCATTCGAGAGAATGTCGCTTTTTCAGATCCACAGATCGAGGAAGAAGAGGTGATGAAGGCTCTGAGAACTTGTGGAGTCTATGAGGATATTCTGGCCATGCCAGACCAGATGGAGACAGTGCTGGGAGAGAGAGGAGTCTCTCTTTCTGGCGGGCAAAAGCAACGGATTGCCATGAGTCGTGCTTTGGTCATGAATCCTGAGATCTTGATCTTGGATGACTCCCTGTCTGCAGTAGATGCTAAGACAGAACACCAAATCATTGAAAATATGAAGCAGGAACGCAAGGGGAAAACAACCATCATCACAGCCCATCGCCTATCAGCGATCGTTCATGCGGATTTGATTCTGGTAATGGAGAATGGACAGATCAAGGAGCGAGGAAATCACGAGGAATTAATGGCTCAAAAAGGTTGGTACTATGAAACCTACCAAGCCCAACAATTATCAGAAGAAATGGAGGGAAAGCTGAATGAAAACATCTGAAGCTCATGTGATGAAGCGGCTCTTGACTTACATGTGGCGTTATAAATGGTTAACAGCCATAGCCATAGCCTTTACCTTCCTGACTAGTCTGTTATTGACGGCGATCCCTCTTGCAGCTCGCTGGTACATTGACCACCTAGTGGATCCAACAGAAGCAGGCTCCCCAGTACTGACAACTTTTCAGTTTTTGATTCTCTACTATGGGTTATTCATTGGTCGCGTGCTGGCGACTTACCTGAGCCAGTTAACCTTTGCGCGCGTATCCAATTCAATCGTAAGAGACATTCGTCTAGATATTTTCAAAAATCTTCAAAGGCTGGGCATGTCCTTTTATGACCAGACAGCAGCAGGTTCGATTGTTTCGCGGGTGACCAATGATACCCAGGCAGTCGCAGATATGTTTTCTACGGTCTTTTCAAGCCTGGTTTCATCCTTTTTACTTTTTCTAGTCACCCTGGTAACCATGTTTAGCTTGGACTGGCATTTGACCATTTGGATCCTGCCTTTTCTTCCCATCATTTGGTTTTCCATCCGTCTCTATCGCAAGTTATCCAATCGCTTGGTCAAGATGACCCGACAAAAATTATCAGATATCAATGTGAAATTATCGGAATCGATCGAAGGAATGCGGATCGTGCAGGCCTTTCGTCAAGAAAAGCGCTTGACGGATGAATTCGAACAGATTAATGGGGAACATTTGGACTATGCCAACCGATCTGTAGATGTCAATTCCCTCTTTTTGAGGCCAGCTATGACCCTGTTACAGGTCCTGGCTTATGCGGTTATTCTAACCTTTTTCGGCCTAAATTGGCAGTCCTCTGGCTTTACAGCAGGTCTTATCTATGCCTTTATCCAGTATGTTAGCCAGCTTTTCCAGCCCTTGATTGATGTCACCCAAAATTTTGCAACCTTGCAGACCTCAACCATTTCTGCAGGGCGTGTATTTGAAATGATGGATCGAGACGACTATGAGCCCAAGCAAGCTGGTAGCCTGAAAGAAATTGAGCGGGGGGATATTCGTTTTGAGCATGTATCTTTTTCTTATGATGGCAAACGGGATGTCCTAAAAGAGATCTCCTTTGAGGTCAAAAACGGACAAACCATCGCTTTTGTTGGTCATACTGGTTCTGGTAAATCCTCTATTATCAATCTCTTCATGCGCTTTTATGAATTTGATCGTGGCCAGATCTTGATTGATGGACAGGATATCAAGGACTACAGCCAGGAAGCCTTGCGCAAGTCCATTGGTCTAGTGTTGCAGGAACCCTTCCTCTATCATGGAACCATTGCTTCTAATATCCGGATGTACCATGAAGAACTGACAGATGAGGAAATCCGACAAGCAGCTGCATTTGTGGATGTAGCAGACTTTATTGAGAGTCTACCTGGTGGCTATGATCATCCGGTAACAGAGCGGGGTTCTACCTTATCGACCGGTCAGCGTCAGCTTCTGGCTTTTGCTCGGACCATTGCTGCCCAGCCTAAGATCCTCATTTTGGATGAGGCAACTGCCAATATCGACCAAGAGACGGAAGAGATGATCCAAAATTCTCTGAAGAAGATGCGCCAAGGGCGGACAACCATTGCCATTGCCCATCGTCTTTCTACCATCCAAGATGCCGATTGCATCTATATTCTCGATAAAGGAAAAATCATCGAATCGGGCAATCACGATCAACTCATTGCTCTAGGAGGAACGTATAAGAAAATGTATGACCTCCAGGCCGGTATGATGAAATAAGGACAAACAAGGTCTAAATACAAATTTAACCTTGTTTTTCTTTCTTGAAAGCTGTACAATAAAGAAAAGAACAGAAAAAGGGAGCATACACCATGTCAAACGATCTGATCCTGATGGGAGTTGTCATTGTCTTATTTGGACTTTATTTCACTCTTCAAGTTGAGCTCAATAAAGTCAGAAATCAATTCACTCACTATCTTCTTAAACCAGGTAGTATTTCTAAGGAACAAAAAGAGAAGTACCTCAAAGAACCAGAGATGGAAGCGATTCGCCTAATTCGCCTCGATTATCGGATCGGCCTTCAAAATGCTAAACTGATCTATGAGCAATTAAAGAAATAAGAAAAACCCTCGTATAGTCTATACGAGGGTTTCTCTTTCAAAAAAAGGCGTAAGCTTTGGTAAAACATTGGCCACATCTGCTGATTTGATCTTGGCGAGTTGATAAGGACAAGCAGTGATGTAGGCTACTTCAAAGAAATCAAGCGGGAGTCCACTGTGTTTTAAGGCAGCAAGAGATTGAACTTGGCTGAGTTCTAAAAGGATCCCATCGTGGGTCAGGGTCAGATGAGGTAGAGGAGACTGGGCCATCAAGGTCTTTAGACTAGCTTCTTCCTCTTTTTTTCTGGCTAGGAGTCGCTTTTTATTGGTCAGATACATACCGTTATCAATGTAGAGACTCAAGGCCTTTTGCATGATCAGATTGCTATCATAGTCCAGAATCGTCTTATAGGTCAAGACCGGCTTTAGAAGGGCTTGGGGAAGGATCATGGAAGTGATGCGAAGTGCAGAGAAGAGATTGGTTGAAAAAGATTTGATATAGATGACCCGGTCCTTTTGATCCAAATAATGAAAAGATGGAGCATTGCTGCTATCAAGATCTCCCAAATAGTCGTCCTCAACAAGGTAGACATCATATTGGTCAGCTAGTTGCAAGATCGCTTCTTTCTGCTTGGTCGAATAGCTATGGCCAAGCGGATAGTGAAAACGAGGGATCGTGTAGAAGAATTTGATATGGCCACTTTTGAAAATCTCTTCAAGTTCCTCGAGATCAATCCCCGTTAAATTACGTTGAATGGTACGATAGGCAAGTTGCTGCGAATCTAAGAGTTGGTTCATCCGATGATAAGTCGGTTGCTCGATCAAGATCTGAGATTTTTTATTGGGAAAGTCAATCTGGCTGAGGATATTAAGCGCCTGCTGGGTACCAGCAGTCAAAACAATCTGATCTGCAGTCGTATAAATCCCTTCTTCCTTTAATAAGCCTTGAATGGATTGGCGTACTTCAACTAACCCTGCTTGGTCCGAAAAGTTATTGAAGAGATAATTCTCCCGTCCAATCAAGGTTTCATTGATACAGGTCCGGAAGTCCTCGAAAGCCTGGTTGCGGTCTTTCTCTAATTTTAGTGGAAGATCTTCATGTTGATCAGGTGCTTGCTCCAAAACATAGTAGCCACTCTGAGGCTTAGCATAGAGGAAGTGCTGGTAAGTCAAGTCCAGCAAGGCTCGTTGCACCGTGTCCTTACTACAAGAAAATTGACTGGCTAACTGACGAACAGATGGAATTTTCTGTCCGGTTTCTAGTTCACCATCTTGAATAGCCTTTTTTAAAACATAAATAATTTCTTGGTATTTGCTTGTCTTCATCCTGACTGTCCCCATACAGTTTTTTTCTATTGTACAGAAAAAATCACAAAAAAACCACTCTGAAGAGTGGTAGCAGTATTACATAAAGTAAACGATGGCTAAATACTGAAGAGCAGAAGCTGCAAGGATGAAGAGGTGCCAAATCATGTGGAAGTATGGTTTTTTCTTAGCATAAAAGCCAGCTCCAACCGTGTAGCACAGACCGCCCATGAGCATGAGACCCCAGAAGATCGGATTGGTTTGGCTAATGATTTGGGGAATAATAAAGATGACCAACCAGCCCATGATCAAGTAAAGAGCGAGACTGAACTTTTCATTGACTTTTTTGGCAAAGATTTTGTAGAGAATACCAAAGATGGTGATCCCCCATTGGATCAAGATAATGCTGTAGCCCATCCAGTTGTTCATCAAGGTGAGGACAACTGGCGTGTAACTGCCTGCGATCGCAATGTAGATCATGGAATGGTCGATAATGCGAAGCACATACTTTTGAGGAGAATCATAAGACATGGCATGGTAGATAGTCGAAGACAGAAACATCAAAAAGAGGCTAATGACAAAAATAGAAGTCCCAAAAGCACTAAGAAGACCGTGTTGCTCAAAACTGTAGACTGCTGAGATCGGAAGCAGGATGAGCATAAGGAGGGCTCCAACAGCGTGGGTTACACTATTGGCGATCTCTTCTCCAAAAGATAATTTTTTACTTAGTTTCATGGTGTAATTCATCAGTTTCTTCCTCCGTATTTGATGGTTGAATATAAGATAGGGTTTCAAGATAAAGTTGAACCGTCTGACAGGCAGAGCGAATAATGGGAGCGATCGGCTCTTTTTGCTCATTGAGATAAGCGACAAAGCTATTATAGAGAAGATCTGAGCTTGCCTGATCCTGCAAGAAATTCAAAGTAGAAGCGATCTCCTGAATAGAAAAGACCGTTTTTAAGGTTGTAATAGCGATCAAGCGAGCCACCTGTCTACGCTGGTATTTCTTTTTATCTGGTTTTTCGACATAGCCATGTTTTACGTAATTGTTGATCATGGCAGCCGTCAAACCCTTGTCTGAAGAAGAGAGAACAGGTGCACAGGTTTTATTGACATAAAGAAGGACCTGATCGAGATAGAGGTCTAGCTCAGGCAGTTGCTCCCACGTTGGATAGGAAAAAGTGGACACGAAATCTTCACCTTTCTTTAATCTAGTTTTCATAACTAGATAATAACATTAATAAAAACTCCTGTCAAGAAAATTTGAAAAATATGGTATAATAGACCTATGAAACTATTAATTCCATCCGCCAAAGAACTGAACGAACAGGCTCGTATCGTCAAGCCCCAACCCTTGTCAGAGAAGACAAAAACAATCCTCCAAGCTTTGAAAGCATTCTCCCTAGAAGAATTAGCGACCTTTTACGGGATCTCAGAGGAAAGAGCTCAAGTAGAAAAAGAAAGAATTGAGGCTCTGTTAGCTGGGAGTGCTAAAACCTATCCTGCTTTGGAACTGTTTGATGGCCTTATGTACCGTAGTATCGAGCGTCAAGACTTATCTGAAAAAGAGCAGGCTTATCTTCAGGAACATTTGTTGATCACGACTGCTTTATACGGTGTGCTACCTGCCTATGAAGGGATTGCGCCCCATCGCTTGGATTTTATGATGAAGCTAAAACCAGCTGGAAAATCTCTAAAGGCATTCTGGAAAGAGGACTATGATCAGGCAGTAGAAGGTGAGGAGCAGATCTTATCCCTTTTGTCTTCTGAGTTTGAACAGGTCTTTTCAAAAGCCATTCGTGAGCGAATGATTCGGATCAAATTTATGGAGAATCGTGGTGGGACACTAAAGATTCACTCAACGATTTCAAAGAAAGCACGTGGGGCTATGGTGACAGCCATGATGAAGGAAGAAATCACCCATCTAGAAGATCTGAAATCACTAGAAGTAGCAGGCTTCTCTTATCGTGAGGATTTATCACAAGAGAAAGAATGGATCTTTGTGAAAGAATAAATAAAAATATTCCTGAGAAGCGTCAGGAATATTTTTTTGATCTGTTAGATAAAGAGAATGCACGATGAAAACTCCAAAATAGAGGATTTTGGAGTCAGAATCGTCTTGAGCAGTAGGCTTAGGCGATATGTTTGAATTTCTTCAAGAGTTCTGTCAACTCAGCTTGCTCGCCACTATTAAAGACTTGCATCAAGCGTTGAATATTTTTGATATGATCTGGAAGAGCTTCTTCGATCTTTTTACGACCGGCATCTGTAATAGATACAAGATAAGCACGGCGGTCTTCTGGATCGGTTTCGCGTGTAATCCAACCATCGCGGACCATATTGCGAATAACCACAGTCATATTTCCAGAGGTCGCAAGAATGCTATCAATCAGATCTTGAATGCGGAGATCGCCCTTGCTGTACAAGGTCTCAAGAACAGAGAATTGAGTTGGTGTCAACTGGTGCTTTTTAAAGATATGAGCCTCAGACGCACGGATCAATCGTTCTGCCTTGTGGAAGACGATCATGGTTTTTAAATCTACGTTTGCTTCTTTGAATAATCTCTTTAAATTTTCCATATCTATATTTTATCAATAAATAGTGTTTCTGTCGTTTAATTTTATTTTCAAATTAGTTACAAAATTGTGACAAATTTATTGAACTATGAACATAAAATATACAAGGTGTTAATTTTAGTTTGTTTATCAAACAATTTTATACTAAAACATTGTAACAGGTATGAAATATTAGTAACAATTCTTTCTTGAAAATCTATAGAATTCTAGGTGGCTTTGGTGTATAATGGGGGAGTGAAACAGAAAAATAATCTTTTTATAATATGGCAACATATAATAGGAATCTGTATCTTAGTATTGACGATCCTTTTTTCTTGGCTATTTCTTGCTGAAAAAACTTCTGATCGCTTGCAGGATCAAATGGCGCAAGCAAGAAAAATAGCTCTGTCTCACTCTTCGATTGCTACCATTGAGACGGAGAGTTTCTTTCATGGCAAAGAAGCGTATCTTTCCTTTATTGGAAAGGACCAAGAGGGGCAAGGACTAGCGGTTTTGGTGGCGCAGGCGGATGATGCAGTCTATACCTACCCTTTGAAAGAAGGAGTTAGCTCCAAAGAGGCAGCTTCTGTCGTCAAAGAGAAGAGTCAGGACGCGATTGATCGGGTAACTTTTGGACGCTTTAAAGGCAAACCGATCTGGGAAGTCAAGGCCGGGAGCTCCTATTATGTGGTGGATTTTAAGACTGGAAAAGTCACCGGTGTTTTTTAGGATTTGAGGAGGAAATATGAAATTATCAAATCGTGTATTGGAAATGGAAGAAAGTGTGACCTTGGCTGCAAATGCGCGTGCCAAAGCTTTGGCAGCAGAAGGTCGTGATATCTTAAGTTTGACCCTGGGTCAACCTGACTTTGCGACTCCAAAAAATATTCAAGAAGCAGCAGTCGCATCGATCGAGGATGGTCGCGCTAGCTTTTATACGGTAGCATCTGGACTTCCAGAATTGAAGGATGCCATTAGCGACTACATGAAAGAGTTTTATGGCTATGCAGTGAATCGAAATGAGGTTGTGGTCGGTACTGGTGCTAAGTTTATCATCTATGCCTTCTTTACTTCTGTCATCAATCCAGGTGATGAAGTCATCATTCCAACCCCTTGCTGGGTTTCTTATGTAGACCAGGTGAAGATGGTAGAAGGCACACCTGTTACTTTCCAAACAACAGAAGAAAATCACTTCAAGGCAACGGTAGAGCAATTGGAAGCAGCACGGACAGACAAGACCAAGGTTGTCTTGCTGAATTCGCCATCCAATCCAACAGGAATGATCTACAGTAAAGAAGAACTCGAAGCAATCGGAAACTGGGCTGTCGAGCATGATATCTTGATTTTGGCAGACGATATCTATGGGCGATTAGTCTACAATGGCAATACCTTTACGCCCATTTCTAGCTTATCAGAAGCAATTCGCAAGCAAACGATCGTGATTAATGGAGTTTCTAAAACCTATGCTATGACTGGTTGGCGGGTTGGTTTTGCAGTGGGAGATCCTGAGATTATCGGAGCTATGGCCAAGGTGATCAGCCAAACAACTTCCAACTTAACAACCGTTTCCCAATATGCCGCAATCGAAGCCCTCACAGGAGACCAATCTTCTATTGAGATCATGCGTCAAGCTTTTGAGGAGCGTTTGAATACCATTTATCCTTTGTTGAATGAAGTGCCTGGTTTTGAAGCCATCAAACCTCAAGGAGCCTTCTATCTCTTCCCAAATGTCAAGAAGGCCATGGAGATGAAGGGCTATACGGATGTGACTGAATTTACCACTGCAATTTTAGAAGAAGCAGAGGTTGCTTTAGTAACGGGAGCTGGCTTTGGTGCCCCTGAAAATGTTCGCTTGTCTTATGCGACAGATTTGGATACCCTCAAAGAAGCTGTTCGTCGACTCAAGGCCTTTATGGAAAAATAAAATCGCAAGATCCTTAGTAATGAGCTGAGGATCTTTTTCTTTAAAAAAAATCTGGTTTTCACAGGTAGAGCCTAGCACTGAAAGCCTTTTTATGATACAATTAAGAAGATAATGTCTTCGGACAAGTTTAACGAGAAAAGGAAGATGAATGATGACAAAACGGATTACTATCATCGAAGTAAAAGACTATGTTGGTCAAGAAGTGACCATCGGTGCTTGGGTGGCCAACAAATCAGGTAAAGGAAAAATTGCTTTCTTGCAATTGCGTGACGGGACTGCCTTTTTCCAAGGTGTGGCTTTTAAACCAAACTTTATCGAAAAATTCGGCGAAGAAGTGGGGCTTGAAAAATTTGATACCATCAAACGCTTGAGCCAAGAAACATCAGTGTTTGTGACTGGTATTGTCAAAGAAGACGAGCGTTCTAAATTTGGTTACGAATTGGATATTACAGACATCGAAGTGATCGGTGAATCTCAAGATTACCCAATCACTCCTAAAGAACACGGGACAGACTTCTTGATGGACAACCGCCACTTGTGGTTGCGTTCACGCAAACAAGTTGCCGTTATGCAAATCCGTAATGCCATTATCTATGCAACTTATGAGTTCTTTGATAAGAATGGCTTCATGAAGTTTGATAGCCCAATTCTTTCAGGAAATGCTGCAGAAGATTCTACAGAACTTTTCGAAACAGACTACTTTGGAACACCAGCCTATTTGAGTCAATCAGGTCAGCTTTATCTGGAAGCAGGTGCTATGGCACTTGGTCGCGTCTTTGACTTTGGTCCAGTATTCCGTGCTGAAAAATCTAAGACTCGTCGTCACTTGACTGAGTTCTGGATGATGGACGCTGAGTACTCTTACTTGACACACGATGAGTCACTTGACTTGCAAGAAGCTTATGTCAAAGCTCTTCTACAAGGTGTTTTGGACCGTGCACCTCAAGCCTTGGAAACCTTGGAACGTGATACAGAGCTCTTGAAACGCTACATTGCTGAACCATTCAAACG
>OGEQ01000498.1_pt1 | contig 41118 bp, 34 predicted proteins | sample 1570731 | NCBI WGS metagenome assembly OGEQ01 (sample SAMEA2582132, study PRJEB24529) | metagenome | biome: Human gut stool | place: China | collected 2011
GTTTTCCACCGTTTTCCATGTGGAGTGGAACGGTAAGAAACTTAATATTATAGACTGTCCGGGAAGTGATGACTTTGTTGGAGCTGCCATGACAGCACTCAATGTTACTGATACTGCAATATTACTTCTGAATGGCCAATATGGTCCTGAAGTGGGTACCCAAAATCATTTCCGATATACAGAAAAGTTAGGTAAACCGGTGATTTTCCTGGTGAATCAGCTTGACCATGAGAAGTGTGATTATGATATGGTACTGGAGCAGTTGAGGTCTGCTTATGGTTCGAAGGTAGTTCCCGTGCAATATCCGTTGGCTACCGGACCGAACTTCAATTCGTTGATTGATGTACTTTTGATGAAAAAATATTCGTGGGGTCCCGAAGGTGGTGCACCCACCATTGAAGATGTTCCTGCAGAGGAATTGGAAAAGGCAACCGAACTGCATAAAGCGCTGGTGGAAGCAGCTGCAGAACACGATGAAAGCCTGATGGAGAAATTCTTTGAACAAGAATCTCTGACGGAAGATGAAATGCGTGAAGGTATCCGTAAGGGATTGGCGGCACGTGGTATGTTCCCTGTTTTCTGTGTATGTGCAGGTAAGGATATGGGTGTCCGTCGTCTGATGGAATTCTTAGGTAATGTTGTTCCATTCGTATCGGATATGCCTGTGGTTCATAATACCCGTGGTGTTCCTGTGCCTCCCGATGCGAATGGCCCTACTTCTCTTTATTTCTTCAAGACTGCCGTTGAACCCCATATCGGTGGTGTGCAGTATTTTAAAGTGATGAGCGGAAAAGTACACGAAGGTGACGATTTGACTAATGCTGATCGTGGCTCTAAAGAGCGTATGGCACAGCTTTTTGTTTGTGCGGGAGCTAATCGTATTCCGGTGCAGGAACTGGTAGCCGGAGATATTGGTTGTACTGTGAAATTGAAAGATGTAAAGACTGGAAATACCTTGAACGGCAAAGACTGTGAAAACCGGTTTAACTTCATTAAATATCCTAATGCTAAATACTCGCGTGCCATCAAGCCTGTAAATGAGGCTGATGTAGAGAAGATGATGGTTATATTGAACCGTATGCGTGAGGAAGATCCTACTTGGGAAGTGGAGCAATCTAAGGAATTGAAACAGACTATTGTGCATGGACAAGGTGAGTTTCATCTCCGTACCTTGAAGTGGCGTTTGGAAAATAACGAAAAATTGCAGATTAAGTTTGAGGAGCCTAAGATCCCTTATCGTGAAACAATCACTAAAGCAGCCCGTGCCGATTATCGTCATAAGAAACAATCAGGCGGTGCTGGGCAATTTGGTGAGGTCCATCTCATTGTTGAACCTTATTATGAAGGAATGCCTGTACCCGAAACGTATAAGTTTAACGGTCAGGAATTCAAGATAAATGTGAAGGGGACTGAGGAAATACCTTTGGAATGGGGTGGTAAATTAGTCTTTATTAACAGTATCGTGGGAGGATCTATTGATGCCCGTTTTATGCCCGCTATCTTGAAAGGGATTATGAGCCGGATGGAGCAGGGTCCGTTGACAGGTTCGTATGCGCGTGATGTACGAGTGATTGTTTATGATGGTAAGATGCATCCGGTAGACTCAAATGAAATCTCTTTTATGCTTGCAGGACGTAATGCATTCAGTGAGGCATTTAAGAATGCCGGACCTAAGATTCTGGAGCCGATTTATGATGTGGAGGTTTTCGTTCCCAGCGATAAAATGGGCGATGTGATGAGTGATTTGCAAGGTCGTCGTGGTATGATTATGGGGATGAGCAGTGAAAGTGGATACGAAAAACTGGTTGCAAAAGTACCTCTGAAAGAAATGTCTTCTTATTCCACTTCTTTAAGTTCTTTGACAGGCGGTCGCGCTTCATTTATTATGAAGTTTGCCAGCTATGAATTGGTTCCGACAGACGTACAAGAAAAATTGATGAAGGAATTTGAAGCTAAAGAGAATAAAGATGATTGATAAAGTGTAAAATTTCGTACTTAGAAGAGACGTATTTCGTTAAAAATGCGTCTCTTTTTATTTAAGGTAACTTAAACTTTTAGGTTTGTTATTTGGCTTTGAACTTAATTTTTTATTATTTTTGCAAACCAATTGGCGTAAATTTTGTTATAATAGTCAGAATCTTAGCTTAAATGACTTTTTCGGTTAATTATAGAGAATGGCCGTTTAAATTTGGTTAATCTATTGTGTGATGAGATTTAACGCTTTTAATTTTGCTGGCATGAAAAAGTCTACTATTTGGGTATTAGGTATTGTAATGGGGCTATCATTTCTTAGCTTATTGTATTTGCAGGTAAGCTATATTGAAGAAATGGTGAAAATGCGCAAAGGGCAATTTGATGAGTCTGTTCAGCGCAGCTTGGTCCAGGCGTGTCGGAATATTGAGTTGGTGGAAACTAAAAAGTATCTTGAGGATGATGCGATTGCTACGGAAAAAGCAGCACAGCTGTCCAGGGAGCAGTCCGAAGAGAAGAAGGGGGAAGGAAGTGGTGATGTGGTGGCGCATACGCATGAGTATTCCATTACTTCCGACGGATTGAACGGTTACTCTACTTTTGAATTGAAGATGAGGTTCAGTGCGAATCGTCCTTCTAATATTCCTAAAGCAATTATTTCGACTGGTAAGAACATTCCTCAGACTTCAAGAGCCTTGCAGGAAATAATCAAAGACAGATATGTGTACCAACGTGCATTGTTGGACGAAGTGGTCTATAACATTTTGTATACAGCTAGTGACAAACCTTTGAACAAAAGAATCAACTTTAAACAGTTGGACTTGTTTTTAAAGACGGAATTGCTGAATAATGGCATTGACATTCCTTATCATTTTACGGTGACAGACCGTGACGGGACGGAAGTTTACCATTGCCCTGATTATACCAAAGAGGGTAGTGAGAATACATATCCGCAGGTTTTATTTAAAAATGATCCTCCGGCTCGTATGGCGACAGTAAATATTCATTTTCCTACATTGAACAGTTACATATTCAGTTCTGTTAAATTTATGATCCCGTCACTGATCTTCACATTCGTATTGCTTGTGACGTTCATCTTTACTATCTATATCATCTTCCGTCAGAAGAAGTTGACCGAGATAAAGAATGATTTCATAAACAATATGACACATGAATTCAAGACGCCTATCTCTACCATATCGTTGGCGGCCCAGATGTTGAAAGATCCGGCAGTGGGCAAATCTCCTGCTATGTTCCAGCATATATCCGGAGTGATAAATGATGAGACCAAACGTTTGCGTTTCCAAGTGGAAAAGGTGTTGCAGATGTCTATGTTCGAAAAGCAAAAAGCGACGCTGAAGATGAAAGAGGTGAATGCAAATGATTTGATAGCCGGTGTTGTCAATACTTTCACGTTGAAGGTAGAGAAATACAATGGTAAAATCACTTCGAATCTGGATGCGGTAAATCCGGATATATTTGTAGACGAGATGCATTTTACAAATGTTATTTTTAATTTGCTGGACAATGCAGTGAAATATAAAAAACAGGAAGGCGAATTGTTGTTGAATGTACGTACTTGGAATGAATCGGGCAAGCTTTATATCTCTATCCAGGACAATGGAATAGGTATTAAGAAAGAAAACCTGAAGAAGATATTCGATAAATTCTATCGTGTGCATACCGGTAACCTACACGATGTGAAAGGCTTTGGTTTGGGACTGGCTTATGTGAAAAAAATAATTCAAGATCACAAAGGGGCTATACGTGCCGAGAGTGAATTGAATGTAGGAACTAAATTTATAATTGTATTACCTTTATTAAAAAATGAATAATATGGACGAGAAATTGCGTATCTTGTTATGCGAAGATGATGAGAATCTTGGCATGCTATTGAGAGAATATTTGCAGGCAAAAGGCTACTCGGCCGAACTTTGCCCGGATGGTGAGGCTGGCTACAAGGCTTTCCTTAAGAACAAATACGACTTATGTGTATTGGATGTGATGATGCCGAAGAAAGACGGTTTTACTTTAGCACAGGAAATCCGTCAGGCTAATGCTGAAATTCCTATTATCTTCCTGACTGCTAAAACTTTGAAAGAGGATATATTGGAAGGCTTCAAGATTGGTGCGGATGACTATATCACTAAACCGTTCAGTATGGAAGAGTTGACTTTCCGTATCGAGGCTATTTTGCGTCGTGTACGTGGTAAGAGAAACAAGGAAAGCAATATCTACAAGATTGGTCGTTTTACTTTCGATACTCAGAAACAAATTTTGGCTATCGATGGAAAACAGACTAAACTGACTACGAAAGAATCCGAATTATTGGGCTTGCTTTGTGCTCATGCTAATGAGATTCTGCAGCGTGATTTCGCATTGAAAACCATTTGGATTGATGATAATTATTTCAATGCACGAAGCATGGACGTGTATATCACTAAGTTGCGTAAACATTTGAAAGAAGATGATTCTATCGAGATTATCAACATTCACGGGAAGGGGTATAAACTGATTACTCCTGAAGTAGAATAAGGCTGAGTGAAATAGATGAAATAAAAAAGTCCGGAACATTTGTTTCGGACTTTTTTATTTTTGTTCTCTTATACTTTAATCAACAATGCGTTTGTTTAATACAATATAAACGATTAAACCTATAACGATAAGGGCGGCACTTCCACCTAAAACACCGTTGTCGTTAATTGCTGCACTTCCGGTGAAGAAAACACCGACTAAAATAGCGGCGCCGATGATCATCAGTATCAGACCTAAATTCTTAAGTAAGCTTTTCATGTGTGTATTTTATTAATAGATTATATTTATTCTTGTGTACAAATTAAAGCATAATTCTCTTATCATGGAAATTATTTTAGGAAAAAAAGATGAAAACCTTGAAAAACTTTAGTCTTTGATGTTGGTGAATACCTTTCTTAATACATCTTGGCTGACTTTCAGTTCTTCCAATGTTAATCCTTGCAGTGCTTCTTTCAATGTCTTGTTTGCGATGAAACGTGCTTTGCCTTCCAATTCTCTGCCGGTTTTGGTCAAATGAATTAAATTGGTGCGTCGATCTCTTTTGTCGGCGATGCGCACCACCAAATGCTGGCGTTCCATATTGTCTATCAAGCGGGTCATGCTGGGTTTGTCTTTAAAAGTGGCATTACATAGTTCTTGCTGTGTGACACCATCTTTTTCCCATAGAAAAAGAAGGACTGTCCACTGTTCGGGGGTAATTTCTACACCATTCTGGCGAAAATTCCGGCTTAGTTTCCGGTTGATGGCGGCAGATACTTTGCCATTTAATATGGCAAATATTAATTGGATATCAAAACTAAATTGTTCTATCATGGAATTATTGTTTAAACAACTTTGCAAATATACAATTCTTGGCGGATATAACTTATTTTTCACAGATAAAAAATATAAAAAGGAAAATTAATTGTAAAATGAAACTATATTTTTTGAAGAAAATTGCGATAACTCTTTGTAGATTAAGATAAAATATCTACTTTTGCACTCGCATTTGAAATTTAATTTAATAATTTAATAAACGTAGTATGAATCAATACGAAACCGTTTTCATTTTAACTCCCGTTTTATCTGATGTTCAGATGAAGGAAGCGGTAGAGAAATTCAAAGGTATTCTGACTGCAGAAGGTGCAGAGATTATCAATGAGGAAAACTGGGGCTTGAAAAAGCTGGCTTACCCCATCCAAAAGAAATCAACTGGTTTCTATCAGTTGATAGAGTTCAAAGCAGAACCGCAGGTTATTGAAAAGTTGGAAATTAACTTCCGTCGTGACGAACGTGTTATCCGTTTCTTGACTTTTAAAATGGATAAATACGCTGCTGAATATGCTGCTAAGAGAAGAAATGTTAAATCAACTAAAAAGGAGGATTAATCATGGCACAGCAACAATCAGAAATCAGATATTTAACTCCGCCCTCAGTAGACGTAAAGAAGAAAAAATACTGCCGTTTCAAAAAAAGTGGTATTAAGTACATTGATTACAAAGATCCTGAATTCTTGAAGAAATTCTTGAACGAACAGGGTAAAATCCTTCCTCGCCGTATTACAGGTACTTCTCTGAAGTTCCAACGTCGTATTGCGCAGGCTGTTAAAAGAGCACGTCACTTGGCGTTACTTCCATTTGTAACTGACATGATGAAATAATAAGGAGGAATAAGTATGGAAATAATTTTGAAAGAAGACGTAGTGAACTTAGGCTACAAAAATGATATTGTAACTGTGAAGTCTGGTTACGGTCGTAACTATCTTATTCCGACTGGTAAGGCAGTGATTGCTTCACCTTCAGCTAAGAAAATGTTGGCAGAAGAGCTGAAACAACGCGCTCACAAATTGGAAAAGATTAAGAAAGATGCTGAAGCTATGGCAGAACAGTTGAAGGATGTAACCTTGACTATTGCTACTAAAGTGAGTGCCACAGGTACTATTTTCGGTTCTGTTAGCAACATTCAAATTGCTGAGGAATTGGAAAAATTGGGTCACAAGGTTGACAGAAAGATTATCGTTGTGAAAGATGCAGTGAAAGAAGTTGGTTCTTACAAAGCTATCGTTAAACTTCACAAGGAAGTTTCTGTAGAGATCCCGTTCGAAGTAGTTGCTGAATAAAATCTGTAAATACTTTAAAGTATAATGATGCTGAAAAAGCCCGGTTCGTGAGAGCCGGGCTTTTTCTTTTTAATATGTTTGATTTATTAATTCAATCGTTTCTTTTATAACTTTTTGAGGAGTGGTAAAAGGATTTTCATTAAAAGTATTTGGCATAGTGAGGATCAGTTGTTTGATATCATATTCTTGTAGTCTGGCTGCCCATACTTCATAAATACTGTTATAATTTTTATGAATATTATTGCTGGTTTGGTGAGATAAATAGCGAGTTATATGGTCCTGTTTGTATTTATAATAGTCTTTGTTGTCTTCATTTATTTTTCTGCATCCTTTATAGGCTTGTAAAAGTTTTAAAATGAACTCTTTGTCAGGTATCTGCTGCATCAGCGCTGAGCTTTTCAGTACTTCTAGCGCATCTTCCGAATACTCACAATTTTCATACGCAAAAGGAGCATTGGCATTGTTTTCTAAAATAGAAGCTTTAATGGTTTGAAGTGAATCCTGTTTTTGTATTAACAATCGGAAGAAATTAATTTCATTTAAATATGCGGCTTCGGCCTGATTGATACTTTTTAAATTCTCTTCTAATTCCATTTTTATCATTTGCATACTTTTATTTATCTGCTTCTCTTGTGAGGCACTGTTTATAAAATCAGTTCCGGCAAGAGTGATAAATACTCCGGCAGTGACAATTGATAATTCGCGGAAATAATTTCCCAACTTCCAGTTTTGAAGTTTCTCTTTTAGATTTGTCTTTTTCATATTCTGCTTTTGTTTGTGGTTCGAGAAACAAAAGTAGATAATTTGTATTGTAAAGCAATGGAATGCTGGCAGAAAGGGAGAGGTAAAAACATAAAAAAAGTCTGTTGTGCTTTCGCACGGCAGACTTTCAATTCTCTCTAGAGTTCGTACTGAATTATTCAGCCTTAGTAGAGTCACAGCAAGCAGCTGTAGAGTCACAAGCAGCTGAATCTGCTACAACTTCTTCTACAACAGCAGCTTCTTCTACTACTGCAACTGAATCAGTTGCTTCTGCGTTGTTGTTAGCAGCTTTGTTTCCGCAAGATGCGAAAGAAACAGCTGCGAAGGCTACGAACAAAAATACTAATTTTTTCATTTTCTTTGCTTTTTAAATCTGTAATACTAATGTTGCTTTCTTAAAACGATGCAAAGGTATACACTTTTTTAATACGTTGTACCAAAAAGAACAACTTTTTTTCTAATTTTTTATGTTATACAACCTATTTTGCTGATTAGTAGCATGTTTTACAACATATTTATTCTTCGGTAATACTGTTATATAAGAATCGCTTGATGCTTTTTTTGGGAGTTTTTTCGAACTCTGTGGGATAAAGTTGTATTTTACTCACTTGTTCATAGTTTCCTACCAGTTTATTCAGATTCTTCAAGTTTTCATCCATTACTGTTTTTAGGTTTTCGGGGGTATTGAGTCCCAGACTGTCCAGACTTTCATAATCAGGATATACTAAAGCTACCAGTTTCTTGTTGCGCTCTATGATTAAACTTTCTAGAACGAATGGCATATTATTTAGCTTGGATTCTATCTCTTCAGGAAAAATATTCTGTCCATTAGAACTCAAGATCATGGTTTTACTACGGCCTCTTATATAAATGAATCCGTTAGCATCTATTGTACCTAAATCGCCTGTTTTCAACCAACCATCTTCAGTAAATACCTCACGGGTAGCTTCTTCATTCTTATAATAACCTTTCATTACGTTTTCACCACATACCTGTATTTCTCCGGTTATGTTATAAGGATCATCCGAGTCGATACGGACTTTCATGATATCCAGTATCTTTCCGGCAGAACCAGGTATAAATTCATTCCATGGAGCATAACTGATCAGTGGGGCGCATTCGGTCATGCCGTAACCGATGGTGAACGGAAATTTTATTTTGTGGAAAAAATCGGTGACTTCCGGATTCATGGCAGCTCCACCGATAATGACTTCTTTAAAACGTCCGCCTAATGCGTCAATCAGTTTTTTGCGAATCTGTGCATAAATCTGGTTGTCTAGTAAAGGTATGTTAAGCGCCCATTTCATGCTGCGTTTGTTGATGAGCGGCTGAATTACATTCTTATAAATTTTTTCTATAACTAATGGTACTGTAATAATAAGGTTGGGTTTTACTTCCTCAAAAGCTTTCATCAATATTTTGGGAGAAGGTGTCTTGCCTAATAAGGTGACATGTGTGCCGACAGCAGTAGCGGTTAGAAAATCAAAAGCACATCCGTATGCATGGGCCAAGGGAAGGAAGGAAAGTACCTTTTCTCCTTTCTTTAAAAGTTCTGTACGGATACCGAAGGTAACGTTTCCTGCCAGATTATTGCCCGTAATCATTACTCCCTTACTGAATCCGGTAGTTCCTGAGGTATAATTCAGTAACATGACCTTTTCATTGGAGAGTTCTGTATAATTGATATTTTCCTTATAGAAGCCTTTGGGGAAATTCTTTTTCATTGCTGCATCCATATTTTTCATGAATTTTTGGACAGTTTCACCGTCACGTTGATGCAGGCATCTGAAATCTGTTAGAGAAAATACAGCGCGTAATCCACTTAATGCTTCTTCTTCCAAATTTTCCCAAATGTTATCGCTGGTAAACAGGAATGTGGATTCGGAATGATTTACAATATGATGGACATCATTCGGCTTGAAGTCTTGTAGAATAGGAACTACAATAGCTCCGTATGTAACAGTTGCCAAATAAGCGATACACCAACGGGAAGTATTCTTACCTATAATAGATATTTTATCACCACGGCGCAGGCTGCAATATTGGAATAACAAGTGTATCTTAGCTATTTCTTCCGCTACTTGTCCGTATGTAAACGTGGTATCTTCACCATAATCTGTGTAACAGGGAAGATCCCAGTTTTCTTTGAAGCTATTCTCATATAGCTTGATAAAGTTTTCTTTTATCATTGCACAATTTTTGATGTAATGTGCAAAAATAAGCATAATTATTGGTATTCTAAAGAATTTAAGCAGAATAATATGTACCTTTGCTCGCTAATTAGATAAAAAGGTATGATTGATACGACAATTTTCCAGGATAAAACGGCTGTTTATTATACATTAGGCTGCAAATTAAACTTTTCAGAAACTTCAACCATCGGTAAAACACTGAAAGAAGCAGGTATACGTACAGCACGTAAGGGTGAGAAAGCTGATATTTGTGTTATTAATACTTGCTCTGTAACCGAGGTTGCGGATAAGAAATGCCGTCAGGCCATCCATCGTTTGGTTAAACAGCATCCGGGTGCCTATGTAGTAGTGACGGGATGTTATGCCCAGTTAAAACCTGACCAGGTGGCTAATATAGAAGGGGTGGATGTTGTTTTAGGAGCTGAACAAAAGGGAGAGTTGATGAATTATCTCGGAAATTTGGAAAAGCATCCTCAAGGTGAGGCGATTACGACAGCTGCAAAAGACATACGTAGTTTTTCACCTTCGTGTTCTAGGGGTGACCGCACTCGTTATTTTCTGAAAGTGCAGGATGGTTGCGATTATTTCTGTTCTTATTGTACAATTCCGTTTGCTCGTGGGCGTAGCCGGAACGGACGTATTGAAGAGATTGTGGAACAGGCGCGGCAGGCTGCAGCTGAAGGAGGGAAGGAAATTGTAATTACCGGGGTGAATATTGGAGACTTCGGGAAGACAACCGGTGAAAGTTTCTTTGATCTGGTAAAGGCTTTAGATCAGGTGGCAGGGATTGAACGTTATCGTATCTCGTCTATTGAACCCAACTTGCTGACGGATGAAATAATAGAATATGTGTCACGTTCACGTGCATTCATGCCGCATTTTCATATTCCTTTGCAGTCGGGAAGCGATGATGTGTTGAAATTGATGAGACGTCGATATGATACTGCATTGTTTGCTTCCAAGATACGCAAAATTAAGGAAATCATGCCGGATGCGTTTATTGGCGTGGATGTAATTGTGGGAACACGTGGTGAAACAGAGGAATATTTTGAAGATGCTTATCGTTTTATTGAAGGGCTTGATGTGACGCAGTTACATGTTTTCAGTTATTCGGAACGTCCCGGTACGCAGGCCTTGAAAATAGAGTATGTGGTGAGTCCTGAGGAGAAGCATCGCCGTAGCCAGAGATTGTTGGCTTTATCTGATGCGAAGACAAAGGCGTTCTATACCTCTCATATAGGAAGGGAAGCTTGGGTATTAATGGAAAAATCTAAGGCTGGAACTCCTATGCATGGATTTACTGATAATTACATCCGGGTGGAGATGGATCACGATGATCAATTGGATAATCAGTTGATTCGTGTAAGAATGGGAGGCTTTAATGAAGAGGGTACAGCGTTGAAGGGTGTTTTAGTCTGAATTATTCCATACATTTGGTATTAGTCTGAAAAGAAATGAAAAGGGTGTCTGTTGTTATATTGAATTGGAATGGGGTGGATATGCTCCGTAAGTTTATACCTTCTGTTATGGATAATTCAGTAGGAGAGGGGATTGAAATATGTGTGGCTGATAATGCGTCCTCTGATGGGTCGCTTGAAATGCTTCGTTCTGAATTTCCTGTAGTCCGTTTGATTGAGCTGGATCAGAATTATGGTTTTGCCGAAGGATATAACCGGGCTTTGGAGCAAGTTGATGCAGAATATGTAGTTTTACTGAATAGTGATGTGGAGGTTACTCCGCATTGGTTGGAACCTTTGCTGGATTATATGGACACCCATTCCGGAACAGTTGCCTGCCAACCTAAATTATTAAGTTGGCATAATAAGGAATATTTTGAATATGCCGGAGCGTCGGGGGGATTTATCGACCGGTATGGATATCCTTTTTGCAGAGGACGTATTTTTGATGTTGTTGAGAAGGATTGCGGACAATATGATACGGTAACGGAGGTGATGTGGGTTACAGGAGCTGCTCTTTTTATCCGGTTGGCTGATTATCGTGAAGTTGGAGGTTTGGATGGTCATTTTTTTGCCCACATGGAAGAAATTGACCTGTGCTGGCGTTTGCGCAGTAGGGGAAAAAAGCTTGTCTGTATTCCGCAAAGTGTGGTATATCATGTAGGAGGGGCTACGTTGAAAAAAGAGAATCCGAGAAAGACTTTTTTGAATTTCAGAAATAATCTGTTGATGCTTTATAAGAATTTGCCGGATAAGGAATTGGAACATGTACTTTTTATACGTGGTATACTGGATAGAGTGGCTGCCCTTGTTTTTTATCTGAAAAAGGATAGAGCGAATGCGCGTGCTGTAATGCAGGCGCGGAGAGAATTTGAGGATATAAGATATTCTTTTGCCGCTTCTCGTATAGAAAATATGATGAAGTCTACAGATGAGATAATTCCGGAACGGACTCATTTTAGCATTGTTATGAAATATTATTTGTTGGGCAAAAAACATTTTTCCCAGTTGAAACTTTTTTAAATTGCTTCTCTTTATATTTCTTTTTATAGCATTATTCCTGTATCTTTGTTTGATGAAATTTGATCAAAAAAGAAAAGGAGCTGTAAAATGAATGTTCATGAGGTAAAATCTATTGAAACAAAGTCTATTCTGTCACGTTTGAAAAGTAAAGATAATTATTGGGGAATTGCTTATAACATGAACTTGTATAGAGGGTGCCAACATGGTTGCATTTATTGTGATACACGTAGTTCTTGCTATGGTGTTGGTGATATTTCTCATATCTCTGTAAAGAAGAATGCTTTGGAATTACTGGATCATGAACTGGGAACGAAACGTGGAAAAGCAACCATTGGCACAGGTTCAATGAATGATCCTTATATGCCGTTGGAAAAACAGATGAAGCTGACTGGAGGTGCGTTGGAAATTATTGCCAAACATCGTTTTCCTGTTCATGTGATAACAAAGAGTAGTCTTGTGACTCGTGATGCCGATGTATTGCAGGATATAGGGCGCACTTATGCTGCCGTTAGTTTTACTATCACTACAGCGGATGACGAGATGGCGCGCAAACTGGAGCCTAATGCACCGGCATCTTCCGAGCGTTTTAAGGCGATGAAGATATTGTCCGATCGGGGTATATATACAGGAGTGGCATTGATGCCTGTTTTGCCTTTTATAAACGATTCTATAGAAGATATTGAGGAAATAGTAGAGAAGGCTGCCGAAGCAGGAGCGTCCTATGTGCTTCCTTTGTTCGGGGTAACTTTAAGACGGGGCTCCCGTGATTATTTTTATGATAAGGTAGAGCGGATTTTTCCAAAGATGGCCAAGCGATATCAAACTTATTTTGAAGACCGTTCTGAATGCATTTCTCCTAATGCTCCCTATTTGAATGAGGTTTTTTATCGCAGAATAGAAACATTAGGAATCAGTGCTACCATGAAATTTTATCATTCTGAAGGAAGAAAACAACTTTCTTTATTTTAATAAGTAGGGTCATGAACATGGTCTGTATATTCATTATTATTGGTTTGTGTTGTTATTTGCACGATAGCATATTTACGTTTTTAAGAGGAGGGCATGTAATAGGGTGAACTTAATTAAATGACTGGATGTTTGTCAGATAATTTTTTTCATCGTGTATAATGTACTTCTACTCCAACATTTCTGCAATCACTGCCCATAGGCGGATTTTCTTTTGACAACCGGATGATTATTTCCTGAATAGTTGGAAAATCATTAAACAGTCTTTGCCCTATGCGTTCACAGACATGCTCTAACAGTTTGGATGGAGTTTTCATCTCTTTTTTGACGACTGCATATATATCAGCATAACTTACGGTGCCTTTCAGTTCGTCAGTTTGTGCTGCATGGGTGAAATCGGTTCTTAGTCTTAAATCAATTATAAAATTAGCTCCTACTATTGTTTCTTGTGGATCGACTCCGTGGTGAGCGAAAAACCTGGCACCTTCCAGATAAATATACATAGATGTTGCTTTCATATTTTTTCAGTTTGAGAAACAAAAGTAGAACTTTCGCTTCATATCTCAAAATTAAAAATCATTGTTCTTGTTTTCTTTTTTATCTGTTTTATTGGTCTATTTTATAGTATTAACACGAAATAAAGTTGATGGCATGGGTGTTTTCATTAATTTTGCATAATATGGAAAGAAGAATTCGTAAATTAATAAGGGTAAGTGCCATTACAGTGGGAGCCTTGCTGCTTACTGGGTTTGTGGTAGTGGCTTTTGTGATTAACTATGTATTTACACCAGATAAATTAACTCCGATAGTGTTGAATGTTGCTAATCGTTCATTGGATGCTGATTTGAAGGTAGAAAGTGTAGAATTGACTTTCTTTTCTACCTTTCCTCAATTTGGGTTAAAAGTTGACGAAGGTTTCTTGGTTTCTAAAGTATTGAATGATAGTCTTCCACAAAAGACCGATTCTTTATTGGCGTTTAAAGAATGTGTGTTGACAGTGAATCCTTTGGATTATTTTTTGAAAAATAAGATCAGTGTCTATAATTTGTCTTTGAAAAATGTTGCTGTTTATGCTTATCGAAATAAAGCAGGTAAGGCGAATTGGGAGATAGTGAAAACTTCCTCGGATACATTGGCTGTGGAAAAAGATACAATTTCACAAAATAAATTTGATAGCGAGGTAGATATCCGTCAGGTTGAGTTAGAACATGCCAATTTGATTTTTGATGATCGTAATACAGAGGTTTATTCACGTATAGATGATGTTGATTTGCGCCTAAAGCTGGCGTTGACAAAAAGAGTTTCTTCATTGGGAGTAGAATTTGAAAATAAAAATATTCTTTTTTGGCAGCAAGGTGAATTATTGATTAATAAAGTAGCGGCTTCCTTGCAGACTGATATTGAGATAGACAGGTCTACGGCATTGTGGACATTGAAAAATACAGGATTGACTATAAATGGTATCCGGCTGGATGTAAACGGTGAATTAAAACGTGATACAGTTACCAAGATGGTGGGTGTGAACTTGAAATATGGACTACATGCACCTTCCATGGAAACAGTCATGAATATGATTCCCGAGGCTTATGTGAAACGTGGACAGATTTCGGCAAAAGGTGAGGTTAAGGTTGATGGAACATTGGAAGGTAATTATGGAAACAAACAGCTTCCGGCGGTGTCATTGAATATAAAGATTAATGATGCATCCGCCCGATATGAAGGACTTCCTTATGGTATTGATAATTTTACGGCTGATTTTGAATCGTATATTGATTTGATGCGTCGCAATCCTTCATTTTTGAACTTGAAAATTCTTCATTTTGAGGGAGCACATACCAAGATTCTAGCAGATGCCAAAGTGGAGGATTTATTGATAGATCCACTTATAACACTTCATACTGAATCTACAGTTGACTTGGATGCTTTAGCTAAAACTTTCCCTTTGCAGGAAAATGTAACCATCCGTGGTAAATTAGATGCGGGTTTGAATTTAAAATGTCGTCTTTCTTCTTTGAAAAAGCAGGATATTGGACGTATCAGGTTAGGGGGAAGATTGGCTTTAAAGGATTTTGAGTTAAAAGACACTGCTAAAGATTTTAATTTTTTAGGTAATGCCGATTTAAAATTCAGTGATAGTGAAACTTTGCAGGCCGAATTGGATATCAGAGAAATAATATTGAATAGTAGGAAATTTGCTTCAGAGATAGATCGGATGAAAGCGAAGGTTGTTTCAACCAATCCTCAAGATACCACAAAGATTGTCACTTTGCAATGTGAATTGGAAATGAATAAATTGCGTGCGAATATAGGAGATTCGCTTAAAATATATAGTGGCAAGACTACTGGAACTGGCGAACTTGCTCCGAAGGAACAAAATTCGGCGATGCCGATGATTAGCTTTTCCATGCGTACGGATTCTCTTTTCTTTAATGCCAATGAAACGAAGTTGGCGTTAGGCGTGGCAGGTATTAAGGCGAAATTGGAAAAGAAAAATGATTCGTTATGGATACCTCGGGGAATTGTTGGTTTTGATAGGTTGTTGGTACATACTCCTGAATTTGGTTTACCTTTACGAGTACGTAAGACAGCTGTAACAGTAGATGGTCCGAAAATAACATTAAGAAATGCCTCTTTGAAAATAGGGCATTCAGATATGGTTGCTACCGGTGAGGTAATGGGATTATATCGTGCGATGACTAAAAATGAAACTTTAAAAGCGCGTTTAGCAATCTCTTCTGAGATGATTGATTGTAATCAATTGATAAATTCATTCTCTTTATCTGAAGATTCAGTATCTGTGGCGGTGACAGACACAGTGTCTCCAACAGAAATGAAGCTGTTTGTGTTACCGGGTAATTTGGATTTTGAATTACAGACAGATTTGAAAAAAGTAGTGTTTGGAAAGGTGGAATTTGAAGATGTGTGTGGAAAGGTAGATTTGAAAAATCGTACATTATATTTAAGAAATTTGGAAATGCGTGCATTGGATGCTGATATGAAGGCGGTTATGGTATATCGTGCGGATTCAGTCAGAGGAGGATATACAGGCTTTGACTTTAAAATTAGGGATATAAATATAGCTAAGCTGGTAGATTTTATACCTTCAATGGATACCATTGTACCTATGTTGAGATCTTTTGAAGGAAGGGTTCAGTTTGATGTGGCTGCAGAGGCACGTCTAGATTCAAATATGAATATTCGTATACCTACTTTGCGTTCGGCCATGTATATAAAAGGGGACAGTTTGGTGTTGATGGATGGTGAGACCTTTGCCGAAATTTCAAAGATGTTGATGTTTAAAAATAAAAAGAAGAATGTATTTGATAGTATTTCGGTTAATGTAGTTGTTAATGACGGTAGTGTTCTTGTTTATCCATTTCAAGTGTCTATAGATCGTTATAAAGCTGCTATAGGGGGAGAGCAAGGACTGGATATGAATTTTAAATATCATATATCCATTTTGAAATCGCCTTTGCCTTTTAAGGCTGGAGTGAATATTTCCGGTAATCTGGATAAGATGAAAATACGTGTAGGTAAAGCCAAATATAAAGATGATGTGACTCCTGCTGCCATTCATAAAGTAGATAGTACGCGTATGGATTTAGGAAGGCGTATTGTGGAACGGTTTCATCGTATTGTAGGGGTAAGATAGAAAAGGGATTTATTTTGTTTATATAAAAAAGCTCCTTCACGAAAGTCATGAAGGAGCTTTTCCTTTGTGTTGTTACATTATATAATAAACCATTATCCACATCTCGATGTGCCACAAGTCTTGCAGATCAAGCATCCTTCTTGATATACGAGAGTTTCATTTCCGCAATTGGGACATTTTTGTCCTTCGGCACTAGTACCATCTGTTACATATTTTTTCAGTGCTCGTTCTACACCATTTTTCCATGTGTTAATGTTTTCACTGTCAAGTTGCAGAGAATCTACCAGTTTGATAACACGATCAATAGGCATTCTCCAACGAAGTACACCCGAAATCAATTTAGCATAGTTCCAATATTCTTTGTTGAACTTTTCAGACAAACCTTCAATGGTTGTTTTGTATCCACGTTTGTTTTCAAACTGGAAATCATATCGTTTGTTGCCTTCTTCATCAATGTTTTTGATGATGCGTCCGGTAGTGACCGATTTGGGCAATGAAATACCTTCTTCATCATCTTGCAGACCGGTAAAGATTTCGTATGGATGTCCATCCAACAAGCCTACAAATGCAACCCATTTTTCTTTGTTGTTTTGGAAACGTACTACTTCCGCTTCCAGTACTTTGGGGCGCACTTCTACTACCGTAGGTGGTTTGCAAGGGGGAAGTTCTTCTTTTTTGTCTTTCTTGTCCTTTTTGGTAGAAAGTAAAACTCCGGAGCGGGAGCCATCACGATAAACGGTACATCCTTTGCATCCTGAACGCCATGCCTCTACATACAAGCGGTTTACCAATGCTTCATCTACGTCATTGGGCAAATTGATAGTTACGCTGATTGAATGGTCAACCCATTTTTGGATGCGTCCTTGCATTTTTACTTTCATCAGCCAGTCTACATCATTTGATGTGGCTTTATAATAAGGTGACTTTTCTACCAATTTGTCAATTTCTTCTTGTGTATAACGCTTGGTGGGATCGTAACCGTTTACTGTCATCCATTCCACAAATTTATGGTGGAATACAATATATTCCTCAAATGCATCTCCTGTTTCATCTACAAAATCTACGTGTGTCTGAGGATCATTCGGATTGACTTTTCTTCTACGTTTATACACCGGCATAAACACCGGCTCTATGCCGGAAGTAGTTTGGGTCATTAGGCTGGTAGTTCCGGTGGGAGCTATGGTCAGGCAGGCGATATTACGTCGTCCGTATTTTTTCATCTCCTCATATAATTCTGGATCAGCTTCTTTTAAGCGGTTGATGAACGGATTGTTTTTTTCTCGTTCACTGTCATAGATAGCGAATGCTCCACGTTCTTTTGCCATGTTAACAGATGAACGATAGGCTTCCAGAGCGATTGTTTTATGTACTTGTTCAGAAAACTCTGTTGCTTCTTCTGTTCCGTAGCGTAACCCCATAGCGGCAAGCATATCCCCTTCAGCTGTGATACCTACGCCTGTACGTCTTCCCTGTCCGCTCTTTTTATAAATTTTTTCCCATAAATGTTTCTCAGCTTCTTTTACTTCCTCACTTTCAGGATCGGAATCGATTTTAGCTATGATTTTCTCGATTTTTTCCAATTCCAAGTCAATGATGTCATCCATAATGCGCTGGGCCAATGCCACATGCTTTTTGAATAAGTCGAAATCAAAGTAAGCCTCCTTTGTATAAGGGTTTACTACGTATGAGTATAAGTTGATAGCTAATAAGCGACAAGAATCGTAGGGACACAGGGGTATTTCACCACAAGGATTGGTAGAAACAGTACGATATCCTAAATCGGCATAACAGTCTGGTACGGATTCACGGATGATGGTGTCCCAAAATAATACACCGGGTTCAGCAGACTTCCATGCGTTATGGACAATCTTTTTCCATAACGCAGATGCATCAATGTCTTTCGTGAAAACAGGTTGATCGGAATCTACCGGGTATTGTTGTTTGTAAGGAGTGCCATTTACAGCTGCCTGCATAAATGCATCATCTAGTTTCACGGATACATTAGCACCGGTTACTTTGCCTTCGGTCATTTTGGCATCAATAAATGCTTCTGAATCTGGATGCTTGATGGATACGCTTAACATTAAAGCACCACGACGTCCGTCTTGCGCTACTTCACGTGTTGAATTGGAATAACGTTCCATGAAGGGCACCAGTCCGGTGGAAGTCAGTGCTGAATTTTTAACCGGAGAACCTTTAGGTCGTATATGAGATAAATCATGTCCTACGCCACCACGACGTTTCATTAATTGTACTTGTTCCTCATCAATGCGGATTATACCTCCGTATGAGTCGGCTGCTCCATCAATTCCAATGACAAAGCAGTTTGATAAGGAAGCCACTTGAAAGTCGTTCCCGATACCTGTCATAGGGCTACCTTGCGGAACAATGTATTTAAAGTGATCCAATAATTCGTAAAGCTGCTGTGCGTTTAACCCGTTCTTATATTTAGCTTCAATGCGGGCTACTTCATTTGCAATGCGCCAATGCATATCTTCGGGAGACTTTTCGAAAATGTTCCCGAAAGAATCTTTTACTGCATATTTGTTTACCCAAACCCTTGCAGCAAGTTCATCACCTTTGAAGTATTGTAAAGATGCTTCAAAAGCTTCGTCATAGGTGTACGTTTGTCTTTCCACTTTTATTTTTAGATTTACTGTAATATCAATAAGTTGTTTTAGTGTAGAAGTTACAACTCATTATAATAAAAGTTTCGGCAAAGCTATATATGTTTTTTCAATTAACAAAATAAAAAGCAGATAAGTTTTCAACAAATTGAAAGTTATCCAAGAATATTTGTTAATTTGTTGATTATCAAAAGGTATATATGCTTGCTTGTTTGTGGAAGTTTTCTGTTTTGAAAATTTTGATGGAGGGGATGAGTGATTGACTAGTTGAAAAGGCCAGATTCTTAGCATATAATATTTTGCAAAAAATGCATTATTACTCTTTTCTTTTTTTATCTTTGCAAGAAAAATATATATGGAATCGATAAATAATAGACGGACGATCCGTAAATATAAGCAGGAAGATATTTCTGCTTCTTTGTTAAATGATTTGCTTGAAAAGGCGTTCCGTGCTTCTACAATGGGTAATATGCAATTATATAGTGTGATTGTGACTCGTGACAAGCAGATGAAAGAGAGATTGGCACCTGCCCATTTTAATCAACCGATGGTAACAGGTGCTCCGGTTGTACTGACTTTTTGTGCGGATTTTAACCGTTTTAGTAAATGGTGCAGAGAGCGTAAGGCGGTACCGGGTTATGACAATCCCATTTCTTTTTTGAATGCTGCTACGGATGCATTGCTTGTGACTCAGAACTTTTGTACATTGGCTGAGGAAAATGGATTAGGTATTTGTTTTTTGGGAACAACGATTTATAATCCTGATCAAATTATTGATATCCTTCAGTTGCCGGAATTGGTTATGCCGGTGGCTACTATTACAGTAGGATATCCGGATGAATACCCTCCACAAGTCGATCGTCTTCCTATAGAGGGTATTTTGCATGAAGAATTGTATCATGATTATACCAAAGAGGATATTGATCGTATTTATAGATATAAAGAGTCACTTCCGGAAAATCATCAGTTTATTAAAGAAAATCATAAGGAAACACTGGCTCAGGTATTTACTGAGGTCAGATACAAGAAGTCGGATAATGAATGTATGTCTGTAACTTTGAAAGAAACCTTGAAGAAACAGGGTTTTGAGAAGTGAATTGCCGGAAACTATCAATCTTAAAACAGAGGTGCGCAGAGGGAAATAAAGAAAATGCCCTTTGCGCACCTCTGTGGTTTTATTCTATTTCCTTTTGAGAGAAGCTTCAATTTCCTCAATATCCGCTTTAAATGCTTTGTCAACCTCTACTTGGTCTTTTACTATTTTGCAAGCGTGCAATACGGTTGCATGATCTTTATTACCTATTAATTTACCAATTTTGGAAGAAGAGGAGTCTGTATGTTTTTTGGCCAGATACATAGCTACCTGACGTACTTGTACCACTTCTCTTTTTCTTGTTTTAGTATGGATGGCAGATTCTTCTATCTCGTAATGGCTGCATACTTTCTGTATGATATCTTCTACTGTGACAGGCTTGCTCTCACAACAGCGTACAGCTTTTCGTACAATTCTTTCAGCCAAATCCAAATCAACATCACGCTTGAAAATAATGGATTGTGCCAAAAGTGAATTAATGATGCCCTCTAATTCACGTACACTTTCATTTACGTTTTCAGCAATATAATTAATTACTGTTTCCGGTATATTCAAACCGTCACGACGTATTTTATTACGTAAGATATTCTTTCTCAATTCTACGTCCGGCTTTTCCAATTCGGCCACTAAGCCCCATTTAAAGCGGGTCAGAAGGCGTTCTTCCATACCTTGTAGCATTACCGGCGCACGGTCAGAAGTCAGAATAAGTTGCTTACCGTTCTGGTGCAGATGGTTAAAGATGTGGAAGAATGTGTTCTGGGTTTTGGTTACTCCGGCGAATTCTTGAATATCATCAATAATCAAAACGTCTATGGTTTGATAAAAACTAATGAAATCATTGAAATGATTGGTACGAACAGAGTCAGTGTATTGCACCTGAAACAGATGTGCTGATACGTACAATACTCTTTTTTCAGGATATAATTCCTTGATGCGGGTACCAATAGCATTAGTCAAGTGAGTTTTGCCCACACCGGATGGTCCATACAAAAACAAAGGGTTGAATGTTTTTGCCGGATTTTTAGCTACAGTTTCTCCTACTGTACGTGAGAACTCATTACTATTTCCTTTTATGAAATTCTCAAAATTGTAATTTGGATTCAAATGTGGGTCTAAATCCTGCGGAGCCGGTGCCTGCATTGGATTAGGTGCCTTGTTACCATCTCGTATAACTGTTTGTGTGGGTAGTGCTGAAGAGCGTTTGCTTCCCTCCATGTTAACAGTTATATGGTTGGTCTTATCGGTCAAGATACAATACATAAGCTGCGTTCCCTCCCCAATTTCTTTATATAGGGCAGCGCGCAGCAAGTCCACAAACTTTTCTTCTAGAAATTCATAGAAGAATGGGCTGGGGACGCCAATTGTCAGTGCCTTGTCCTCATATTTAAGCGGTACGATAGGCTCAAACCACGTTTTAAAGGTCGTTTCTGGTACGTTGTCTCTGATAAGGTTCAGGCAACGACCCCATAAAACGACGTGATCGTTTTCAATCATATGAAACATTTATTATAAAAAGCGAAACTTCTACAATGCAAATTTCAAAATGAATTTCTGAAAAAACAAATCGCTTTTTTCTTGCTTTTTATTTTTAAAGAGTAATATCTTTAGTTTCAGTTACTTATAAAAACCTCTATCTAAAGGCTTTTGAAATATTCTTGTTGTTTGATAATTGACTGATTCTTAGATGACTATCAGTCAAAATAGGCTTTTATTTATTTTAAATGAAATAAGTCTACATGGTATTTCTTCCCTATTTGCAGTCATTTACTGAAAATAAGTGGAAAAATGGTTGAGTAGACTTATTTAGAATATTTTTAAATTAGCAAATCTGTTACTTATCTTTCTTGCCAAACAAAGAGAAATGTACATAACGTTTAGGATGCGCTTTCAAATCCTCCAATAAGGTTGCAGCGTTTGCTGTCGTCGCACTCAAATTTTGGTAGAAAGTAGGATCATTGAATAGCAATCCGATACTGTTGTCCTTGCGATTGAGTTTTTCTGTCAGCATTTGTACATTATATAAAGTGGAGTCTATTTTATTGAACGTTGAAGCATAATCAATACCTTTCAAATTGTCGCTGATAGCAATGAAGTTATCAGCAATTGTGTTTAATTTTCCAGTAAGTTGCGGAAGATCCTTTTGCATTAACATGTTTAATTGACGTGTTGTCACATCCAGATTGGCTGTCAGTTTTTCTGCGTTGTGCAAGGTTGCACTCAATGCAGGATCAGCTAATATTTTATTTAATGAATATAGGATAGAATCCATTTTGGGTAACATCTGCTCTATTTGAGGAACTAGCTTTTCTTCAGCGGCTCCCATGAGCCCCGCATTCGTTTTGCCGGGCAGGGTATCTCCCGGTTGATAGTATTCTGTAGAATTAAAGTTAAGGAGTAAGTTCATCTTTACCGTTCCCAGCATTTCTGTAACCAGTTCTCCTGTACTTCCTTTGGGGATACGCATTTCCTTGTCCACTTCCACTTCTACTGTGACATGTCCCGGTTTTGCATAGTTGTAATTGATATTTCTTACTGTACCTACTTTATAACCATTGGCAAAGACGGGGCTTGATCCGGCTAATCCGTTTATATTTGTATATTCTACATAATAGTAATTGGCAGATTGGAACATATTTATTCCTTTCAGGTAGTTGATACCAAAGATCAGCATAGCCAATGCAGCGATGCCTATTAATCCTATTTTTACCTCTTTCGTCATTTCAATTATACCTTTTATATTATCTATTCTTTTTAAATTCTTTGATGGCTTCGTTCACATTCATTTTCTCTCCGTTTTTGAAAGCGATAATGAAAGCGTCCTTAAATTTAGGAGTAATATTACGTTTCATGCGTAGTATTTTATTATAATCCGTATTTTCTCCGTAAGTATATTTATAAAGTCCTTTTTCGCGGTAATAGCTAACAGGTGATACACCTTTCAGTTGTTTACTTCCTTTGGGCAATATTTTGTTTGATACCAATATTTGTATTTTAAATACAGGCTTGGCAGATGTTCGGGCTTGGTCGCCTGTGATCTTTTTTTGTGTGGCAGGTACAGGCTTTTTGGTAACCTTGTCCGGTTCCGTTGCAGTGTCCGGTTCCGCAGTTTGTATTTCTATTCTTGATTCTTTCGGTTTGTTTTCTGGTTCCGGTAATTCTTGTTCTTGTACTCTGCTGCGGCCGATGGGGGCGTCATGTTCGCGCTTGTAATTGAGGAATGCTTTATAAATGCTGTTAGATAACGCCGTAGTGCCTGCATCGGATAAAAGATATTGTTCTTCATCCGGTGTTGAGATATAGCCTAATTCAACCAAAACACTAGGCATGGAAGTGGCACGTAGAACTAGGAATCCGGCTTGATGTACTCCTTTGTCTATTCGTTTGGCTGTATTCTTGAATTGTTTTTGGATAAGAGTGGCTAATTTTACACTCTTCTCCATATTTTTGTCTTGTACAAATTCAAAAATAATATAGCTTTCAGAAGAATTTGGATTGAATCCGGCATAACGTTGTTCATAATTATCCTCTATCAAAATAACCGAGTTCTCTTTTTTAGCAACTTCTAAATTTTCTTCAGTACGGTGGAGTCCTAACGTATAAGTCTCTGCTCCCCGTACAGTTCTGCCACGGGCTATGGAATTAGTATGTATAGAGATGAATAAATCGGCCTTGGCATTATTGGCTATTTGTGCACGACGATCCAAAGGGATAAAGACATCTGTTTTCCGGGTATATATTACCTTTACGTCATTACAGTTATTTTGGATCAGTTGTCCTACTTTTAAAGCTACGTTCAGATTGATGTTTTTTTCTTTTCCACGTCTGCCGATAGCACCGGGATCATGTCCGCCATGACCGGGATCAATGACGACTACAAAGTCCTTTCCCTTTGCCGCCAGGCAGAAACAGGGAAAGACCAGCCACAGGCTACACAACAGGAATATTATTTTAAGTCTATCGGTTTTCATATCAATTAAGTTGCAAATGTAGCGATTTTTAGTGAAAACTCGGCTTTTGTCTTTAAGTTTTGCGTTTTTTATTCGAAACTTGCCACAAAACCCGAAAAATAGACGAGTGTTTGGACTAAATTCTTTTATTTTGTATTCTGAAATAAATATTGAAAGATGGATTTGTTTAAGTTTATGAAGAATTGGACGTTACCTCTAGCGATGCTTGCAGGAGTTATCGGTTATTTTGTTTTTGCCAACTTCACTTTTCTGGAGCCGACAAAGCCATTTATGAATGGGTTGATTTCTTTTTTAACTCCTTCCTTGATTTTTGCCCAATTGTTGCTTACATTCTGTAAAATTGAACCAAAAGAGTTGGTTCCTAGAGTATGGCATGGCTGGTTGTTGGCTATTCAAGCCATTTCTTGTGGTATTATTGCGTTGTTGTTAATATTTTGTCCGATGGATGAATCTTATAAGGAGATATTCGAGGCGGCTATGGTTTGTCTTATTTGTCCTACTGCTACGGCAGCGGCAGTAATTACGGGAAAACTAGGTGGAAGTGCTTCCAGTTTGACTACTTATACATTGCTTTCAAATATTTTGGCTGCAATAGCAGTTCCTTTGATATTTCCATTGGTTGAACCACATACAGATGTTACTTTTGGTATTGCTTTTCTTAAGATTTTAAGTAAGGTTTTTCCATTGTTGCTTGCACCGTTTTTTATCGCTTTATTATTCCGTTATTATATTCCCCGGCTCCACAAGTTTTTACTGAAATATCATACTTCGGCTTTTTATTTATGGGCGGTAGCATTGACCATTGTAATGGGGCAGACTACTCGCTCTTTGGTTAACAGTACTGCTGATGTAACGGTAGAGATGTTGATTGCTTTTGCCGGTTTAGTAACTTGTTGTTTACAATTTTATTTTGGTAAAAGAATTGGTAGTGCATATAATGACCGTATAAGTGCAGGACAGGCATTGGGGCAAAAAAATACAGTACTAGCTATTTGGATGGCGGTTACGTATCTTAATCCTTTATCGTCTGTCGGTCCGGGTAGTTATGTGGTGTGGCAAAACATTATCAACTCATGGCAGCTATGGAAAAAGAGAAAGAATGAGATAAAATAATGAATATAAGATATTGATATTTAGTTATTTGCTGTTTATATTCATCTTTTCCTTTGTTTTTCCGATTTTCCTATTAATTCCAATAAATGCGTTTATTTTGTTACCAGTTTGTTACTCGAATAGCGTTGAGTAACAAAAAAAATATCTATATTTGCCATCGGTAACAAAATAAAAACATAAGTATGGCGAAGAAGAAACAAGAGGCAAAATTGAAGGAGCCTGTAAGAATCCGGTTTAAGCAACTTGCCAATGGTAATCAGTCTATCTATTTGGACTATTACACTGGTGATGTTATTCTTTGGAATGAAAACAAGATAATGAGTGTCAGTAGCGGTCACCTCACCATAAAATTGTCAAACTTCTTAATAGATATAATAAAAATTGCAGAATGTTTTGTTTATAAAATATAAATAACTAATTTTGCAGCTCAAAATCAGAACAAAGCATAGATATTAATGAAACATTTGTCCTACATATTAGCTTTATGGGTGCTGTTATTATCAACAGTTCCACTCTTGAACCTAAATTTTGATGCCAATATGCTGATTTATAGTAAGAACTACACGGAATCGTAATAAGATGATACCATGTAGGTCCCAGTTATAATTAGAAAGACCTACTTCCTTTTGAGAATTGCAACAGATTACAATATTTATCTTTCTTGTGGAAAATCGCGATTTACACTTGTTAACGATAATTTTGCGATATCTATTGCCTTTTCGCAGAGTTTGTTTTCACCCTCCACAGCATTAAGAACTTTATCAGCAATCCATAAAATGAGAAGTTCATCCTCATCTACATGAAAATAACTTGCAAGTTGAATTACCTGATCACGTTTAGCACGTCTATCACCACGCTCTATTTTACTAAACATTGGAGTATCAATTTCTAGAAATGAAGCTAACTGACGTTGTAACACCCCATGTTTATCTCTCAATTCTTTAATTCTATTTCCAAATAACATGTTATTTACTTTTAGTATTATCAAGTAATATGTTTAATTGTGCTTGAAGCTCTTCGCGATTAGGCAGGTAAAGCTGATAACGTGCAGCAAATAACTGGTTATCTATGCCCTGGAGAGCATATTCCATCAACAGTTCATCTTTCTTTGCACCTAAAACAATACCAATAGGAGGGTTATCGTCAGGTTGACAAATTTCATTCTTGAAGTAATTCAGATAAAGATTCATTTGACCTATATCACCATGCTTTATTTCTGCACGCTTTAGGTCAATAAGGACATAACACTTTAGGATTGCATGGTAGAAGACCAAATCCACCTTGAAACGTCTAGAGCCAACAGGTATGATATATTGGCGACCAATAAAGGCAAAACCTCGGCCTAACTCCAATAAAAATTGCTCCATATTTGCTTTCAAAGCCTTTTCAAGTTCTGACTCTTTATAACGTTTATGCTGAGGCATACCTGTAAACTCAAGTACATAAGGATCATGAATTATATCCTCTGGTGTTAATACTTGATGCCCCTGATTGGCAAGTTCAAGAATCCCCTGTTTATCCGTGCTAAGAGCCAGTCTTTGGAATAATGAAGAGTTGATCTGGCGTTTCAGCTCTCTGACTTTCCAACCTTCTTTGATACATTCCTTCATGTAGAACTGTATTTCCAAAGGGTCATCACATTTGAGCAATTCAAAGTAATGGCTCCATGTCAATTGGTGAGACAGTGTCTCACTTTTTGGGAAAGTCAAATACAGTTTACGCATATATATAAGGTTAGAACGACTAAACCCCTTCCCTCTAAGACGTGTAAGGTCTTTTGCAAGATTTGTTATAAGTTTTTCACCATACTTAGCTTTAGGGTTACCTCCTTGCTCAAATTCTACAATATACTGACCAGTCTTCCAATTCGCATCAAGCAGTTCCGTGTTGACAGCAACCGCAGCCTTTGCTTTTGCTTCCTCCCAAAGATCTGAGATAAGTGAGACAAGTCTCACATATTCTAGGTCGGTTGCATGCAGTTGACCATGTCCTTGCTTTGTTATGTCCGTTCTCTTCATTTGATATTCCTCTTAAACAATATTCAAATTACATAAATTAATAATGCCCAAATCGTATATTCATAGTCTCTCTCATGTAGAGTAGCGCTATTTGCAAGGGCGTTAATATCAGACCCACCATCGTTGGCTCCTTAAACTCAACCCATCCCATTTCATTTGGAAGTTTGCAGAGTTCCTTTGCGAATATGTCAATATTTCCAATCATTATGTTTATAGATATTTGCTTGTCTATTATTATATTTTTTCTGCTTTATGTCTCTATTGATTGTTAGATAGCGATACCTAAGATAGGAGCGAAAGTAAACCTCTGTACATTTCTGCACACTTGACCCTTTGATGTTTTTTTAGGTACAAGTCGTACAGATAATGCCGTTTCATGTTGAGTGCATTACCACACAAGTAATCGGATAGTTTTATCATTGTATAATAATTGTCGCTCTAAACGCATATTAGCTTATGGTATCTACGAAAATGCCAATTGTTTTCATCTCGCTGGCATCTTCTTCTGTGATATCAATATTGTCGTAATCATGATTTAGAGAACGCAACACAACCTTTGAGTGCTGATTTATTCCATCTTCATCATAAACCTTCTCGCTGTAGTATTTCTTGATGGTGTACATTCCTCCGTAATCCATGTCACGAGAGGTCAGCTCTGTCAGCACTATGCTATCCTGACGAGTTCCACCTTGATAGAAGCGGAAAACACAAAGGTCACCATCGTGTATGCGTGGCTCCATAGAATGACCTTTTGCGTGTACAACAAACATGTCTTCGCTTGCCTTGATGCCCATATTTTCTACATTTACCCATCCCTCAATCTCTGCTTCTTCGTCATCTGTAAACTTTCCACATGCAGCACGAATTGAGTATAATGGTAGGTGTGTAGTGAATTGTTGCATCTTGCCAATCTGAGCCACAACAAGCGTTTCATCCTCTTCTTCATCAGAGTTCTCGCCAAATATCATTTCGGCAAGTTCATCGTCAGAAAGCGTACTTTCAACAAACTCGGTATAAGCGCGGAAAGATGCCGTCAGCTTTCCCTTTGACTTCTCGTTAGCTTCTACGATTTTAGGAATCTCCCAGATTTCCTCTTCCATCTTCGACAGTTCCTTGTAATTGGTAACTGAGAATACATTGCGGAAATCAGACCTATAGTAGTCTCGCAATAAATTGGAGAGTCGTTTTAGCAGGGTGTTTGTATAACTTGTCAAAGTTACGTCTGCCATTCCTTTCTCCTTGCGCAGAAAATCAATGTAGGCGTCTTTTTGAACTTCCTCTTCTCCAGTAAGAGTAAAATCCATACGTGACTCTTCTTGCTTTGGTTTTTTCACGGTTTCTTTCTTTGCTATAATTTCCACCTGCTCGTTGAAGCCGTCTTCAAACATCTGCATGTACATGTGAAGTGCTGCACTACAACGATTATGGTCATTCTTGTTCCATTCGACGACTTCAGGGTGACTCCATAACTCTGTATCCAAAGCTTTCAGTTGCGCGTAATCGGTTATTGTGTAAGGAGAAGGATGATCCATTCCGTCAATCATCTTCTGAGCTCGTGGTACTAAATTGCGTAGGCAGCCCGCATAGGCAGAAACCGTGCGCTCTGACTTGCCAAGGCTCTCCATGTACTTCTTAAAACGCATTTCCACTTCTTCCGGAGTAAGGATAATCTCTACAACAGGAGTTTTGATTATTGGTTCCTCTTCTCTTACAAGGGATGCTTCATGTTCTTTCTTCTCCGAAATGCGTTGTACAGATCGGTTTTCCTCCTGAACTATGAATGACCAATCAGGGATCTCTCCAATAATCCAAAATGCAGCAAAATTCTGATAATCCTCATCCCCATACAGATACAATTTGTAAGCTGTCTTGCGAGGAACAAAGATGTAACGGATAATCTTGCCAAACACCTGCTTGTCAAACTGCTTAAAATATGGACGATTCTCTGTAGAGAGTTTGAATAACGAATCAAATGTCATTGTGCCGTTGTCATCATGGCGCATGACTTTACCCACATAATCAGAGTAATTGAAGACGTTAGCATCACAATTGTAGTGATGGTATGCAAAACCTGCAACCGTTAGCACGTTCGAAGTCATAACAAAGTGCTTGATGCGAGGGCACAATTCTTCAGCTTCAGGAAGATTCTTATTGAATGCGTCAATGTATTCTGGGAAGCACTCTTTGAAAAGGTGCATGTTATCCTCAAGCAAATAAACATGAACAGTACCATTGCCAGAACCTGCTTTGCGGTTTGGCAATAGTATCTCGTCTTTCACAAATTCCCATTCAGAGAAGATTGCACCTATCGGCTTCATGTAGCCACGATTAGCCATCAGTTCATTTATCTTGTTCAATTCCATACTGAGTAATGTCCATTTGTTTGAGTAAGGCAATTAGTACATCAACAACGATGCTGTTTCCGGCTTCTTGGTACATAGCCGTATCTGGTACTACAATCTTAAACCAATCTTTGAATCCCATCAGACGTAAGCATTCACGTGGAGTTAACTTTCTTATTCTTCCTTTATGGGTAACATAGTTGTCAATGCCAGCTCTGTGCATCTTGTGCATTGACTGCAAAAGAGGACGCGCTACATCAAGGTCGGTTTCTATTCTCGTCTTGAAATTCTTAGTACCAGGACAAAGCACATACTTCTTAACCTTTTCTGATAAATAATATTTCTCCTCAACGTCATTCACATCGAAGATAAACTCATCGTACTCTTCTTCGCCCTGAGCTAAAGGATGATAAACAAAGTCACCATGCCAGTTGTACTCTTGATTGCGCTTCTGACAGAGTGCAATCTCACCATTGATTTGAGTATAACGCTTCTCTCTGTTCTTATGTGAAGTTACGAATTTTATGCCCTTGTCATTGAGAAAGTATTTAGAGTCGATTGTATCTTCAAGGAAGTCATACATCCTGTATTCAAGATTAATAACATCAGGGAAGAAGAACTCTGTGCGCTTTCTGAAACCAATACAAAACAGACGTTCACGATTCTGAGGAATACCATAGTTGCGGCTATTCAGAATCTGAAAGTGAATATCGTAGTGCAAATCATCTTCAAAGGTCTTTTTGATCACATCCCATGTCACCCCCTTGTTGTGATTGAGCATACCACGAACATTCTCAAAGATAAATACCTTGGGTTGGCATTCCTTAACAACACGGGCGAACTCACGGAACAATGTGCCACGTGTGTCATCAAAACCACGCCTCTTACCGACAAGAGAGAATGCCTGACATGGTGCGCCTCCAACTAGCAAATCCACTTTATAACGGTAAGGTTTTGCATCCAGTTCATGCACATCGCTACACCATCTATCTTCTGTGATTTCGTAATTGGCGAAATAACTCTTCTTGCAATTTGGCTCTATGTCGCTTGCAAATTGGATTTCTGTCCTGATATTAAGACGTTTCAAAGCATGTTCAATGGCACCAATACCACTAAACAAACTGCCCAAACGAATCATGCGATTAGGATAAGCCAACTCACGTTCTGTCCAATTTGGATTGTCATCAAACAAGCCTCTCATCTTTAATACGTTTTTTTCATTTGGTCTTTGAATTTCTCATTTATCTGATCAAGAGCACGACAAACAACGGTGAGTTGCTTGAATGTAAGTTTGCTACGATCCTTTTGTGTCGCAATCTTCTTTACTATCTTTGAATCACTTTCGTCACATGCACGTCCAGCAGCCAATTTAATTTTACCCCAATCTTCATCGGTAAGCTTCTGAATACGCTTGAAAAGAGTAGCAGAGTCCTTCTCTTTACGGTTTACTCGGATGTTGCTCTTTGCAATAACGTCTTCTTTCACAAGCTCTGATTCATCGAACTTCTTCAGAATCTGCAAACCTTCAAATACTTGTACCAATGTAAGCTGTTTGCTGGCAACAAGCATTTGGGTAATCTCGGACATTGTCTTGCATTCGGGTTCGTTGAAAAGTTCTGTATTGTTAATCTTTGACAACCCATCCCAAAAAGCTGCCGACATTTTTTCAACTGTCTTACGCTCTTTATCCGTGATGGCTTTCTCTGCCTTTTTGCGAGCCGTATCTTCGCCAACAGACTTCATGTCATCAGCAATGGAAGCCAAGTCGAGGTTGAAGGTGTATTTCTTCGTTGCTTCCCAAGTCTTTGGCGATTTGCAATAGTCACGGAAAGTCGTAGTGTCAGGTTGGTCAGCCTTCAACTTCTCATAGAGTTGTTTGCTCAATTCATTGATGAATGCTTTGAGTTTTTCGGAAAGACCTTGATTCTGCCAAATTTTGTATAATGAAAGATTACCGTTTGTTACATGATAAAGCATGGCAAGGGTATAAAGACACATCTGTGCCTTTATCTGATGATACTCTGTAAATACAGGATTCTTCTTATCCATGAATCTGTAAACCATCAGCATCGCAACAAAGTTCTCGAAAAAAATGTTATCTGGAATCTCATCTTTCTTCTTTTCGATAAACTCTTTGTAACACTTCTGAGGACCATTGATTGCAACTTCAGGGTGTTGTGTCCATGTGGTGTAAACCTTACCAAGTTCGCACTTGTCGAATTTCTGTGTAGATGGATTCTCTGACTTGAACTTTTCCTTTTCTAGTTTTGACTTAAAGCGGTTTGCATCCTGGTCATACTGTCCACTCACACGCTCATAGTACCAGTGGGTCACATTACCACTATGTGACAAATCAGGAACAACAATGGTGCGTGAAAGCTCTTGTAACTTCTGGTTGAATGGATTATTGGTACTGTAATCCGATTGCAAAACGCTTGTTTGAGTATTTGAGTAGCGTGTAATCAGAGGATGAATCTCTTCTGTATTCTCTTGAAGAACGATAAGCTTCATCTGAACATAAACGGTGCTCAAGTCAATATCAGGGTTCTCCTTCTTCGCATAATAGATGCTGGCTGTTGTCTGACCACCATTAAGAATTTGGAAGTTCTCGATAAACTTCAAAAGACCAGTTTGGTTGTCTTCATTATACTCAGCAAGCACACCTTTTGCAGTAGCTGTGATTCCGTTATTGTAGGCAAGGAAGCGATGAGGTTTTGTCTTCAACGTCTCAAAGATTCCCTTATTGCACCCTTTCTTACCCTTAAAGAAACGCACGTTTGATTGCAACAAGTCGGTATTGAAGTTCTCATAGAGATTAAAAAGGAACTCACCCGGCAGCATTGCAATGTACGTCTGGTACTTCTCCACATCCGAAGACATTTCGATGAATGGAATCTTGAACTTGTAATCGTCGTCATCATAAAGGTCAATATCCACGGACAGATGATCCATTGCAGAGTGGAGATTTGTGTAAAGACGGTTTATGTCCCATGAAAGGAACTGAACAGCCTTGTGGTTGATTCTCTGCTTTGGTGTTTTCAGATTAGCTTTAATGGTACCATTAGTGATGACAAAGAGACGTACATTTGTAATATCCTCTTCATTCTCGTAAATGTACTTGCAAATCTTGTAATCTTCTGCTGATGGTTCCATCTCATTACAACGACCGCTTACCGCTGCATTGTAATAACCTTGCAATCGGGTGACCGCTTTGTTGTATTGATCAGAAGGAACGCTAAATGGAGTATCATCCTCTGTTGGCTCGTAGATAGTGTAAAAAAGTGAGATGGTTTCACCGCTGAGACTTATTGCATAGCCATTGATTTCACCCATCACATTATCATTTGAGTCGTTACGGATAACTGCGTAACAAGCCTCAGCTTCACCCAGGTTGGCTTTTTCGCACATAGCTTCCAACACATACTTAGTGAAAGCTTGTACTGGCGAACCTGTTTCAGCAAGAAGGTCATTGACACTATCTTGTATTTCTACAATATAATTTGATATTGAATCTGCCATAATGATTATGCTTGCTTTATTGTGTCCATGAACTCATTATAGCTAACCTCATACTCATCGCATACGTTGAGGTCAACAATGTAGCTTGCGTCAATGATTGCATCCACGACAACACCCTTGATTATCTTTGGGAACATGTCTTCTACCTTGAAACATTCCTCATATGCTACGGTGTAGGATGCTTTATAGTTGTCCTTGTCGGAGTCATTGTATCCTGCGTTCAAGAGTTTAGATTCAAACTCATCAAGGAATGGGGAACCTACAAGTAGAGAACGTATTTCGTCAATTTGAACAGGAAGGGTATTGGCTCCTCCATTGGATTTTGCAAACGAATAGTAGTATAGATACAATTCGTCATAACCAGTTGAGTCAAGTTGTCGGATGTTTGAAATCTTGACCAACTTGTCTTGCTTAATCGAACTCTTAACTTCGATGCCGAGGTTGTGGAACTGAAAATCTTTATCTTCTGCATCCGCACCTTTCCATGCGTCAATTACCTCGTTTGTAGGGATGCCTTCGTTGATAATAGCCTTCAGTAATTCCAACTCGCCGTAAAGCCCTACCTGTTCTTCCGGAGTCAAAGCTTCATTGATGCCACGGCTGAAAATATTCTTCCAACTATTAACCTTAGTGCAGAAAATAGAGACACTTTCAGATTCGCTTTCCAATGGCATTGTATGAGATGCAACATCTGCAGCAATCTTAGAGAATGTGTCAAGGAATCGTTGATTTATAAGTGTGACAACAACGGCTTTTGTCTCAGCCGAAAGTTTCTCAATCTGAATGCTTACATTATTAAACTTCTTTGGTTTGATGTCGAGCGTTCTGTTGATGTCCATTGTCAGGAGAAAAGCGACTGTTTGGTCACTAGCACGCAAGAATATTGGCGCACGACTTCCGTCAATTCTCATCATTGTGGTAACACCATCCTCCTTGAGTTGTTCCCAAGTAAGCTCGATGTGTTTTATTAATTCATTTTTTTTCATTCTTCGTCCAATATCTTAAATGCGTTTTTATTTCCCATGTATTCATAGCTTATAGCCGTATCGTCTTTATCAGCTAACATTGGCAAACTCATAACGTATGTGAATACGCCAGTTTTGTTATCGCCTAAATCCATGTTGAACAACAGCAGTAAACCTTTTGTTTTCTTGCGAACAGCCTTTGCACAGTTGGCAAAAGGCGACGTTGGCTTCGTCTTTTTCTTGGTTTTGCCTTCTTCTACAGCCTTCTCCCATTCTTTGATTGTCATGTTGAGAGCTTCTGTGTACTCTTCGTCTGACAAGTCGAGAGATTCGTAGCTGGGGCCAGATACAGCAGCTTTGTTCGCAACATAGAACTCAGTATCCGAATCTTCGTTACTACCACGGACAGAAGGACCAATAACCAAATGTTCCGAACTCGTACCATGTACTTGTGAATTGGATGGTTGCTTGCCCTTGTTTTGAACATTTGCCATCACAACCGTCCATTCAACGAGATTACCTTTGGCTATCTGTTTCTCGAGATAGTTTACGATGAGATTTTGCGGCATTTGTTCTGTTGCAATCTTAAACCCACGTACAAAATCCACTATCTGATTACCTGTGCAATCCCAGAAATAATTGTGCGACGGAACTCCAAACCTTTCTTTCTTGTACGAATGTCCTAAACTTCCAAGGAAATTCAGCATATGGATTTTGTTTGCTTCTACTACTTGTGGATCCTTTTTGAGCTTGTATGCCTGAAGTGTTGTCTTGTTGAGTGACAATTTACCACGAACAGCTGCGCCAAACTTGTTTCGTGCTGTTGCTTCAAGTACACCCGGGAATCGCATTACCTTCAATCCGTATTCCTTTGGTTTGATACCACGGTAGTTCATGTCATCAAAGTCGTCACGCATCCTTTGAGTTGCTACGGCAACACTGCGGAAATTTACTGCGGTGTCTTTTTCAAGATAAAGACGGCAAGCATCGATGTAGCCATCACGATAACCAAACCAGCGTCCCATCTGCATAAGCGTATCGAAGGTATTAGAAGCACGGAAGAAGTAACTGACAACAAGTCCTTCAAGCGTAATACCACGTGCCATCGTGTTTCCTCCTATGGCGATAACATAAAGTCCGTTTTCGAAATCGTTTGGACGATTCTCGTATTTGTTGTAGTCGAGACGTGTAGTGTTCAATTCCTGAGTATCATCAGTTGGTGAGTGAATAACACGCACCTCGTTTCGGACTTTAGCGGCTACAGCAGACAGTTCTTTGCGAACTAAATCCCATGATGGCATTTTTAGACGAGGTGCCCAATCAGGATAATCTTCGCAAATCTGCTTGTTGCTTGGTTTTATCTTTTCGTCGTAGAGTTTCTTGAGTTCTGTTTCAAACGCAGGGTTATCATTGAGAGCTTCAAGTTTGTCGCAATAGGTGGTAATGAGTTGTTGCATGAGACGAGCAACGTCATCCATACGCTTGATGTACTGAGACACATTGATGAGCATGGAACTATGTGCACTTCTCTGACCACGCGCTCTACGGAGAGCCGTACTCACGAAAAACATTTTGGTTGCTTCGATAAGAGTTGCAGGAAGGTCTTTTAGCACCTTCTTTTTCTTACCCTTTGTATTGTCTTCAAGATAATCTCCTTCCTTGATGTATTCGATAATAGGAAGTTCATGCTTATCTTCCTCGTCGTAGACAGTAGGAATGCCAAAGAGTACATTAGGTCCTATGTAGTTGCTTGGAGCAGATAGGTTGACGATAAAATTCTTTGGGAACAAGTCGTCCTTGCAGATACGAAATCTTGTGCCATCATCTTCCTCAATGTAATCTGATGCAAGAGCAGGATCTGGGTCGATAAAGATATTTGCGTAAGGAGTAGCAGTATAACCAACATAGCAGCGACGTTCAAAGAGTGAAAGGATTGCTCTAATCTTTGAATTGATTCTTGAAATATCGCCCTTGTTGTATTCTGTATTGATGGAGGCACTATCAGCCTCGTCGTCGATAATGAACAATGGAATATTCTCAATGATAGGATAACCATCGTCTGCTTTTACACCATGTTGGGCAAAGAGACGAAGGATGTTGCTAAGAACGGAAGTATTCTTCTTACATACCATAATGGTAGGGTCAGTAGAAGAGAGAACACCACCTATATCTGTCTTCTGCGAACCGAAATCTCCTTTCAACTTGCTTGATGTGAGATTGAGGATGTTTGGATGTCCTTTGTATTTTCCTACACCAATTGCTTTCTTGAAACTTTGATCATCAGGGTCGGTAATACGACCAATAGAACCTTTGTCCAAGCGCCCTTGTGTCTGACTGCGAAGGTCGTTGTACATTCCTGTCAATACAAGGATGATTTTGTAGCCACAATCCATCGCTTTGTTTGCCAAACCAACAAAATTACCTGTTTTACCAGATTGAACATGACCAACAACCAATCCTGCACGATACCAGTTGCCTGGCATGTTCGGATTTGCAAGTTGGTTCAAAACCTTTTCTGTTGTCTTGTCGATTTCTTGTATTGTAGGGGTTGGAAGCGTTAAGTGTTTCTTGTAGTCATTCCATAGACGGAAGTTGCTGCCGCCATTAGCTCTGAACTCAGGCAGCCAGTTTGCACCTTCATCGTCATCTTGCATGATAGAAGAAACAGGCTGATAGATTTTCCTATCAACCACAATAATGTCCACAATGTTCTGCTTGGTAATTGTGCTATCTGGGTGCTGAACACGTTCTGCCGCAAGCACACTTTCTGCAACTTCCTCAACTTTCTCATATGTAGGATTGTCACTGAGTAAGGCATCTGCAATTTGTTTTATTTGTTCTTCATTCATTGTTCTACAGGTTTAAAATGAATTCGACTTGCTCTTCTGCTTCTTCTAGACTCATGCCTTTGTTGAGGAAACTGGCAACGAGTTCTTGACGGATGTCTGCAAGAGCAGTAGGTTCGCCCTCGTATGGACTTGACATTTTCTTGCTGTCACTTTTTGAAGACTCAAAGCCAATGCTTTCGGCTGGAATTGTTTCGGCAATGAGCTTCAGCAGTTTTTTTACCTTAGCAGCATTCTCTTTGTCAAGCGAAGATAGAATGTCTTTGATGTATGGGTTATCTGTATTGAGTGAATAGCTGAGTTTGCCATTGCGTTCGGATACGCTGTTCCATAGTGGCACGTAGTTAGTCCCCTTCTTTCTTATCAATGGCTTTTGTGTGCCTCGGTAACTATAAGTGTCGTATGCCATCTTGCGAATCTTCTTGGCTATCTGACCAAGAGTGTCGCGAAGATAATCTGGAGGCGTAGCTTTTGACTTCTTGATGTCAATGTCCCAATCAAAATCGTAGCCATTTGTAATGTCCACGCAGATTCTACCAAGGTCATAATGATGTTCCTGAAGCATGGCTGTGCCATCAGACTTGAGACCTAACCAACCTCCAGCTGTAAGCAAACGATCAGCACGATAAATGTAGAATCCTTGCATCTGCGTCCAACCTTTACGGAATCCTGCATCCTTGTATTCTGCATCTGTCTTGAAATAATTGCGATGAGGCATCACCATACCTGTAATTACGACATTTCCCCCACACATCTGAGCAGGAGGGAGTTCTTTCTTCCATGCTGAACTTGTGTAGGGTAGAAATGGATTCCAAGGTATAATGGCAACTCCACCAATATTTATCGTGAGCTTTTGTTTCTCTATGAATCGATGGAAAGTAAGTGACAAATGGTTACGCAGGATATTCTTTTTGTTATTGAAGTTCTTTTCTGCGTTCTTATCCTTCTCGGAAATAACGCGATCAAGCTTTTCCCATATTACGAGTGTTCCAGACTCCATTTGGCTCATTCTGTCAAGGTACTCCGGACTTACCTTTTTCAGTAAACACCAACGATTCTGTTCAACAATAACATCCAAATCCCAGCAACGAGCAGAGATCACGCCCTCATGTTTGGTAACAACTGTCAGTCGCTTGCATTGAGAGAATGTTGCTGTTTTCAACCCCAATCCGAAACGACCAAGATCTTTCTTGCTTCGTTTTACAGAAGGACCATTAGTTCCAAGGCGCATGGCTTCAATGAGCGTACTTTCCGACATTCCGATGCCATCATCAAGAATGAAAATCTTAGTGTTGGTACCATTGAAAGGGCTGTAAATGTCAATTGCATTGGCATTGGCAGTAATACTGTTGTCAATCAAATCGGCAATAGCAGTTTCGAGAGTATAGCCGATGGAACGCAAACTCTCAATAATTGATGCCGGATTGGGATCAACGTATTCTATGTCTTCAAGTATTTCGCTCATAATCTTTATATAAAATTATCTATTGCCTTGTTTACTATCAGTTTGTCTTTCTTCGATGACGGTGTACGAAACGTTCAGCGTCTGCTATTGTTCTACCTTCTCATACTGCGTGGTGGTTCCCGACTGCCAAATCTTTGTATTCTCGTCTGCCAGGCACTCATAAAGTGGCGAGGCGTAGAGGTGACAGTTGCCCTCGAAGTCACTCTCTATTACGATTACATGGTCACCCGATTTATACTGGATATTCTGAGAGGTGACGAGAATGATAATATGCTTCTTCCCATGCTTTGTAATCTGTTTATATCACATCGGGACATAACTTTCTATATTGCGGGCATCAATAATATCCTTTGTTTTTAATGCTTTGCCGTATGACACTCTCGGGACATACCATTGTTTACTATGCGAATGAACACTCTCTACCGACACCCCATCCTTGTTTTTAGGATGGAGGGCGTGCTGGATGTAACTCCTACATTGTGACACTGTGTGCCAGTGTCAGTCGGTTGACCATTATACAATGAAGCATCAGTCTTGACAGACTGCAAATCCTTTTCTTCCACTGCTATCATTAGAGATTACTCTTGCAAAAAGACTTTTCTTGGAAAGAATTGTCATTTTTTGACTACAAAGGTATAAAAATAATTGCAGACACTCGCATAAATAGACGAAAATCTGCAATTTGATGATGTAAAAAAAGGAGTTTGGGCTCAATTGGGGAACAAAAACTGACTTATTTTGCTAACTAATGTCGTTTTATTGCTGTTCGTTTATTGAAATTTTTGTCTTTATCCCTCCAAGGCAATTCAGATGCAGAACCTCCGCCACCAGTGCCTACATGAGGTTGAGCAGTCCCTCCTGCAGCCAGTTCAATAGCAGCGCTAAGTAAATTGGCTTGTATCTCGCTGACTTGCTCGGCGGCACTGAAACAGGCGTTTACGAACTCGTGTTCTGTCAGTTCCCCATTGCTGAAGGCATGCAATTGCTTGTCGCTGTCGCTGAGGTAGGTAACGGCGGTATGCTCAATCTCCTTAACCTTTGTCCAGATTTTCAGGGTGACGGTATAAGGGTTGTTGCCAAGGAACTGATGACCGATGAGTTCCGCTCCTGATGATAGCCGGTACCGTTGTGGATTAACCTTGCGATCAAGTTCGTCAATTCTATTCTTCTGCCTTTCAATGACAGTCTCCTTCTCGACAGACTTCTGCTCTGCGATTTCCGCACGTCTGATGGCAGCATCGATTTCTTTCTGATAGCCATTTCTCAGTTTGGCGATGTCTGACTCATGCTTCTGATTCATGACTATTTTCTCCGCCTCAAGTTTCGCTATTTTGGCTTGCAGTTTCTTAATTTCCTCATCCTTTGCAGACAGTTCCTTTTTCGCTTTGGCAAGGTCGCCTTTTCCGAACAAGGCGAGGATGGTGTTCTTGCCCTCCTTGGTTTTCTCTACCTCATCCTGCAACTTGGCGATGTCTTCCTCATACTGCCGCATTTGCTGCTTATAGTGGGTGGATGTAGCAACATGTTTGGCGGTAGAGCCAATTATACCACGCTTCAACCCGAATTGTTTCATGGCAACAGCATATGTGTCCTGATATTCACGAAGTCTGGCACGCTTGAGCACGTCATCGGCAGACAACCGTGGCCCGGACTTTGTGTTATATTTCTGCTCTCCTTCCCGTTCCCTTCGCTGCCTCTCTGAGGTGACGATAGGGACTATGGTCGCATGCAGGTGGGGAGTCTTCTCATCCATGTGCAACACACAGGACACGACATTCTCTTTACCAAAAGTCTCGTGCAACCATCTGAGGTTGGCCTCAGTCCACTTGTCCAACCGACCTTCATCCAGTATCTTCATCATCTGCTCGTGCGTCCCCGTCAGAATGATTCGGATAGCCTTGCACTGGTTCTTCGCCACCTTGCGTGACAGTCCGGCATGTTCTATTCTGTACTGTATGGCTTCAGTTCTGTTCCTTACACCATCGGAAAATGATACCAATTCCCTGTTTAGATGCGTGCGGCTACGGTCAGCATTGTTCGGCACATACGTCTTGCCATTGGCATCCTTTCTTTCAATGTGACACGACATTCCGCTGTCGCTGCCACTGCCACGCTGGAGGTGGCAAACTGCGTATTGTTCTTTCATCTTTCCAATTGTTTTTGTTGGTGATACATTGTTGTCCGTAGGGTTTATAAAATGCCGTCTTGCCGTTGTGGATGCTGCCGTCAATCCACTTATGGGGCTTTTTTGCGCTGCCACTCGCAGAGGGAAAGAGACGAAAATGCCCTAATAAGCTACGGCATTTTATAAAATCCCTTTTTCCAAGACAGCAAGCTGTCCCGTTACGGCTCCTCCACGAGTTCCAGGCCAAACTCGTCAATCAATGTCTGCAAGACGGGGTTACGGTCAATCATCCGTTGAAGTATCATCTGAGGGGTGTCCTCCATCATAAGGAAGTCCGCAATGTCCAATCCTCTGGCACGTTGTTCATCGGTTGCCATATCT
>OGEQ01000522.1_pt1 | contig 40163 bp, 78 predicted proteins | sample 1570731 | NCBI WGS metagenome assembly OGEQ01 (sample SAMEA2582132, study PRJEB24529) | metagenome | biome: Human gut stool | place: China | collected 2011
CAGCGAAGAAAGTAAAGGAGGCTGACGCTGATGGCTAATCCTTTTTTTAAGGCCATGGGCGGCGGTCAGATGCCAGGGCCGATGGGCCAATTCCAGCGGCTCATGCAGCAATTTAACCAGTTCCGCGCCACATTTCAGGGAGATCCAAAAGCGGAGGTGGAAAAGCTGCTGCAATCCGGCAAAATGAGCCAGCAGCAACTGAACCAGCTGCAGGCAATGGCAAAGCAATTTGAGAGCTTTTTGCGGTAATCAAAATCGTGGCCACGATTTGATTGATAAAATTTTGAAAGGAGAGATATTATGTCTCTATCTGACGGTATGCCGACGATGACCATGCCTGTGGCTCCCGCCAACACCTCCGGCAGCGGAAACGGCTTTGGCTGGGGCGGTGACGGTGCATGGTGGATCATTATCCTGTTTTTGTTTGTTTTTTGCGGCTGGGGCGGCAACGGCTGGGGCAACAACGGCGGCAATGGCGGCGGCGTGGTCGACGGCTATGTGCTGACCTCTGACTTTGCCAATGTCGAGCGCAAGATCGACAGTGTAAATCAGGGTCTTTGCGACGGATTTTACCAGCAGGCGCAGCTTGTCAACGGCACCAACATGGCGATGGCAAACGGCTTTGCACAGGCCGAGCTTTCCCGCAGCAACCAGCAGGCGGCTCTCATGCAGCAGTTGACTGCCATGCAGATGCAGGCCCAGCAGTGCTGCTGCGACCAGCGGGCCGACACGGCACAGCTCCGGTATGACATGGCTACGCAGGGCTGCGACACCCGCAACACCATCCAGACCGCAACGCGGGACATCATCGACAACGCCAACAGCAACAGCCGCGCAATCCTCGACTTTTTGACCCAGAGCAAGCTGCAGGATCTCCAGAGCGAGAACCAGGGCTTGAAGCTGGCCGCATCTCAGGCGGCGCAGAACAGCTATCTGGTGTCTCAGCTCCGGCCCTCTCCCATTCCGGCCTACACGGTGCAGAACCCCTATTGCTGCAACCAGTTTGCCGGTTGCGGCTGCTGACAACTGCATAGCATAGCTTTTTCCCCATGCGGGGAAAATGGTCGGCCCCGTGCCGATACTACGACAACGCGGCGGGGCAATAGCTCCGCCGCTGTTACATGAAAGGACAAAAATTATGAAAACAGTCGACGAACTCAAGCAGGAATTTGTGGACCACATCGCAACTCTGAACAAAACCAGCATGACCCTTGTTGAGCTTGGCTATTATGCGGAGCTCTTGCGCAAGGCAGATGATCTCTTTAGGCCGAGCTACACGGACATGATGGCCGGCATCGGCCTGGCTCCGTTTGCCATGGCTGCGAGAAAGGAGGGGGCAAAAAATGGCTGAGTATACCAACGCCAACATTGTCGAGGTCGCAGCGGGTCAAAACGTGCCCCTGACGGAAAACGTAGTCAACAGTAAGCCTTGCATTGTCCATCGTGAGGGCGCGGGTATCGTGACCTTGCGGGGTCTGACCAACCAGTGCAAGGCCCGTTTCCGCGTGGCTTTTGGCGGCAATATTGCCATTCCCACCGGCGGCACGGTGGAGGCCATCACCGCCGCTTTGGCTATCAACGGCGAGCCGCTGACCAGCGCCACGGCTACCATAACCCCGGCGGCGGTGGAGAACTATTTTAACATTTTTGTCAGCGCCATTGTGGAGGTGCCTCGGGGCTGCTGCCTGACGGTGGCCATGGAAAATACCAGCACACAGGCGATTAACTTTGCCAACTCCAACCTGACTGTTGACCGTGTGTCGTGAAAGGAGACGGACTATGCGAGATTATGATGATCTGCGGGAGATGCTGTGCAAGGAATTGGACGATCTCTACGATGAAACCGCTAAGAAGGGCGGCGTAAATGCTGCTGATCTGGATGCCATCCGGGATATTACCAGTGCCATCAAAAACACCTACAAAATTGAGATGTTTGAGGGCGGCGACTACTCCCGTGATGGAGACTGGGGCGCCAGCATCCGGGGCACCTATGGCCGGGGGAATTCCTATGCGCGGCGCGGTACCCATTATGTGCGGGGCCACTACAGCCGTGGGAATAGTCAGGAGCGGATGCGCATGCAACTGGAGAACATGATGCGGGAGGCTGATACTGACGCTGCCCGCGATGCAATCCGCCGCTGCATGGATGCTCTTGGAGACTAAAGGGGGTATGCCCCCATGGTCGACGAACGCGAACTGTCGTTATGGATTAGCCGGTTAGAAACAGAGGAGTCCAGCTGGGCAAACTATGAAAAGCTGGCGGCGCTGTATATTATCCAAAACCAGAACCGGGAACCGATAAGGGAAAGCCGTATGGTTGAGGCGTATTCTGAGGCCCCCGCGCCTGACAGCGATTTCCTCCGGGCGGTGTCTAACGTTGACCCAGCCCGTGCGTGGGATGTCATGGACGAGCTGATGGACAGCTTGAAAGTGGTCAACGAGCGGGTTTATAATAGCGTCATGCGGAAATTGGAAGCGTTTTAAAAACGTCCCCTGCCTGTATAGGCGGGGGACAATTTCCCAAGTAAAAATAGCAATATTGCAGATGAAATTACAGATGAAAATTGAAAAACATTGAAATCACAATGATTATAAGCGCATAAACAGGGGTTCGACTCCCCTCGGCTCCACCAAATGAGAAAACCGAGAATCCACAATGGATTCCCGGTTTTCCTTTTATTTTCAACGTTTTTTGGCGGTTCTAAAAATAGCAAGCCTTAACGATAATCGGCAAGGTGAAGGGCTATTTGCAAATAAAATTACAGATGAATTACAGATGAAAAATGAAAAAATTAAGAGAGATGCAGCAGCTCTTCAAATCGCTGGTCAATCTCTTCGGAATACTTTTTCTGTTCTTCCTGAATGGTGTGCTGGTAGACGGTTTTCAGCATATTGTCTGTGGCGTGACCCATGCGTTCCTGCGCGTATTTATTAGGGACGCCGACTGCCAGCATGACAGAGGCGTTCATGTGCCGCAGATCATGGAAGCGGAAATGGGGGGTCCCTGCCTTTTCACAGATACGTTCAAAGCCGTTATACATGGCGTGACCGGACAGGTTTACAATGTGTTCTTTGGAATGATCCTGTGCCTGAATCAGCGCGGCGAGATATGGGGGCAGATGCAGGGTGCGGGTTCCACTGAACGTCTTCGTCCCTTTTTCGACAGGGCCAGCTTCGCCCTGGACGATAGCCCGTTTGACGGAAATATATTCGCCGTCGATATCTTCCCATTTCAGGCCCCGTATTTCAGAAGCCCGCAAGCCCAGCCATACGGCCAGCAAGATCGGCAGCTCATATTTCGTCTCTTTGGCTGCTTTGAAAATGGCGGATAGTTCTGCCTCGGACGGGATCGCTATCTTCGGCTTCACCTTTTGCGGAAGCGTTGTGCGGAGCGTCATATCCGGGCGGTAGGACGCAAGGACGGCGCTCAACAGGCCGTGGGCATTGGAAACGGTCTTTGGCTTTTTCCCCTGCTTGACCAGCGCATTTACCCACCGCTGCACCTGCTCCTGGGTCAGGTTTGCCAACGGCATATTTGCAATCGGTTCCAACAGGTTCTTTTGGATCCGGCGATACCCGGCGACTGTGGCAGGTGAGAGGACGGCGCTTTTGCTGTCTATATATCGGTCAAATGCTTCCGTCACGGTCAGGGCTATATTATGCTGGGCGCTTTTGATGCCGGATTTCAGAGCAGCCGCTTCCCGCTCCGCTTCCTTCTTCGTGGGCATGGTGATGGAAATCCGCTGCCCATTTACCATGACGTTTACATACCAACTTCCGGATGGAAGTTTTGTTGCTTTTGGTATCTTCATATTATTCCCTCCAAAAACCGATATTTAGGGCGTGCATATCCACAAATACGCACCAGCACAACAGCAGGCTAATTGCTATGCCCATAACCAGAATCACGCAGTTCCGAATCCGCAGACCCTTTTCCATGACGTGAATGGTATAGTTTTGCACGTCAATCATCTCCCGCTTGTTGGACAGGCGCTTTTCCAACCCGTCCTTTTCCGCCTGCAAGGTTTCTTCCGTGGCGGTACAGTGATCGCCAATACCAAAAAATGCGTCCAAAGACACCCCCAGTGCCGCACAGATACCAGCTGTGGTATAAAGGGCCGGGGATTTGGACGCATGGGCGAAGAAATTATTAACGGTGGAGAGGGGGATGTTTGAAGCATCGGCAATGTCCTGGGCCGTCATACCCAGCGCGTTCTTTTTTTCTCTGCATAATTCTTGAATCGTCAAAAAAATATCCCCCCTGCATGATTAGACAAGATATGGACAGGCAGAGTACCAATTTTGGTTTTGTAACAATTTGTCGGAAGGTGTCGAATACCCAAATTTGAAAATTGCCCTACCTATCCTGTTTCTGTTACAGTTGCATCATGGCAAGCCAATCCCCCCAAGGCTTGCCATCCGGCCCCCGCCGTTTGTTGCAGAGGCGGCGGGGGATTTGGTTACTTATTGCTTCTCAAGTTTTACGGTCTGCGTAACTCCCATGGCAGACACTTCGTAACTGATTACGCCGTCCTGATAGGTAAATGTCTTTGTGTCATCGCCGCTGGCGAGAATTGCCGTATCGGTCTGATCTTTATCATTTTCCGATTCCCAGGTGTACGGCTCATCCGCCGTGGTAGGGGCATCGAAAGAGCCAGCCCAATAGAGGGCTTTGGTGTCTCCGTTATCAGATACCCAATACACCTCAATGGCATCTCCGGCAATGGTAGCGGCCTGCCATGCGTCATCTGCATTGCTGTTTGTCTGCTTCCACTCTCCAACGAGATCGGGTGGAGTTACCGGCTCGTTTTCTGGCTCGGCCTGATTCGTTTCCCCGCAGGCGGTTAACATGCCGAGTGCGAGAACCGAAGACAGCGCGATAAGCAAAAACTTTTTCATCTTAACTCTCCATTTTCTTATATTTTCGACTGCACAAAGTGCAATAATCGACATATAGCCCCGTTACTATAATTATTGGGAGGGACACAAAATGTTGTGTAATGACGTGGAAAGTGATATAATGATTAGAGAAAAACTGAAAGAAAAAATTCTCACTATGAGCGATGCGCAGCAAAACGCATTGCTGCTTGCCGCGCGTGAGATCAGGAGAAAATCGAAAGAACAAAGGAGAGAACTTTATGAAAATGCTCAACAAGCAAGGTAAGCAAAACGCTTGTGACACTGGAGAAGCCGGCAACGACAAAGTCGTGCTTTCTCTGCTTTTGGCGATCAATGACCGCCTGTCTCTCCTTCCGGTCATTCTCGGCCTGTTGGTAGGCAACATATTGGCGAAGCTCATCGATGCGCTTTTCTTCTAATTTCTTGAGCTGTCCAGCTGCGGAATCATCCTCGCTGATATAGCCGGTCTCAAACCCGTCCTTCAACCAATCGTTCATCGCTTGCTCATCAAAAATTGCGCATAGCGCAACAACTCGTTCAACTCGGCGTCGGTCGCCGTGTCGATAAAATCAAACAGCTCTTGAATGGTAGGACTTACGCCCTCGATCTTCGGATCGAGGGTTTCTTTTTTCCCCGACAGGGCATCACCGACCAGCTCGTCAACGGTCACATGGAAGTAATTTGCGACTTTCAATACCGTTGCATCACGAGGTTTCGTTCCTGACTTCCATCTTGTTACAGACGGCTTCCCTAACTTTAATTCGATTGCCACAGCAGAGGGAGATTTTCCTATTTTATTGCACAGATGCACATAGTTTTCGTAAAAAGCCACAGCTATGCCCCCTCCGTTTTGTGCAATATAATAAAGTTTCGTATGTTATCACTTATCTGTTGACAGTTCCGCTTGTTAACGCTATAATAAGCCTGTAGGTTGCAAATGATAACACAAACCCAAACCCAAGCGAAACCGCCTGTGTTTGAAAAAATTATTATGTTCCTCGCAAGTTCATAATAACACGGTTAGTTAACTTATGCAACCCTAAAGTTGACTGCGGCGGAGAAAAAAGCACCCGTGGTTCGTTCACGGATGCTTTTCCCCCAAATTTGTTTACCAAAACGCGTTGCACGGGATGGTCGGACACTTTGCTTCGCATTCGTCCGAATTGATGGGTTTCTTTCCATCGGCTCGGCAATGCCATCCCGGCACAAAACGAACTTGCGCTTCTATGACGCACCGCTCACTTTGACAGTTTTGGTTCTGCCCTTTGCCCTATCGCATCGCGCCGTTTCTTCGGTTTGGAACGGGCAAAGTCAAAAGGTTGGTCAAGAAACCACCTCCTTGAGATTGCCACAGAGGGCTAATGGCAGTATAGCAAATCTCCCCGCCGCAGTCAACGAAATTAACAATTAAAAGGGAGGAATGACATTGCTTGAAGCATGGACTGGCCGAGCGGTCGGTAAGATGCACATGAACCGCATCTCGTTTGAAGATGTCGCTGGGGAGCTGGGCGTGACAAGGGCGTACATCAGCATGATCTTGAACGGCAAGCGGAAGCCGCCTGACGCACGGAAGCGCGTGGAGGGCGCAATCGACGCGATCATCAAGCGGCGCGCCGGGGAGGACTAACACCAGAAAGGGGAAACCTATATGAGTATCAGAGAATTGGAGGCCGCGTTCATGGCAAGAACGGATGCGCTGTGCGAGAACAAGCCCCCGCGTGAGTGCAACTGCGCTGCCTGCCCCTGCAAATGGATGTGTGATGCACTGTGCGCAGACGAGGGCAAATGGGTGCAAAAAAATGCCCCGTCCGGGGGATCAGACCGGGCGGAGCGTAAGCAGAACAACGGGGAGTGTGTTCTTGTGCTGAGTATAGCACAGGGGAAAGGAAAATGCAATGCCGAAAGTAAAGTTGAATCGGGATATGCGGCAGGAGCGGATCGACTTCCGCCGGAACCTGATCGAAAGCAAGGCACATTTACGAGGATACCGGAACCAGCGGAGCATGGAACGGGCTATGGGCCTGCCGGACGCATGGGTCAGCAAGCGAATCTGCGGTATAACGCGCATGACGCTGGATGACCTGGACAAGCTGGACAAGCTTTTGAAATTTGACGCGCAGGAACTGGCGCAGTTAGTGAGGTGCCGGTAATGGATTGGAGTCTGTTTTTTATGATTCTGGGCGTGGCGTATGCGGCTACGTGGCCGTTCAAGATCGTGGATTTCATTGAGGGGAGGGGACGGCATGAAGTGTGACAGACGGACGCGGGAGCAGCGGAAGACGGACGCCTCCGCATGGTTGGGCTTTGTGAGTTTTCTGGCGCTTTTATTGATTGCCCTGTCGTATATGGCGGTGAGTGCGAGATGAACGCAAGGAATCGAAAAGAGCGGATGCCGCTATCGCCCTGCCCGGTGTGCGGGACGGACAGCGGTGAGCGGGTGCAATCCACGGACGCGCCGTTTAAGCATTACGTGCGCTGCGGGTTCTGCGGGGCCAAGACCGGCGGTTACACTAGCCAGAACAGCGCCACGAAGGCGTGGCAGAGAGGGGATGCGTGGAAATGAGATGCAAGGTATATCCGGTGTGCGCCCACTGTTCCACGGTGATGGACCCCGGCCTTTACGATGACGTGGCTCCCGGGTTTTTGATCAACGGCGAGTGCTACTGCCCGGAGTGCTTCAAGGAGTGGATGAAGGATGCGGTGGACAGCGACCCGGAAACCGTGGCGCGGGCCATGGGGGTGGCGATCATCGACATCCCGGAGGACTGATATGACGCAGTGTGAAAAGATCCTGGCTTACTTGGATGAGCACGGCAGCATTACCACAATGGAGGGTATGAGCAAACTGCGCATCGCCAACTTTACGGCACGGATCTCCGACCTGCGGAAGGCTGGCGTTGAGCTGACGAAGGAAACGGTCATCAAGAAGAACAAAGACGGCGAGACCGTGCGGTTTGCGAGATATAGGAGGAAAGCATGAACCTTTACGAAATTGATGCGGCCATTACGGCCCTGGTAGACCCGGAGACCGGCGAGGTCAGCGACTTTGACGCCTTCGACCAACTGAGCATGGCACGGGATCAGAAGATCGAGAACATTGCGCTATATTACAAGAATCTGGTGGCGGATGCCGCTGCGTACAAGGCTGAGAAGCTTGCCTTTGCCGAACGGCAGAAGGCGGCGGAGAACAAGGCCCAGCGTCTCAAGGACTATCTGGCGTATGCTTTGCAGGGTCAGAAATTTGAATCCCCCCGCTGCGCGGTGAACTTCCGTAAGACTACCAGCGTGAATGTGGCTGATCCTGACGCCGTTTTGACGTGGCTGCAGGACCACGCACATGAGGACTGTATCCAGTATGCAGAGCCGACCATCCGCAAGGCGGAGCTTGCCAAGATCCTGAAAACAGAAGCCGTCCCCGGCGCGGGGTTGGTGGATGGTTATAGCGTGGGGGTGAAGTGATGAATATCTTTGAAAGCATTACCGCGATCATGCAGGAGATTCCGGCAATCGGGAAGGATAAGAAGAACCAGCAGCAGGGATTCAAGTATCGCGGCATCGACGATGTGATGAACGCACTGCAGCCGATCCTGTCCAAGCACAAGGTATTCGTTGTGCCGGAGGTGATCGATCAGTCACGGGAGGATCGTGTGACCAACAAGGGCGGTACGCTGCTGTATTCTATGCTGAAAGTCAAATACACGTTCTACGCGGAGGACGGCACCAGCGTTTCGGCGGTGGTGATCGGTGAGGGCATGGACAGCGGAGACAAGGCCAGCAACAAGGCGATGGCGATTGCCATGAAGTATGCGTTTTTCCAGGTATTCTGCATCCCCACCGAGGAAATGAAGGACCCGGACGCGGAAACGCCGGAGCCGAGCAGACCGAAGGAACCGGCGATCCCAACGCGGCAGAAGCCAGGGTACAGATTGCCTCCGCAGGGCGATGCCACCGTTATCTGTGAGCGCTGCGGCGGTCAGGTGATGGATTATTTTGACGGCAGAGCCACGGTGAAGGCGGCACGTCTGGCGGCGAGAGCGAAGGAACTGTACGGCCATGCGCTGTGTGAGAAGTGCGTAGCCGAGACCAAGATGTGCGTAGCCGAGGCCCAGGAGGCCAACGATGCAGCGGGTTAATGCCACATCGTTCCGCTGGACGATGGATGCCGCCGGTGACTGGCTGTGCATCCAGACCAACAAGGCGCGACAGGTGCTTGACAGCCTGAAAGAGGGCAAGCCCTATGACGTGGAGATCAAGGAACACCGGGAGAAGCGAAGCCTCGACGCGAATGCGTACTTCTGGGTTTTGGCTGACCGACTGGCTGAAAAGACCCGGATACCCAAGACGGATATTTACCGGAGCTACATCCGGGAAATCGGCGGAAACAATGAGACGGTGTGCATTCCGGCCAAAGGCGTAGACAAGCTGCGGAGCGGTTGGGAACACAATGGGCTGGGCTGGCTGACGGATACCATGCCCAGCAAGCTTCCGGGCTGCACGAACGTTGTACTTTACTACGGGTCCAGCACCTACGATACCGCGCAAATGTCACGGTTGATCGATATGGCGGTGCAGGACTGCCAGGAGCAAGGCATTGAGACCCTGCCTCCGGATAAGCTGGCGGGGATGATGGAGGAATGGGGATGCACAAAATGACAAAGGCGACGGCCATTCCGCAATCCGTGAAAGTTGTGGTATGGGCACGGGACAATCACCAGTGCGTGATCTGCGGGTCTCCCGCAGGCGCGCCTGTGGCCCATGTGGTACGGCGATCCCAAGGGGGCAAGGGAATTGAACAGAACATTGTGACCCTCTGCCCCCGCTGCCACCGCCTGTATGACGAGGGGCCATTAAGAGACCGCGAGCGCATCTACGTGCGGCTGGTGACGCACATGAAAGCATTTTACCCGGATTGGAACCGGGAGGACATGATTTACAGAAAGGGAGCTATTTCATGCTGAACAGAATCATTGTGATGGGCCGGATAACCCGTGACCCTGAATTGCGCCGCACTAACAGCGGCACGGCGGTGGCATCCTTCACCGTGGCGGTTGATCGGGACTTCAAGTCCCAGTCCGGCGAGAAGGAAACGGATTTCATTGACGTGGTGGTATGGCGCAACACCGCCGAATTTGTGAGCAAGTACTTCTCTAAGGACCGCATGGCCGTGGTGGAAGGCCGCTTGCAGCTGCGTGACTGGACGGACAAGAACGGCAATAAACGCCGCAGCGCCGAGATCGTGGCCGACAGCGTGTACTTTGGCGATTCCAAGCGGGACGGCGGGGACACGGCGCAGAGCGAACCGCAGGGAGGTTTCAGCGAGATCGAGGACGATGGGAACCTCCCGTTCTAAGGCGGTGGGTGAATGCCGAACAGGATCATCAAGGATAGCATCAGGACGAGCAAAAGCATCAACGCAATGTCGGATTTCCAATTCCGATTGTGGGCGTACCTGATCACCTACGTTGATGATTATGGGCGCGGCAGCGCAGACCCGGAATTGCTCAAAGGCTTTGTATTTCCCCGCAGAAAAGGTGTGACTGAGGGAACGATCAGTAAGACGCTTGCAGAATTGGCGACCATAGGCTCTGTGATCCTCTATGAAGTTGACGGAGAACCGTACCTATGTTTTCCAAACTGGAGCGAGCACCAGACGGTGAGAAACAAAGTAAGCAAATTCCCGGCACCTGCTGACGGATTGATTACATCTAAAATCAATTGCAATCAATTGCAAGCAGGTGAAAGCAAATGCGCCCGTAATCCAATCCAGAATCCAGAATCCAGAATCCAGAATCCAGAAGAAGTAGGCGGCGAGCCGCAAGCGGCATCCCCGCCGGTGGTTTCCATTCCGCTCAATGATGGCACTGAATATCCGGTGTCGCAGGAGCAATGCCAGGAATGGGCGGGCGTATACCCTGCTGTCGACGTGATCCAGCAGCTGCGGGAGCTGCGGGAATGGTGCCTGAATAACCCAGCGAAGCGGAAAACGCCGAAAGGTGTGCGTGGATTCATTACCCGCTGGCTGGCGAAAGAACAGGATCGCGGTGGCCGTAAGGGCGCGAAAGGCCCCGGCTTTAAATGCGAGGACGCTTGGGGGTATGTGTAATGGCTGCGGATATTAAGCTTTCGGACTGCTACATTGCTCCGTATAGTCAGCCCTGCTGGGATTGCATCAATGCCTGCGGCGGCTGTTTATGGTCCGCAAAAGGGGAACCCGTCCCCGGCTGGAAGGCGGAACCGAGCATCATCCGGAACCACCTGGACCGTGGCCCGGAAAATTTCTCCGCCAAATCTTACAAAATCTATGCCTGCCCCCAGTTCCGGGCAGACCCAAGGAGGGCGCATGACAAGGCTTGTGATTGACATCCATGAGGACGGCGACCTGCTGGCAACCAAGGAGGCGGTGGCCATGCTACTGGAGCCTCTGGGCCGCGTCCGGGTGGTGCAGGTCATCATTGACGGAAAGGAAGAAAAACGATGAAAATTGAATTCGCGGTCCCCGGTATTCCGGTGGGCAAGGGCCGCCCACGGTTTATGAAAAACGGCCACACTTACACCCCGCAGAAAACGCGGGAGTATGAGAACAAGGTGGTCCAGTGCTGGCAGTGCCAGAGCGGAAAAGGCTTTGCGGACGGCATCCCGCTGACGGCCACCGTCACGGCGTTCTTTACGGTGCCCAAGAGTACATCGAAGAAGAAGGCCGCTGCGCTGGACGGTACACCACACACCAAGCGTCCAGACACTGACAATGTGGCGAAGGCCATCCTGGATGCGCTGAACGGCCACGCCTACAACGATGACAGCGCAATCGCGATGCTGACCGTGCGAAAGTATCAGACAACCGGAGCCTCCCGCGTGGAGGTCATTATCGAGGAGGCAGAATGATGGATGCTGTGGAGTTTTTAAAAACATTATGCAGAATGTGTAACTACGAGTGCTACAAATGCGAGTTTGGGAAAAGGCTTAGCGGGTTTGAAACCTGCACAACCTGGAGAAAAACCCACCCGGAGGAGGCCGTTGCCATCGTCGAAAAGTGGGCAAAGGAGCACCCCGCCAAAACCCGCCAGGGCGTGTTCCTTAAGCAATGGCCGGAGGCATTGTCCAGAGAAGGAATTTTGCAGATCTGTCCTGCCAGCGTGTCACACGGTTTTAGGGGAAAAATCGGCGAATGTGTCGTGGAACCTAAAGATTGCCAGAAGTGCAAGCGGCAATTCTGGCTTGAGGAGGTGGAGGAATGACCCGTGAAGAGATTTTAGCCGCCGCCAAGCAGTGCGTGTGCGGAGACCGGGACCAGGATTACGGCAGCCCGGAAACGTCTTTCAACATGATCGCGGCCCTGTGGGAGCCGTACATCCGAGAAAAATGCGCCAGCCCGGATGCGGAGATTTGCATCACCGGCGCTGACGTGGGGGCTATGATGTGCCTGTTTAAGCTGGCCCGCATCGCCACCGGCCACGGCAAAGCAGATAACTGGATCGATTTGGCCGGATATGCCGCCTGCGGCGGGGAATTGGAGGGCGCATGAGCGACTTGGAGCAGACCGCAATCGAGCGGCTGAAAGCGGCATCGGATATGAGCCTGCGGCTTTTTGAGAAACCGTTAGTGATCACCTACTCCGGCGGAAAGGACAGCGACGTGATGCTACATCTGGCGGAGAAAAGCGGCATCCCGTTTGAAGCCCTGCACTCCCTCACCACGGTGGACGCGCCGGAGACGGTGCGCCATGTGTATGATACGTTCCGGCGGCTGGAAGAAAAGGGCGTGAAGTGCACCGTAGATCGGCACGTCCAGCCGGACGGGAGCCGCGTGACCATGTGGAACCTGATTACCCGGAAGCTGATGCCGCCAACCAGAGTGAAGCGCTACTGTTGCGAGAAACTGAAAGAGAGCGGTGCGAAAGGACGGTTCATTGCCACCGGTGTACGCTGGGAAGAAAGCAAAACTCGCCAGAAAAACAGAGGGGAATTTGAGATATTGACGTCAAAGCCTAAAGATAAGCTGATCCTATCTAACGACAACGATGAGGACAGGAGACTGTTCGAGACTTGTCAGATGAAAGGCAAACGGGTGGTGAACCCCATCATCGACTGGAAGGGCAATGAGGCACTGGATTATGCTGCTATTGAAAAAATTCCCATGAACCCGCTGTACTGCGAGGGTTTTCACCGGGTGGGCTGCATTGGCTGCCCCATGGCATCCAAAACCAGAATCATGGAATTTGCCCGCTATCCGAGAATCAAGGCGGCGTATATCCGTGCCTTTGATCGGATGCTGGAAGAGCGGAGAAAACGAGGCCGGTCGTGCCAGTGGCAATCCGGCGTGGACGTATTTCATTGGTGGATGGAGGACGGCGTGCTGCCGGGGCAGGAAGTATTAGACGGATTTGAGGAGGATGTATGAAAGATCAAGAACTCGTAAAAGCGCTGCGTGAGCACGCAGAATGGGCGCGGGCAAATGAGTGGGAAACGCCAATCACGCTGGGCGACGATCTGGCGGGAGCCGCTGACTTGATCGAAGCGCGGGCGAAAGAGATTGACGCCCTGCGGAACGAGCTGTGCCTGAAATGCGGAAACTACACGCTGGCCCATGAGGGGGACTGCAACGGATGCCGGTGGAGGAGGTAAGAAGATGGAACGATTAACTAAGCGTTTGCCCAGTGGAGCGGCTGACTATAATTACCATAAAAGCTGTTACATTGGGGATGGGTCTGGCGCAGATAGAATATCCCAAAGTGCTTTTAGGCAGAGATGTGTTGAACGGTTGGCCGACTATGAAGATACGAAGCTGACGCCCGGGGAAGTCAAGTCAATGCAAGAGGAGCACTTTAGCGGTCTGGAAATGGCAAAATTGCACAGCGCGCTCATGGAACTCAAAAAATATCAAGAAGCCGATAAGGCCGGTCGGCTGGTGGTGCGTCCGTGCAAGGTGGGGGACACGTTATTCAGAGTGTTTGCCGGAGAAATCTTAGAGCACAAAGTCAGCAACATGAGATACCTCGCAATACAGGGACGGTGGGACATTGATACAACCCCGTTCTGCTCATACGTGGAAAGTTCCATAGGGAAAACGATTTTTTTGACCCGCGAGGAAGCCAAAGCGGCATTGGAGGAGATGAAGGATGAGTAAAGCCGTACTTATCAGCATCCGCCCCAAGTGGGTGGAGAAAATCGCCAGCGGTGAAAAGACCATCGAAGTCAGAAAGACCAAGCCGAAACTGGAAACGCCATTTAAGGCCTACCTGTACGTGACGGCGGGGAATCTGTCTTACAGATGCCCGAATGGGATGATCTGCCATTGTAACGGAGGGCGAGAGGTCATTGGGGAGTTTGTCTGCAACAAGGTGGACTGGATTACTCGAATCGGTTTTTCCGGCTCCCCCGTTCCGTCAAGGTACAGCATTTGCAGCCACAGCAATATGAATGTCTTACCCATCAACGATTTGCTCTATGCAGCCCGCCTGACATATCCGGAGCTGGCGGACTATCTTGCTGGCGGCGAGGGCTACGGCTGGCATATCTCCGACCTGCGCATTTATGATACGCCGCGCGAACTGAGCGAGTTTACCGGTTTACGCAATACGAGATTCGGCGCAGCGCCATACGACATCAAGCGCCCGCCCCAGAGCTGGTGCTATGTGGAGGAGGGCTGACAATGGCTGAATATATCAAGCGGGAAGCGGCGATTGCTTATATCCGTGAGCAATCGGAAGAATGTCAAAAAGCGTTCGAAGAGCTTGGCGGGGAAAGCGGAATCTACGCAGACGCCTATAACGATTTGGCGGAGGATTTTTACGGCATTCCTGCTGCTAAGGCAGTATCACTTCACGACATCTACAGAGTTATTGCAGGACATAGCTATTATCATGGCGACCGTATCCTTGCAGCATTGACATGTATCGCAGAAGGAAAAGAAGTGAATCCTGTACGGCCTTCCGACGTGGCCCCGGTGGTGCATAGCTACTGGGAGCACAAAATTACAGATGACGGAGAAAATATTGGTATTTGTCATAACTGCAAATATCCTGTTAGCTGGTTTTGGGAACAAGCAAAATACTGCCCCAACTGCGGGGCGAAGATGGACGGAGGTGAAGAATAATGGCAAAGTATTTCAGAATTGCAGAGATTGATGCTGCTACGTTTGAGCGCATGACTGGTTACGAGCTTGATTGCCTGCAAGTGGCAATGCTTGCGGATGATGGAAACGTGTATGTTGCTGTCGATGAAGATGGGCAAGATTACATTGATGTCGACATTGAAATGTTTAACGCGGACGGGGGTGCTGACCATGTATGAATCGCCAATTAAAGTATTCCAAGGCAATCTTGAAATGCAGTTTGAGGGTGAAATTCTCAAAGCCGTGCAGCGGGCTGACATTACCGTTGATAGGGATGAACTAATCCGAGCGCTCCGCTATGACCGTGAGCAGTACCAGAAAGGTTTCGACGATGCAAGGAAGGGTGCTGTGCCGGTGGTGCGGTGCGAGGACTGCAAGCATTTGTGCGTGTGGAACCGAAAAGATATGTACGCATTTTGTCCCAAAACAAACATCGTGTTTTTGCCGTTTGATAAGGACACAAGGACATTCTTTTGCAGCCTTGGCGAGAGAAAGGACGGCGGGGATGGCTAAACAATCCGGCATGATTGCTTTTGCCGAGCAATTCGCCCAGGCGAAAGTAGACGCCGCCCAGCGGCTAACCTCACAGTACATGATCGATACCCTGCAAATGACCCTCCACCAGACGGAGGGCTGGGGGTATGACCGGATCATGCGGCTGACGGAGGCGTGGCAGCAGACCCAAAAGGAGTACACGCCCGCCCTCAATTCCAACGACCCGGCGGCGGACGTGATGCAGGAGCACATGGACCGGGTGATGGCCCAGATCATCGGCGGCAAGCAACCGTTAAGGCCGTTCTCGGAGCGGTATCACGAGCTGCGGAAAGTGACATATGGGAGGCAACATGACAAACGATGACAAAGCCCTGCTAAAGGCATATGCGGAAAACGACATGATCCTGGAGCAGGCTGCACGGCAGGTCTATATGCACCGCAATACGGCGGACTACAGGTTTGAGCGCATCAAGAAAGAGACCGGGTTAGACCCGCATTGTTTTTATGACTTGGTGGCATTGCTGCGGAAGATTGGGGAGTGCGTATGACCGAGGTGATAGCATGAGCACATTTCCGGAGCGGCTGCGCAAATTGAGAGAATCTGAGCGGCCTGCTAAAAGTATGAGATTGAAAGCGGAGCTGATTGGAATCGGGCATGATACGCTGCGGAAGTACGAAACCGGGGAGAACGAACCGGCTCTCAGCCAGTTAAAGCTGATAGCGAATCATTACCACGTCAGCTTGGATGAGCTTGCATGGGACGAGGGCGAGCGAGAGGGCAAACCTTTATAGTATCGCAAAAAAAATTGGCCTTTGCCCCCAATTCGGGGCAAGCGTAGAAAAATATGTGTCAGAATGAGGGTGCGGGGTTATATCCGTATTCTCATTCTTCCCATCCATCCTTTCTTTCCTCCTGACCCCGGCGGATGCCGGGGGTATGCAGACGTAGCTCAGTTGGTAGAGCACCGCACCAGGAGGTATGCGCAGGTTCAAGTCCTGCCGTCTGCACCACGGCGGGGAGCGTTTCGGGTGATGCGTCCTCGCTCCAAGAATATAAGCTGCGGCCTGTAAAAGCAGCTCGCCTCCGGCAACTGGTACTTGCCCTTGACGCCCCGGTGCAATTCCGGTTGGGTATAGGACCCCTCGCACCTCTCAACGATGTGTCCCAGAGGGGACATTTGAACAAACTACGCTGCCGAAGTTCCAGCAGGTCACTGTGATTGCGCACGGTGGCAGCAGTTTTAGACGGCAGTACCGCAACGAAGGGCAGAACAGGCAGCTGCCGCCCGGACGTGAGGTCGCAAATGCTCATGCTGTTGGAGATGCCGGAGCGCTGACCGGCTCGTTGCGGAGATATACGGCATAGGTGCCCCGCAAGGGGCGACCACAGCGAGTGACGCCGAATGATGGCCGAAGTGCTAAAGCAGGGCAGGACTGCAATGCCGTACCATCCCGGTTAGCGGGCGAGGAAGCGTAAAAAGCTAAGTATTAGGCGGCTGGTATAATTGCCAAGTTCCTAATGGCTGGTAGGAAGACGCAGCGCAGCCGGGAGCCGATAAAAAAGATCTTGCGTACCATGTTTGGCTCGGGGAGAGCCGGACACGCAAGATGTGTATGCCCTTCGGGGCGGGTAAAGTCTGCTATGTAAGGCCAAGGGGCGGGGGCTGGTAGCAAAACAGGAGGATGGCATGGAAATCACAAAACGGCGGCTTGCGGATATTGTACCGTATGCCGCAAACGCAAAAAAGCATGATAAGCGGCAAATCAACAACGTTGCGGAGAGCATCAAGCAGTACGGCTTTGTGCAGCCGATTGTGATTGACCGTGATGGCGTGATCGTAATCGGCCACTGCCGCGCTCTGGCGGCAAAGAAGCTAGGCATGGAAGAAGTACCATGCGTCTGCGTGGACGATCTCACACCGGAGCAGGTGAACGCTCTGCGGCTGGTGGATAACAAGAGCAACGAGAGCGACTGGGATTTTGACCTGCTGGCTGACGAACTGCCTGATCTTGACCTGTCGGCGTTTGACTTTGATTGGGGCTTGCCGGAAGATCAACAGGAAGAAGTTATTGAAGATATGGCTCCCGCAGTAGATGAAGAAAACGATCCGGTTGCAAAGCCTGGGGATATATGGAAACTGGGAGAACACCGCTTAATGTGTGGGGACAGTACTAGTATTGATGCCGTGGAAGCCCTTATGGGGGGGCAAATGGCAGATATGGTGTTCACTGATCCGCCATACGGCTATAGCTATCAGAGTAATATGCGCGAAAAATCGAAGAAGTTTGATGTATTGGAGAATGATGATAAAATTCTCGACTTCTTCCCCAATATTAGACTTTTGTGCAATGGATTCGTTTTTATTTGCACGACATGGAAAGTTCTGGACAAGTGGCTACCGCTGTTCAAACAATATCACGACCTGACCAATATGATAATTTGGGACAAAGGCGGCGGCGGGATTGGCGACCTCAAGCACACATTCTCAACAGATTATGAAGTGATTTTATGCTCTAACAATGGGCGAGAAATTAAAGGAAAGCGGATCGGGTCTGTTTGGAATATACCAAAAGATTCGGCCAATGAGTACGCGCACCCGACACAGAAGCCGGTGAAGTTATCTGAATTTGCAATACGCAACACGACCGAACGGGGCGGAACTGTCCTCGATTTGTTTGGAGGGAGCGGAAGCACATTGATTGCTTGTGAGCAGTTAGACCGGAGATGTTGCATGATGGAGCTTGACCCGCGCTACTGCGATGTAATTATTAAACGATGGGAGCAGTTTACGGGAGAAAAGGCGGTGCTTCTACATGACTGATGCTCAGGCGACTGCGCGGAGGATGTTGAAGAAAAACCAGCAGTATTTATCCACACAGCAAATGAAAACACTGAACGGGCTGATTAAGTCCGGCAATATTACAGGGGCCATGAATGGCCTGCATACATTGGTTGCGAGAAAGCTGACTGCGAGAAAGAAATCTCTGGCATGATCGAATCTTAAGGAATGGAGGGGTGGAAGTGGCGCGGACTGGAAGGCCGAAAAAGGTAATAAATCAAAAGCTGTTTGAGAACCTATGTGGTATCCAGTGCACGGAAGCAGAAATCTGCGGGGTGCTTGAGTGCAGCGCGGACACCCTGAATCGATGGTGCAAACGGACGTATAAAATGACTTTTGCGGACACATATAAAAGCAAGAGTCAGGTAGGAAAGTCGAGCCTGCGGAGAGCGCAGTGGAATCTGGCCCAAAAGAACGCAAGCATGGCTATTTGGCTGGGGAAACAGTACCTTGAGCAAAAAGATATTGTGGAGCAGAACGTCAATGCGGACGGTGTCAAGGTGATTATCGATGTCTGATATTTTCTTGTCAGAAAAGATCGGCCCTGCGTTTTATAGCATTGCACATGACATTTTTAGGCATGGGCATACGCACTACGATTTTAGCGGCGGGCGTGGCTCATTGAAATCCTCCACAGTATCAATTCTTGTACCGCTTTTGCTGGTTGGCAATCCGGGAACGCATGCGCTTGTGTTGCGCAAGGTAGCAAATACAATCCGCGATAGCGTTTATGCCCAGTACATTTGGGCAATCGGCGAGCTGGGCATGGCGGCGTATTGGGAAGCGAAAGTATCCCCGATGGAGCTGATCTATAAGCCGACAGGCCAGAAGATTATGTTTCGCGGCGCTGATGACCCGATGAAGATCAAATCTATCAAAGTCCCGTTTGGCTATATCGCCGTGACGCACTTCGAGGAAAAAGACCAGTTTGCCGGACGTGCGGAAATCCGAACTATTTTACAGTCCACCATGCGCGGTGGCTCGATGTTCTGGAATTTTGAAAGCTATAACCCACCTATCTCGCGTGACAACTGGGCGAACAAGGACAGCTTGGAGGAACGGGCTGATCGCTTGTGTCATAAGTCAACATATCTGCAGGCACCGCCGGAGTGGCTGGGAGAACAGTTTCTTGCAGAAGCGGAACACCTGAAAGAAACGGACGAGCGTGCATATCAGCACGAATATCTCGGAATTCCGGTCGGCACCGGCGGAAATGTGTTTGAAAATTTGGAGTTGCGGGAAATCACTGACGAGGAAATTTCGCATTTCGACCGCATTTATAACGGCGTTGACTGGGGATATTTCCCCGATCCGTGGGCGTTCAACCGTTGCCATTACGACGCCGCGAGACGAACACTATACATTTTTGCGGAAATGACCGCAAACAAAAAGAGGAACAAAGAAACGGCTGATATGCTGATTGATTATGGGCTGACCCGCGATGACCTCATCACCGCAGACGGTGCAGAGCCGAAGAGCGTCGCGGACTATCAAAAGTTCGGCTTGCGCTGCATTAGCGCAAGAAAAGGGCCGGGAAGTATTGACCGCTCTATGCAGTGGTTGCAAGGCTTGTCGAGCATCGTAATTGACAAGGTAAAATGCCCTAAAACGGCAGAAGAATTTATTTCCTATGAGTACGAGCGGAACCGCGAGGGAGAGATCCTCAGCGGTTATCCTGATGCAAACAACCACCATATTGATGCGTGCCGATATGCGACAGAATCGATATGGAAAGCGCCCGGCCAAAAGGGCAAGAGCGATTATACCCCCATTTGGAACAGATAGGACGGTGAGCGGCTATCAAAACATATAACGACCTTGTGGCGGTGGGCGAGGACGAAAAGGCGCGGATGGAGTTTATCCGCAGCGCAATCAACGAGCACCGCGAATCCCACGCATATAAGACGGCGGCGGATGCTGAGGAATATTACAACGGCCTGAATCCGACCATTAATCGCTATGAAAAGATCATCTACGATATGCAGGGCCGTTCCCACACGGATATGTGGACGGCAAACCATAAGCTGGCCAGCCGCTTCTTTGGTCTGGCGGTGGATCAGGAAGTTTCCTATCTTCTGGGTAACGGCGTAACCTTTGCGGAGAAGGAAACGCCGAACAAGCTATGCCCGGACTTCGACCAGGAAGTCATGGATGCGGCGCGTGAAGCGAAAATCGCAGGCGTGTCCTTCGGTTTCTGGGATCTGACGCATTTGCGCGTGTTCTCCCTGCTTGAGTTCGTCCCCCTCTATGATGAAGAGGACGGTGCAATGAAAGCCGGTATCCGGTTCTGGCAGGTGGCACAGGATAAGCCTCTGAGAGCGACGCTATATGAGACCGACGGCTTTACCGAGTATTTCCAGCCCAGCGGCGAGGATATGTCCGTCATGCAGCCGAAGCGCAGTTATAAGCTGATCGAGCGCAAGGCGGAGGTCGGCGAAACCGAAATCTATGACGGCGGGAATTATCCGAGTTTCCCCATCGTGCCGCTGAAAAACAACAAGCGGTGTCTCTCCGAGATCGTCGGCAAGCGCAACACCATTGACGCACTCGACCTTGCATCCTCTAACATGGTCAACAACGTGGACGAGGGCAATCTGATCTATTGGGTGCTTTCTAATTGCAACGGCATGGACGATCTGGACGATGCAAAGTTTATTGAACGGCTGAAAACCACCCATGTCGCCCACGCGAATGGCGATGATGGTGCAAAGGTGGAAAGCAAGACCATCGAGGCTCCCTATGAGGGCACCAGCAGCACCATTGATATGCTCAAAAAGAAGCTGTACGAGGATTTCCAGTGCTTTGACGCTGCGGCGGTATCCGCAGGGAACCAGACGGCGACCGCAATCAAGGCCAGCTATGTGCCTCTGGATTTGAAAACGGACAAGTTTGAATCCGAGGTAACGCGGTTTATTGTTGAGATTCTGCGTTTGGCAGGCATTGAGGATCAGCCGAGCTATACGCGCAATCAAATTATCAACAAGAGCGAGGAAACGCAGAACATTCTGCTGGGAGCGGCGTATTACGATGACGAATACATCACAAAGAAGCTGCTGACCATCAACGGCGACATTGACCAGTACGAGGATATGGCAAAGCGGAAGGCAGCAGAAGAACTTGACCGGAGCTTTGAAGATCCGGACGCGCCGGGGGTGAGCGGCGATGGCGACCAGTGACCTCGGCCACAAGCTGACCGACAAGGAGCTTGCAAAGCTGGAGCGGCGTATTGAGAAACTATACCGTGAGGTCGGGAAGGAATTGCAAGAGACCATTGATGCATATTTCAAGCAATTCAAAAAGCGCGACGAGGAAATGAAAGCGCTGATCGGCACCGTGCAGAACGGTAAGGAGTGGACGGAGGCCGACTATAAGCAATGGCGGTTGAACCAAATCGGGCGCGGGGAACGCTATCAGGCCATGCGTGACAAGGTGGCGCACCGTGTGACCGATGCAAACGCCGTGGCGGTGTCTTACACCAATGACGCAACGCCCGGTATCTACTCTCTGAACCGCAATTATGCGGCGTACACCATCGAGAGCGTGGCCGGGGATGTCGGCTTTGACTTGTGGGACGAGCAGACGGTGAAACGCCTGATCGTGGAGCAGCCGGGGCTGATGCCGTACTATCCAAAGGATAGAGCACTGAAACGCGGGATCGATCTCGCATACGGCAAGAAGCAAATTACGGCCAGTGTCACCAGCTCCATCTTGCAGGGATTGAGCATCATGCACATGGCGGATAATCTGCAAAAGCGGATCACCACCATGAGCCGCGATTCCGCCATTCGCACGGCCAGAACCGCCGTGACCGGCGCACAGAACGCCGGACGCATGGACAGCTACACAGCAGCGGAGAAGATGGGCGTCAAGCTCAAGAAACAGTGGCTTGCGACGCTGGACAATCGCACGCGACACGCTCATGCCATGCTGGACGGTCAAACGGTGGACATTGATAAGCCGTTCAAAGTCGATGGCTATGACATCATGTTCCCCGGTGATACTTCTGCACCCGGCTACCTCGTGTATAACTGCCGCTGCACGATGGTTGCGGACATTGGTAGGGTTAATTCCACGGGCCAAAGACGCGCCAGAAACCCGGTTACAGGCGAAAACGAGATCGTTTCAGATATGACCTATTCAGAGTGGGCGGCACAGAAAGAAGCGGAAAATGCTACAGCGTGGGGCATCTTTATCAAAAAAGGCCGAAATCTATCGGCAGACACGAAGCAATGGAAAGGATACAAGGCGGTTCTGAACAAAAAAGTTCCGAATACCGTTGAAGATTTCCAGAATTTGAAGTATAATGAACCTGAAAAGTGGGCGCAATTAAAAACCACAAAGCGGCAGACTGTTGTTGTTAAAAATGCGGAGTGCGTAACAACACCCAAAAAATACACAGGCTATTTCCTGAAAAGTGGAGCTAAACACGCAGACCAATTCTTTGATGTTGGATATACGTCAGACAATCCGCTCCAATTGCGCTATGATATGGCAAGGCAGTTTAACATGGAAAAGGCTGTGGATTTTAAAGAATTAGGCGGCGGAGCCGTGCGTTTTAATATTTACATGGAACTTGGGGTGACAAAACAACGAACGTTTTGCACTGGCTGGATAAAGGATGCGCCCGAAAGCAAACCGCGTATCATAACTGCCTTTAGGAAAAACAAGGAGGATGCGGGATGATCCGTGAATATGATCGTGTTAAGGTAAAAAGTACTGGAGATACCGGCATTGTTGTCGACATCAGAAATACCAACGGGACGTATTTTTTGGTGGAAAGAGATAGCGATAACGAGCTGATTGACTGCATTGCCAGCGAACTGGAAAAATTGGGCAGAGGACAACAATGAACATTGATATTCAGGATCACAGCGCGGAGGTTTCCGCTGAGATCAAGGCGGCGCTGCTGCGGGGCCTTGAAAAGATCGGGCTGGTGGCAGAGGGATATGCGAAAAAGCTGTGCCCCGTCGACACCGGCAATCTGCGCAACAGCATTACTCATGTGGTAGACGAGCAGGAACCGGCGGCAATCATCGGCACGAACAATGAGTATGCCGCTTACGTCGAGCTTGGCACGGGCATTTACGCCGAAGGCGGAGGCGGACGGCCTACACCGTGGGTGTACCAGGACGCGAAAGGCAACTGGCATTACACGCGCGGCAACAAGGCACAGCCGTTTCTGAAACCAGCTGCCGCCGACCATGCGGGACAGTATCGGGACATTCTGGAAAGTGAGCTGAAAAATGGATAACGAGACCATCAAGGCCATTGAAGCCATTATACGGCGTGGCAATGACGCGGAAATCCGGCGCAAGGGCGACGGGTATATCGTATTAGAGGTCAAGAAAACAATCAAATATTCGACTTCCGCGTAATAGGGCGCGGGAAAGGGCAATAGGAGCCAGCTACTGAGAATTTCTCGGTGGTTGGCTCTTTTGTTTTCGGTAAAACCCGCGAGGTACAGCGGTTTTTATACAACGTTCGCCCCCGAAGAATTGGGGCCAAGGAAAAGGAGAACGAATAACATGGCGAAATTTACGAGAGCGGAAATTAGAAATATTCTCGGCGAGGCTTGCACCGAAGAGATCGAAAATTGCTTGGTTGCGCTGCATCTGGGCGTGGTTGACCCCCTTAAGGACGATCTCACGAAGTACAAGGCGGACGCGGAGAAGCTGCCCGGCGTCCAGAAGGAATTGGACGACCTCAAGGCAGCGGGTGACGGCGGCTATAAGGAAAAGTACGAGAAAGAACACTCGGCCTTTGAAACTTACAAATCCGACGTCACGGCAAAGGAGAGCAAGGCGGCGAAGGAAAAGGCTGTCCGGGCTTACTTTGAGAGCAAAAACATCACCGGCGCGAATTTGGACCTTGCCATGCGTGGTTGCGGCGAGGAAATGGCCGCATTGGAGCTGGACGGCGAGAAGATCAAGGACACCAAGTCCCTCGATGCACTCGTGGACGGCACCTACAAGGGGCTTGTTTCCACCACGCAGACGCACGGGGCGAATCCCGCCAATCCCCCGTCAAACACCGGCGGCGCGAATCTGACCAAGGCAGACATCTACAAAAAGGACGATAAGGGCCGCTATGTAATGTCTACTGCCGAACGGCAGAAAGCACTTGCCGAAAATCCTGATCTGATGAACTGAAAGGAGCCTTTAACATGGCAGCAACTAAAGTTGAAACTTTGACCCAGCCCCGTGATTCTCTGCCCAATGTCTATACCAGCGTGACCGCACGCGAGGTCGACTTTGTTACCCGGTTTGATGACAACTGGGAGGCGCTGAGAAATATTCTGGGCATCACTCGCCCTATCCGAAAGACCCCCGGTACGTCTCTGGTGTCTTACACCGCCAGTATTGACCTGGAGAGCGGCTCTGTTGACCCCGGCGAGGTCATCCCCTACAGCAAGACCACCATCGTGCAGGCGGCAAAGTCTGACCTGACAATTGAGAAGTACGCGAAGGCCGTACCCATCGAAGATGTGAACAAGTACGGCGCGGAAATTGCCGTAGAAAAGTCCGATGACGCATTCCTGACAAAGCTTCAGAATGTTGTCATGGGTAAGTTCTACACATTCTTGAACACCGGCAGCCTGACAAAGACCGCCGCTACCTGGCAGGATGCGCTTGCCAAGGCTCAGGGCGAGGTTCTGAACAAGTTTGCCACTATCCAGAAGGATGTCACCCAGGTGGTAGGTTTTGCCAACATTCTGGATGCCTATGACTATCTGGGTACTGCAAACATCACCGTGCAGACCCAGTTCGGCATCAACTACATCAAAGATTTCATGGGCTATTCCACCCTGTTCCTGCTGCCTGCGGCGCAGATCGCCCGGAATAAGGTTATTGCTACCCCCGTGGAAAACATTGACCTGTACTATGTGGATCCCGGCGATAGCGAGTTTGCCCGCCTGGGCCTGAACTACACCGTTCAGGGCGAGACTAACCTGATTGGTTTCCACGCCCAGGGCAACTACAGCACCGCCGTAGGCGAGAGCTACGCGCTGATGGGTATGTCCCTGTGGGCTGAGTATCTGGACGGTATCGCCGTTGTGACCGTAACACCCTCTAGCGTGGGGGGCTGATTGAGCCGCTAATGGCAACGGCACCCGGCAATGACGCAGACCTTAGCAACTTAACAAAGGCGGAATTGCTTGCGTATGCGGAGGAAAACGGCATTGCTGGAGTTAGCGGCTCAATGAAAAAGGCCGAAATTTATAAAATTGTTGCAGGCAGCTAAAGGAGGCAGCGCAATGCTTGAAAATGTTCTACGGCACTTAAACAACTGGTTCCTTGTGGAGATTCACGAGGGCACGTTCACCGTGGAGAATGGCAGCATTGCGCTGCCTTTTCTCCAAACCAATCAATATTTCCGCATCTGTGGCTCCGTGTTCAACGATGGCCTGCACCAGTATCCGGCGGCTGACCTGACGGATGAAACCTTTACCGGGACGGTGTGGGTGCTGGCGGTGCCAAAGGCTGTGGTTGCGCTTGCCGAAGATATCGCCGCGTGGGAAGAAAAGAACGGGGAGGCCGTTGCAAGCCCGTATCAAAGCGAAAGCTTCGGGGGCTATTCTTACACCAAACGCAGCGCGGGAAGCGACAGCAACGCGTTAAACGGCTGGCAGGGCGCTTTTAAGGGCCGATTGAATGACTGGCGGAAGCTCAAGGGGGTGGAGCCGTAATGCTGTTGGATGCGTTTGGTAAAAAGTGTGTGCTGATTGAAAAGAAACGCACGGCCGACGGCGCTGGCGGCTATATCACGGAATGGGTTGACGGCGCCGAGTTTCTCAACTATCAGGCGCTTGATACATCCATGGAGGCCCGGAGGGCGGAACAGGAGGGCGTGACCTCGGTGTATTCCGCGCTGGTCAACCGGAACGTGCCCATTGAGTACAACGATTATTTCCGGGATGGGGAAACGGGGCTGACCTACCGGGTGACGTCAAACCCGGAGGAAAAGGCAGCTCCGAAATCTGCCGGACCGGAAATCCGAGCGCTTAAATTCTTCACTGCGGAGCGAAAGGAGCTGCCGAAATGACGAAGGATAAGGCGCTCCATGCGTGGTTTTCTCAATTCCTCCCGGCATTCCCAACATCCAATGTGCCGGAGGACGCGACGTTCCCGTGGCTGACCTATGAACTGATTACCGGGTCATGGGAGAGCGGGGGAATCGCTCTGACGGTAAACCTCTGGTATTACACGGAAAGCGAGGCAATTCCCAACGCCAAGGCACAGGAAATCTCTGACACCATCGGCATGGGCGGCGCGTTCGTGCCCTATGACGGAGGCGCGATGTGGATCAAGCGCGGGTCCCCGTGGTGCCAGAACATCGCGGACGAGAGCGATAAGAACATCAAGCGGCGGTATCTCAACATCACGGTGGAATATCTGTCGCAAAACTGATGAAAGGACGAAGCTATGAAATTCACAAAAATTCCTTCCGACGCATTTCAGAAATTACAGATCAACGCCGGTATTCTGACCACCGATTTCACCCCGGCCACCGGAACCATCGGAGAGGCGGGACAGATCGGCGCGACTACCGGCGGTGTAAATTTTACCGCAACGCCCAGCTTCTCCGATTTTGGCGAAGACATTGACAACTGCCCCAAGAACATGAAAGAGCTGAAACGGCTGGATTCCTGGGAAGCGAAGATGGCGGGTACGTTCGTCAACGCAGACACCAAGATTGCAAAGAGCCTTTGCGGTGCTGCCGATGTGAGTACCAGCGATGGGAAGGTCACGCCTCGGAACGATCTGTCGGACGCTGACTTTGCCGACATCTGGCTGGTGGGCGACTATTCCGACAAGAACGGCGAGAAAAACGGCGGCTTCATCGCCATCCACATGATGAACGCACTGTCTACCGGCGGCTTCCAGCTGAAGACCAGCGACAAGGCAAAGGGCCAGTTTGCATTTGAGTATACCGCCCACTACTCCATGGCAGCACAGAACACGGTCCCCTTTGAGATCTACATTAAGGCCGGTACGGCGGAGGGCTGATATGAAACTTTCCGATATTCACGGCGAGCGGGTGTTTGATGTTATCGCAGACATCATTGAACCCATTGCCAACATCGCAGAGGACGAGAAGGCTTCCGCCATGTTCCGGCGGGAAAAGCTGCCGGAGGGCATGACGGCAAAGCAGTTTGCTACGCAGAGGGCGCGAAAAGCGCTCCCTGCGCTGCTCAAGGGTCACAAAGGCGACATCATCGCGATCCTTGCCGCCATTGAGGGCGTGAGTGCTGAGAGCTACAAGGGCGCTCTAAACCTTGTCAAGCTGATGCGAGACGCAACGGAACTTTTGACCGATGATGCGTTTACCGCGCTTTTTATCTCAGCGCAGAGCGGGAAATCCTCTGGCTCTGCGCAGGAGAATACCAAGGGCAAAGGAGAATAAAGCCGTTCCTGCGATACTGCGTGGCGCGGCTCAATGTGAAAGCGAAAACCGAGGCGTATCGCATCTATGTGACCGACGCGCTACGCATTGTGGCCGAAAACACGGCGCGCTACGCGGGCGGGAACTACATCAAGGCGCGATACGCGGACATTATTGAGCCAAAAAAGCAGGACAACCGGACGTGCGAAGAGATTACCGCCGATATTATCGCGCGGTGCGGATTGGTGGTGAAACATGAATCTACTTGATTTATTTGTCAAAATCAGCGTAGACGACGGAGACGTAGACAAGGGCTTTTCGGAGACAAGCAGCAAAGCGGAAACGCTTGCAGGGAAACTGAAAGGCGGGCTTGCTACGGCGGCAAAGGTCGGCGGCGCTGCGATTGCGGCGGCTGGCGCGGCTGCGATTGCCATTACAAAACAGGCCGTAGAAAATTACGGCGAATACGAGCAGCTGGTTGGCGGCGTAGAAACGCTTTTCAAGTCCTCTGCCGATACCGTGATGCAGTACGCCGAGAACGCATACAAGACGGCGGGCATGAGCGCTAACGAGTACATGACTACGGTGACGGCGTTTTCCGCGTCGCTGCTGCAATCGATGGGCGGCGACACGGACGCGGCAGCGGAAAAGGCGAATCTGGCCATTACCGACATGTCGGACAACGCAAATAAGATGGGTTCGAGCATGGAATCTATCCAGAACGCCTATCAGGGCTTCGCCAAGCAGAACTACACCATGCTTGATAACCTGAAGCTGGGCTATGGCGGCACAAAAGAAGAAATGCAGCGGTTGATCGACGATGCCAACGCCTTAAATGCCGCCCAGGGGAACTACACCAATTACACCATTGACAGCTATGCGGACATCGTTGACGCTATCCATACCGTGCAAACGGAAATGGGCATCACGGGCACAACACAGCTGGAAGCCAGCACGACGATCCAAGGCTCTATCGCGTCGATGAAAGCGGCGTATGACAACTTTATCACGGGGCTTGGCGATAAAAACGCCGACATGGCGGAACTCATTACAAACCTCTTGGGCAGCACCGTAACGGTGGCGGAAAATCTCTTGCCGGTCATTGAGAGGATCCTTGAAAACATCGGCGTTGTGGTGCAGGAAAAAGGCCCCGAAATGATTGAGAAATTCGTCGGTTATGCCGTCGAAAAACTGCCGCAGGTCATTGAGCTGGGCATGAAGATGGTGTTGGCGATCGTCAGCGGCCTTGCTAATAATTTTCCGCAGATCGTTCGGTCGGTGCTTGACATGATGGCAACCATTGTAAAGGCCTTCGTTTCCTCGCTCCCTGACATCGTGGATGTGGGCAAGCAGATCGTGAAGGGGCTGTGGGAAGGTATCAAGGCAATGGGCAGCTGGATCAAAGAAAAAGTTTCTGGCTTCTTTGGCGGCATTGTGGATAACGTCAAAGGCGTTCTTGGTATTCATTCCCCGTCCCGCGTATTCGCTGGGATCGGCGAAAACATGGCGCTGGGTCTTGGCGAGGGATGGGATGACGAGTACGGCAATATCAAGCGAGGCATTACCTCTGGGCTGGACTTCGGTACGGCGTCGGTAGGCTTTGCGGATTCCGGCATCGGCATTTCCAGCGCGGCTATTGTGAATGGGCTGGGCGAAGGGAAGCAATCCGGCGGATCATTTACGTTTAACCTGATGTTCCCTGACATGACCAAATTTGCATCCTATGTGTTTGACCCGCTGACCGGCTATGCGCAGGCAAACGGTACGCCAATCCTGAACCCCATTGCATGAGGTGAAACATGACGGAATTGATTTTAGACACCAACGGCATGGCGGTGGCGCTGCCGGAGAGCCGGGATGGCGGATACAATGTGCAAAATATCCCCCTGTCGGTTGATGTACAGATGATCTCGGGACGAACGGCACGGGAGCTGCGGGGAAATGTGTGGCAGGTATCCTATCAATACGGATATTTTGACGGGGAAATGAAAAACAAGGTGATCGCGGCCTGCGAGAAGGGAACACGGGAACCAATTATCTGCGGTTTTTTGCCACAGGAATCCGATGGGGCGCTGAAATACTCCACTTTTCTCGTAACGTCTTTTACCCGGCCTAAATTTATGTGGTCGCGGCGAAGCGGACGTGGAGAGGAAACCAAGGAGACCCCGTTGTGGGCAGACTTTACCGTGGAATTGCGGGAGGTGACACCGCATGATTAAGAGCGGGCAGGCGTATCATGCAGCGATCACAGGAGACGCGCGGCGGGTGCTGCTGCGGGCGGTCATTGACATCATTTCCCCGGACATCGTGTTCGGTGCCGGGGAGACCTCCGGGCAGATTCCGTGGAGCAATCTGGAGCAGATCCACGATAAGGTTTTTGGAAATCCCACCAAGTACGCAACATTAGAGCGTGACCGGTGGGCGCTGGACGGGACGTGGGACCTTCTCCCGGACGATCCCACTCAGACGGTGTGCCAGATGGGCTACATCGGCAACGTGCTGTCCGGCGAGGACGGGACGTTTGCAACGCCTCCGTGGGTGGAGCTGCGGTTTTCCGGGGTTTCCGTGCTTCAGGCGTGCTCCGTTTACTTCCCCGGAAACGCCTACGACGGCGTGCCGGAGGATTTCACGGTGGAGGTCAAGCAGGGCGGTACGGCGTACCACACGCGGACGTACACTGGCAACACGGCATCCTCCGTATCGCTGGAGGGCTTCACGGTCAACAACCCCGACGCCATCCGGGTGACGGTGGCCAAGTGGTCGCGGCCCAGCAGACGGATGCGGGTGGTGGAGATCGTGCCGGGGGTGTATGAGACGTGGGACGGCGGGATGATCGCGGAGTTCAGCGTTAAGCAGCAGGGCAATGTGGCGGCGACGGCGCTGCCGTATGGCACGTGCACCCTCAAGATCGACAACCTGTCCCGGCGGTTTGAACCGCGCAGCAAAAACGGCATTTTCCAATCCATCGAGGAGCGGCAGGGCATCGACGTCTCTCTGGGCGTCCGTCTGGCGGACGGCACGGACGAGTACAAGCGGCTGGGGATCTTCTACCAGTTCTCCGGCGGCTGGCGGACCGGCGACAACGGCCTGACCATGCAGTGGAATCTGGCGGACATCATCGGCCTGCTGGCAAACCGGGAATTTCTGGCACCCTCCACGCTCCCCACCACGTTGGGCGGGTGGATCGGCGCTCTGGCGGCTCAGCTGGGCGTGAATTTCAAGGATCGCTGGCACGTGGACCCGGATTACACGGCCCTGCCGGTGACGGTGCGGACGGCAGAGGATGTGCAGGGAAAGAAGTGCGGGGACATCCTCCGTTGGGTGTGTCAGGCAACCGGCACATGGCCCCGGGCGGATGCCTCCACCGGAGAGCTGACCGCCGAGCCGCTGTGGAGCGAGGGAAACCGGGTGACGCTGGACAACCTCAACAGCTACCCCACCATGAAGGCCAACGGGGACGTGGCGGCGCTAATCTTCACCCTCAACGATGGAGCGGATACGAAATACATCGTATCCGGAAACGCCACATCGTCCAGCGAGACGGTGAGCATCGACAATCCGTTCATTAAGACGGAGGTGCAGGCGCTGGCGGCGGCGCGGCTGATCCTCTCCACCTACGGCGGCAACGTGCTGGATCTGACGGGCCGGGGCGATCCGTCCTCCGAGATCGGGGACGTGGAGACGGTGTGGCTGGACGAGAGTCAGGCCACCACGGCCCGGCTGACCATGCAGACGTTCCAGTTTTCGGGCGGTGTCATGCAGGGTTGCCAGAGCCAGTTGCTACAGGCGGACGGCAGCTTCCTGTATCAGGGGCGCGAGGTCATCACTTCCCCCGGCACATGGAAGGCCCCGGCGGGGAAGAAATCTCTGCGGGTCATCCTTGTGGGCAAAGGCGGCGATGGCACTCGTGGACAGGATGGCACATGGGACGCTGCCGGTGCGGACGGCGTGGACGGTTTGGGCGGTCTGGTATGGGCCGGGACCATCAACATCAACGATGGGCAAGAGTTTCCAGTGGCCTTTGGCGAAAACACAACCTTCGGGGCGTATTCCTCCGCCAACGGCAAGCGCTATGAAAACGGCTATACGGACGTGGCCAGCGGCGACAGCTTCGCCCGGACGGGCGTGGCGAAGCCCAGGGCGGGAACCGGAGACGGCGGGGCCAAAGGAACCGGCGGCACGCAGGGGCGACGGCACAGAGAAACGAGCTACGATTTAGACGGAAACCCATCTGGAAGCTATTGGGAGATTGACGCCTACCCCGGAATCGGTACGAATGGAAAATCCGGTGTATTGGGCTGCGTGGTGGTCTACTGGGACAAGGAGGACACATGAGTGATTACACAATGCTCCTCCCTAAGATCGCATCAGTGAACTTTACGCCAAATCCTGTTGACATCAACGCAAAAACAAAGCTGACAGTAACGGTTACAGAGGAAACCATTGTTTTAGAGCCGGAGATCTGGTATTCCGGCGAGATCTACGCCGGGGAGGTTTAACATGGCGATCAAAACAGTACAGGCAATTATCAACGGCCAAGCGTACACCCTGACCCTCAACAGCGGGACGGGGAAGTACGAGGCCACCATCACAGCGCCGGGGAAAACGTCCTTCAACCAGCCCGGCGGCTACTACAACGTACAGGTCAAGGCCACCAATGAGGCCGGGACAGTCGGCACGGCGGACGCCTCCACTATGGCGGGGCTGAAGCTGGTGGTGCGCGAGCGGGTGGCTCCTGTTATTACCATCATCTCGCCGTCCACCGGCGCATACGTCAGCAACAGCAAGCAGCCGGTAGTCTTTACCGTTGTGGACGAGGCGGACGGCTCCGGGGTAGATCTGTCCACGCTGGTGGTCAAACAGGACGGCGCGGCGGTGGCGTCCTCTGCCATCACCTCCACGGCCATTGCAAACGGCTATCAGGTGACGTACGCCCCGGCCACGGCTCTCACGGACGGCAGTCACACCGTCACGGTGGACTGCCGTGACCATGACGGCAACGCGGCGGCGCAGAAGACCACCACCTTCAAGGTGGACACCGTACCGCCCACGCTGAACATTACGGCTCCCGTGGCGGGCCTCATCACGGCATCCCCGGCCCAGACGGTGGCGGGCACCACCAACGATGCCACCAGCAGCCCCGTGACCATCAGCATCACCCTCAACGGCGTGGATCAGGGCGCGGTGACGGTGGCCTCCAACGGCAGCTTTACCAAGTCCGTGACGCTGCGGGAGGGCAGCAACACCATTGTGGTGACGGCCAAGGACGCGGCGGGCCAAAAGACCACAGTCTCCCGGACGGTAACGCTGGACACCTCCGTGCCGGTCATCAAGTCGGCCACCATCACGCCCAACCCGGTTGACGCGGGTAAGTCGATGGTGATCACGGTGGAAATCGTATGAGTACGCAGGGTTTAAGCGTCATGCTGCCCTCTGAGATCATCTATGTGACGGGCACCGTCAACGGGACGGCTTACACATGGACGCTGATCGAGGGGGCGTGGACGGCTACGGTGGACCGGGCAGCGGATGATACCTATCACGTCGCCCTCACCGCCGTCAACGCGGCGGGGACAAGTACCAACTTTGAGCTGACGCTCTACTACGGGCTGCTGACTCTCGTTACAGACCGGACGGCGATGGACGTGGCGCAGAAGACCGCGAAGGGCTTTTACAACGCCACGGACCTCAACCGGGTAGGTGCGGCGGTTGAGTATGTAGCGGGACGGTTCCAGGCGCTGGGCTATGATTGCCCCGTGTCGGTAAAAAAGGACTGGTCCGAATCGGACACGCCGACAATGGGGCAGATGGAGACTTACCGGCTTAATATAGCGCATTTACGGGCAGTCATCTCCGTGATGGCGTCCACGCCGGAGACGCCAGAAACCATGCGGTTTTTGGATTACATCAAGGCGAATGACATCGAGCGCATCCTGCTTGACCTCGACAAGCTGCTCGACAAGCTGACAAAATCGTGGTACTTCTCCGGCGACCTTTATGCCGGAGAGACTTGAAAGGAGACTCTATGCAAGACAGAGTACCTCTTTACCCTGGACGGGTTAAGCTGACCCCGGTATCTGGGCAGGAAAACACTTATGACATGACACGAGCCGATAGCCCCACCCAAGAGGGCACCCCGCTGAATAAGGCAAGCCTGCTCACGGATGCCACAGCGGCAATGCTTGCTTTGGGAGCAGATGCGGTTCCGGATGATGCCTTCAAAATACTGTCTCGATTGCACACGCATCTGGGCGATGATTATTTATGGCGAAAGCAATCAATTTCAGGAGAAATCAAGGAAGCCACTGAAGATGTCTCGTTAGGAAGAATGGAAGATGATGCTACATATTATTATTACGATTCAGTACAGCTTGATTTGGCCAACAAAAAGATTGTGGGGGTTGGAGAGCACATAATTAAAAATCAGTCCAATGGATCCAGCGAATGGAACAAGATTATCGGAAAATACATACTTTATCCATACGCTAAAGGTTCTTGGCCTCCTGACACGTTTTATAGGGTTACTGCTAGAACCTACTCTCATGATGCTATTTTTACAGCCTATGCCGAATACGCGGAGTTCACTTCAGGCCCTGCACAATATCTCAATTCTCCGAATGCTGATGCGCATCCTAGCGGCGTTGTAGGTGACGTTCAGTATGATGCACTAGGAAAGATAGGCAACAAGTTGCAAATGCAGACTGGACACTACGTAGGCTCTGGCGTATACGGTTCGGATAATAAAAACAGTTTAACATTTAATTTTGTTCCCAAAATCGTCATTGTGATGAAACAAACACTTACAGATTTAGGGGTTGAATCTACCTTTATATACATTGGCCAGCCGGGTTCTGAAAGTAACAAGCTATTTATGTTACATGACAAAACACTATCCTGGTATAATACGGATTCGGCAGCAGCGCAGTGCAATAGTTCTAGTGGTGTTTATTACTATATTGCGCTTGGATAAAGAGAAAGGAGAAAAGTAAAATGACCATCATTGAACTTACATCGTTGGGAAACGGAGCGCACCGCAATCAGACCATCAGTGGGGTGTTCCCCGTTCCGAACGGCTGGGCGGCGATCCCCGAAGATATGGAGATTCCGGAGACATTCCCCTTTGTGGGTGTGGAGGCAGCGAATGGAGTGGTGACGGCGCTAACGCCCGGCACTGTGCCGGAGCCGCAGCCGGAACCGGAACCTATACCAACGGTGGATGCTCGGGTAGCAAAGCTGGAAAACGAGAACAGCAAACTGAAAAGTCAACTCCAGATGCAGGCACAGCAGCAGGAATTTCTGGAAAACTGCTTGTTAGAGATGGGCAATGTTGTTTATGCGTGAGTTTTGGGCCGATCTGGCCCTGAACCTATATTTTTACTTATCGAAAGGAGATCAAGAGATGATGGCTATGTTGTATGCGAGCAAGATCTGTATGGAGGCGAAAAACCCCAAGACGAAAAAGCCCTGGGAGTTTGCAGATGTGCCCCCTAAGCTGAAGCAGCAGGTGGCGGACATTCTCATCAACGAGTGCGGCCTGCCGGAGCTGGTGCCTGCCGAGTTTGGCGGTACAAAGGAAACGCCGGAGGGTTAATCCTCCGGCAGGTCCCACAATGCTTCCGACGCTTTTTGCTGCTGGGCGATCTTATGCTTGAGGGCGTCCAACTCGTCCAAAATTTCTACGGTCATGTAGTAAAGTTCCTCGTAGGCCTGTTTTTGCGCTGCGGTCATGTGGACCACCTCCTTTACCGGGAGTATAGCACAGAGGCCGCGTCGAAACGCGTCGGAATGTGACCTTAAAACTGCAACTTTTAAGGAGTGTATTATGACAGAAACAATCGTATGCGCCCTCATCACCGGGGGGCTGACGCTGATGGGGGTGCTTATCGCCAACAGCAAGACCCAGGCGGTGACGGAGGCCAAGCTGGACGAGCTGACCCGGGAGGTGCGGGAGCATAACCACTTTGCCCAGCGGATGCCGGTTGTGGAGGAGCAGATCAAGGTGATCAACCACCGGATCCAAGACCTTGAGAAGGAAGCACAAAATAATACATAGGGAGGTAAAAAACTGTGGAAAACCTGAAAAAGCGGCTGGCCAATCTGCTGGCCGTCAAGAGCCTGGTGACCCTGACCCTCACCGTTGTCTTTGCGGTGCTGTCCTGCACCGGCAGGGTGACGCCGGAGCAGTTTATGACCGTTTTTACGGTTGTGATCGGCTTCTACTTCGGCACCCAGCGGGTGAGCGAGGACAAAAACGGTTGAAAATTCAACCGAAAATTTGAAAGGAGAACATACCATGGACATGAAATTTGCTGACATCATCAACGAGGGCCGCAAGGCTGGCAAGACCGTGGAGCAGATCAACGCAGAGCTGAAGGCCGCCGGGGCCAATTTTCACCTGAATCCCGACGGCGGCGTGGCCGGTTGGACGGAACAGGAGATGAAGGAGGGCTTCATCCCCACGGAGGAAGAACCTGCCGACGTGAAGCACATGTATGACTACTTCAACTATGACCCGGCCAATGCGGGCCAGACCATCCGGGTCACCGCACCGGAGGGCACCTATGACGTGACGTGGGACGAGGACGGACGGCCCGTAAAGGCAGTGCGCCGTGGTTGATATCTTTGACTGCGCCAGGGCGCAGATCTACCACAACACCGGCAAGCTGACCCCGGCCCAGATCAAGGCCAAGACCGGGTGTACCCACATCATCAACGGGTATCTTTTCAACAGCAAGTTTCAGCCGGTGGGCTGGACGGTGATCGACGGCAAGGTCATCAGCCGGGACAAATACCAGGACTGGGGCGTGTCCATCAGCTCTGACGGCGTACCGAAGATGCTAACGGGCCGGGGAGTATCCTTCCTTTCCGGCGTCCCGATCCTCAAGGGCGGCTCCAAGCTCTACCGGGGCCTGACCGCCGACGTGGCCCGGCCTGCTGCCCGGACGGCGGTGGGCTGGATGCCCAACGGCAAGGTATGCCTGTGGTGCGACAAGACCAGCCTGACCCGTGAGCAGCTCCAGAACAAGCTGCTGGGGCTTGGCGTGGTGGATGCCCTCATGCTGGACGGCGGCGGCTCCACGCAGGGCATTTTCCCCAAGGAGAAAGTGACCAGCACCCGGAAGGTGCCTACGCTGCTGCTGTTTTGGGAGCGGTCGGCCAAGGTGGAAGATCAAGCCCTTGTATGGGGCGAGGCTCACGGCCTGCTGACGGACGCCAACGCTGGAGAGACTGTGACCCGCGCCGACATGGTCCGGGCGCTGTATCAGATCTGGGGGGATAACCATGGTTGAGATCCACGCTTACAGCAAAGCCGCCTCCGGGGGCAAGCAGCTCTCCGCCCATTTTAAAGTGCGGGAGTTTGCCTGCCGGGACGGATCGGACGCCGTTTTGGTGGCCCCCCGGCTGGTGATGGTGCTGGAGAGCATCCGCACCCACTTTGGGGCGGCTGTGACTATTAACAGCGGTTACCGCACGCCGCAATATAATGCCAAGGTGGGCGGGGTGGCCCACAGCCAGCATTGCTACGGCACGGCAGCGGACATCACGGTCAAGGGGCAGACGCCGGAAGCCGTGGCGACCTACGTGCGGCAGCTCATGCCGGATTGGGGCGGCGTGGGCGTGTACAGTCAGAAGGGCTTCACGCACATCGACGTGCGGGAGGCCAAGGCCGACTGGACGGGCTAAACTACTGAGAGGAGGGCCAGAAGATGGCAACATCCACGCGGCATGGCCGCGCTCTGCAAGTCTGGAAAACCCATGGAGAAAACAAACCGAGAGATCCGGGCGCTGTTGTCATCGATGGCCCCGGCCCGGGCGGCGCAGGCCATTCGGCTGGTAGGCCTCCCGCCTGACGAGGAGACGGCGGTGCTGGCGGTGGACGTCCACGGCCAGAGCTGCCTACAGGCGGCGGCGCTGCTCCACGTCAGCGTGGACGGGTTGGCCAAGATCCGGCGGCGTGCCTATGCAAAAATCGCGGATGATATGCAAGGATAGAGAAAAGCCGTGTCCGATTCGGACACGGCTTTCTTATTTTTCTTCCCACGCCACCAGCGTCCATCCCTTATACGTGGACACCGTGCATGGCTTCCCGTTTGCTCTGCGGAAATTTCCCTCCATGGAGCGTTTGATCTGGCGGAAACCGGAGGAAATGGCAGCGGCGCTGGCCTCCGTCGGCTCCATATCAAAGTCGGAGGTGTGCTGTCTGGCCCAGTCCGTCAGATTGGTCACAACAACCGGCTCACCGTCCGGCGTGCGCAGGTGCCAGATTTTGGCGTTGCGGTTCTGCGGTCCACGCTGGCCCTCCGGCAATGCAAGTGCGGCCTTCGTGCCGTGGGCCAGATTCCCGGTTCTTTCCGCTGCCGCAGCGGCGTTCCGCTTGGCGGCGGCGCTCCACTTGTTGTGCCGTCCCTTGTGCTGTTGGCTGCGCCATGCGGCGGAGCAGGTTGGGGAGCAGGTGCGCTTGTTGTTGGACGGCGGCGTATCAAATTCCACGCCGCAGATCACACACTTCTGGATCATATCAGTCTGCGGATATCCACATGGAGCGCGTCGGCTATAGCGATCAGGTTCTTAGCGGTGAGATTTCCGGCCTCCGCCTCGCCCAGCTCCACCCGCTGGATCTGGCGGATGTTGACGCCGGACGCCTCCGCAAGCTGTGCCTGCGTCAGCCCCTCCGCCCGTCGGGACCACTCCAGTTTGCTGATGAAGCGATTGTGGCAATCCAGGCCATAGTTGGCCAGAGGGCAGATGGTGCAGTCACCATCTGCCCTCCGGCAGTCTGCGTATTTCTTGCGCATCGTGGGCCTCCTTTAGAGCTTGATTTCCGGTGTGTAGTAGAGCACTTCGTATTTTTGATATTGGGCGCCGACAGGCTTTCTGACAATGGCGGTTGTTTCTTCCCCGGTAACCCGCTTTATAAGCGCGTAGCCGTAAAAATAGCCGCCTTCCACAAATGTTTTTCCGGGGGCCTGTTCCAGCCTTTGAATCAATTCGTTTTTCTCCATCATTCTTTCCTCCCTTATTTCAGATAACGGTTCGTCTGAGAAACCACGGCCATGCCGACCTGATCCGGGGTGCTGTTGAAGTTTACGAAGCGGAGGACGTCGATCAGCTTGCTGGCGTACTCTACGGAGTTGATGCGGTTGATCTGGAAGTCAATCCCCTTGTTCCACATCTCGATGTTTGCCTTGCCGGGGTCGCTGGGGTTCTCTCTCATCCACTCCAGTGCGGTGATGGCTTTGGCCTTGAGATCTTCGGCCCACGCGATCTGCTTCTCAGTACCCTTCATAATTTTTTTCCTCCTTGGGTTGCCCCTCTCTTTATGCTTTTAATATACGCTAATATTAGCGTAAAGTCAAGAGAAAAGAGCAAAAAAGTCAAAATATTTTTAGGGCAGTTTGAGGGCAGAATACAGGCAGTTTCCGGGCAGTTTAGCTGTCCGGATTTTTTGTATCATGAGGGTAAGAAAAAGGAGGCGCGCAATGTATGACCGACTGCTTGCCATCGGCTACACGGAGCAGATGGCAATGGACATTTTAAAGCTGTTCCCGGACCCGGAGGAGCTGCAAACTTACGTGTATTTTGCGGAGCTGTTCCATGTTTGAGTACTTCAACCAAAATCCCTGCGGCAAAAATGTGGGGGACTGCACCGTGCGGGCTATTTCCAAGGCAACCGGCAAGGATTGGGGCGAGACGTATCTGCGATTGTGCATCCAAGGGTATCTTGACGGAGATATGCCATCCGCCAACGCCTGCTGGGGCCGGTATCTCCGCAGCATCGGGTACAAGCGGTACATCGTGCCGGACACCTGCCCAGATTGCTACACAGTGGGCCAATTTGCGGAGCAGCACTCGGCAGGGACGTATATTTTGGCGCTGTCCGGCCACGTAGTCTGCGTACAGGACGGGGTAATTTGGGACAGCTGGGACAGCAGCAATGAGACAATCTTATATTACTGGGTCAAGGAGGATGATTGACATGGCATACACACCTTACGGCTGGCAAAATCCCTATTACGCACAGCCTATGCCGGATAACCTGGCACAACTCCGCCAACAGCAGATGCCTCCAATGATGGCACCGCAGCCCCCGCAGAATCCGATGGCGCAGAGCGGTGTCCAGTGGGTCAGTGGGGAACAGGAGGCCCGAAACTGGATGATTGCGCCAAACGCAGCCGTGGCGCTGTGGGACAGTACGGCTCCCACCGTCTATCTCAAGCAGGCGGACGCCAGCGGCAAACCGTCCCTTAAAATTTATGACCTCGTAGAGCGCTCTCAGACGCCGCCTGCCTCACCGCAGGCTAAGGCCGTGGATTTTGTCACGCGGGAGGAGTTTGACCGTCTGGCGGCGATTGTGGGCGAAATTCGGGGCAAAGAAAAGCCAGCGAAGAAAGTAAAGGAGGCTGACGCTGATGGCTAATCCTTTTTTTAAGGCCA
>OGEQ01000531.1_pt1 | contig 39388 bp, 40 predicted proteins | sample 1570731 | NCBI WGS metagenome assembly OGEQ01 (sample SAMEA2582132, study PRJEB24529) | metagenome | biome: Human gut stool | place: China | collected 2011
ATTTTTCACGGGAGGGAGCGTGATAAAAGTTCACGCCGGTATCGGTTTCCTCGGCGATGACTTCGCCTTGACAAATGCCGGGAACCGTGATGGAAAATCCAAGCTGGCTGCTTTGATACTGGAATACTGCAGGGGCGGCTGCTTGGGCCGGGATACTCAGCAGCAGGCATACTGCCAGTAAAATAGAAATCCGTTTCATTTACAGCAATTCCTCCTTTGAGAACTGTAGCACATGGTGACCTTGTTCCCGCGGAATTACCCCAAGCTGTGTGTTTACCCTCCGATTCGTTTTGTGACTTGCAAGTCTATTATATAGAGGGTAATTCCGACAGGAAAATGTAAACTCAGCTTTCAAAAATTTTCTTTTCACATCAGAAGATACATTTCTTGATCTGCCCAAATAGGGACATTATCAAAATGCATTGTAATAATTAAAACAACTACGTTCAAAAAATGTAACAACAGAATATTGTTCAAAGCTGTTTATCCTGCTCCAGAAATTGCTTTGGAGAGATTACAATTTTATACGTATTTTTTCTTTATTTCATAAAGTAGCCGAATCTTTCAGACGCAGAAAAACTCCCGCTCCATTCAATGAATGGGGCGGGAGTTTTCTGCTGCAGCTATAACTAGATAATACAACTTGCCAGTAGTTGACTGATTTATAAGCTATATGTTTCTGTCAATTGGTAATATTAACAGCACCAGTAACTTTGACATTATCTACCGATCTAGCATACAGTGAATATACCGAAGCTGCTGTGGCGTCCAAGCCTCCCTCTCTACCAGAGGTGAGCATGACATATGCACCATTGCCAGTGCTGTGTGCATAAAGCCTAAATTCTAATCTCGCATAAGCCGGGGACCAGGTTCCCTGAAAACTCACCCTCGATTTCGCTGGCATCTCGAAATCATCTGTGATTTTATAGAACTTACCGTCCCCCGGGATGTTAATTTCCTCATACACGATTGCGCGAGGCATAACAGTTTCTTGCTCTTCATTTCTCGCAGTATCAGTCTCTGCCGCAAATGCGGGAACCGCCATAGCGGCACACATCGCCACGGAAAACAGCACTGCAATCATTTTTTGCATTTTCTTCATAAAAACGCTCCTTTTCAGTCTAAAGTGTAGTTGTTTACTGTAATTAGTTCATTGTATATACAGTCTCCACATAGTAGCTTTTAAACGGTATATGCCCTCATTGGGTCTCCATCGAAAAAACAGCCGTTTGAGTAGCGTACCTTGATGCTGTGTCTATTGGATTGTAGCAGCACGTAACAAGGAAATAAGTGCCGTCATCCGTGACCGCCGTAAAATACAGTTCAAGCAAATAGCCGTTTTCTTTTTCCATCGAAACTGCGTAAGTATACTGCGAATCTTCAGGAAGGATGAGTTCAGTGTAAGCGGAACACTTGTTTTTCTTTAAGGCAAATTCCACTAATTTATCAATGCCAGGCTTTTCCGCAACATGTCCCACTTCAAAGAAATTTTCCGCGTCACTATGATTTTGCCAACTATAAAAGCCAGAGTCATAGTGGTGCTCCGTCCAAATTGCAGTATCAATAGCAATATCGAAATTATCCGCTTGGAATTTTGAAATATTTGCTTGATTCTCTTCTATAGATGGAGTTTCAATCACGTTATTAATCTGCTCGTCATTATGGTTGCTTTTTACTCCCAACCAGATTATTGCCAAAAGCAACCCAACCAATAGAGCTACTATTATTTTTGTTCGTTTCATTCCTGAAGTGTATTCATTTTGTAGGTGCTGACCTTCCCAGTGTTAAAGCCAGCGTCTACAAAGGTTGTAGCACTAATGGAATGATAGGTCCATTTGTTGTTGGCATATGTGCTATACCCAGAAATAGTCACCAAGTAAGGCTTTGTGGCGCCAGCGGTACCAGCATCAGAGTTGAACCACACTCTAGTATAAGAAGAGATGGAGGTTGTAGCAGTTCCAGAGCCATTATACAGACTGGAAGATTTAGCCATTTTGTAGCCAGCTCCATAGGTGTCATTAAACACAATCAGTCCATCATCATCTTCACTCGGATAGTTATACGCGTAATCATAGAGAGAGCAGGTAAACGGATAATCCATCCAAGATCCGGCAGGCGCCATCCAACCAGTGGACAACGTACCACTGCTAGTCCAAATTTTCACCTGATAAAAAGTGGAGTCTTCAATGACTTTTGTTGTACCAGTGAAAATGATTGCTTCGCCGTTATGAACCGTCTTGAGGACGGTACTCCCTGTAGCAGAGGTATATACATAACCCGTGGTAGATCCCGCCATCCAAGTATGGAAGAGTTCGACTCTGTTATTCTGGCTTGCAGTAACGGCTGTAGTATTTTGAGAAAGAACTGCGGCATCGTTCTCCGCTTTAGCCAATTCAGCCGCAGATGCTTCTGAATAATCCTCATCGCACACATACAAATTATAGAGAGTATATGCAGCGTCTTTGGTCTTATTTGTATAAGTCAACATATCATCAATGCTACGTACAGAAGTAGGCCAAAAATCAAACACCTGGAAATTGCCGTCAGGGGTGATGATATAAGAGGCAAAGGCGTAATCTTTAAAATTCACTTTATCTGAAGCAGGGAAATCTTTTGCAACATAATCTTCATTATCATAACCAATAATTAGAATAAGGTGCTGTTCTTTGGACAAACCAGCAAGTTTATCTCTTTCCAAAAAACTACTGGCATTGGAATCCACAACGATAGCTGCGAATGGGTCAGCTTCAGCTGCAGCAATCAAAGAATCGGTATCACTTACTACATCAACATTGTCAAAATTTGTATTACTGGTTAAGTCGATTTGGGTATCTGCTGTATCAGTTGAGAAGTAAATAACTCTTTCTACATCGAAGTTTTTAGCAGCATCACGAGGTGCATTATATGCATCAATTCCATTAACTGTATATGCAACTGAATCTTTAGAAATAAAGTCCATATTGGACGCATTCGTGATGGTAGTCATCGTGCATACGGCCACGACACATACAAATACCTTTTTGAACAATTTCATGTGTTATCCTCCTTGCGAGCAATTCTTTGTGTATACATTCAGTTTAAACCCATCGACATGGCATCTCCCCTTTATTGATTTAGTTGCAGATGTATTTTTTGATTTTCCCAAATGCGAACTCTGTCAAAAATACATTGCAATAATTAAAACAACTACGTTCAAAAAATATAACAATAAGAATACCGTTACATTTTTTGAATGTAAGTGTTTATATATAAAAGATCTTTCATAAACAGGCTGAAGCTATAAAACCCAGAGTCATAAAGTTCATCATGAGAGACTGCATTTTGCATATAGAGGTAAATTGAAAAGCCCCATGAACTAAAGATTATTGGTTTACAATTTCGGATTCCACATCTCCTTTAAGATCGTGATTAGCAGTGTCGCGATAATAAAAATTAAGGAGATGTTTATGATGTAGCTTATGCAATGGGTTGATATAAAACCCAACAACAAATTATTCGCCTTTCTGCTAATCACGAAAAATGTCAGCACAAATAAGCAATACTCGTGTTGACATCCACATGTGCATTATACAGACTGGAGGAAAAATTTATGGATACAAAAGTTTTGATGACACAGCAGTGGCTCAATGAAACCTATGCCGGAACCAGCGGATACTCCGCAGTTGATGAAGATGGTATTACTGGCATGGGAACTATTCGTGCTCTGATCTGGGCATTGCAGACGGAACTGGGCATTTCTGCGGATGGTGTGTTTGGCGATGGCACTGCCAAGGCATTCACAGCCCTGAGTACCGAAAGCGATTCCAGCATTACAACCATCAATCATCAGATTCATATTCTGCAGGGTGCATTGTATTGCAAGGGGCAGGGTCTAGATCCCATCTATCTTAATGGTGTCTATACCGACACCACGAAAGAAGCGGTAAGAAAATTTCAGGAATATGCCGGCCTGAGCACTACCGATCAGACTGGCATCGCAAATGCAGAAGTAATGAAAGCTCTGCTCAACACAGACGCATATACGCTGCTACGTTCTGGTGATTCTAAGATTAGAGAGATTCAGCAGGCTCTGAACAATAAGTATCATTCCTACATTGGGCTGATTCCCTGTGATGGACTGTTTACCAAAAAGACTATGCGGGCACTGATTTCCGGGCTACAGGTGGAACAGAAAAAAGAATATTCCAACAATGTTGTAGACGGTGTTTGGGGTTCCACCACTATGAATCGTTGCCCGACTCTGCAGCGATATGGAACAATCACCAACAAGCAGTATGTCTATATTCTGCAGTACGCGCTGTATGCAAACGGTTTTGATCCGAACGGTTTTGATGGTGGCTTCGGCAATGGTGTCCAGACCGCAGTTAAGGCATTTCAGAAATTCTCTGCTTTGGCCTTGGATGGTATCGTTGGCAAGCGTACCTGGGCATCTCTGCTGGTAAGCTATGGTGACCAAAGCCGCATTGGCACAGCTTGCGATTTCAGCGTTCCCCTTACCGCAGCAAAAGCGCAAGCCTTGGTTGAGAACGGCAGAACAATTGTTGGTCGGTATATTAGCGGAACCACCAAGAAACTGACTCGTGATGAAATGAAGGTCATCTACAACGCAGGCCTGAAAGTGTTCCCGATTTATCAAATCACGAACAACTATAGAAATTACTTTTCGGCAGGCCGTGGTCGCCGAGACGCCTACTATGCGATTGAGGCATTGAGAAGCCTTTACTTCCCGGATGGAACTACAGTATACTTTGCTGTGGACTTTGATGCGACCGTGGATGACGTCAACGGTTATGTCATTCCTTATTTCAAGGCCATCAAAGAAGAATTTGATAAATTTGGGTCCGATAAGTATAAGGTTGGCATTTATGGCCCCAGATATGTCTGCACTCTGGTTAAGGAAGCTGGTTACTCTGTAAGCAGTTTTGTGTGTGATATGTCTGCTGGCTTTGCCTGTAACATTGGTTTCCCTCTGCCCAAAGATTGGGCTTTCGATCAGATTTCCACCCTGACTCTCGGTACTGGAGACGCAGCCATCGAAATCGACAACAATATTGCTTCTGGCAGAAACAATGGCATCCTGATTGACCCGGAACAGGCTGCGGAACAAATCGAAAGTGAAAAATACATCAAACGGACAAATATCGTGTCCAAAATCTGCGATTGCCACAAGCTGCCGAACGGATACGAAATTTGGAATGATTCGTTCACTTTTGGGACTAAGTATCTGCTTCTGAGTAACGGCGTTATGGACGTCTATATGACTGCTTCTCTGACTCATGGCAACAGTGATAATGTCGTCAACACCGTAACGATCACAAACGGCAATTTTGATGATGCCACCATTACCACACAGCTTGGACAAATGTTGGCAAGTGTTAATCTTACGTTAGACAATGCTGAACTGCCCAATCTGGAACTTCTGGCAGCGGAGATTCAGAACGGCAAAATGGAGCTTGCGCTAAGTGTCAATCCCGCTGATTCTTCTGTAACTCTGGCGATTACCTCTGTGGTTTATGATACGCAGGCTTATGTGCCGTCCAGTGTGGAAGTTGCTGTCACAGTCGAATATGTATTCCACACAAATCTGTCTACACCGAGTCCTGCATATGAACCGTACTATGAAAAAGTTCAAAAACGGATCAATGATTTTTTTGAGCTCCCCGTAAAGAAACCAGTCAACACACTTCTGCTAATTTTCATAATTGTTGTGACTGCTGCGGTTGCATTGGGTACTGCCTCCATTGGTTCCACATTGTTGTCTCTGCTCACCTGTTTATTTGTTTGATAAAGGAGATTTTTCATGCACTATCATACTTCATTCAAAGAACAAGACAAAATCGAGCATTTCAGATGTTGTTTGCAGCTTCGGGAAAAATTCAGTCGTATTTTTTTCCCATCAATGTGGTTCCTATTTTTTCTAGCTTCAATAGCGTTCTTTTTTTTGAGTCCAACCACAAAAACAATCCCAATAACGTCGGCCATTATAGATGATACTATTACATGGATCATTGGATGCATTGGCTTTTATAAGTTCTTACCTTATTATGTAAGATTCAAAAGGAGAAGGTGGTACAGGAAAATCTTGCAGCGGAAAAATTATGCAATCCGGGTACTCATTCTTGCATCCCATCTGGAACTATATAATTCAGAAGGTAAACCCGTAATATTTATCTATAAGGCACAAATAAAAAAGGGAAAACGAAACCTGCCTAAGAAGCACCAGATGATTGGAGAAATTATCGAAGCAAAAAACGGCATGTATTTTGTGGGTTCGGACATCGAACTTATTGACATAGGTCCCATCCTCTTTGTTGACAAGAATGACGTTCCCGCAGAGGATTACAGCAAGCTCAGAGAGATGCTGAAAAGTGTTTTTCTTGAGAAGTATTATGATTATAGTGCAGAATGAAAGAATCATCCTTATCAGAGGTGTGAAACAGCCTCCTGAAAAACAGGAGTTCACCGCGCTCTGGCCCTGTCAATGCAGGTCAGTAAAATAAAAAAAGGCTACGTTTTACGCTTACTACGCGATGGCTGCGGTGAGTAAGAAATACAGAAATAGCGGGATGGAATTATCCACCCCGCTATTTCATATTTTGCAACTTCTCTACCGTATACATCTCAATCTGATAGAGTTGCATAGCAAACATAAACATATCGATATTTTTTCACTTTTGTTTTATATAATAATCATCACTATGTCAAGCAAAAACTGTGTCTCCGCAATAACTTGGGGCGTTTTTTGCATGAATGAGTCGACAATATATCCCCATTGCCTTGTTGCCAGTTGCTATAAACCCGCCAGTCAGAGAAAAGTTGCCCCTGACTGACGGTGCCCTGTGAAAGTTATAGCATTGGTCTTATTTGCTGCGCTTGAGGATCTCGCACAGCAGCGCATAGGTGCGCTCGGTGGATGGAACGCTCAATCGCTCGTTCGGCGAATGCACATCATGCAACTCCGGCCCGAATGAGATAATGTCAAGGTTGGGGATCTTTGCTGCAACCAGGCCGCATTCGAGGCCGCCATGGGTTGCGCTGACCGTTCCTTCACGGCCACTGATGCTCTCCGGTAAGCAGCCAGCGCAGTCTCGCGCAAAGAGGAATTACGGGCATACTGCCAGCCGGGATACGAACTGAGTTCTGCCATCTCGCCATGTGCAGTTTCTACGATTGCCCGGAGCCGCTGTACCAGCATTTCCATTTGGGATGCGATGCTGAAGCGAATCAAATAGGTGAGATGCAGCCCATCCTCCCGCATGTAAAGTATGCCGAGGTTCAGGGATGTCTGCATCAAACCAGGAAGCGATGCACTCATTACCTCAACCCCATTCGGTAATATCATAAGAGCACGCAGAAGCACGGCGGTATCCTCGGCACAGATGGGCAGCCTTTGCCTCTGTGTCTTCGCAGGAAACTGTCACATTGGCATCGGTATCAGCGTACTCATTCTGCAGTGTTGCTCCAAAGGAACTGACAAACACTTCAAATTCTTTCCTGCAGCTCACGGGGATTGCCACGGCAGCCGCACAGTTTGAGCGGATCACATTATCAAATTCTCCGCCCTGCACATCAATAAGGCACAGCCCTGGGAACCGTTCCATGGCCGAATAGAGGAGCCGCCCCATTAGGACATTGGCATTTCCTCGCTCTTTGTCGACATCGGCACCGGAATGTCCGCCCAGCAAACCGGAAATTGTGACGCAGTAACCGGACATGTCGTCTGCAAGCGGTTCGCGCGAGCCGTGTAGAAAATACATTCTACGCTCGTACCGCCAGCACACGAGACGGTGAAAACACCCTCTTCTTCGGAGTCCAAGTTCATGAGTTTAGACGCTTTCAATTATACTAAGGACGCGCTATTGTACGCTTTTTGTTATGGAGTATATGTGAAACAGTTGTGTTCACCATGGACTGGTGAACGAATAAAAGGCTCGGTGTCACCGAAAAGGTTGATCCTATCATTTACAAATTAGCCGAATTCCGCTCTTTATATTTTGACACTCCGGTCCAAACAATGCAAACGAAAGGATATGATTTTATGCCAGATTTGTCTACGGTTGTTAATATGTTTTTTGGTGCAGACAATAACAAAGTTCTGTATGCTCTGATTATTCTTGTAACTTTAGACTACATAACAGGTGTCTGTGTTGCAATTAAGGACAAAAAACTGTCAAGTTCAATCGGGGCAAAGGGAATCATAAATAAAGTAGTGATTTTCATTATGGTTTCACTTAGTCATGTAGTTGATTCGTACCTCCTCTCTTCCGGCGTTGCATTAGAACGGATCACTATTTTATTTTACTGTGCCAACGAAGCAATTAGTATTTTAGAGAATGCCGGGAAAATAGGTGTCCCATTACCCGAAAAGCTGCTGGCTCATTTAAATTCCTTCAAAGAAAAAAATTCATAAATTCTCTGTTAGGTAAGTTTCTGCCGTATTTTATTTTCGGCACGTTTTTTGATTTGATTAATGTTCTGACGGCTGACTTGAAGGTATTTTGCTATGTCACTTACCGAATAACCATAAGTGTATACAGCCATCAAAATAAATATCTCTCGTTCGGATAAACCGGAAGACGGAAAATATCCGGATATAGACTCTTCAAGTTCAACTGCAGTCTGAACAAGCACTAGATTTGACTGTGATGGCGTGAGGTCTTCAAAATACACTTCAGGTACTTTTCGGTCCCGTTCTTTTTGTAACCTTTTAACATAATAATGATACGTGGATCGAATCAGGAAATTGACGATGGCTCCGTCACTCGTGTTGTTTAGTTTTTCTATATCAATATGGTGAATTAACTCAATAAAATCCGCAGTTAAGTCCTGTTCGGCGTCTTCGTAGTTGAGTTTTCTAGCATATTTTTTTAATATTCCAGAAAATTTTGAGACGAGAAACATCATATCTGAATCACAGCCTTGTTGAGCATGGATAATGGAATCTATGAGCATACATACGCTCCTTTACTCGTTTCGAGTAAAAGAGCGCATAGAGGTCAAAAGTGTAAACTCAACAATAAATGGCTGTCAAATTTCCTATACAATAAACACTTAGGACGTAAAAATGCAACCAATGATACTATCGAGAAGCAGGAAAAAAGCGAGGACCTATGTCCTCGCTTTTCTCGAATTTACTTCGCTTGATTTGTTGAATGTTTCCAGTCTTCCATGGCTTGGCGTGCTTTCCGCTTGGCTCGTACCAATGCCATACGGACATTATCCGAAGACATTCCTAAATCATTAGCAATTTCTTTTCCACTTTTATTCAATAGATATTTAGCACTAAGCAGGTATTGCGTTTTAGAATCAAGTGAGTTCCAAACTTGGTCAAGGCAAAATAAATTTTCCCGTTTAATAATGTCATCTTCCAGCGAATCGTAATTGTCAACGATAACGTCCTGTTCAAAATCGAAGTCTAATTCTTTCTTTCTTTCTGTCTCGACAATAATTATAAGCCGTATTCTTTGCAGCGGTAATGATATAATTAACAAGCCCTCGGCGATCAAGTTTACGAAGAAAGCCTACTTTGTCGATGAGCTTTTCAATCACTGTGTGCAGAACATCTTCTGCATCGGTGGACGACTGTACGATTCGGATAATTTCAGAATATAGAAGTGATTGATACTGTATGTAGAGCCATGCCATGAATTCTCTATCTCCATCATCTTCTATTACCAATATGATATATGGGATAATTTCTATCACCCCTCTTTAGAAGCTTTCTTCGCTTGCTCTTGTATTGTGGAACTCAATTGGATATCACCTAACAAAACTAGCAGTGCACGTCGGCGATTATCAGGCAGTTTTTGTAATATCGATATAACATCTTGAATCGTAACGTTGTCAATAAATGAATCGGTGAAAACGGATGGAGACATGTCAAACGGCACACGCCCCAGAAGATAATCTGTAGTCACATTGAAATAATCCGCATACTGAATCAACATATCGAAGCTTGGTTGATTGCGTCCTGTTTCATAACTAGAAATCGTGCTCCCAGATTGGTGAAAAAGAGCAGCGAAATCTTCTTGAGATAAGCCTGTATCTCTGCGAAGTTCAGTGAAGAGGTCCTTAAACTGAGCCATATGGTACGCCCCTATTTTTTCATTTTGCTAATTATATTATTTCCAAAGGGCATAGGCTTTATATTCTATAATTCATATAGACTTTTTGATTTTTACCCGTTAAATAGTATTAAACATGTCGAATCAATTTGCTATAATAGTGGCAATTGGAGCAAAGCTAAAAAAACTTCTTTTGCGTGTTACAAATTGACAGGTTATGTGTTTATTGTATAAGGGTAATTATTATGTGGCATGGCTTTGTGTAAGATTCGCAACATTGACTATTCCGCAATACAAATATCGAAAGCTTCTGCTGATCGGGCAGGTCTACCGGATGCACAGTTTATCCCGTTGAAATTTTTTGGGGTATAATTGCCATGTAGCAAATACAGTCATTGACATGTCCCTTTTTCGAAGGGTATATTATATTTAAAACATCTGGATCAATTCTTGAATTTTCTTGATTAACCGTTCACTAGAAAAGTATGTTCATTCATTCTCTCTAGTGATTACTGGCATAGCTAATGGAGAGGATTAGATATATGCTTATCTTTGCTACTATGATAAATGACGTTGATGATCGTGCATTTATGCAAGAAGTATATCAGCAGAACGAGCGCCTGATGTATGCAATCGCATTAAAATATGCTTCCAACACACAGGATTGTGAAGATATTGTTCATGATACGGTCGAAAGGCTTTGCAAAAACATTATCAAAATAAAAGGTCTTCCGAATTCTGCACTTCGTGCATACGTGGTTTACGCGGTCAGAAATACGGCTATAAATTTTAGAAAACACCAAGCAACGATAAACCGCCATATTCAACAATTATCGGATGATGATTTAAGCAATGAATACGATCAACCTGAATCAATAATTGAGAGAATAGAAGACCTCAAAGAAAAAAGAACCAGTCTGACTAAAGTGTGGATGCAGCTTACTGATGCCGAGCAAGAATTGCTGTATAGAAAATATGTTCTAGAACAAACGACAGAAGAGCTCGCAGGAATTTTCCAGTGCAGCAGAGACAGTATTCGGATGCGTCTTTCACGCGTAAGGCGAAAATCTCTAAGGTTAATGAAAGGGGATGGCACAAATGACGAGACACGAACGACTGTTGGAAAACTATGAAGATGCATATTTTGCGCTGCTGATGGAAGATGTTGCACAAATGGAAGGCGCTCGGTTAGACCAACTCAACATGGAATTGCAGAATGATCCTCACGCTGCCGTTCCCGAAGGACTCACAAAAAGGTGTTTGAAAACAATAAATGCGCATTTTTCAAATATGCGCAGAAGCAGCAGCCTTAGAATTGTAAAAAAGGCAATTAACCTGGCAGCAGTATTGATCGCAATTTCAACTCTACTTTTTACATCTGCATTTGCAATTTCCGATGAATTTAGAACAGCCACTCTTAATTTGGTGATCACTGCAAATGAGAAGTACACACAATTAAAAATGAAGCAAGAGGATCCCCCTCAAGAATCCGGCAACACTATGGTTACAGACAGCAATAAATTTTTTAAAAATATACGTTTGACATGGCTTCCTGACGGATACGAATATTTATCAGGAGAATACGATTATCAGGCCATCTTTGCAAACGATGAAAATAACTGGATAGTCATTAACAGGTTTGATGGGACTTCTACTTACAATGTAGATACGGAGGGAGCCGAAATAGTAGAGGAAATCATGATAAATGGGAACTCTGGGTTGCGCATTGTAAAAAACGGCCAGACACATATTGCCCTCGCAAATACTGACAAGAATATTTTTATTGACATTTGTTCATCCGAGCACGTACCGGGTGAAGTAGTTGAAAAAATAGCCCAAAATATTTTTGTGATTGATTAGGTTGCAAATAACGATTTTTTGTGTTCCTTACAGTAGAAGCCTCTATCAGAGGCAAAACACAAGGAGGAAAGCAAAAATGATTTGCAAGCAAAAAAAACTGGTGAAAGTTCTGCTTTTAACAGTTGTAGTGTCCCTTTTTACTATGACAACAGCTTTTGCACAGGAATATCCCACACAAAATAACAATGCTCGGTATATTGGTATTTCTATGTTGAATGCTGACCTATCAATTGACGATAATGGTAAGTCCAGTTGTTCAGGAAATGTGACCTTGAATAATAGTAGTTATAGTACAGATCTCACCATGGAACTTATTCAGGTCGATACCGGAAAGGTGATGAAGACATGGACGGATTCCGGAAGTATTAGTATCAGCTTAACCAATAAACCTTGGTATGTAACAAGTGGACATAGATATCAAGTAAAAGTTACAGTTACAGTTTATAATACATCTGGGAAGTCAATCGAAACTTCGGAAGAAGTATCTAGTATTGTAAAATTTTAATTTGAGAATATTCGCAGAAAAGAAAAAGTCCGCAAAAGACGTATGAGTAATCATCGTGTGTTTAGCCCAAACGTTGATGCGAGAACATATGTGGCTATGTTACCTAAAAAGCAACGGATGCACCCAACCGGGGCATCCGTTGCTTTTTAAATTATATACAAAATATGTGCTGCTATCGTCGCACATAGAGAATTGTCCCACTCTCCTTTGCGTGAATGACATCTGGCGATTCCGTACAGCTGGGCATACCGCTTCATTTTCACATCATTTCTCTATTTCCCATGCCGGTGTTTCCCCTCCGGCATGGGGGACGCGCACACAAACACGGTCTCCGCGCATACATCACTGTCTTCATGCAGAGCAAATTATGGATCTCCCGCTCACGGGCGGGAGCAGACGTCTTTTATACCCCGCCTGCTGCCGGGGTCCTCCTCCAATATCTGTTTCACATTTTCAGATATTGGAGGAGAAAAAATAATGTATACAAAAAACAACGGCAGCGGCGAAAACAACGTGATTCAAAACCGCTTTACCGCGTATCTTCTTACAGCGATCCACCGCAAAAAAGCGACCTATCTGGGTGCCTGCAGCAAACGCCGGGAAATGGAGCTTCCAACGGACCCGGATGATATTGTTTCCGTCCTGGATGCCATGGTCAATTCGGCTGGGGATGCACCCTCGCCATTCCCGCTGTTTGAAAACGATGCCCTGGAGGAAGCCCTTCAGAAGCTCAGTCAGCGGGACCGCTACATTTTCCTCGCGCATGCACTCTACCAGCGGGACTTTGGGAATCTGGCGTCAGAGTTGGGATTGACCTATCAAGGCGCAGCCACGGCATATCACCGTGCCCGTCAGAAAATCAAGGACACCCTTGGGAGGAACGTCAAATGAGCTTTAAGGACCTGCTGATTCAAGCCAAAGATGGGAGCCACTATGCACAGGAGAAAATTTTTCTTCTTTACCGTCCGCTGTTATTCAAGGAAGCCTGTGTCTATGAGGTCTTTGACGAAGATCTCTTTCAGGAACTCAGTATGACTCTGGTGGATTGCATCAGGCTTTTCCAACTCTAAGGTAATGGAATGGACCCCGCTCCCGGGGTCTGTTCCCTTGCCTTAGACATAAGGGCATCCAGTTCATCGGCTTTGGCACGAACGCGGTTATAAGGCAAAATCACACCATTTTCCAAGGAGTCACATGCGGACATATCCGGAACCCAGCCGGGCATAATCCGCTGTAAAGCCACCAATATCTACCACCAGCACCTTCGGCAGTCAGATTTTTTACCGTCACAACGGCTGCGCACGAACTGTTATCTTCTATTCACGGATTATTTATCGAGCGCGGGAATTTTTTTGCGATGTCCCATACATTTCTTTGGCATGTATGGGACACTGTGATTACTGATAGAAAGAAAGTGTGCCGTAGTATTTAGATACTGTAGAATCATCTTTGACATACTTGGCAACATCTATAGGACCATATCGCAGCAAAAAGTAATCCAGATCATGTAGCTTTTTGTAAATGTCATTTACAATTTCCATCCTATGGGTTTCTTTTGCCTGTTTTGTCTGATCTATGAGATCCTGAAGTTCGGATTTAAGATCTTCGTTTTGAACAGATGATTTCATTTCTGACAATAGGTCGATAAATCCGTCTGCATCATAGAAATTCGTTGCAACAACGGGCGTTCCATACTTAGCATAGAATTCTTCAAGGGAGAGCTTTTCACGTTTACATACGGCATCTATATCAATACTACCGTCAACTGCCCAACCAATTTGAATTTCTCCGGTCTGATGGAAATAATTCCAGTATAAACTGTTGGGATCTGACAGCTTCTCGAAAAGATTTTCATCCATATACCTTTGTTCCAACCACAAATTTGCAGCCTTAATTACTTCGGTCAATCTTTCTACTTGCTGCTGAGACATCCCTTCGGTTGCTTGTTGGCGTGCTGCAAGAACGTTCTCTTCCGTTGGCACATAATTTTTCGCATACTCTATATCTGAGCCTGATCCCTCTGAAACATTTTCATTCGAAACAATGGGCAATTCAGAATTATCAGAATCAGAACATATCGCATTTTCTTTTTTACTGATGACATGGATTGCTAAACCCACACAAACAGCCAAGAGAAAAATGAATGTGCACACAGAAAACCAGCTTTTAGAAATATGAAAAAAATGCTTTTTGAAATTGGACATTTTTTCTCCCCCCAAAAAAGTTACGCATCCTTTTTATGGATAATCTACGTCGCAGACTTAAAAAAGATACTTCAGGATTCCAAATCCAAATACTACGGCACGACTTTAATTTATTTCTGGCATCTCCTTGAAGTTACAGAAAAGCGCATTACCAGGTGCCATACATAGAGATCGAACTGGGAGTAGAACCCACATTGAGGCCGATATCAACAAAACCGTGTTTATAACCGCTCCCGGTGACCGCAACCCACTGTCCATCAGAACTACGCTTGACGTAGTTAATCAGCTTCCAATCCGGATGAGAGTCTCCCATTGCGTCTGTGCGACAAGCAACTTCCATACCGGAGGCAACAGTACCCCAAGAAGAGCCAGATGCAGTATAGACCTCTTCATTTCGGCGGAACTTGAACGTATAGTATTCCGTTCCATCAATAGTTGCTGTATTAAACGGGTAATCAATGCAAGAGGACAGGGCTTTCATTGCCTCAGTATTAGAGGAGAAAAGATCATTTCCATTTGCATCCGTTGCATAATAGAATCCCTGAACAATCCGGCCAGAACTGTTTCGGAAATAGACCTCAACCCCGTCCTCCGTATCGCTATAGATAAAAGCTTCACGATTATAAATGGTACCAATCTGATTGCCCTTATCAACACTGGGCCACCCACTAAAAATAGGCAGATTCTTACCACTTTTGTTAATAGCCATATAATGAGCCATAAATTTATCCTCCTTATTTTGGAACTACATTCCTCTAATTTTAATTGTGTTTGATGCTATGATATCTGCATTATACTTATTGGAAATGACTAATAGTAATTTAAATACAATCTCCAGCAGCTAACTTTTTTTCTGTAACTTGTAATATGCTGATTCACAATAAGTCACCTCCTTTCTTGTTACATAAGGAGGAGGCTATCCGCAAATGTGTAAATCTCGGGAATTATTTTTATAAAGTCAATTTTTCTCTGGTGCTCTTAACCTAATAAAAACAGGCTAAATATTAGAGGCAAAGCAAGTTACTATTTATTAGACAAATAGCATGAGAAAATGTAACCGCAAATAATTATGAGAAGACAGCGATTCTACACCTCGTCTCTTTATCACCAGGAGAAACGGCGGTTTATTTTGAACAGAATTGAGATAAAGGAACAGGGTCTGTTCCCTTGCCTTAGACATACCGTATTTTCACAGGTTATCAAACATTTTTAAGGAATCCAGAATCGCAGATACTTCACCGGCACTGCCAAACCAGTTTTCCGACTCCTCCTTTGCCTGTGGAGCTTCTGCGGGGCTTATTTCACACGCTTTTTCTGTTCTTTGCGGAACATCGCCGCCGCACTTTTGTTTGTCCCTTTTTTCCAGAATGGAGACAATGATTTTCTCCAATGTTTCCGGATCGACGGGTGGAACCTGCAGGTTCGGTGTTTCCTTGCAGTTGATGTAGTGCAGAACAGCACTGGCGAGAAATTGCGCTTTGTTCCGCCCCTGCTGGTTGAGCAGGGCAACCACGGTTTGGTGCTGCGGGTCATGTATATTAAAACGGACGGTAAATTTACCGGGATCTTTCTTGTCCGCCATGGTTCTCACCGCTCACCGTGCTGAAGGCGGTACAGATACGCATACCCCTTCGCATTGGCGTTGATGTCCTCCACAAAGGTTGCCTGTCCCACCTTACCGGATGCCTCGATCTGCCGCCGCAGCAAATTGGCTCCGCCTCCAAGGAAAATCACCCTGCCAGACTTGAGCTCCAGCATCCGTTCCCGTAGGCCGCTGAGCAGATCGTTGACGAACTCCTGCGCTTCCTTCTCCACCAGCTCCACGACCTCCGGTGCCACATCACGGTGCTCTCCGCGCAGGATGCAGTCGATCTCGCTCTCGTCCAAAAGAACATCCAGTTCCGCATTGGCTCTGGCACGAACACGGTTATAAAGCAAGATCACACCGTTTTCCAAAGAGTCACACGCGGACATATCCGGAACGCCGTTCCGCAGCCGGACATAATCCGCTGTAAAGCCGCCAATATCCACCACCAGCACCTTCGGGCTGGCAGTCAGATTCTTTACCGTCGCAACGGCCGCGGAAAATGACTGCGGAAAGCAGGCTGTATTTTCAATATAAACGGCATACGGTTTGCCGCGGAATTGAAAGGAAATGGCACCCCGCCCATCAAAATAGTTGATAAACCGCTTGGCCTGCACACCGAAGTGCGCCGGCGGCAATCCGACCGCCAGTTGAATCCGCATCAGGGTATCGCTGTACCGTCCCATCGCTTCGATCTCATAGGCGATGGCAAAAAGCGTCAGAATGAAAAAACGTTCATCCTCTGTCTTATCCCGCCGATAGGGAATACGCTGGTCGGTCAGCGTATAGTACTTCCCCTGATATGCCAGGCAGTCCGTTCCGAATCCCGGCGTGTCGCCCTGGATCAATCCGGATGTGAATGGCTGCGTATGAACGGTTTTGATCTGTTTGTTTCCATGGTCGATTGCAATTAACATAGCTGTGTACCTCCTATACATCTTCTATACGGCTGCAATACGCATAAAAGCAACAAAAAACTGGGCAGTGAAAAAATTTTTCACTGCCCAGCTTTCTGCTGAAAAGAGGCTCCGCAGGTTTTCTTGAGTGGCTGCGGATACCATTTATGGAATAGCCTTTAAATGTTTTCTGAATACGCTCGTTCTTTTACCACAGCTTTATACCGTGCCTTCCAGCGCAGAACCTCAGATGCGTGGACGTTATGGGAACCTGTGTGGTACACGATCCGGCGCAGAACCGCGTAGCCGGGCAGTGAAGGCGAGAGCAGTTTGATTGTGTTTTCAATCTGCCGAATAGCCTTGGGCAAATCAGAGCCTTTCAATTCGATGTAATAAGAGGTTGCTGCTTCATCATTGAGAAGAAGATAATCGCACCGTTCCTCTCCTGGGCCCCTGAAAACTTCTCCATCCACCTTAAAGTGCCGAACATATTGTCGTTTTGTGTTATTTCCGACGTGTCTGCACCCATTTTCAGAAGACGGAAAAGCCGAATGATTGCCTTCGCGGAAAGGCTTATAGTCATTTATATTGTAAGGCATCATTCGTCTCCCTCAGCATAGAGAAAACCAAGCAGATAGTCGCTCATATCATTGATTTTGGAAGATGCCCCATCAATCAGTTCGTTTCTAATCAAACGCAGACCGTCTTCATCAGAAATTCCATCCGTCAGTTTCCCATCAGAGATATAGTGGGCGTTCACATTCCCGGCTTTCAACCACAACCGCCTACGTAGTTTCTTTGCCACTTCCTTTTGATGATCCTCTGTAATCTGTCCTGCCATCAGAAGGTAATTAAACGTTCCGAGGACATAGGGGCTGTGGGTCGTAACGAAAACTGAATTTCCGCTGTCAGCCATCAAGGAAAGCGTTTCGCTGATACGACGCTGGGATTCCGGATAGAGATGTGACTCCGGCTCCTCAATAATCAGGAAAATCTTTTTATCTTCCGACAGATAGTAAAAGAGAAGGTTGAATACCCACACAACTTCCTGCTGCCCGGAGGATGCAAGGTTGATTTTTACATAACGGTCATCCGAGAGATACAGCCGTTCTTCCCCATCCACATACCGATAGGTGCTCTGCATGATCTCTTTCGCCTGGTCCATGAGGACATTAAGAGCAGGGCGAATCCGTTCATATTTCTTAGACTGTGTTGGATCGTCTTTCATACGGTTGGCAATGCCCTCCATCCCGTGGGCAAACACCGGTTTCAGGCGGAGGATCAATTCCGTATATCTCTTTGTGACGTAGTCAATATTTCTCAGCTGTGAATCTTCCAACGAGGTAAAGATATAGTTGAGCTGTGTACTCAACAATGTCAGGAGGTTCCGGCCGGCGGGAATAAAGACGGGCTCGAACGGATCATCAAAGAGCTCATTCAGCTTCTTTTCTTCGTGCTCCTTCTGAGCCGGGGTAATATTGGCGAAGATGTGTGAGCTTAGAGCTTCCAAGTAGCTCTCAATCGAATTGCTGAAGCCGATCGCAATATAATTCTTGGAAGAGTCATTGAAATCATCCTCTAAGGACACCGTGATAGACACATCTTTGCTGTATTGGTATTCCATCCGCATATCAGATGGCATGACCCACGAGGTCCCGAAAAGCTGCAAAAACTTGTCTTTCATCCGCTGCTTCAGAACGGTGCTCCACGTGGAAGCCTTGTCCCCGGTAACTGCGTTTGGCCCCCCCTGCATCATAATGCTGAGGATATCCTGTTTGACCGACCGAAAGAAATAGACCGCTTTTGCAGCTGTGCTCTTTCCGTTAGCCTGCGGTCCGGTCAAAATCGTAAAAGAGTCAAGCGTCAGCCGGCAGTCATTGATGGGGCCGATTTTATGAAGGTGCAGTTCATGACTCATTGATATAATTCCTCCATTGAAATCTACACTCTGGTAGTAGTATATCTATTTTTCCCGGATAAATCAAGCAATACCGTATTTCGTCTCTGCAAAAAAGGGAGGGCAAAACGCCCTCCCTCATTTCCTCACGCACTTTCTCCGGCCATGCGGAAGAACTCGTCGGGTGACAGAATCTTGACCCCAAGCGCCTGTGCCTTTTCCAGCTTACTCCCGGCGTTCTCGCCGCAGATCAGATAATCTGTCTTGCTGCTTACCGAGCTGCCGGCATGAGCGCCCAGAGATTCAATTTTTTCGTTGATCCCATCCCGGGTGTACGGCTCTACTTTGCCGGTCACCACAAGGGTCTTGCCGACAAAGGGATTGCTCATATCGGTGCCGACCGCAGGCGGCTGATAGGTCTTAATGCACACCAGCAGCCGAAGCTCCGTCCAGACCGTCCAGTTTTCCTCGCTGCGGAACCACTGACAGATATTCCTGTGCAGTGTCTCTCCGAAGTCCGAGAGCTGTGTAAAATCAAAGCCCATGCATACAGCCGTTTCAAATTCCGAAAGATTTCCGTGGAACCTTTGACAGATGGCCTTACTGGCTGTACTGCCTACCATGGGAATATCCATTGCAGTCAGATACTGCTCAAAGGTGGTAATGCGGCTGTGCTGGATGGCATCCCAAAGATTTTGCCAGGATCTCACCCCAAAGCCCTCCATCTGAACGATCTCCGACCTGTGTTTGTCCAAAAAGAAGATGTCCATATAGGAGTGGAGCCAACCTTTTCCAATGAATTTTTCCAGAATTGCTTCAGACAATCCCACGATATTCATCGCCTTCTGGCTTGCAAAGTGGACGAACTTACGCAGCTTCCGCGTTTCGCACTGCTCATTATCGCAGAACAGGGCCGCCGTGACCTTTTCCTCCCCGTTCACAGTGTTTTTGGTCGTATGGATACGGGTAGGCTGTCCGCAGCACGGGCATCTGGCCGGAACAACTTTGTCTCTGGCGTAGCAGTCCCGATCCAGATTTTCCTCCACATGGGGAATGATCTGGTTCCGCTTGCTCACCTTGATACGGCATCCCGGCATCAGTTCCAAATTCTCAATGAAGGAGAGGTTATGGAGGCTTGCCCTGGATACCGCGCAGCCGTCGATCTCCACCGTGTCAAAGGCCGCCACCGGCGTGATTTCCCCTGTGCGGCTGGGCGTCCATTCAATCGAACGCAGGACGGTTTCATAGGTGTCGTCCTCAAATTTGAACGCCAATCCATCCTTATAGTGATGCCCGGTCCGTCCGCAGGATTTTGCGTAGGCGGCATCGTTGTAGGTGACCACGATGCCATCGATAGGTATGTCGTTTTCCTGCGCGTATTTCCGCAGGTGCCGGATACCGGCGTCCATATCAAACTGCGTCAGCGCCTGCTTGCTTGCCAGATATTTGCAGATGGGAAAGCCGAGCTGTTCGATGGCCCGAAGCCGCTGCGACTTCCACGGATATTCTTCCGTAAGACCCTCCAGCACATTGAACGCCATGAAGGTCACGCGGCGGTCCTTACAGGCGCCGCAGTCCAACAGGCGGACGGAGCCGGCAGCCAGATTGCGCCCGTTTTTATAAGGTTCGCCATTCCCGTCCCGCAGCGTGTCCTTTAACGCCTCAAAATCGCTGGGACGGATAAATGCCTCACCGGTAACAACCAATCGTTCCTTATATGAAATCTTGTCCGGGATACCGGAGATTCCCATTACATTGTGGGTAATGTTTTCGCCGGTATCTCCGTCACCACGGGTAGCAGCCTCCATCAGAAGGCCCTTTTCATAGGTCAGCTTCACCGTCAGACCGTCCAGCTTGAGCATCAGCATGACCATCTGTTCTCCCGCAAAACGCAGCAGCTCCGTACTGCTCTTCGTTTTATCCAAGGACAGCAGCGGGATCTTATGCATCGTTTTCTCCAAGGTGCTGACAGCGGGATAACAGCCAACGGTCTGTGTGGGGGAGTTGGTCAGATTAAATCCCGTTTCCTTTTCCAGCGCGCTCAATTCATCAAAAAGCGCGTCATATTCGGCATCCGTCAGAGACGGCGCGTTCAGATTGTAGTATTCATACCGGCAGCGGTTCAGCCGGTCGGTCAATTCCCGTATTCTCTGCTGCTTGCTGTGCTCCATTCCTTACACCAGCCTTTCCTTGGAGAATGCTCCGAAGTTCAGTTCATAGATCATCTTTTCGATCCGTGCGTCATCGTTCCATGCGGCCTCCATCGCCGCACGGTTTTTTGCCTGTACCAAGACCAGACCACCCCGGAGCTGCATCAGCAGCTCCGGGCGTTGGGCACAAATAACCGCGAGGTTTCCCAACTGTTTCATTTTCACATGACTCCTTTTATACAGCAATATAGGTTTCCCAGTACGATTCCCGCTGCGCAGCAATCGTGAGCGGAACAATGGTGCTGCCAATATTGGCCGGCGCCTGCGTCAATCCATAGACAGCCTGCGTACTCCGGATACGAACCATCTCCCGCTTGAGCTGAGAGAGGATGTACTCCTCCAGATACCCTTTACGGGGATCGTAGCTGTTGACTGCCCGGATCAGGCGTACCGCCAAAGACTGGTACACATCATCGGGGTCTACGGGTTCTGTCTGCATAAACGCGGCGTACTGCGCCATGACCGTGTCAATGCACCAAAGATGCTGTTCCACCACAGCGTTGCGCTGCGTGATCGTAAATCCGTTTTTCATTTTCTGTATAGTTTCCTTTCCTTCGTTCAAATGTATTGTGCTGCGGCTTAGGCCGCAGTTTCCATGAGATCCGACACCAGAACATCCACCAGCCGCTGACCGGCAAGGTCGCCGGTATGGATACGGATGTCATCCTGTCGCAGCTGCTCGAATTCCTGCAGGCGAAGGACCTTGCTCTTTTCCGCTTTTTCCCGGTCGCTCTCTGTCAAGCGCTCGGAGACAACCTTCTGCCATTCTTTCAGGAATTTCTCCGCGTCCTTGAGGTCATCGTTCTGTCGGTCAAAGTAGGTCCGTTTCTGCCGTATCGTGCCGTTTGGCTCCACCTCAAGGGTGTAGTATGGCTTGTCGATCTCTGCGGTCTTGCGCAGGAACAGGATATATGCCTCCTGCTGCTCGATGCGCTCCCAATAGCGGTCTGACTTGCCGACACAGTGGGAAAGCGCATCGCCCTCGCGCATAATATCGCGTACACCTGACGGAACAACGATGGAATACACCTCGCCGGTGTATTCGTATTTCGGTTTGATCAAGCGGCAGATGCCTGCAATTTTCCGATACTTTCTTGCTGTTGCGGCAGCTTCCATGTCCCGTTCTCTTTTCCGCAGCTGCTCCACCAGTTCATCGTGACGCTGGCGCAGCAGCTTGACGCGGTACACGATCTCATCGTTGGTGTTGATTCCCAGCTTGTCCGCCATGGAAAGGTAATCCCGCCACGTGGAAATAATCTGCCGCAGGGAATCCCGTGTGCCGCTTTTCTGACGCTGAAGATAGTTGCAGACCTGCTGCTCCGACATTCGATCCAAAATGAAGTCGATATCGGAAACATGGATCTTCTCCTGCTCCAGCCAGTGCAGCACATGATCCGGGATGATTCTGCCGCTGCATTTCTCACGCTGCAGCCAGTCGAGCATAATGGTGCCGCCGTTGAGTGTCCGGAGCCGCGAAAGCCGGTTCGTATCAAGCGCCAATGCCTTGACAAGACTGGTTTCGGACTCCTGCCGAATACAGCTTTTTACGGCTCCGAAATCTTCCAAGCACTCCGTGGTCAGCCGCGGAAGATTGGCTTTGCAGATCTGCTCAACGCGTGGAAACCACCCCCACGCAAACAGGTACCAGTTGGGGCTTACACAGCCCCGGCAAAGTCTTACATACTCCCTCAATCCGGTTCTTGCAAGAAGTGGGGCAATGCTGGAAAACGTTTTTCCATAGATGCTCCCCGGCTGATAACAATACTCGTTGTAGGAATAGCCCATACCCGTGTAGACGTACTCATCGATGCCCTCCACCCATCGGGTGCGGCGCTGTTTGTACCAGCCCCAGTAATACGAATGTGAAGACAGATCCGCACGGTAGAAAATACGCTGCTTCTCAAAGCTGGAGGTTTTCGATGTGATGGTGTTCTCTTCTTTCCGGTACTGCCTGCTCACCTGAAATTGGCGAACCACAAACCCGTCTCCGCACTTCTGCGCCAGATATGCGCATTCTGTTGGGGAGTGCAGATAGTCCGTTATTTTCCCTTTCGCCTTGAACGTGATCTTATGACGGCATCTCGGGCACTTTCCCACCGCGTTATGATAGGGCCGCTGTTTCAGTGCGACTTCCTTTTCACAATAGGTGCAGTAGCCGTACCTTGCCCCGCCCTTGCGGTAATCATAGAAGATGTAGTTTTCCTGAATACCCACCTTATTGACCCACCGTTCCCAGTCTTTCGGCAGCGGCGGCGTCTGAGAGAGCTCCGCGTCCCACGGATCGGTTTCCTTTCTATGCCGACGTTCCAGTTCAGCATCACGAACGGCGCGCTGAAATTTCAGAATAGCCCGATATACGTTTTTTTCATCCGACACCAGATATTGCCGGATCTGCGCATCATCCACGGCGCTGATCCATACGTTATTGGATCCCTTCGCCTGCCATTCCAAGTAGTCGATCTTTGCCGTCCGCCATTTGTCATGGGCACGGTCATAGGTGAGAAACTGCTGCTTTTCTTTCTCCATGAAAATCTCATAGACCGGCAGCGTCCCACCAAGGCGCATTGCATCCGGGTCATACAGGGTGACCTTCAAAATGCCGCCCTCCACCGAACTTCGTGCAAAACCGCTGTATCGGCATCGATAGGAAGTGTTCCAGCCCGAACCGACCTTGACCGGGACATCCTCGCGGGCCACCGCAAGCATTTCTTCAGTCGCAGGCAGATCCTTCATTTTCAACAGGCTGTCCTTTTTCATTTCTGCACCGCCTCTCTTTTCACAAAATCAATGTCATACCATACTCCGGGCTGGATTTTTTCTCCATCTACTTCGACAACAGCAATCTGACAGATTACTTCGGTTTCACGCCGCTCTCTGGCAAATGCGAGAATATCGCCCAGTTTTCCACACGCAGCGGGTGTCTTGCCTCGAACGATGGCATAGCCGTTGCGGCTAACGCCGTGCTCACGCTGTACCTTGCCGCTTACCTTGCGGCATGGGTGATCCACCATGTAGGCAAGCGCATGGAGAAAGAATTCTTTCCTTGTAAGCTGCCGCAGGATCGTCAGCTCTGTGCAGGCAATTTTGGAGTCACGATCGTCCTCGTCAATATCCCCGCCGGGCTGCACCAAGCAGTAAATGGAGCGATCCATATCGCTGTAATAGGTGAGACAATCCAGCGGATTCTCCGCACAGTGAAAACCGTTGCTGGCGCAGTTTGCCTCCGGGGTGACATTCTTTCCCATGACGAACCGATAGCCACGGCAGGAGAGATCCGGCTCAAAGCCTTTATAAGCATACATCAGGCTGCCTCCCCAAAGGAGGAGAGGTCACCCAACGAGATCTGCCCATCGTCGGCTTCCGCTTTTTTCGGCGGTTCCTTCTTCTCCGGCTTGTTCTTCTTTTCTTCCTTTTTCTTCTTGGAAACAGACTTGGAAGATGTTTTCCCACGATAGGGCTGCGGGACAAACTCTTCTTCATCCCCCTGATCCTCCTTGGCATTGGGGTCACGGAAATAGTCCTCCGCCCACTGGTAGCAGAGATCGTCGGGAATATCGCAGCCGTATCCCTGCTGACCGGGGCCCGGTTGAACGCCGTTCGCTTTCAACTCATCCTGCACATAATCCCATGACTTTCGGCTGATATACTGGAAGCAGTGGATCATGCTCTTGCGCGGGTGCATGGTAAGCCGTGCAAAATCGAGGTCATCAATGCACTTGGTCTGGATAAACTCGGAAACGCTTTCTTTCATGTTGCGCCGCGTCAGCTTCTCCGTATCTGCGGACACGCGCTTTGCGGCAGCCTTGAGCAGTTCAGCCGGGCTCATGGCATCCAACTTTTCCAATGCAGCCTGTTCCGCCCGCTGCTTTTCTGCCTGCCTGGCGTCCCATTCTGCCTTGCGCTTAGCTTCAGCCGCTTCGTGCGCACGGCGGGCCTCGTCCTCACTTTGGGTGTCGGAGACGGTCGACGGTTCGCTGACCGCTGTGGCCGGAGCCAGTTCTGTGTCCGGCGGGAAACTGCCTGTTGCTGGCTCCGCGGGGACCGTCTGCGGCATATCCATAGCATCATCTTCCATAAAGGCGTTGGAAACGGCAGCCTCATTATTTTGAAGCTCGTAATCCACATTTGAAAAAGCGCCCATTCGTACATTCCTCCTAAATAAAATTTTGAAAAGGACGCTCCTGTGCCAATGGCACAAGGCGTCCTTTTTACATACTTGGCTCAGACCGTGTAGACCAGTGTGCTGAATGGGTCGAAGCAGTAGCACACAACAGTCGGATACTGAGCAGCCGTTCTTTGAATTTCCTGTTGGATGGCAAGGGCCTCACCCATTCCGCAGGGCGTATCCCAGCCGGTCCAGACCATAGCTGTAAAATAGCGGTACTCCGGATGATACCGGATCTCTGCGCCTAAATTTCCGCAAAGCTGTAATACCGCTTCAAGAGATTCCTTTCTTTGTTTCTCCATCGCAGCATACTCATGCCTTCTTTGCCAGCGCGGGAGAAAATTTCACCTGCGGGAAACCAGCCATATCGCAGTAGAAGTATCTGCGCTCGCTTTCATCATACAACTCCAGCACATCGGATGGGGCAATGCTGCGGCCACGATAGTCCGGGGGGAACGCCTGGTTATAACGTTCAAAAATGCGTTCCAGAATATCACGGTCATCTTGCCTAACCGGGCAGATCAGTTCACCGTCATAAACGAGCGTGTATTCCGCCGCCGGGGGCTGCTGAAAGCCAGCCTTGTGCAGCGCGTCAATACCGCCAAAGGCGAAGGCGCGCGTCTCGCCATGCTCCAGCTCCAGCTGATAAACACGAAACCGCTGCGTTTTGCGCTGACTGTCCAGCAGCTCCTGAAAAGAAACGCCGGGGGCAGTCTGTAAGTACGCATCGTATTCCTGCTCCGTCAGCCCCAGATACTCCCGCAGGGAAATACTGTCCGCCTTCATCGCATGCCATTTTTTCGTACAGGTTTCCAGCATTTCCAGCCCGCATAGGCCATTAAGATATTGCTCCTTAAATGTCATTCCTGGATCCTCCTTCATTTTCTGTTCTTTCCGGCGCAGCGCAAGCTGCCAGTCATCAATGCCCTTATAATTGGGATTCCATGTGAGCCTGCGGCAGCGCATCCCGTGCCTGGCCGCCAGCGCATAAATCTTCGATGCGCCTTTCTCCACCATTTCATTGCTGTATTTATCCATGTCCTCCGCCTCGATGATCTCCTCCGTTCCGTTTCGGTGCAGGAACGCAAACAGTTCATCCAGCTTGGCGGTATTGTTGACGCCCAGCGTGGCAACAAAGGTCCTGTGCATCAGCGCGTGAGCGACATCCGCCTTGAGACAGCCTTCCGTCACATATACAACGCGGGAGCATGGATCGCCCACAAAATGAATGGGGCTCCCCGAGGTCGTTCCCATGCGCTTTCCCGTGGAGGACAGCGTCAGATATTTCACGCCCGTTTTCTCCGGTGGATCGTCCTTATCCTTGAGCGGGTGATCCAACCGGATCTGTGCGCCGTGGATCAGACCGTCTACACCGAAGATGGGAATGATGATGCCTGATGTCCGCTGGTGGAATTTGACCGTCCAGCAGCCGTTATCATCCACATAGAAGCCGGGAACACCCTGCACCCTGCAGCCCGCCTTGACCAACCGATTGGTCAGGGATCGGCACAGGAAGGGGGGCGGCGTACTCTTGAAGCCAAAGCGTGTGATCTCATCGTCGGACAGCCCCCGCACAGACCGGAGGTGCTCGCGGTGTGCCGGGATGAGTGTCAGCATGGACAGCAGCATGGAGAGGGTCTGATGCACTTCCTGGACAGAAGCTGCGTCAGACTGCTCGGCCTCCGCAGGCGTCGTCTTCTCTGGAACGGTATAGTCCGGCGAAAAACCGTTTACCGCCAAAGCGTCGCAGATCTCCCGATAAGCGTCAGAATTGCTGACGCCATACACCTTTGCGTAAAGGGACAGCATTCCGCCGCCTTCACCGCAGTAGTTACAGCGCCACAGGTCTTTTTCCGTGTTCAAATTCATTTTCCCCCGGCGGTCACCGCAGATGGGACAATCCACGTACACCTGACCGGGAGCCCTCCGCCTGATATTCAGGCGGAGGAGCCCGGCCACATCCATAATACCAAAGGGGAGATCATGCTTTTTCCCGTAATGCAAACCAGCATCCCTCCCAAGACGCAAAATTTACGGATGGAAAGCGGTCAGCTTGCCTTTAACTGCTGCGAACCGCCCATCAGAAGCATGGCGGCGGCTTTCACAATATTGCCGCAGTCCTCACAGAGATAGGCGTAATATTTCAGACTGGAGGGACGCTGCTCAGAAACCTGTGCCATCGTCCAGCCCTTATTGACGCCGGTGGTCACAACCAGCTCCGCAGCTTCCTCTTCCGTCATCAGCGAAAGGATCTCGTCCACCGTCATATCGTCCGAATATTTCGGTGCAGCCGCTGTCGATGCCGCTGCCGGCATATCGACCACGACAGGCTTCAACGTCTGCGCTGTTTCAGCCCGCTCCGTGACAGCAGGCTCCGCCGGTTCCGAAGGAACCTCCTGCGCCTTTTGGGGCATAACCGGATCAGGCTCAGAAGCCGCAGTTCCGCCGCTTAACGCCTGCAGCAGACTCATGGCGTCTGAAACGCTTTCTGTCTGCTGGGTGGGGACTGCCACCTGCTGATTTACGCTGGGCGTCTTTGCCGCCTCCTGCGGTTGAACCTTCTGCGGTGTAGGCACTGCCTGTACCGGATGACTTTCGCCGATAGCATCTTCTCGCTGCGGCGCTGTGGCTCTATTTGCCGCCGGAGCAGTCTCCTGACGATTTACAGCGCCCGTTGCGACTTCCTGTTTTCCATCGACCTGTGCATCTACCGCCGCAGAGGGATTGATTTCACAAAGCTGGATGCCGAAGCCCGCATTATCCAGCGCCGTTTTCAGTGCCGCGTCCTGCGCAGCCTGCACATAGCGTCCGGCGGGAGCCTGCGCCTTTTCCACCGCCGCGGTGAAATTGGCGATTGGCTGGTTATCCTCTCTGGACAGAAATACCTGCGCCTCATAAACGGCGATTTGGTCTGTGATCCGCAGCCGGTTCAGCAGCATTTTTCCATCGGGGCAGGCCAATCGGAACCAGAGCCGCTGATAGCGCGGCTCCAGTTCGATTCCGCCGTTGGCGTTTCTTTTCAGAAAGCGCAGCGGGTCAAAGCCCTGCACCCTGCGAAGCTGCTGTACGGCGGGGATCGCCTGGGTCAGCATGATTCTTTCTCTGGACATGGTTTGATACTCCCTTCATAAAATAAATAAGAGATGACTGTGCGTTTTTTTGCACATTCATCTCACATTAACTGGCACGCTGCCATTCCTCGCCCTCTTCGCTGCGGAGGGCCTTGCGCGTGACCGCCTTATAGTAGAGGGCGATGCGTTCGCCCAGCATGGTGTTCCGTTTCCCTTTTCGGCTCCGATGGATCGCCATATACAGCGCCCTTTTTTCACCCACCAGCAGCACACGGCGCTTGGCACGGGTGATGGCCGTGTAGAGAAGATTCCGCGTCAGGAGCACATTATGGGCAGCCAGCAGTGGAATAATGACCGTATCATACTCTGAGCCCATGGATTTGTGGATCGTAATGGCGTAAGACAGCTCCAAATCATCCAGAAGCACCTGCGGGCAATCCATATAGCGGCCGTCAAACTCGATCACGACATTCGTGCCGCTGATTTTACGGATGGTACCTATGTCGCCGTTGAAAATGCCTTCGCCGACCTGCTTGCCGGCACGGTCATACAGCTTGATCTCATAGTTGTTCCGCATCTGCATCACGCGGTCGTTGAGGCGGAATATCTTTCCGGCGTACACGATCTCCGGCGTCTGCGGCGCTGCGGGGTTGATCTCCTCGCGGATAGCTTCATTCAGGCTGTTGACCGATGCCTCGCCCTCGGAGCGGAACGGCGATAAAATCTCCACCTGCTCAATTCCTTTTGCGGCGATCTGCTCCCGGTAAAGCTCACGGATGATGCCGGCAGTCTCCTCCTGGCTCTCTGCCTTATGAAAGGCAAAGTCCTCACCATAGTAGAGCGTCGTTTTGCCCTCGTTGATAAAACGGGCATTGTGGGCGATCAGGCTGTCCTGTGCCTGACGGAAGATCTCGTCCAGCACCGTGACTGGCACGACGCCGGAGCCGATCAGCTCGTGAAATACATCACCGGCGCCCACACTCTCTAACTGATCTGCATCACCGACCAAAAGGACTTTGGTGCCGGGGCGCAAGCGGGAAAAGAGCTGATGGATCAGCCACATATCGACCATGGAAGTCTCGTCCACGATCAGGAGCCCTGCTTCCAGCGGTTTCCGTTCCCGGTCTTTCTTCGATTCCGAATCACCGTGAAGTCCCAGAATGCTGTGGAGCGTCTGTGCTTCATCGATCCCCGTTGCCTCCGCCATACGCCGGCTCGCCTTACCTGTGGGCGCTCCGAGTACGATCTTCTGCTGAGGATAGAGCTGACGGTACACTTCAATCACCGTTTTCAGAACCGTGGTTTTGCCGGTGCCGGGGCCGCCTGTGATGATGGACAGATTATGCCGGAACACCATTTCCACGCCTTCTGACTGGCGTTTGGACAGGTTGAGCCCTAAGCTATGCTTCACTCGCTCCAACGGCTGCGTGATGTCCACCACTGTCGGCTTTGCCAGAAACAGCTCTACCGCTTTCTGTGCGGTTTCGCTCTCCTGCAGGAATTGCTTGGGCAGATACACGTTGCCGTGATTCGATACCACCTCATCCTGCCGGATCATGGCAGCCAGCTCCTGTTCGACCTGGCTCATGGGGACGCGCATCTGGGGGAGGGGTATCCGCTCATTGAGCAGCTGCATAGCCGCTTTGAGCAAAGCCTCCGCTTCCAGATAGAGATGTCCGTCCTTTGCCCGCGCGTCCTCCAGCGCATAAAAGAGCGCACCGTGGACGCGCTTCGGATCACGCAGATCTCCACCGGATTTTTGCACGATGGCGTCAATACGCTTAAAACCGAATCCCGGCACCTGGCAGAGATTGAAGGGACTCTGTCTCACGATGTCCGCACAGGCAGGCCCGAAATGCTGATAAATCTTCTGCGCGGTCGTCGGCGTGACCTTGAACGGGGCCAGCAGGGTCATCAGGACACGCATCCGGCTGGTTTCCGCATAGGCGTCCTTGATCTCCGCAAGCCGTTCCTTCGTAATGCCGCGAATCTCAAGAAGCCGGTCTGGCTGATGTTCCAGAATCTCCAGAGCATTGACACCAAACTTTTCAATGATCGCGTCGGCGGTCTTTTCTCCGATGCCCTTCAGCAGACCAGAGGCAAGATAATTGCGGACGCCCTCCAATGTGGGCGGCACGATCTCCTGCCAATGATCGACCTGAAGCTGGAGCCCGTATTTTCCGTCCTTCCACTCTCCATCCATCTCGATCTTCACCGTATCCGTCTGCGGCAATTCGATGCCGACGGCGGTAAAGCGGATCAGGTGGTCGTGATAGCGATAGGGACTCCGGGCTTCTGCCGGTACGCTGCTGTCCTCCGTCTTCATCCGAAGGACAGAATATTTGCTGGACGCATTGAAAAACAGTACCTTGTCCAGTGCTGCAACAATGCTCACAGCACATCACCTCCGTTTCTTTTCACGCTGCCTGCAAAGCAGCTTTTTTCACATGGAATCTTCGCCATTCGGACACCGTGACATACTGATCGTAAATGTCAGGGTGCTCGTCCTTCAGCCGTTCCAGGGCGTCCTTCGATATGCCTGCGGAGCGCACCGGATTGTAGGTTATGGTGTAGCTCTCCGCAAGACCGTTATACACGGCGGTGCAGCTCGTGCCCATTCTCTCAATGAGCATACCCTTCAACCGCTTGATGTCCTTGTCCAGCTTGCTCACATCAGCCGACAGCGCCTTTTTCTGCTCTTGCAGGGAAAGAAGCATGGACAGCTGCCCAAACTGCGTCTGTCCCAACAGCACAGGCGGCGCGTCCTTGTCCGCAGGCCCCAGCTTTCGCCGCAGGCTTTCGAGGATCAGGTCACCATCCGCTTCCACATAGGGAGGCGGCGTTTTTGTTAGGACATGATTCTCCCAGAAGTCCCGTTCCAAAGCAATCAGTTCCTCCTCATAGGCCATATCACGGTCAATGCGGCGAATGATTGCCTCGTCTTCCGAATTGCCGTAAAGGCAGCAGAAGTAGACCCGGTCAATGTTCATGACTGCCATGTAGTGCCGCCCCTGCGATTCGTAGTAGATAGGAACGATTTCCTCGCCGTTGTACCACCAGTTATCCTTGGCGTTATAATTCGTGGTTTTGATCTCAAGGATGGCTGATGTACCGTCCGGCAGTTCCACCATATAATCCAGATCCGCCAGCATCCAAGGATACAGTGGGTGCTGGAACATGAATGGCCGGCGGTAGATCTTATAGCCCGTCTTATGGGCGAAGATCTTGGCAACCAACGGCTCCAGTAGAGTTCCAACCTCCAACTGGACCCAGTTTTCGTTATCGTCTGCCGTGACGATATTCAGCTTGTCATAGTAGAGATCCCGCCCGGTGCGGAACGGTGAAATTCCGAGAACGGCAGCGGCGTCACTTCCGCCAATGCCCTTGCGCCGGTATTCCAGCCATTGTTCACGCGGCAGACCTTCTGTGCTGACAAGAATTTGCGGAGCGTAACACGCTGCGTTTTCCATAGATACATTCCTCCTCGGCTTCATATCCGATGCACGGCTTATTCAAAAGCCGCTTTTTTCTGTACCTGTGGTACGGTCGGGAGGAACGTCTGGGATGCCCTCCGAGTTTCCATTTTCGTCTGAATTTCATTTCTTGTTTCCACCTTTCTTGATGATATATCCTCAAAGCCTTTCGGCATTTGGGCGCAAAAAAAGCGGGAACAACGATTCTGGTAAAATCCAGCGTGTTTGCCTCACAGCAAACACTCGTCATTCCCGCAGCATTGGGGCGTTACTACCCCGTAAAATAAAAAGCCAGCAGCAGCCGGCTCTCATGGCACAGCAATACTACTGATAAAAACGTACAAACCTGACAACGTGCGCAGGTGGATCACTCCACACACAGATCATTGACCTATGCCCAAAGGGAAATTGCGCAAAACTCATTTACAAGCAAAGTGTAACACAGTATATATGACAAGTCAATACTATTTCGCCTTCATATTGTGTCTCAAATAGGTTTTGTTAGCTATTGTGGCGTCGAGCAGTAACATCAAATGCTATGCATATCAGCACAGATACCCTCTCACGCTGCAAAAAAGGAGTGTCACCTGATAGTAAGTTCGCTATCAGGTGACACTCCGGAAGGGTCAACTTAGCTGTCGACCTATCAACAGCAAAACAACGCTCTCTAAGAGAAGCGCCCCAACACAGCACAAATCAAACCATGCAGATTTTTTCTTTTCTTCTACCGCTCGGAGCGCGAAAAATGCAAATCCGAAAGCAATAAAAAGCAAATCGCTCCAGTGCTTTGGATATGCCTTGACTGGAAGCAAAATCATAACAGTCAAAAATAGTGCAAGGCTTATCACATACTGTATGGTATTTTTGGGTAATCTTTCCATGTTATTATCCATTCATACAGCGATACACAACCGTATCAGCGTCTTCAATATAGTTCTGCTGATTGGCGCTTGCATACCATTTTGTGTACAACTTTGTTACCGTCCCGTACCCGATAACCCCCGGACCGCTGGGGCGCTGATACGAAAGGACTCTTACAGAAATAGCGTGGATACCGTCTGGGTGCACCGTCCCGCCAATATTGCAAATCTTTCCTAAAAGTACTCCTGCCGCAAAAGCTCCAAGAGGATTAAATCCGAGTGCAGCGATTACGACCGTTACAAATGCACCGGAGGTCATATCGAGCAAATCCTGCATAAATGTAATGTCTTTCTTTTGAGTACCAATTAGTTTGCTATAATCAGTTGCAACCGTTCCATCTGGCGGACCGTCAAGATATTTTACGGTATGTGCGAAAGGAGCAATATCATATTCCGTACTTAGCTTTGATGATTCCTGCGTTGTCACCTTAATGCAATTACCGTTTAAGATTACGTCTCTAATGGAATCAATTTCAACCTTATCAGATTTATCGCCTTCTACAAAGTTCATCTTTGTTGTCCCATCTGTCGAGATTTCTTTTATCACGAGACCATTGACCACATTTCCAGCAGCATCGTTATAAGAATATCTAAATCTACCTTCTACATTATCCGAGAAAGCAAACTCAATCATCTGTGAAAAATTGCCCACTTCATCAGTAGCATATGGGCTTAATTCGACAGCAAATGCAGGAATGGCGAGAGCCATGCACATTGCGATGCAGAGAATAAACGACACCATTTTACGTTTCATTTAATTAACCTCGCTTTCTTTTGTTGTTGAACATAGCTTAATCTACTTCGGATACATTGAAAATTATACCTCTGTATTTTCTACTAAAACAGCCCTCCCTTCTCGTAAAACTAAATACGACAAGGGAGGGATTTTTTGGACACAACGCTATTTATTTTCCGCAAACACTTTCTGCTAATCTAATCAAATCTTCGGCAGTGAAGAATCCGGATATGAAAAATCCAGCGTTGTCAGCAGTCATCCATACGATTGTGTTACCGATAGCAGCGTAATCGCTGATCAAAATGTCGGCAGTGCAGCCAGCTACGGTTACCTTTTCAACGGCAGTATTTGTTGACTCGATTTGCCAGAATGTCTCATCTGGCGGACTTGCATAATAGAATTTCAGTATCTCACCCTCGTCATTCATATAAATGACCGACGAAGTATTTCCTACACTATCTTCTGATATCTGTGTATATCCTTCGGGGATCCAAGTTAAATAGTAGTTATTCTTTCCTTCATTGCTGGTACGCCCATCCTCAAAATGATATATAAACAGCTCTTCGTACACCTCTTTGACCCATCCAAAAAAAGATGCTCTAGCCTCTGTATCGACGGCCAGCCAAGCACTTCCGCCAATGAGAACTGCAAGTATAATAACGGCAACTTTGTGCATCATTTTATAGAAATAAGGATGATCTGCGCGCTTTTTCAGCTTTCTGATTTTCCTTTCAAAAGCTGCAGAAAACTCATGAGGAGGAATCGCGTCGTAACCTTCTTCCATATAACGCAGATATAAGTCGCTGGATTTTTCAGCAGCCGCGCGTAGCCGCTCATCAGTGATCAAAATTCGCCGCCTCCTTCTTTATACAGTATCTCGAGATGCTTTTTCGCTCTCTGATCGATTTTCTGCGCCCAAGATAACGTAATTCCCAACATCTTTGAAATTTCACGCAAATTGTAGCCATGATAATATTTCAACCAGATAACATGACGTTGCTGCTCCGGCAACTTAAGAATAGCCTCTGTTAGCAAATCATCTGTGTGAAGTTCTGCACTCAGTTGATTAAGAATTTCATCGTTATATTCCGCAGTGGGATGGCGGCCATTCATTCGCAGCATATCAGTCACTCTGTTATCAACTATAGTTACGACGAGCTGCTTTGTTTTTGGACTCACCGGATCAATTATTTTGATATTTTCAGCTATTTTCATAAAAGCGTAATGTACTGCGTCCTCCGCATCCTGTTCATGGTGCAAACGCTTATAGGCGACATAGTACATAAGCCCACGGTATTCCCGGTATATGTCTTCGAATTTGCTCTTGTCTTCTTCTGTCTCGATCGTTTGAAGATAAATCAGCATAGTCTTGGCTCCCTACCTGTTATGTTGGTATTATAACAAAGCGGGAAATAGGTGTCCAGTAATTGTAGTGCCTGTCAGCACCGGAAATAAGGTTGATTAAGCTTTTCAGAAGTAAACCCTTGCCATTCCATTTTTCCAGAATGGCAAGGGTTTATCAGGTATGTATTAGTCCAATCACAAAAGCAGCCGGAGCCATAGTCTTTACGGCTAATATATGACACTATTCATCGCTCAAGAGGCCATCTACCACTTTAGCGAAGTCAGTGTCGTTTATAACCAATAATTCATCCTCACTCAAAAAGTCCTCCCGTGTATCAGGGGTTCCTGTTACAATAACGCCATTATCGGTAGGTGAAAACTTGTATTCGGTTAAATTGTCGGAGATGATAATGTAAGGAGCATCTGTGGATGCAGAACAATCTTGCAGAACAGAAAAATCATCCGCAGTAAGCGCCGTAAGCGCCTTCTCCATATCCGATGCCGCAGTAACAGCGTTCTCACCTACAAGTGCTGTTGACGTCCCATCAGGGAAAGTAATCAGAATTAAGGGCTCATTCGAAGCACGAAACCGGCTACACCATTCCATGAACAATGAGTTTTCTACATCTTCAGAGGAGACATTAGACTGATTTTGACATCCAGAAAAGCAAACTGTCATGACGCATACAAACAGCAGTATATATGCTCTTTTGATTTTTTTCATAATACAATCCATCTTCTTTCCATTAATTAACTCGAGAAACAATTTCAGTAGCGTTGTAGGGGACCGGAATGCTGGTAGTGGGCCATCCCATCACAGCGGGGTGCGCGGCGTTATCAATATAGCTGATAGTGTTCAAAACCATCACTCTGCCATTGCACGACTGAATATCGTTGAGAATTGACTGGTTAATACTGACGGTAGTATAAAGGAGGGCATTAGCGCTTCCTGTAATATAAGGAGGAAGCCAATTTAAGGTCTTGACAGCCTCCATAATAGCACTTGCAACATCTCGCTGAGTTTCAATCTCATTAATCCATCTTTCACCCTGCTCTGCAGTACAACCAACAACTACAAAACGACCAGGAACAGCCCCCCACTCTCGCGCCTGCTTGTATGCTACAGAACCACCGCGGGGAGCGTACACATTATTTACTGTGCCATCCTCTAAAGGAGAAATTGAGTTTTCGTCGTATTCAGCTGAGAACATGGCGTAAAGAATCGCTTCATAATCATCTGCGAGATAGAGAGCGTCCTGTGCGGCTAACTGAGGAAGGATCACAGCCATCTTTTCGTCAACCATCTGTTGAATAGGATCGGCGGGCTTAACAGTGTCTTCGGCAGACAATTCGAACGCGGAAGCATTTACCATAAGCGCAAATACCATGCAAATAGCCATTAACAAAGAAGCGGTTCTCTTCATAGTAATCTCCTTTCGACGTTTGGTATTATCTATACCTTATATTTCATATTAATGTGAATTTGACATTGCTTTTGCAACATGTTTATCTGAGACATAACTATTACAGCTTACAGTCACTTAGAACATTGGATACACCCCCTATCATATCGGTAAGGCATTGAAATATATTAAGTTATCAGGCGTTAACTGGAGGCCCTTTACTATTCATCTTTTAGCCATTTGTGGCACTGATAGTAACTGGGGATCGCTCTGTTCCATTCACGGAAAAATTGACAACCATGGTATAGGTTTTTCCCTTTTTGACTGCCGCACTTTTTGTCATCTTCAAAATGCCAGATCCGCTTCCGTTCCAGCTTGCGATCAAATCGCTGCCACACCGGAGTTCCATCGTCGCCGAAATCTCATCTGTCATCTTATCGCCGACAATCTGAATTACACATGAGGCGTTATTCCCATCGAAGCTCAGGTGGGGCACCGAGGTAATGCTGCGGCTTTGGATCGCATGTGCCGAAACAGAAAGAAGCATCACCAGAATAAGAGACATGCAAAAGAAACGCTTTTTCACTAATCTCACCTCCCTTCATTCTCTTAAATACGACAGCGAGGTGTATTTTTGGACAGGATAGCTGATATTTTTTCTTTGCAGTGATAGAATTTTATTGGACAAATATTAAGCCCTCGTAAAACGACTACGTTTTACGAGGGCTTATCTATTAACTTTTTCTGTAACTTGCAAAATTTGTCTATGATTCTCCGTATTTATTGTGTGAACGGCAAATAGATGTGCCTTGAACCTTGAAAACGCCGCCCCCAAATGCGGCTGCATCGATTTGTCCGGGAGTTATACAGGATCGGCTGACAGTATGCGTTTGCGTACCTGCCGGGGAAGTGCCGCACAGCGGCAGCCTGCAAACACGCGGCCTGAAGCGAGGGCGCAGGAAATGGTCCGGAAAGCGAATTGACTTTCAATAAAATTATGCTTGGCAATCGTTGTTGTGGAGAGTATAATATGCCTACCCTGCTAAACAATTAGGGAAGGAGGTACTTACTGCAAGCTATAGCGGTTTCCAAGCTGCGAGGAGGTATTATTTTGTCTGACCAAAATTGCGGCAACAGTGTTCAACGCACCTACACCGTCGAACAGATCTCAAAAATTCTAGGTGTCAGTCTACGCAAGACCTACTATCTTTGCGAACATACAACAGATTTTAAGGTCATTCGACTTGGCAAACGGTGCCTGCGCATTCATAAAGAATCATTCGATTCTTGGTTCAATGCGTTAGATCAATCATAAAGCAACGAGCAAGAAAGGAACCGTTATGGCAACATATACAATACGCGGAACATCGCACAATGTCGTCTATACTTACAAAGCAGCTGACGGAAAACGCAAACAGCAATGGGAATCTTACTCTTCTGAATTGGAAGCAATTCAGCGCAAAGCCTATATTGACTATCTTCAATCTCAAAACAGGACATCTGATATTACACATGAAGCATCCGAGTATCGTAGAAAAAAAGCCGTTGAAAAGGCAGCTCAAAAAATTGCTGCTGAAAAGACAGCAACTGCTCCCGATACTCCGTCCCCTGAAAGCGAAGATAATATGAGCAAGACCTATCGAGAATTTATGGAGCGATTTCTTCCAATACACGCAAGAAAGAAGAATTTCTCACCTAAAACCTATGACAGCTATCGTCAAAATCTGGAGACGCACATATACCCCTATTTTGGTGATTGGGTCATGAGTTCTATTACCAGCAGCGCCATTGACGGCTTTATCGACCATCTTTTTCAGAAGCCTTGCCGTGGAAGCAAGAGTTATGGCAAACACACTTCGGAAATTCCAACACTGAGTTCTGGGACCGTAAAAAAATGCTATAACATTCTTACACTTGGCTTTGAAACAGCAAAACGATGGAACTACATCGCAGAGATTCCCAATACCAAAGGTCCATCCGAACACTACAAGAGGCGTAAAGCTTGGTCTGCTGAGTATATTTCAAAAATTCTCGATCAGATTCAAGAAGATCCCATTCTCCATCTCTCGCTTCACCTGGCCTTTGTATGTTCACTTAGAGCGGGCGAGATTGTTGCTATTGACATTCACTCAATCAACCTTGACGAAGGCAGCATGTGGATCTCCCAAATTCTTGAACGTGTCTCTGACGAGGCCCTCAAAAATCTCTCCAGAGAAAAGATTGCTAAAGTTTTTCCGAAACAGTTTTCTAACGCTAAAAGCCACCTTGTCTTAAAAATTCCAAAAACAGAAGGCAGTTTGAGAAAGCAATACCTGACAAGCCCATTAGTTCAAGAAATCAAAGAGCGCATTGCGGAAATCAACAGAGCGAAAGAATCTCTCGGTTCTGAATATCAAGATAATGGACTGCTGATTTGCCAGCCAGATGGACGTCCCATTGACCCAAATAATCTCTGCAAGTCCTTCAAAGAATGGCAAAGCGCAATGAATATTACGGACCAAATTGATCTTCAGGGTTTACGTAAGTCAGGACAAATGCACAAAATCAGACTGACTAAAAACAATTACCAACTTGTGGCTGCTAACGCTGGACAATCCCCGGAAGTACTTATGCATCATTACAATGAAGCACTTGACGTAGAGAAGCAACAGCTTGCATCGATGGTTGAATCAAGTTTTTATCCAACTCCTGCAAAATCAAATGAAAAGCCAGCATCTCTTGACGCAGCCGAAATTCTAAAACTGATTCAGGAAAATCCTGACCTCTCTGCCAAGCTCATGCAGCTATTAAAAGTCTCTGCATAAGACAGCACACGATGCAAACACTTTTTCGTTTAGCATGATGTTTAGCAACCCCGCAAATCTATGGTACTTGAGGTTCGACTTAAAAAAAGAAAAAACCTCGAAACCATAATGGTTTCAAGGTTTTTCTGTGGAGCTGCTGACCAGATTTGAACTGGTGACCTCATCCTTACCAAGGATGCGCTCTACCGACTGAGCTACAGCAGCATATGGCGACCGAGAAGGGGCTCGAACCCTCGACCTCCAGCGTGACA
>OGEQ01000558.1_pt1 | contig 38443 bp, 30 predicted proteins | sample 1570731 | NCBI WGS metagenome assembly OGEQ01 (sample SAMEA2582132, study PRJEB24529) | metagenome | biome: Human gut stool | place: China | collected 2011
GGCGTAAAAAATCCGATCAGTGATATTTATCGTACACACTTTTCGCTATACTGTAAACTGGAGGTGGTATGATGAATGCGGAACAGCTTTCACGGGTCGGTGAGAAACTGGTAAAACGCTGCGGTTCCAGAGACCCTTTTAAAATTGCAAGGCAGCTTGGTATCAATGTCATGCTTTGCGAAAATTTTGGTTCCCTGAAGGGAATGTACCGGGTGATTAAGCGAAATCGCTTTATTTTCCTGAATAACAGTCTGGATGAAAATATGCTGCGCATCGTGTGCGCACATGAATTAGGGCATGACCAGCTTCACCGGAATATGGCGAAAACCACCCCGATTCATGAGTTCATGCTCTATGACATGAAATCCAAACCGGAATATGAAGCCAACATCGTAGCGGCGGAAATCTTGATGGACAGCGATGAAGTCCTTCTCTACATCTATGAATACGGATACACAGCCGAGCAGATCGCCAGCGCGATGTCCACCGACATCAATCTGGTTGCACTGAAGGTAGCGCACCTGGCAACACTTGGCTATAATCTGCACGCGCTGGAACATAAAAGCAACTTTTTGAAATAATGTACATTTGAGGAGCCTTGACCGGCTCCTCTTTTTTGTTGCAAATTGTGCAGGCGGCGCTTGCACAATTATCAGCCTAACATCTGCATGTGATAGAGCTTCACTTTTTCCTCGAATGGCAGTTCCGGATCAATGCCGACTTCTTCCCACATCACACCGAATGGTGCACCACCATCTGTATATCCAGCGATAAAGGCAAAACGATCATCGCAGTCCTCATACAGTTCTGCCAGCCGTTCCCGTTCTTTCGCTTCCCGCTCCATTCTCCGTTGCCGAAGCCGCTGTTCTTCAGCCCGTTTAATCTGGTCAAGCTGCTCCTGTGTATAATTGACTCCAAGCTCCTGCAAATCTTTAGTGGCAGTCACAGCATCCACATGAAAGCGTTCCCGGTAATGCTTGTTCATCTTTTTCGGTAAGCCGGTATAGGTGAGTAGCCACTGCTTGCCTTTGCGGAGGCGTGCTTCCTTTCGCTCAGCCTTCGTCAATTTCTTTTTCTTTGCCATTTGCGGAATCTCCTGGATTTTTTGCTGATGATTTTGGGTTGCGCTTTTTCGGTGCTGTCAGCTCATGACTCAAAGAAAGCAGGTCTTTGATGGCATCATCCAGTTCCGGTTTGCCAAGCTGAATACTGAGCCATTTTTCCTTATTCATGTGATAGGCTGGAAAATAGCCTTCCTGCCCGCGAAGAGAGCCGATCATCAGCGGATCGCTTTTCACATTAAGGACATCAATGATACCTGCCTCCGGCAGTCCCAACTTATTAGCTGATACTTCCAGAACCACACCATACCATTTGTTATTGTCGTTGTGCCGCAGCACAGCATTCCAGTCATGCCAAGGGTACTCCGGCTCTGTGCCGTACTGCTGACGTATCCATGTAAATAATTCTTGTCGTGTCACTCCATCGCTTCCCCGCTGTTTTATGTGTGGTTTTGTGCAACAACCTGTTGCACAAATTCTTGCCTCAGATAACTCTCCACGCTACATTGATATCAGAAATCATCCAGCGCAGCATCAATCTCTTCCAGCTGATCAATCCAGCCTAGGTCAGACTTCTTCTTGGCTGCCGACCTTTTCTTATCACCACCAACCACTTCAAACCGTTTTTCTTCCGTCCCCAACAGACCTTTCACCTGAATTCTAAAATCCGGCTTGTTGTTAGTCAGTCCTTGCATGAGCTGCACATTCTTGTATCTGGGCAGGAGGATTTGACAGATAGCCTGAATGTCTTGCTCCTTAATACACGGTGCCGCCATGAACTTTTTCGTTATATAAGGCTTTATATCTACCAGCATCTGTGACATAGAGGCTTTCTTTCGAGTATCAGCCATAATAATCCTATCTATTAAAAATTCACTACAGATATTAAACAGTGGATTCATCAAATGCTGTTTTTATGTTATTCCGATATATCTGCATTATCGCATTAGATTTCCTGCACTATTTTATTGAAAATAAGATGTGTGAAAACATCGTCAACTTGTCTAGCAATTTTCTTTGAATCTACCAGTGTACCAAGCTCAATATTTCCTTCTTGTCCGTGATAGGATAAATTTGCAGATGTAATCAGTGTTTGTTGCTCATCAACTGAAATTACCTTTGCGTGTAAAGCAGCCATAGAATCCTTACTTCCTGCAAAATTGTATATATGTAAAAATCTTCCTTTATACCGACAAAGTTTGTCAAATCCTTTTTGGTTCTCAATATTATTCACAAAAAATTTTACATAAATACCCTTTTGGCTTTTCTCAATAAGAACATCAACAAGATCCGCAAAGTATCCAGACAATGAATATCCTGTAATCAAAACATATCGTTTTGCCCCTCGGATCATCCCTTCAACGGTATTCTTAGTGGATTTTGCTCTAACAGAAAAAGACGGAGGTACTGTAGCTACTAATGTAGCGGTTATAGCTTTTTCTTCGGCAGAAGCCGCCGTAACTAATTGATAGATCTCTTCTGCCTGTTCCTGTGACAACGAAGGGTATCGGTTCATTATTTGTGCGATGGATTGTTTTGTATTTCCGATTCTATCCGCTTCAATTTGTCCAAGTAAAATATCTAAATTCACATTTCCAGTTGACATAATTCGCACACCAACTCCCTGAAATACGACTCTCGTTCGCGACATGCAATAGGGACTACCAAGCCACGATCAAGCATACGGTTTCCATTTTCACAAGCTGTTTCGGATATCATACAACAGGAATGGCAGGCTGCTCCGTTAAGGTTATTTCCAGCCGGAGCGTTGCTCATACATTCCGGATCATTGGTACAGAGAAGCGCCTCTTGGAATGCATCTTTCATCAAAGGAACCAATTTACCAATGTTACCAAGTTCCACCAAACCTCCCAATGACCCTTCCTTGTCTGCACTACCTGTATACAGGAGAATGCCGGTCATTTTTTCACTAAAGTAAATTCTTTCTCGTATTGCCGAAGATGAATATCCAGATGTCATCGACATTTGCTTAATTAACAAATGTGCGAAAGTGTGCATTAAAACATAGGTTGCATTTCTCTTTACATTTAATGTCCAGCCTTTGGCATTGCAGAACTCCTCATAGCACTCTTCGTATCTCCGTGAAAGTGCCTTTACTGACGGAATAGCAAGCCACTTCTCTAATGTTTCCTTATTAAACTCGATGAAAACACCTTCGCCATTGACCTCAGCCGCCGGCAACCATTTTTCACTCTTTCCTTTATTAAGATAAACAACATTAGCCTGGACATCTGCATCCGGATCAGGCGCATCTACGCGAGTAAAGCCAAGCAATACTTTCACTTCACGAAGGCGAGTTATTCTGATAACCCTACTAAAATAAGGCTTCAGATATGCTGGCAAGCTGTCCTCCTCCGCTTTGAAGTGTTTTTTATTAGAAGCATAAGCAGGATCATTATGATGAGTGATAGCATCATATTCCATCTGCTTAATTTCTTTGAACTCTGTAATATTACTCAATCTACGAGTTAAGGCTTCATCAAACTCCGTGCGCGTATAATTGTCAGCAAAATACTTGTTATATGCGGCAGTTACGCCATCATCTCCCATTACATCTTTCAAAAGTTCAATATCATGAAGATGTTCATCGATTAAATTGTATAAAGGATTAACCCACGGCGGAATAGAAATAGCACTCCTACTTACAGAAAAATAGACATTAGATGCACCTCTCTGTGATGGAATAACCTTTTTATCGCATCTTTCATTTCTTGACCTCGGACGGAAAGGATGATGCCCTGAGCAGCGCAATTCGCTAAAGTTATCTTCTTGCGTAGCTCCACTCATACTTCTTTTAGCACCACACAGTTCACACTCAATCCACATATCCGCAAGCGTTGAAGTATTTCCTGTCGAGTACATTTTTAGCTTTCCCTTGCAGTTGGTCATACCACGATGAACCCACCAACTCCATGGGAAATCATCCATGTGTCCATTTTCGCATATAGTAATAAATCGAGACGGGTATGCAGGTTTGTGGCACTCCGGGCAAGTAACGCCGAATCTCAAATACCTTTCTAGGTCAAAATTATCCCGTGCATCGAAAAGACGACCACACTTCAAATTTGAACACACATGAATGGTAGGAAAAGAAATCACCGGCACATCTCCAGAATATGAAGTACGAGGCATATAAAAGCAATCAACGCCAAGATAGGAAGCCAACCTTCCGTCAATAATTTTCTTGCCCTTTTCTTTCCAATAGTTAATATCAAGTACCGTTACCGAATCCTTGACAGCATCAACAATCGCACCTGGGCCGAATGTTGTAATAATTTGGTTAGGGCGCAGTTCGCCCAATTTATTGTTATCGTATCCTGCCATCTTACTCCTCCGTGTAATAGAACATATTTGCCGCGTTTTCCACTTCACGCATAGAGCTTAGTGTAGCCTTCTCAGTATCCTTACATGACTGTCCATAATAATTCATAAGGCGGTTATATTTATCAGTTCCATAAACATAGTACCGTAAAGGCTTGCCTTGTGCGGCCAGCATCTTCCACCAATCAATAAACTGGTCAATTTCATTCTCCGCATCCAGTCTTACTTCTGGTTTAACTATATTAAGCCGGTCAAGGATTAAAGCCTTTATCTCGGACATTTGTATATCAGAAAGAGCTGCAATATCAGCTGCTTTTTCATTAGATGCCATTTCCGGATATTTTAACCGAATCGCAGAAATTATAAGAGCGTGCATTACACGGTCTCTTGCTCGCGCAGAGAACGGAGTTGCTGTTGTACCTTCAACAAACCTATATAGCTGCGAATGATAACCCGTAAAATTCTCATAATGTGATAAGTCGCGTGGACGATATGGGTTATAAAGCGTAAAAACAAGTCCTGGGAAAGCACGACCAATTCGGCTTGTTGCTTGAATATATTCAGAATTTTGCTTTGGCTGTCCGGTTACAACCATTAGCCCAAGGCGGTCAACATCCATACCGACCGCTATCATATTGGTTGCAACGGCTGTATCGAGACAATCCTTTGAATCACAAGTAGCCTCCAACTGTCTTAATTTATTCGGAATCTCGTAAGAAGACATTCTGGAAGTTATCTCCACCTTCTTGTTTAGATAACGAACCTTATCCATATTGTATTTCGTTTTAATTCGATAGATTCGTTTCGGAATGTCGTCTTGTAACAAGCGTACTGCACCGCCAAGTTCTCGAATACTGTTGTAATATCCCACCAAAGAATAATACGGGTCAATCACATTCTTGTATTCATCCCGCTGAGCAAGTTGATAAGAAGTCTGAAGAATGATTGCATACATTCTTAACAGTGTCGTCTTTACGGATTGACCTGGTGCGCAGACTCCAACATACTTTCGGAAAGGATCATCTTTAGTGGATATTTCATTGATGAAGAAACTGTCACCAATTTCAAACCCGTTAGGAGGAAACTGTGCAGTTGATTGTCGTGCATAAAGGCATCTTGTCTGCTCCGATGCGTTTTTAATGGTGGCAGTTGAAACCACATACTTCGGCTTAATCCTCTTATCGCCATAAGTACACATATCCTCAATAATGGTTTCGTATGCACCATAAACCGTTCCAAGAGGCCCCGTAATCAAATGAAGCTCATCTTGAATGATTAGCTCAGGTGGAAGAAACGGTCGAATCGGAGTTAATGTTGAAGCGGGAAGCTCTTGCGTCCTGTTGTGTCGTTTATGCTCTTCACCAATGGCAACATACCCATCACGGCTGCAAACCCTATCAACTCTTCCAAACAACGCATTTGTCTTAACATCCCAAGGAAGGCGGGCAAATTTATCAACAGTAGACAAAATAATTGTCGGACATTTCGCATAAATTTCCTCATCAACAAGATACACTGGAATCCGAATACGATCCTGTTTGTACTTATAAAACATACAATTTCTATCTGCGCAATAAATAGCAACAGATTTTCTATCAGGATCAATATAAAACTCATCTTCCGTAAGAGGTTTTCCGCAAAATGGGCAAGTCAACAGCTGCTTGTAAAGCAGATTTCGTTTTCTTCTTGCTTCGCCCGGCTTATCAGCTTTTTCTACTAATTCATCAAATTTGTTAGGTGTGACACCTCCACCTACCCAGAAACCAATACTAATAGGTTCCTTTCCATACTTAGGATATGTTTTTTGACGAATAAGTTCAGCAGCAACAACCATTTTCGTTATTCGATCTCTCTGCTGTGTTGTCAAAAGGCGTAACGTATAACGGAGCATTGCGGTAACTCCACCATCAGCGTTGTACTCAGATGCATCAGAAGCACGCAATCTTCGATTAGCAATCACAAACGCCATCAAACCCAAATATGCCTCAGTTTTACCGCCGCCAGTCGGGAAATACAGCAAATCGACTACATCCCGGTCCTTATGCTCTGGATTAACAATTCCACTCAAATTCATCAGTATGAAAGCAATCTGGAATGGTCTCCATCCAAAATCTGTATCAGGCTTTCTTGGGTCTACAAAATCTCTAAAGTTGCACTCTATGCCAGCGCCATGCTTTTTAGAATAGCTCATGATATTTCGCTGAAGTAACATGGAGCGGTTCATAAAGCAAAATGCGTCAAAAGCGACTTCATCATTTGCAATCAATTCGATGCCTTCACGGATTCTATTCAACGCTTCGCTACAATGGGAAATTACCTTATCGCCAATTTTTTCTTTAAAATCAGCATTGGACATTTTATCATCCGAAATTAGTTTTTCATGAATCCATTTTCCATAAGAATCAGCCAAGACATTTAATCGCTGAAAGATACCCGCCTTGTTTTTGGTATTGGACATGAACCGCATTGAGAAAAAGAACTTATCAAACCCCTTCAAAGCAGCACTTACGCCAGGAAACTCATATTCTGGGATAAAATCCGATTTTACCCAAAAGGTTCTGCCTTCTACCGCATCATCCCATGTCGCAGCACAATTCCTGCCACGGCCTAAAATGGGACGCTGTTCAAAATAGAACTCATCTTCTGCAAGTACATCACGGCAAATATTCTCTGCAAAGAATACTCTATCTTCATTTTCCGAGTATGCCTTAAGTTCAACTTGGAACATCATTGATTCAACTTCGTTTTCGGAGTTTTTCCGTCTATTCATAACATAAGCTGTTACCAAGGAATATCCCGTTTTCAAAGGAATTCTGGAAATATGGACGATGACATTTGAATCTTCCTGAAGGCGTAATTCGGTATTTTTTTCAAACGAATCGAAATCGACAACGATTGTGGATGACATTGGCTGTCGGGTATAACTGGCATGGTTATACTCTTTGCCATCTTTTCCAACTCGCTTCTCAACCGAACGAACATAGTCGCCCCATTTTACATCAATATTGATTGTTTTCGTAGAGGAAGCAATATAGAAGCTTATGCCGATTGAAGTTGGCAACTTGAAGCTGGTGGTCATTATGGGTTCATTATCATCATCCTCGCCGGCGGTATAATCCTCAGAATCCCCATAAGCGATATCAGAATCCACTTCTTGCTCTCCAGCAGTGGAAGCTTCTTTTTCTTCGGTCTGAGAAGCAAGCATTCCGATGATATATGAGCTTTTGGGGTTTTCGTCCAATATTTCATTCTCGGATTGCGGCCCCATCAAATCAGTTCTGAGTGCATTGATAATCTTTTGCCGCACTTCTGAATACTTAAATCTATCAGGCATTTTTTATCCCTCCTCGACCCTATGAGCTGTACCCAAAGTGTACTTGCAGGTGTTACCAAGTTTAATGTTGTCATCAGAAATCAAACGATACTCCCACACTTTGTGGTCCGGATCAGCCGTAGACGCAAAGTGGCACCATTTGATTCCTTCGCGAGCTTTCGCAACCACATCATCTGCCGTCACTTCGTTAGAAGCCTTTACCTCTACCATAAATTTACCGCTCGTTGTTTCTACTAAGAAGTCAGGATTGTACTGTTGACCAGCTTGCCAGAAAAGTCCCAACTGATTCAACGGCGGTTTAATCCAGCGGATTACATCTGGATCTTCTTCAAGAATGATAGAAAACAAGCGTTCAGTATCACTGTCAAAAGCATTTTCTGTGTAGTAGGCTTTTTTGTACCCTGTGAACAAATATTTCTTGATGTTCGACTTATCGGTAAACGGCTTGTCAAAACGAACACGACCATCCTTTTTAACATTCTTGACAAACTTGCGGAACAGAATCAAGTCCTTCTGAACAATATGGATGTCCTCCGTCTTCCGTTCTGTGTGTTCAAAAATCTGTTTTCTAATATCCGATACAATCAAAGAGGCATAACGACGAACGATTTTCCGTTTATCCTCTTCATCGCCTTCAATTTGAGCAAGATACTGCTCTACCACATCAATGATAAAATCCGCATCTTCATAGGACAGTTCGCTAATAGAGTCAAGAAGCATACAAGCCAGTGTATTCAGAGCATCATCAACTTCCAGAATCTGCGCATCAACAGCAGTCAGAAGTTGCTGATTTATAGCATCAAATCTTTCGATTTTTGCCATAGCAACCTCAAAATCCGGTATTGTTCTCTTGACTACAAACCGCTTGAATTTCACTTCAGATGTCGTCTGAACCAAGATTTTCGGAACAGAGATTGCTTTACCAGAGTACTCTTTAATTTTCTGAACAAACTCATCCTTTGAAAGGGGCTTCTTTCCTTTGCTGATAGTTGAGGTTGTTTCCAGTGTCTCCGATGTTTCGTCATTCTTTTTATCAGGTTCACCAGTCTCCACATCGAAAAGCTGATCCAATGTCATCTGTTCATTTCCGTAAGAATCTGATTCTTTCTTCTTTGTAGCTCCAAATGCCTTCAGATAAGCCGCATACAGTTCCTTCTGTGTTTGAGTGTTGGTGTTGATTTCTGCGAAGGATTTTACACCTGCATCGGTTACAGCAAAATCGAAAATACTCAGCTGACCATCATCAACAGGACTGTTAATATCTACGGTATCCGAAGGCTCGACCACTGTTTTATCCAAGTCACGATATTTAAAAATGTCACTGTTTTTAATTTCATCAACCAACTCTCGGTAATGATCATGAGCAACAATGTCAAGGGTATCTATATCCTCATTACCCGTAGCACGCCCAAATGGCAGACGAAGTCCTCTTCCGATAGTTTGCATCGCTAAGATGTCACTCTTTGCTGCATTTAAAGGAATAATGGTAAAAAGGTTGTTAACGTCCCAACCTTCTTTCAACTTATAGACATGCAGGACAATCTCAACAGGATTTTGTGCGTTTTCAATCGAAAGCAGCAGTCGAATATTTTCCTCTGATTCATCACCCTTCATATTGGAATGAATCTCAATAACTTTCCCTTTATATTTACCGCCCAAGAAGCTATCACTATCAATCAATGCCCTAACTTCTTTAGCATGGTTTGTGTCACGGCAAGCAATCAAAACGATGGGTTTTACATACGGTAGTGCATTATCACCGCAGAACTGTCGAATGACACCTTTACGATGTTCATGAAGCGTCAAACCATCACGAATTTTCATCTCCTCGATGTCCTCGGAACTATAACCCGCCATGTTGGATCTTCCCATCACAACAGGCGTTTTCAGATAACCCTCTACGGCTCCTCTGGCAAGATCATAAGCGTAGATTACATTATTGGTCGATTTTGGTGTTGCAGTAAATTCCAAGCCAAGCACCGGCTTCAGAAAGTTTATCGCCTTCATGGAAGCGGGTGCATAGTAACGGTGCGCTTCATCCATGCAAATTACCAAGTCATCAAAACTGGACAGTACCTCAGCAAAGGACATCCCAAGGGTTTCCTTGAATTTATGGAAATTAAACTGTGAGTCCGTTTTACTATTAAATATCTTCCCGATATTAAAGATGAACAGCTCAATCTCAGAGCTTTTTTCAAACTGAAGACTCATCTGCTCATATCTAACTGGATATGAATCATAATTCTCACCGTCATAAACCTTGGGTCGCCCTATTTCTGCCTCTAATCCCTTGAAAATATACTTAGGGTGATTGGGGTTCGATTCTTTCCTCAGTTTTTCATAGATCGTATTTCCAGGTGCCAAAATAAAGAAATGACGATACCCCTTGGTCTTATAGAGGTAATACATGCAAGCCCCCATCAGACGAGTCTTTCCAATACCCGTTGCCATGGCATAGCAGAAAGATGGGAAATCAAATTTATCATCAACCTTTATTTTCCGATGCTTCTCACAATATTCCGTTGCTACAGCTTCAATCGCTGTCTTGCTGTCCTTCTTATAATCGCAGTGAGTGCTGATTGCATTAAGATAGGAAAGCGCTTCCTGCTGGGGTTTACGCAGACTCATAGCGTATCCAATTTTTGTTACAATATCAGCCATTTATCGCACCTCACTTTCAAATGTACACTTGTCCAGTAAATCTTTCGGAATACGCTTTACTTCAATGTTATCCGGCAATCTCAAATCAGACTGCACCTTCGTACTATATATCAACAGCGACTGATTCTCACCGAGGGTCGTTGCAATAGAGCGAATATACTCACCGTTCACAAATTCTTTCGTAATATGGATGAATCGGTTTTCAGACGAATGGCCGTGATACACACCATCTGGTTTGTATTTGAAACCTTCGATCTTACAAATCGCCTCACAAAGCATTTCAAATGTGTACTCTGGGTTAATCTGATAAATCGGCAACCGCTTATTTTTAACTAACAAGCTTGGGGCAAGTTCATAAAAATGGTAACCACCGCCACCCTGCCAATTCACGGCTTTAGTTATACCAGAACTGTCTTGACCGGAAATAAGAGTATCCAAACGTTTTTTGCAGTGGGTATACGCTTGCTCTCCCATTTCGATTCCTATATATTTTCTATTCATCTTATGCGCAACTGCAATCGAGGTCCCTGAACCTAAAAACGAATCCAAAAACCAGTCCTGCTCATTTGATGCAATTTCAAGTACTCGCTTAATTAAGTGTTCTGGCTTTTTTCCTTTGGGAAACGATACTCCTCCTTCATTGTGCAAATTGTTTGACAATATGTCATCCCAAAGCGTAGTTAATGGTTCAGCCGCAACAAGTTCTCCATCGATTTTCCTTAATTTATCTTTATAAAAAAGGATTCTCTCCCCTTTGATGAAATACATATCAGGATTATTCTCTCTGTGCAGATAACAAATATTGTCTTGATTGGATAAAGAGTCTTTTATCTTTTCTTGAATATCCTTTCCCACGCTCTTCATGTCAGGCCGCGCAGTACGAATAACTGATGCAGCATTAGAAATAACAAAATCGTCCATTAAAGCTGGATTTTCTTTAATTTCTTTTCTCGCATCCGACAGAGACAATCGTTTTGAATTTGCATAAGCTTCCGCCAATGTAATAATATTCCAATCAGAATAAGCTGCGTTAATATTCGTGATAAATTTTGTGTATCTTGTATCACGAGTCATCCTTTTCGTATAAACTTTGTTGGGCTTCCAACGTGTTTTGTCTTTTGCAACCATAATGATATAGTTTGTAGTCGTTACACAACCAGGATTAATTGCCTTGTGTCCTGTCGCAGCTCCTTGTTTGAAAGTTATCAAATATAACCGATTATGCCTTCCAAAAATTTCATCCAAAAGGATAGTAATGTATGGTAAATACGCATCATCAATATGCACAAATAAGGTACCATCATCACTCAGTAGCTCATGTAACAGCTCGATACGTTTGCGCATTAAACTCAGCCAAATAGACATTTCTAGATTATCATCGTAGTTTTCAAATGCCTGCCCAGTATTAAAAGGTGGATCGATGTAGATGCATTTAATTTTCCCAGAAAAATCCTGTTGAAGAGCCTGTAGTGCAATCAGATTATCTCCATGAATCAGCATATTTTCGCTTCGAGGGTCTCCATATGATTTTTCTCGATCCTCCATCAAAATACGAGGCTCGATTACTTTATCATCATATTTTCCGACCCAGGTAAGTTCCAGTTTTCCCTTATGTTCCATTCCTGTGTCTCCTTATCTGTTAGAACTTTAGCACGACATTGACAAGCAAAATCGGCTGTATGTCAAATTGCTGGTTAAACTCAGCAATTTCTCTTTCGGCCTCTTCTTGGATGGAAGAGACTTTCTGATGGAATGATGTTTGAACCTTCTGAAGTTGTTTTTTCTTTTCATCAACTTTTTTGCGAATATCAACCTTCTCCAAAAAATCCTTTGCGGCAGTTGCCTCAGCAGACAGCTCATCAATTTCTGCATTCATCTCCGCGATCTGGATGTTCAACTGTTCTCTTTGAATATCAGCCCAGTTTTCCACCTTGCGTTTGTTATAGTCCATCACCGGCTTAGATGATGCCTGATACTTAGATAACATTTCTTGAACCAGTGTGTCATAAATATTCCTGTATGAAGCCAACTCTTCATCAGTAGGTTTGAAATATCTGACATCATCATCATTCACATTTTCAAGTGCCTGAACAATATCGTTTTCCGTAAAATCAATATACCGACCTTGTTCATCACAGAGAAGAAGAACAGGGAAAAGCATCTCATTGTTAGAATTACAAAATGCACCAACAAACAATGTCCCGTGTGAACCGAAGGTCCTTTCACCCCAGTTATCGATTTTCCAGTAGTTCAGATTACCTTCGACATCCGGTTCTGCTACTTGAGTCCAAAAATCGACTTGTTGCAAATACTGATCAATATCGTTTTTTGTCTTTTCCAAAGCGGCACCCTTCGCTGCATCGCTTTCTGTCATCAAAATAGAACGGAGTTGAACAGCTTTCTTGTTGCGTTTTGCGTCAAGCTGTCTATCCAATCTGTCAAATGCTTTTTTGAATTCCGCCCTTGTTCCACAATTCTGATAGATTTCAAGAATTGTTTTTTCAAAACTTGTTCCCGATTCCAATGCACCAAGAGCAATATCGGAAGCTCCAAATACGCCATCAAATAGTTCAAACTTCTTGGATAGAATTTCATAAACCCGGCGATCTGCTTCGTTGCCTGTGTTTAAAAGGTTGATAGCAACAACATCATATTTCTGCCCGTAACGATGGCAACGGCCAATCCTCTGCTCAATTTTCTGCGGGTTCCAGGGGAGATCGTAGTTAATAACAGTATTACAAAACTGTAAGTTCAAACCTTCCGAACCGGCATCTGTTACGATGAGAATTTTGGAGTGTTCCTTGAAGTAATCGACAATGGCATGCTTATATTCAACACTACGGCCATAGTTTGTCTTGCCAAAATTCTTAACCTGCCATGCACGGTATATTTCTTTTGTCATAGCATCATTAAAGTCGCCATTAAACAACAGAATATCATCTTCCTCGAATCCGTCTTTACGCAATTCAGAGGCAATGTATTTTTGAGTTCGCTTTGATTCCGTAAATACAACAACCTTTTGCGGAATATTCTGCTTTTCTTGATATTCAAAAGCCGTATGAATTGCAGTTTTTAAAGCTTTAACCTTTGCGTTGCTTTGAATACGGCTTGCTGTCTCGATGATTGCATCAACCTCGTCTATTTCCGCCTGGATCTGTTGTTTCTGGAAGAGAGTATCCTCGTCATCGATTTCCTCAAAACCGGATTCATCAATTTCGTCCTCAACAAAATTCCAGAATAGATCGAACCCATCTTGGGCGTTAGCTGACTTTGTACCCTCATATAACTTTTGAAGTCTATTCTTCAATACCTCAAAAGTTTCAATCAGAGCATAGCTCGATGATGCAAGTAACTTGCGGATAACCAATACAATAAGACCTTTATTCGCATTAGGGATTGAGTACAGTACATCTTTTTTTAGAAAGTTATTTACCCTCATATACAGTTCAACTTCGTCGGGCGAAAGAACGAAGTCAATCGTTCTACATTCCCTCTTTTTGAAATCCATATATTTTCCAACATCCCGTCGAAGTGTTCGATATAGAACCGGTATCAGTTCTCTTTTTAATTCTGTATAATCTTGTCCCTCAATAAATCTTTTGTTAAAGACCTTCTCGCTTCCAAAAATCCGAGGATCAATAAAGGAAATCAGCCCATGAAGATCCGAAAGAGAATTTTGCAACGGCGTAGCTGTAAGCAATATTTTGGGAATGCCTTTAGAAAGCTCATACAGTCGTTTTGCTCGTTTCGTTCCGTGAAATACATTGCGTAGGTTATGAGCCTCATCAATGATAATAAAATCCCACTTAACATTAGAAAATCGTTGCATCAGTTTTGATGAATAGTCATAGGAAGTAATAACAATCCTAACCTCATCTCTATTTTCCAAACAAGCCTTCCAAAAACTCAAATTGCTCTCCACGGTAAGACGATCTAAGATTGATGCCTGGAGATTGAATTTCTCTTCGAGTTCAACTTCCCACTGTTTACGAAGGGTTGCTGGAAGTGCAATCAAAACATGTTTTGCTCCTGAATCCAAAACATACTTAAGTGTAAGACCCGCTTCTATGGTTTTCCCGAGGCCAACTTCATCAGCAAGGACAATACCTCCTGTTTTTAAAGCTTGAATTGCAGCGCAAAATGCATTGATCTGGTGAGGGTTGATCTCAATGTTCGCGTTCAACAAACATCGAAACGGAGACTCCTCCAATTCTGCTTTTTTGAATCTTCCGTATTGTTCTAAAAGCAAATTTCCTCCCATCGCAATCACTCCTGTCTGTGTTCTAATTGTTCAGCTATACCCAACGCTATTCCTTTTGCCATAAGAGGAGGCACAGCATTACCAACTTGAACAAATTGTGCTGTTCTTGGTCCTTCAAAATAATAGCTATCAGGGAACGACTGAATACGAGCTGCTTCACGCACAGTAATGGAACGGTGCTGTTCTATATCGGGATGAATAAAATAGTGTCCATCCTTTGAAAGGTGTGCAAGTACCGTATGACAGCAAGACTCATCTCCCTCAACTACCTTAAAGCGATCCACAAAAGAATGTCTATTTTTGTGCGTTTTCAATTCCTCAGGTAAGTCGTTATAATTAAGGCGCTTGTGTCCATCATTCCATAGCTCTATTGCTCGTTTGTATATTTCAATATCCCGTTCTTTATTAGGACGACTCTTATGAAGCGTGAGGACATCATCCACTGTTCTAACTTCTGTCTCAGATACACACTTGCTCCATGTTTTAGTTCTGTATTCGGATGACCCAAGACCTGGCTTTAATTTAGGAAGGTCGGACAGTAAATCATTCACAGTAAATGGGCTTTCCTTTTTCAAAAACTCCGGATATGCCATCCCGCTGTTTTTTAACCAGCCAACAATTATCATTCTTCGGCGATTCTGCAAAACTCCAAAGCTCTTAGAATTTTGCTCATGCCACTCTATCTCATAACCAACTCTCCGAAGATATTTTTTCAAATTTTTAAAGGTTGTCCCCTCATTTGCAGATGAAATACCCATCACATTTTCAAAAACAAACATTCGAGGCTGATAGCGTTTCAAAACTCTCGCATACAATTTATAAAGCTCATTTCTTGGATCTTCAGACATTGGATGATCCATGTGACTACTCTGGGCACGTCCAACAAGTGAGTATGCTTGACAAGGTGGTCCTCCTATTACTACATCTACGCTTTGCATATTGCGAAGTTTCATAATCCCATCTATTGTCTTAAAAATTCCAGGAAGCGTATCATTCGACATTGTTTCACAGATTACTGTTTTTGTTATTCGATTAGGTATCTTTTCCAAAAAGGCGTCGCGTGTTATTTCCCCACGTAAATACTGATAATAAATATCTAACTGTTTAACTTGCTTCAAATAATAATAAGCACTTCTTGTAACTAATGTTTGCGCTGCGAACGAATTCATTTCTACATGAGCAATAGGATTAAACCCTGCTTGAATAAAGCCTTCAGAAAGCCCACCGGCTCCCGCAAACAAATCTATAAAATTATACTTGCCCTCGGCGGGGATTCTATTCGGCATAATGATTCTCCTACTCCATTTTATTTTTCTTGTTCAAAGGTAAGCCAACTACTTTCAATCGGTTCATAGTCGACATTATGCATTTCACAAAATTCCTTTATTTGTCGCATTGTAGAGATGTTAGGTTTGCTTCTTCCGGTTTCCCATCGACTCACGGTTGTTAAATTGACACTAAGTTCTTTCGCAAATGCCTCTTGTGAAAAAAACAGGCGTTGCCTTGTTCGCTTTATAGTCTCTGCAAATGTCATATTGGTCGTCTCCTTGTATCTAAATGCACATATCTACCGCATTATTTTAGCATCAATTAGGCGTTTGGTCAATGAGTCAAACTCTTCTGCAAGCAGGGCTTTCGTGACACGAAAGCGATTTTCTGCTTGTTGGGGAAATTCCCCAATCCCCTTAGAACGCTGCCTGCGGCATCGGGCTGCGCATCCGTTCCGGATGCTTTAACGGCAGTTCCTGTCAAAGAAAAAAAGCCCGGTGCAGCATGAGCATTACGCCCACACTGCACCGGACATTCCATCATCTACTATTCTCCTTATTTTCTTCTTCCTGCCGCACTTCCTGCTCATACAGCTGCTCTTTTTTCTGTTCGTCCTCTTTCAGGATTTCCTGCACAATCTTCTGTGCCACAAGCCAATCCTGCATTTCCGATTTGGTCTTGCGGTACTCTGCATAGGAGCTTTTCTTTCGTTCAAGAAGCATTGCATACTCTGCGTTCAGCTCGCTGATGCGCGGGAGCTTTTTGTCAGAACCATTCTCTTTCTTATAGGCATCAAACGCCTTTTTCGCTGCGCTGCGCAAGGCCAGCATATCCCGATGGGCTTCATAGAACTCCGGATTGTAGCCGGATGCTTTATACGCGGCAAAAACATCTTTTGTCTTGGCATAATTGATTAGATGCTTCCGCAGCACTGACACTTCCGACATCCGTGCCTCATCTGCCTTTACAGATTCCAGCAGCGCATCACATTTTTCAGAAATTCCATTTGCCTTCTCTTTCAGCTCCGCATAACTCTTGATTCCATGCTCTTCCATGAACATCATAGCTTTCGCCATCTGCTTCAGATTAAAGACTTTCGCCCAACGCGCATATCCCGCACCTTTGCCCGCCTGCATTTTGGCACGGACATCAATAAGGAACGACAGCTCTGCCTTTTGATGCACCTGTGCCGACCGTGCGCTTGTGCGGGTTTTCTCTGCAAATTTGCTTTTATGAACCGCATTCCCGGCAATCACTTCGCAGAGTTCTTCAATCGAATATCCTTTGCCGAGAGAGCGGAAACGAGCAAATCTGGTGTGGCCTTTTCCCCGCAGGGCAGGCTGTTTTCCATCTTTATACGCGTATCCTGCCTCTTGCAAAATTTCGATCAGTTCCCGGAAGTCTTTTGGTTTTCTTGCCAATGCTGCATCAATGGACTCGCAGATTTCATCCCGCTGCGATTTTTTTCCCGGGTATTCCGTTCTCTTCTGCCGTTCTCCATAGGGCTTTCGGACAATGACCGACAACCGGTGTTCCAGGCAGACGATATCACTGAGCCTTGCCAGTGCAAGACCGGATAAGTGAAAATCGCGGAATTTTCTGGTGCAGTCCAATGTAGTCGAATTAAAAATAATGTGGTTATGAATGTGTGCTCGATCAACATGGGTAGCCACGATAAAGGCATGTTTTCCCTTAGTGAATCGCATTGCCGTCTCATACCCAACCTTGTTTGCCTCCTCCGGTGTGATTTCTCCAGGCTTAAAGGATTGTCGGATCTGATATGCAATCACATTATGCGCCTGGGTTCTTCCCGTGATATGCTCATACTGCCGTTTGGACAGCAGAAATTCTTCATCACAGGTCTTTGCATCACAGGCATACGCGCTGATATATTTTCCATCTTCCGTCTTTGCTGCATTCTCAGAATAATCAGTACGGTCAGCCAGACACTGCGCTACCGTCTTTCCTTTATTGATATGCAGCGCAATTAGTCTTGTAGCCGCCATTTTCATATTCCTCCATTTAAAAAAGAGCTACCCGAAGGCAGCTCTTACCAATCCACTATTCTCATTTTAGCATCCGTTCCCGGTCATAAGCCCCCTGCAAATAAACGGCCTGCTTGATGATCTCTTCCATATCGAAATAGGCACACATGATGCTTTCGTACAGCTTCCACACATTAGATTCGCTGCCGCCCACCATTTCCATCAGTTGGTCTTCCATCTTCGATTGCTCAGTCTGTTTTTCCTGATAAGCTGCCTCATCCACAAAATGGTTTTCTCCATCTGTTTCCTCGTACCGCAACTCATAATAATCCTTCATAAACTGAATATCCATCAAATCCCTCCTGAACTCAAATTGTCAAAACATCCTCTACACGCTCACATAGCCGCTCCATCAGTTCCATGATGCCGCCCGCACCAACCGCAGCTGCGAACAACCCCATCTCAATCAGGGTCAGCAGGAACACATCCGTCCAGCTCGCCCGAACCACCGAATAGATGCCGCAGCCAAGAACGAACAGCATAACCGGTGAAAGCACCCACAGGGATAGCTGCATCAGCAGATTCCAGATAAAGCATAGAAATCGCAGCAGAAACGCAACTGGCAGCAACAGGATTTTCAGCACCAGCTTCAACAAAAAACATACGATCTTCATGGATTTCACCCCTTCGTTTTTCTTTTCATCTTCATTTTATCGTACCTGCTTGCCAAACACCACGATGTCAACAGGTAGACCAAGAAATATGTAACGGCACAGACAGTTTCATCTGTGCCATGTGCTGTAGAAATCCCGCACATTTGCGCCGTCAGCGAATACCAGAAAGCCTCTTCAGGATCAGCTTCTGCATCTCCCAGAGTTCATCCAGCCGTCTCTGCAAATCCCGGATATCCTCCGCATAGATGCTTCCAGATTCATTGGCGCGTTTTGCGTACTGATTCAGGTTGTTGCTGCATCGGCGAAGAAGGATGGATACCTGCGCCACATCCGACAAATCAAGATTTACGCAGTACCCGTCCATCGCCATCTTTCTCATATAGGCACCGGTATTCCGAATACCCAATTCCTTCTGCTTTTCACGAATCCTCGCCAGCTCCTCCGGGTTCACCCGGACATTGATCCAGTGTTCCCGAACACTCATAGTGCCACCTCCTCATCCCGATGTGTCATCGGCGGAATGCGACCAGCACGATCACGCAGCTCTGCCAGGACAGACGGCTTTTCTGTTGTATTCTCACGGTCAGGATCATCATTTCCACGGTCATCCATATTCAGCAGTGCGTCCAATTCTGCCAGTCTTGCACTCTTCTCTGCCAGTTCTGCCTCCTGGGGAAACGGTTTTCCAAGCTCGGCCTGTGCAGCTTCCTGCTGGCTCCTAAGACTGTCCAACTGCTGTTCTGCCTTTTCCAATCTTGCAGGAATCCCAGCAAGAGCATTGTCCAGACGCTGGATATTACCCGCAGCACTGGTTCCGATGGGTACCCGGTGGGTCATCTCGCCTTTCAGCAGTACCTGATACTCTTTCTGGAAGCTGTCAAATGCCAGTTCCATCTTGAAACCTCGATAACTGCCAAGCGGTACCGGCTCCAGACTCTGATTGGCTTTACAGACCGCAAGGATTGCTTCACCGGCCTCGGCTTTTTCAATAAAGCGTGTGCTCTTCACCTCCATGCCGCAGAAACCCTCTTCCGGCAGCGGATGTGCCGCCACCGTCCGGATATCCGACTGAAAGCCCTTGATGAACCCCTGTGTTTTCTCAATCTCCGCAGGGAAATATTTCATCAGCTTATCCTCCAATCGGTACTGCTGGCTCTGATGATCTGCTTTCAGCACCTTCAGTCTTGCAACATCTACATCCAAGTCCATTTTTTCCTTGATTTGCGGGTCTCCTGCACAAAGTGCCTTGATCTCCGCATAGGAAAGTGCCTGCTCATCCACATCATCACAGGAACGAACCGGAGATTTGCTGGTCATGATCTGGCTGATAAATTTCTGCTTATTCTCCAGTGTCTGATAGAGGTAGGCATCAAAAGTTCCTTCCGTCACATACTGATAAACCTGCACTTCTTTGTTTCGGTTTCCCTGACGGATGATACGACCATTTCGCTGGGTCATGTCCGCAGGCCGCCAACCCACATCCAGATGATGCACGGCCACCAGCCTGTCCTGCACGTTCGTGCCTGCACCCATCTTTTGTGTCGAACCTAACAACACCCGCACCTGCCCGGTACGGACTTTGGCAAACAAATCCTTCTTTTTTGCCTCGGTATCAGCATCATGGATAAATGCGATTTCTTCTTCCGGTACGCCAGACTGGATGAGTTTGGCGCGGATATCCTCATAGACATTGAAGGTTCCATCGTTCTTCGGCGTGCTGAGGTCGCAGAACAGTAACTGGGTCAGCTTATCCGACTGTCCTTCCTCATAAATCCGAAGCACATTCCGCACACAGGCATTGAGCTTGCTGTTGGGGTCATCCGGCAGGAGCGGATTCATCAGCCGCTGATCCAGCCCCAGCTTTCTGCCATCCGATGTGATTTTCAGCATATTATCGACCGATGGGTCTACCACACCGGAATGCACAGCCGCCGCCCGTTCCGAAAGCTCCGCCACCATCGCCTGCTGATGCTCTGAAGGCTGCACCACCACGGTTTCAAACTTTGCCTCCGGCACCGGCAGATGCAGCTGATCGGAAGTCTTGATATCTGCCACTTCCTTGAACATATTCATCAGCTCCGGCAGGTTGAAGAACTTTGCAAATCTTGTTCTTGCCCGGTATCCGGTTCCTTCCGGCGCCAGCTCAATGGCCGTGGTGGTCTCACCAAAGGTAGAAGCCCAGCTGTCGAAATGGGTCAGTCCTTTCTGCTGCAAAGTGCCGTACTGGAGATATCGCATCATCGTGTAAAGCTCTGTCATACTATTGCTGACCGGAGTGCCGGTCGCAAAAATGATGCCGCGCCCGCCTGTCAGCTCGTCCATATACTGGCACTTCATAAACATATCCGAAGATTTCTGCGCTTCCGATGTGGACAAACCTGCGACATTGCGCATTTTTGTGTAGAGGAACAGGTTCTTAAACGCGTGCGCCTCGTCCACGAACAGCCGGTTTACGCCCAGCTGCTCAAAAGTAATCACATCGTCCTTTCGGTCGGTTGCCCGGAGTTTCTCCAATCTCGCCTCCAATCCTTTCCGGGTCTTTTCCATCTGTTTGATGGAGAAACGTTCGCCATTCTGGGATTTCATCTCAGCAATGGCATTTTCTATTTCATCAATCTGGGCAGTCAAAATCCGTTCTTGCCGTTCTGCGGACACTGGGATTTTCTCAAACTGGGAATGCCCGATGATGACCGCATCGTAATCGCCCGTGGCAATTCGTGCGCAGAACTTCTTTCTGCGGGCAGTCTCAAAGTCCTTTTTGCTTGCCACCAGCAGTTTAGCACTCGGATACAGGCGCAGGAACTCGTTTGCCCACTGAAGAGTCAAATGATTCGGAACGACAAACATGGATTTCTGGCACAGTCCCAGCCGTTTTGCCTCCATAGCAGAAGCTGCCATCTCGAAGGTCTTGCCGGCACCAACTTCGTGGGCCAGCAGCGTATTGCCTCCGTACAGCACATGAGCAATGGCATTCTGCTGATGTTCCCGCAGCCGGATTTCCGGATTCATGCCGCCAAAGCGGATATGGGAGCCATCGTACTCACGGGGACGAGTACTGTTGAACAGTTCGTTATACTTTTCCACCAGTTCCGCACGACGATAAGGGTCTTTCCACACCCAGTTCTGGAACGCATCCTTAATGGCCTGCTGTTTCTGCTGGGCGAGGGTGGTCTCCTTTTTGTTCAGAACCCGCTTCTGCTTGCCGTCTGCATCCTCCACCGTATCGTAGATACGGATATCCCGCAGATTCAGAGTATCCTCCAGAATCCGGTAGGCGTTGGCACGGCTGGTACCGTAGGTCATATAGGCATGGACATCATTCCGGCTCGGTGTACTCTTACCGGTGATCTGCCACTCTGCCGTCATGGGAGAGAATTTCACTTCAATGTTCCGGCGCAGATAAAACGGCGGTTCAAAGGTTTCTTCCATGAACTGCTGGATATAATCCCGATGGACCCATGTGGCACCAAGGCGCACATCAATCTCCGACGCATCCAGGTCTTTCGGCTGTGCTTTCTTCAAATATTCCGTGTTCACCGCAAATGCAGGGTCAGAAGCCACAGCCAGTTCTGCCACGCGGAGCTTTTCCCGGACATTGCCTGACAGATATTCGTCAGCTGTTACCCAGCCAGTTTCCTCACCGCCCTGCGTCATCGGGTCTTTGAAAATGACACCATGCAGTTCCTGCTGGATTTTTTCATATTCTCCCGGTGTGCCTAAAAGCTCCGACATATAGGCTAAATCCACTCTGCCGCGCTCTCCGATGGAGATTGCCAGAGCTTCCGCCGGAGTATCTACGCTGGTAACAGCCCGTTCCGGTCGAATCGTCCGTTTGGTGAACATATCCGCCTTGGATTCCAGCCTTCCGTTTTCGTCCACATTTTCCAGAGAGCAAAGCAGATAATAAGACGAATCTTCCGAAAAAGCCTGCGCATTTGCACGGGAGTTGATAAGCCCGTATTGATCGGCGAATCGGTCATAGGCTACATTCAGTTCCCGCTGTTTCTGGGCAATCGCGTCCTCCGGGTAATCGTTCAGCTGGTAGTCAATCAGTTCCTGCACAATGGTGCGAAGCTCCACCATGCCCTTAATTCTGCCGGTGGCTGTCGCAGAAAGGTCAGCCTTTCGCATGATGCTGTTCTCACGGAAGTAGACATCCCCATCCACCACTGCATAGGAGAAATTCTTTACATTGGGGTCTGCCGGAATGGTTTCGCCCTGCAAGGACAGTTCTTCCTCCGGTGCCAGCTCCTGCGCTTCATAGTGCCCGCCGATGTGCTGCACAGCCTCATGCAGCTGGTCTCCCAGATCCGCACCTGGAATCGGAATGACCGTACATTCTTCCTTGCCGTACTGGGTACTCTCCGTTGTAATCTCACCCAGCACCATTTCCGGGTGGTCAACAAAGTAACTGTTAAGGGTAATACCCTCCGATATCAGCCCCAGATGCACCCAATCCGGTTCGATATCAATGGGATGGTCTCTCTTTTGCAGGAAAATGATATCCGACACTACATCTGTACCGGCATTGGCACGGAATGCGTTATTGGGAAGTCGGATGGCTCCCAACAGTTCTGCCCGCTGCGCCAGATACTTTCGTGCATCTAGATTCTTGGAATCCATCGTATAGCGGCTGGTAACAAAGGCCACGATGCCACCGGGACGAACCTGATCCAATGCCTTGGCAAAGAAATAGTTGTGGATAGAAAAACCGAGCTTATCATAGGGTTTATCGCTGACACGGTAGTTGCCAAATGGCACATTGCCCACAGCCAGATCATAGAAATCGCGGCGGTCGGTGGTTTCAAAACCTGCCACCTTGATTTCTGCCTGCGGATACAGCTTCTGCGCAATACGCCCTGTGATGGAATCCAGTTCCACACCATACAGTCTGCTTTCCAGCATGGAATCCGGCAGCATACCGAAGAAGTTGCCGACACCCATCGACGGTTCCAGAATATTGCCTTTCTCAAATCCCATACCGTCCAACGCTTCATAGATTGCACGGATCACGGTAGGACTGGTGTAGTGTGCATTCAGAGTCGAAGCCCTGGCTGCGGCATATTCTTCTTCCGTAAGAGCTGCTTTCAGTTCCTTATATTCGCCTGTCCAGGCAGCTTTCTCTGCGTCAAAGGCATCTGCCAGCCCGCCCCAGCCGACATAATTGGCCAGTGTTTCCTGTTCTTCCGGTGTCGCATCCCTGTGCTGGTTTTCTAAGGTTTTCAGCGTGTAGATAGCATCCATGTTGGCACGGAATTTCTGTTTGGGACTGCCTTCGCCAAGATGAAAGCTGTTGATACGATAGTTTTCTGCATGAGTGTTCTCCGGCTCTGTCTCTGGAATTACCGATTTTTGTTCCTCACTTTGCTTTTCTCTGCCTGGATTCAGATCAACCACTAGGTTATGCAGGTGAACATTTTCCTCATGCTCCAAAAGTCTTGCCAGATTCTCCTTGCTTTCCGAGCGGAAGATCGGATACACGGAATCCGGGTCCCGAAGCTCCACATCAAAAAGCCCGACTTTTTCAATCGTAAATGCCTTTCCGTCCAGATACAGCGTATCGCCGACACGATAATCTGGCTGCACCGGAGCTGCCGGTTCTGGCTGCACAGTTGCAGGCTCTTTTTCAGCCTCCATATTCCTGCCGCGAATCTCCTGCAACGCCTCTGACGCACTCACATAATCGGCAAATGTCTGCACTTTTCCGTCCGAATATCCGTAATACTCTTCTTTAACATAATCCCAGATGGTAAACGCATCCTTAGAATCCAGGAAGTTCTCGCCGGTCATCGTGACAACAAATCGTTCATCCGGTGCATATCCTGACTCTCTGGCAAGTTCTCTGGCGTGTTCCTGCATTTCCAGCACCAGAGGATCTGTCTCTGCGTGAGCCGATTCCGGTGCTTCTTCGGATTCCACATCCGGGAATGGAATGTCCTGCTGCAAATTCTGCTTGCTCTGTTCAACATAGAGCCAGTCTTTTGCTTCTCGTTCCTGAACTTTTTCAATCAGTTGCTGGCGGTAAGTCTCTGCCTCCCATTCGCTGGTAAACTCTTCGCTGACACCATCCGGTTCCACATGAATGCCGTCCTGAATATCATCCCAAACCGCATAGCCATCGTCTGTCTCCATCACGGTAAAACGCTGGGGTGCTGCCAACTCGCTCCGGGCATAGACATCCGCAACCGTATTCAGCATATTGTCCACATGCTCATTTCCGGTATCATAGCGTTCCGGTGGCGTTGGCGGAAACACATGGGCGGCAGTCGGCATAGGAAGCGGTGCACCATATTCCTGCTCCAGCTTTCGATACTCTTCCATTTCCAGCGCGGTAAGATATTGACCATTTTCCACAAGCCGGTCTAACCGCTTATCCACCGCCGACCATGTGAGGCGCGCCTCCCGGTCATGGCCGTAATTGCGAAGCAGAATACCTTTTCCGTCATAATCCGCAAAACCGCGACTGCCATCCATAAAGGTATAGCTGTGACCACCGATACCGTATTCCGCTTTCAGAAATGCAGCTCGTTCTTTTGCGTCCCCTTGCTGCTGATACAGCGCATAAATACGGATTTTCCCGCCTTCAAAATTGGAGCCTGTCCGTAGCATCCGGTCGATTTCATCCTCAGAAATGACAAAAGCGGAGGGCTTTTCGCTCTCCGCTTCTCTGGCTGCATTTTCTGCCGCCGCATCAATTTTCTGAATCTGCTCTGCTTCGGACTGAAACAGGCTCATAAAATTTAACTGTTGATAAGTTCCGTCAGAATAACTTCCTCTGCCTGCGCTTTCAACATGTTCATGTGCTGTACCCAGGCCATCTGGTTCGATTTCTTGTCCGGTGCCGGATTCGCTTTCAGAAGCTCCGCCATCATCTGCTCCATTCGTGCGGTCGCGGTCTCCTGAATCTCCCACAGGTGTGGGTACAGTTTCTCGGTCAGGATCAGGTGATTGTACAGCAGCGTGTTGTTCTCCTGCAGGAACGCTCTGCGCATTCTCCCGTACTTGCCCAGGGGCTTCTGTTCCTGCACCGACAACTGGATGTCCGGAATCAGGTAATCGCCGTTCTTCGTGTAATTCAGCTCCATCATAGTTTTGGCTCCTTTCTGCCTGCTTATCTCTTTCATAGGTTCGGATCGTGCGTTCAATTTTCCGGAAGATCTGGCTGGACATTTCGCTGACCGCAGTTCCCAGCACATTGGCAGCAGCCTGCGTATTAAAATCAAAGATGTCCAGAAAATCCTCGTGTTCAAAATAGTCATCTGCATTGCCCACCGTCCGGGTAAAGACGGAATATGCGATGCTGACAGCGGCAGCTCTCTTAAAGGAAGCTCCGATGTTGATTTCATCATATCCTTCCAGATAGGAATCTGCAACGATGTCACTAATCTGCCTGCGGTTTTCCTCCCAGTAATCCCTTGCAAGGCGTTCTGCCGCTTCCATGATATGATTCTCCAGAGACCCGGCACCGGCAGGAACATCAAACGCTGCATCCAGTGCCCGAATGATTGGCTGCTCATGCTCCGCATTCATTTTCCAGAGCTGTACCGGGCGGGAATTCTTCCGTTCTCCGGTATCTGCCACATCAAATACATACCACAATTTCGGCTGCTCACCGCGCATATCCAAAAGAGCAATGCCCTTGGAGCCACGCTTTACATAGCGATTCATCCGGTCATTCCAGAGATCGTACTCTGCACAGGCCGTTGCTTCTGGTCTCTGCTTATAGATCATCAGCTGCTCCGCAAAGGGATACTTATAAAGCCGCGCGGATGTGGTCAGAAACGCTGTCCACTGCTCTGTGCTGCCAGTGATCTGTGCCGCAGCTTCCTGCGCCATCTGCATATAATAAGCTGTTTTCGTCATCATCTATTTTTTCCTCCTCTCCTTTATTCGTCTGGATACAAATCCAGTGCCTCATATTCTGCATCCGTCATCTCTGCCAGTTTCGCAAGCAGCGAGGCCGTCCACCTGCGCAGGTTTCTATCTCTGCCAGTCAGACTTTTCTGCATCATCTGAAGCTCTGCAATCAGCCCTATCCGTGTGCCAGGACTGTAAAGCATCATGAGCATCCATTCGTCATCCGTAAAACGCATTTATAACTCCTTTTCTTCGCAGCACCTACGAGGCGGCGCAGGCGGCACCGCCTCCTGCTTTTCCTTCAGCTGATCCAGAACCGATGCTTTCTCCGCCGGTTCTTCCTTCTTTCCGTTATTGATTACGCCGTCAATCATACCGTAATCGTCTTCCATTGCCATTTCTGCGGCTTTCAGATAATTCTCCGGTTTCAAAAATCCGGGCAGCTCCTGGAAGCCGATGGAATCCACATAGTGACAGCTTACAACACCATTCTGCCGTAAAGCCACGATGTCAGACACAGAAAGACTATGCCCAGTAAAATCATCAGGGCGGGAAACATTGAATTTCGCATACAGTTCCTCCAACATCGTATTCTGATCCTTGTATGGAAGAAGCGGAGCCGTATACACCACCTCATAATGGTCAATATCCGGTTCCAGCCCCATCCGTTCCAGTTCGCGCATAGACGAAAAGCGTTCATATACCGTATCCTCGATGCGGCGAAGCTGCAAAATCGCATACCGGTCGGTAGCACTGTCGAGAAATGCCATCATTCTTTCGTCCGGTGCCTGATTTCCATGCACTTCATCCCATTTTTCAATTCTTGCCATCGTTCATTTCTCCCTTCTCCATAAACGGCAGGCCGTTTTCCTTTGCTTCCTGTCGCTGCTGTTCCCGCCGCTTTTCACTGTACGGCGGTCGGATACCAACACAGCGTTTCGGAATCGTATAAGTGACCGACCCATGCTCCCGGTGCTCCAAAATAAACTGCTCCGGATACTGTTTTCGCAGTTCCCGAAGCTTCTTAATCAGGCGGCTGTCATGGGTATAAATGCTGGCGGTTTCCAGTTCATTATCAAAATTGATGACGGTTTCCTGCTCTGCCTTCGTAAGCTTGTATTTCATCGCTCTGCCTCCTTCGCCTTGGCAGCTTTCACCGGCGTATCCGTTCTGGAAGACAAATCCGAGAGTTTACCCAGCACAGATTCCCGTCTGCTGTTTTCCGCTTCCTCTGCACGATCACAAAGTTCATCATAGTCAATCCGCGTCATGGTGCGGCCACCGAACCCATAATCCGAAAGAATCTGGTCTCTGGCTGCATTCATGCTGATTTCCGGGTTGTCGATCTGTCCACCGTCAATTTCCGTAAAGTCCTTATGATATAAGGTATAGTCGTAACCGTCCTCACAGGTCTGAATGGCAAGAAAGCCCTTGCTTCCCAAATCCCATGCACTGCGTTCTTCCGTAATCAGCGGCTCCGGGCGGCATGTACCACCGCCGCGTTCCAGCATTTCTGCCAGCTGACAGATGTGCAAAACATCATACCCCAGGCGCAAATGATATTCGTCCATATATTCGCAGCGAGCTGAGAACTTCCGGTTCGGATACTCGATCTCCACTGCACTGCCATCCGGAATTTTGAACCGATCCTCGTAGTTGCTGGTGATAAACCGGATATTTTTTGCATTCTCCAGCTCAGGATCAGCCTTTTTCATCTGCCAGAGAACCTTTCTGCCGCCGCGTACCTGCTCCAACATCTCCGGAGCTACCGGCGCAACGGCAAGACCGTCAAGCTGGGGAATCTTCTGAAGTGCTACCACCCTTGCGCTTTCTTCCAGCGTAGAAGACGGCTGTTTATCCAACACATCCCAGCCAATGTGTCCCTCGGTGGTCTGCACCTTGCTGTCCATATCAAAGCAATGGAATTCCACGCCGTCCTGCTTTTCCTGCAAGGAAAGCAGCGCAGCATTATCCACCAAATAAGCTGCATTCATCATTTTCATGCTCATTTTTTACCTCCAAACTCCAGCTTAAATGCTGCTGCACCGTCCTCGCCGGCCTCTACACGAACGGTTGTGTCATAGTAACGTCCAGACTTCCTGGAATAGCAATGGGTAAGCCGTGCTTTTCCCTGATTTACCAGTTGCTTTGCCAGTTCCTCTGTCATCTGTTTTCCCAGTGTCTGAAAGAACCTGTTTTCCTTCCAGAGCGCAAATCTACAGCCCTTATCCCTGCAAAACCATCCCTTTGCCGTTTCGCAGACATCACCGCCGCAGGCGGGGCAGGAACCAATGACTTTGCGTTCCGGCTGCATCAGAACATCGGCACCTTTCACAGCCTCGTAGGTTTTTACAAGTCCGCTGACCATGCTGCTGATTTCACCCATAAAGGCATCGCTGTCATACTCGCCGTGTTCTATTTTCAGCAGTTTTTCCTCCCAGTCTGCCGTCATGGATGGGGACTGAATCTGTTCCGGCACCACCGTCACCAGTGCATTTCCCTTGTCCGTAGAGCAAAGGTATTTCGTCTTCTTATCGCCCCTGCGCTCGATAAACCCTTTCTGTACCAGTTTTTCGATGATGGCAGCGCGTGTGGCCGGTGTGCCGATGCCTTTTCGCTCTACACCAGCCGGGAATTCATCCGAACTGGCACTCTCCATCGCTGAAAGCAGAAGATCTTCGGTAAATCTCTTAGGTGGGCTGGTCTTGCCCTCTTTCAGATCGACACCGGCAAGTTCCAATGTCATGCCTTCCGAAAGCTCCGGAAGATCACCCGCCTCCGCATTCTTCTCAGCATCTTCAACCGGCTTTCCTGCATATTGCCTCCAGCCCATATCCGTGACTGTTTTGCCTTTTGTACGGAACTTCTGACCGGCGCATTCTGTTTCCACTATGGTTTCTGCATAGCGATAAGGTGTTCCGACTGCACAAATCAGCCGCACCGCCAGCATGGTAAGAATCGCCTGTTCTCCACTGGGAAGAGAGGAAATGTCATAACCCGCCGCTGTTTTTGTAGGGATTATGGCATGGTGATCGGTGACTTTCTTGGAATTGATGACCTGTGCTGCATTCACCGGTGCCGCTGCATCTGGCTGAATCTGAAAGCTCTGCTGAATCACGGAAACAAGTTCCGGCACAAGCGGTGCCATATCATCCGTCAGATACCGGCTGTCGGTACGGGGATAGGTCACGAGTTTCTTCTCGTACAGAGCCTGCGTGTAATCCAAGGTCTGCTGGGCAGTGAATCCCAACTGCCGGTTTGCTGCTCTCTGAAGCGAGGTCAGATCAAACAATGCCGGGGGCTTCTCTGATTTTTCTTTCTGCTCCACCTTAGTAATGATGGCACTACCTGCCTGACAGCACTCTGCCACCAGTTTTTCTGCTTCTGCTTTTTCTTTCATCCGCTCACCACCTGCTTGAAAATCCCGGAATTTCAATTCTGCCGAGTAGAACGGCTCTGGCTTGAAAGCCCGGATTGCTGCATCCCGCATGACCACCATCGCAAGCGTTGGTGTCATCACGCGCCCCACATTCAGGGTCTGCCCATACAGACATGAAAAAAGCCGGGTGACGTTGATTCCGACAATCCAGTCGGCACGCTCCCGGCATAAAGCCGCCTCATATAAGGCATCATATTCTGTTCCCGGTCTGAGCTTCTGAAATCCTTCCCGGATCGCACTGTCCTCCATCGAGGAGATCCAAAGGCGTTCCACCGGCTTTTTGCAGCCGCACTGATGGTAAACCAGTCGGAAAATCAGTTCTCCCTCGCGCCCTGCGTCGGTTGCACAGATCAGACTCTCCACATCTTTCCGCTGCATGAGCTTTTTCAGGATTCCAAACTGCTTTTTCGTGCTGGCGGACACCTGATACTGCCAATGTTCTGGCAAAATTGGAAGATCATCATACTTCCACCTGGCATACTTTTCATCGTAGGCTTCCGGCTGGGAGAGTTCCACCAGATGCCCCACACACCAACTGACAAGGTAGCCATTGCCCTCCATATAACCGTCCCCGCGCTGATTTGCCCCGATTACTTTCGAGAGACTCATGGCAACCGAGGGCTTTTCCGCTAATACAAGCTTCATTCGATACTGCTCCTTTCGCAAAAAAATTAGCAGCCAGGCACCGAAGCGCATGACTGCTATGTAAGGAACGGTATTCTGTTTTAGGTCTACAAACTGAAATTTACAAACTACTTTTTAACAAGTTTTAGCTCTATATTTCTTCTATCAGCAATTTTTTGAAGTATATCAACTATATATGAACATTGTTCTTTGACGGACAAGACAGACAATTCATCATTTTGTTGTATTTGTTTCATAGCTTCTTGTAATTCTGAAAGCTCTAATAAATTGACTGCTACACAGAAGAAATTTTTTCTGCGACCGTCATTATAGTTAGCAAGTAAATGAGAAAGAATTTGCATTTTTTCCCGTTGTTGAAGATTATACTGTTCAACACCAATGTCCTGTATCATTTTCAAGTCTGCTTTTTGGCGTTTATGAGTTATAAAAGAATCATATTTATCAATATACCGATATTTTTCACATGGATAACTTTCACATTCATAACAATATTCAATTTTACCATGTTCAAGGCTACACTTAGCAATTCCGCACGATTGATTACCATTCCCGCAACCGCCACAGTGCTTTCCTAAAAACATAGGGCATAACCCACAATTCAATCCGCAAAGGGAAAATAATTGATTTTTTCGCTCAAATCCTTTCATACTATCAGTTCCTTATAAATTCCGAGTTGTTAAGCTGTTCTTACTTTCTATTTTATCAGATATCGCCTACAGATTCCATAGCTTCATAGCTCCAAATAGTTCACCCACAAACCATTTGGCTATGTAAAAGGGACGGCTTCTCAGCCGCCCCACCGGTCAACGCTGCGTTAATCAGACAGGTTCATCGTCCGATTCTGCTTCGTAATCCTCGTTGACATCCACTTCTTCGTCCTCGTCACCGTCATCCTCCGGCAGCTGGAGCGCGTCTTCATCCTCATCGTGATAATCCGCATCCGGGTCCGGCTGATTTTTCTTTGATGCAGGCTTTATGCCCCTCATCTTGATATAGAGATAGCCGCCGACACCGGCAGCACCAATCACAAACAGAAGCAGCATAATCATCGGAAGCGGAGACGCTTTCTTCTGCTCGTTCTCTGTTTTTTGCTCTTCCGGTGCAGGTTCCGTCTCCTGCGTTTTTTCAGTTTCCGCAGGTTCCGTGACTTCCGGCTCCTTCTCCTGATACTTGGCAGCTTCCTCTTCATCCATCAGAGCAAGCAGATCGGCCTCATCCACCATATTCAGAAAATGCACATTCTGGTTGCCGTCTTTATCGCGGTCAATGATCAGATAGAAGGTGTTGCCCGCCTTTGTCACCAGCGTGATGAACTGCTGGCTGGATTTATCTTCTTCCTCACCGATATCGTCCACCAGCGTCATATTTCCTTCCGGAGTCAAAGCTGTACTGGATTCCGTCTCATCCTCGGATGACATTCCGCTCTGCATCAGATCCAGAAACAGCTTCAGCGCATCTTCACTGAACATGCTGCTGTCTTTTGCAGAATCCGTGACACTCAGGTACTTTCCATGTGCATACCCGGTTTTGCCGTTGAAGTTTACCTTATACCAGTCACCGCATTTTTCGACAATCTCCACTGTATCGCCGGAATGCAGATACCCGATAATCTCCTGATCCATACCGGGACCGGAACGGAAATGCAGGCTGGTGATACTAGGCACCACCGTACCAGTCTGCTTTTGGGACTTTTCGCTGCCGATGTTGTATTCCTTGCCGCCCACCGTAACGATCAGGTTCCCATCCGCATCCGTAGCGACTTCATAGCCATCCGGCAGCACCTGCATGTCCGGGTCGATTTCGATGCTGCTATCACTGTCTGTTTTCCCTGCATTTGCACTTCCTACCGCATCCGTCTCCTGTGCAGCGGTACTGACAGCTGTGTTCTCCTGCACAGCATCGCCCGTATAGGCAAATGCAGTGGTCGTAAAGGTTCCTACCGCCATCACGCTGGCAAGCAGCATTGCCATCATCTTTTTCATTCCATATCCTCCGTTTCTTTCTCATCCAGTTTCAGGTTCTCCGGGTTGGGAACCGCAGCCTGCGCCATCTGAATGATGACTGCCAGCTGTTCCGGGGTCAGGCTCTGGGCATGTACCATTTCACAGATTTCGCTGTTTTCCTGCTCGTGGTACTTTCTGTCCCATTCCTTTCTGCGTTCCTCCCACTCATCGCGTTTTCTGCGGGCTTTCTCACGCTCCGCAGCAATCTTTTCCAGTTTCAAACTCATACTCTGTCCTTTCCGGGCGAATAAACGCCCTATTTTTATCGAATTCTTCCCATACAGTAGTAGTGCTGCCGCCAGTAGTTCGTCTCAATGGAAGCATAGGAAATTGGATTGCCGCAGTGGATCATCATCCCGTTGCCGACATAAATGCCCACATGGGACGCTCCGCTGGTGTTGTAGGTTTTCTGGAAGAAGATCAGGTCTCCGGGCTTTGCCTCACTTTTCGGGATAATGTCGCATTTTCCCATCAGACCATTGGCCGTCTGCCTGCCTACATTCCAGCCATTGCCGCAGTGGTTGATGACCCAGCTTACAAAGCCGGAACAATCAAAGCTGGTGCTCGGTGAACTGCCGCCCCAGACATAGGGATAACCGAGATATTTCTCTGCTTCGGTAATCATCTTCCGGAATTTTTCATCCGTCAGAGCTTCGCCCGGAATGTCGTAATCCTGGTATTCTCCGCTGGAACCCGCGCCGTCCGGCGTTGCAAAGGCGATGCCTGCAAACAGATCATCCCGATTGCCCCGGCTCTCCAATGTGACTTCGTAGCGTTGCAGCTGGTCATCTGTAAGACCGGAATTTCTGGCAACATAGTCCACACCCCGATTGAGCAGCGTTACATTGAGGATTTTATACTCATACTGTACCGTTACCTGATAGGTGTAGGTGTACCCGGCTCCGGTGATTGGATTGTAGCGGTAGCCCACGCGGGTTTCTTTCCTTGTCCGGATTTCCACCTTTTCCTCCAACTTCAGCTCATACTGCGCTTCAAAAATACTCTGGAGCCGCGCCTGCACCTGGCTTCTCGTATAGTTTTCAAATTCTACGGTCAGCAGAGATGCCAGTTCATAGGGATTGTGACCGATTTCCGCCAGATTGTAGCGATACTCGTCATATCCCGGATGGTCGCTTTCAATGCGGTCGATTTTTTGGCGAAGTTTATCTTCCAGCTTGGTATAATCCGTCTCCACGCCTTTCAAATCTTCATCTTCTGCCGTGTAGGAAGTCCCCAGCACCACATTGCCGCCGCCATTGATCAAGACAGAGCAGGACGAAACCGACCCGGCAATTACTAAAACAAGCAGTCCCACAGCTGCGATACCGATGATGATATGCGAGTGGCTCTGCACAAACTGAAATGCCTTTTCCGTCATGCTGGCAGTGCCCTGCGCAGCTTTGGCTGTGCCAGCTGCTGTGTTCTCCGCAGCGGCCGCACCTGCCTTCGCAGCGGCATACTCTTTTTTGATAGACTGCTTCTGCCGCCATCTGGAAAAGAAATTGGAGCCAGCCTGCGGATCAGACTTCATGCGTTCCGCAAAGATGGAATCCACGGCATCTTTATCTGCCTTTTTCTCCAACCGCCCCAGCTTTTTGTACTGCCGCAGCTTTCGACCATATTGGAACCTGGAACCGGCACGGGCTGCACCTTCCGCTGAACCTTCGGTAAAATGCGCTGCCTCCACACCAGAATTATTATCCTGGTCGGCATTGCGCACACTCTGATGTGCTTTTGCCGAAATCGTATCTGCCGCAAGATTTCCCGGTTTCTTTGGCTTTCCGCCCTTTTTCCCGGAAGCCGCTGCATTCTTTTTCGCCTTTACCTCCTGCTCCGATTTCAGTTTCTTGCTGCGCATCTTGGCAAGATCGGCCTCATGGCGAATCTGCCTTCGGTGTTCCGCTTTTTTCTTGCTGCCGTCTCCCGTACTGCTATCGGCGGTTTTGCTTCTGGAATCGCGAAGAGTGTTCTCCGCACCCTCACGCTCCTGCCGAAGCTTGTCTCCGAGATTCGGATTTTTCTTGCCAGCCATCGCTTACGCCTCCTTTGCTTCCTGCACTTCGGTTAATTTTGTCGTCATAATCCGGTACAGTTCCAGATCGGTCGGGAAACGATCAACGAACGGCAAAATCACATTTCCGTAGAACAGCAGTCCTTCGCCTTCACCGGAGTGGGTCACATAGGACAGCTGATGTGGGCTGATATTCAGCTGATCCGCCAGAATCTGACGATCACCGGCTGCTTGATTCAGCATATAAATGAAGTCGCTGTTCTCAAAAATGTTCGTCACTTCGCGGGAAGAAAGCAGGTCTTTCACGTTCTGGGTGATGCCGGTGGGAATACCGCCCCATTTACGGAATCGCTTCCAGATTTCCACGCTGTAAGCCGCTGTCTGCTCCTCTTTCAAAAGCAGATGGAACTCGTCCATATAGTAGCGGGTGGCTTTACCGGCGTTACGGTTGGCGGTCACACGCCCCCAAACCTGATCCTGCACCACCAGCATACCGATCTTTTTCAGCTGCTTGCCCAGCTCCTTGATGTCATAGCAGACCAGCCGGTTATTGATATCTACGTTGGTGCGGTGGTTAAACAGGTTCAGAGAACCGGTCACATAAATTTCCAGTGCCGTTGCCACATGGTGTGCTTCCTTTTCATCCTGCCGGAGCAGTGCCTCGTACAAGTCCTGTAACACCGGCATATTCTCCGGCACCGGGTTCTCAAAATAGGTCTGGTAAATCTGATGCACACAGCGGTCGATAACCGTCTTTTCTACCGGCTGCAAGCCTTCCTTGCCGCCCACGATCAGCTCACACAGGGACAGGATAAAATCTGCTTTCAGGGCAATGGGATTATCCTCTTCTGAATAATTCGCGTTGATGTCCATCGGATTGATATACTGCGTGCTGGAAGGGCTGATTTTAATAACCTGCCCCTCAAATTTCTGCACCAGAGCCGTGTACTCGGCTTCCGGATCGCACACGATTACATCGTCATCCGTCACCAGAAACGCATTGGCGATTTCTCTCTTGGCAGAAAAGGATTTACCGGAACCGGGAGTACCAAGAATCAGCCCGTTGGGGTTCTTGAGCTTTTTCCGGTCAACCATGATCAGGTTGTTGGACAGGGCATTCAACCCATAGTACAGAGCCTCTTTCCCAGTCTGAAACAGTTCCTGGGTGGTAAACGGCACGAAAATTGCCGTGCTGCTGGTAGTCATGCTGCGCTGAATCTCAATCAGGTTCTGTGCCAGCGGCAGGCAGCTCATCAGCCCCTGCTCCTGCTGAAAGTCCAGACGGCGCAGGTTGCAGTTGTACTTCTGTGCGATGCTGGAAGCCTGAAACACGTTGGTCTCCAGCTCCTGCTCCGTCTCGCCGGTGTTCATCACCAGAAAGGTCAGCAGGAACATACGCTCATTCTGGCTCTGTAATTCCTTCAGCAATGCCTTTGCGTCCTTACCATAAGTCGCCAAATCCGACGGAATGATGTCCATATCGTATCCGGAACGGACTGCTTTCTTCTGTTCCTCAATCTTGGAACGATCCAGCTCCGTGATGGTATGCTTAATGGACTTGATTGCTTTGTTCTGGTCTACCGACTGAATGTGCATGGTCACGATCTGGCTGGATTCCATATCCAGAAAGTCCTTCAGCAGCTGATCCGACAGGTCGGAAGCTGTGATCTGGAGATAGGACATAGAACCATACATCCCGCCCATCTGAAAAATCCGGTTCTTCGGAAAGGCAAATCCGGTCGGAGCAATAAAGTCCTTTACCGTCAGCCCGCTCTCCGGCAGCCACTTCCAATCGAAATTGAACCGGTCATGGTCGCCCATGTGGAACATATCGTGCATCAGATGAAGCCGTTCCTTGCCGTTCAGCAATTTTGCCCGGACACCCAAGCGTTTGAAGTTGTTCATCAGGTCGATCTCAATGTGAATGAGCCTCGGCTTTGCCTGTTTCATGGATTCCGCTTCAATGCCAAACGTCAGGTACTTCGTCTTGGTCAGGCCATTATTGCCCTGGGCAAGCTGACGGCGGAGCATGGTGCTGTACTCCGTGCGCACCGGATTGAAATGATCCTTCTGGTACGGAATACGCACCATCTTCTCAAAATTTGAGGCATCCGTAGCCATATTCATAAAAGAAAGCTCAAAGCGGATGCTGGAATCAAAGAAGTTCAGGAAGCTGCACCATTCCTCAAAGATAGCCGTCTGATCTTCTTGTTGTGCCAGCTGATAATTGATATCCTGAAACTGAATGGTTTTGGTATAGTAGTTGTCCGTCACACGACAGATACCATCCGGGAACATCCGCTGAAAAGGAATGCTCTCCTGTGCCGAATGCGGAACCGTGCGGTCACCCCTGGCACGGTCAATCACTGTCTGCACCTGTTTTTGCTCTGCGGCTGACAGACGAGATGGCATTCGGATGTCATCCTGCTTTTTATTCTTCGCTGTCAGCTTTTCGAGAATTTTGAACAATGCGATTTACCTCCATTTCCACATTTGCCTGCTGAACCAGCAGTGCATAGTAATTTTTTGTTTTGTAAGGCCGCGTTTTTGGTCTCTTGAACTTTGCCTCATAGAAATGCTTTGCTACCACTTCCAGCGGCTGACCGTCTTTCTCGTACATGGCAAGAAAGAAAAGCGGCAGCATCACTGCCATCATGCCAAGAGCGGCAAGGCTCAGATTCCCGCTGGATTTGAGCAAAAAGAAAACCGGAACACCAATCAGCGCACCGGCTCCGAAGCAGAGAATCTGTCGTTTGGTCAGGTTCATAAAGACCTTGGTTTTGACCTTTGAAAGGTCACGCGGCACAGAAATATAAGATGCCATGAATCATGCCTCCTCTTAATGCGCTGCAAACACGGATTTCGCAAGGCTTCCCGTCTTAAAGAGGGTAAATGCCAGCAAAACCGTATAGCCCAAAACGCCCCAGATGCTGCTGATGATGTTATCCGAAAAGGACAGGTTCTGAATCAGAACTGCATAGATGCCCACACAGATCATGATAAGAAAGCCTTGGAATCCCAGTGCAAACAGGGAGCGCAGATAGTTTTGACCGGTGTGGCTCTGCTCATGGTTTCCAAAGGTTGCGAACGGAATCGGTGCAAGGCTCACCATGAGATAAATTTCCACCATTCGGCCATACACGATGACAAAGATGATAGCCGACAATGCCAGCATCGTGACCTGAACCACAAAGGTCTGCAAATACAGTCCCAGCAGCGGTCCCAAGTCCATGCCTTCCAGTGTGGCCTGCATTGCTGTCAGGGTCGCATCGCTGACGGACGTGCTGCCGGAAATCAGACCGCCGCTTCGGGAAATCACTTGCTGCGCCACATCAAAGACAGCCATCGTGATATTGAATGTGTTCGAGATCAGGGTCACTGCCAGAAAGGTCTTAAAGACCCATTTGAAAAATGTCCATGTCTCGAAATTTGCCAGATTGTTATGCTCGATGAGCATCTGGATCAGCTCATAACAGGCGATGAAAGTCAGCACCATTCCGGCAATGGGCAGGATCACGGATTCCGAGATGTTGCGGATCATAGAAAAGACCGCAGGTGAAAAGTTCGCCGGTGTGGTTCCCACATCGCCTGCGATCTGTCCAACCTGCTGGTTGACTGAATCGAACATCCCTGAAAGATTTCCCATGATACCGCTGATGATCATGCTCTTGAGCCAATCTGTGATCTGTTCAAGGATACTCTGCATGAGCCGCCTCCTTCCTTACGCAAACACGCCGAACAGCTTCGCCATCCGGGACAGAAGCATAAACAGCTGTGAGAAAAGAGACAGTGCCGATGCAGTTGTAGTAAGAAACGCCATTGCGCCTCTCGGAAAGGATTCAAAGCGCCACTAAATTTTCCCGTGCAGGCATCTGTCCCGCCGCTCTCTGGCGTATTCCAG